>Ga0247829_10000004_pt1 | contig 63604 bp, 97 predicted proteins | sample 12C_Control_Day4_FD_207765 | JGI IMG/M metagenome (GOLD analysis project Ga0247829, IMG submission 207765) | Soil microbial communities from agricultural site in Penn Yan, New York, United States - 12C_Control_Day4 | ecosystem: Environmental > Terrestrial > Soil > Agricultural land | place... | reverse complement strand
GTGTAATAGTAGACTACCTGCAATGTCTGGTCTTGTCAAACGGATAACGCTCCCTCCGAAGAGGGAGCGTTATGTCTTATAGAGCCTTTACAGATGGGAAGTCATCAACAAGACCGATGTCTTCTACAAGAAGCCAAACAGGGTTTGCAGCATTAGCAAATCCGTTGACATTTCCAGTTCCAGAAGATCTGTAAATCGTTCCAACAATGGTAGTGCTTACTGTTGAACCTCCAGTATTGGTAACAATCTGAGAAGCTTCTCCATTAACAATTGCAGTGGCTGCTGGGGTCTTGATTGTTCTTAGACTGTCGTACAGGCTGTTACCGGCTGTACTTGCAACTCTGATTCTAAATCCAATCTGATCATCTGCAACACTGCTTTGTCCCTGGAAGTGATAAGTTAGTCTGTATACTCTTCCTGGCTCAAAATCAATTGTTGGAGTAGTTACAACCACAATCTCAGCGACCGTTGTTCCTGTGTTGGTCGTACGAATAACATAACCCTGACTTCCTCTACCAAGATCGAAGTTTCTGACTCCTTGAGGATTAATTGAAACAGACTTGGTATTCAAAGAAATGAATCTACCAGTTCCATATGAATAAGCATCAGGATCTCCGGAAACAATATCCATTGATGATGCAAAGTGAGTATTCTCCTGGGTTCCTCCGTCGATGTGAATAAATGAGCTTGTCGCGTCATAGTACTTTCCACCACCGATGTAGGCTGGATCTACTGGAAGATCTCCTGCATCATAGAAATTAATCAATCCATTAGTAACCTGAGTCAATGGACTAGTTCCAGGAAGAGGACTCGTTGAAACTGTGTTGACAATCAAACCTCCTGATCCATAGCCTCCTCCGAAGCCTCCATTAGGACCAAGCGTAGCAAGTAGTTCTGCACCTGGGTCCTGATAAACAGCAAGCTGTCCATTCTGAATAACGATTTTTCCACCAGTTGTTCCGAAGTTGAACTTGGCATTGGTGAACTCTGCTGATCCATCATTTCTAATGATCCATCCAGCCGTATCGGCTGCATAGTTTGCAGAAAGAATTCTTGAGTTCGTACCGTCCGCACTTGGATTAGAAGGATCTCCAACAACCAATCTTCCTCGAACAGTCGCATCACCAAACTGCGCTCCACCAGTGGTATTAATTGACCAAGCTGGCTGTCCACCAAGACCGTTTGCAGAAGCAGTAGACTGGATAGATCCAGTTCTGATGATTCCTCCATCGATTCTTGTGTAGCTTGGAGCCCTCCATGGAGACGGTGTAGAAGAGCCTGTAAGCTTCCTCTCAATTTGCAGAGAGTCTACGTAGACAGTTCCCGCAGTAGTCAAAGACGTAAATGTCTCAAGGCTACTGTTGGCACCTGTGTTAAAGGTTCCAGATACTCTCTGCCACTGACCTGTATCGGTTACAGGAATAGTGTTTGCAACAATGATTGTTGCTGCATCAGCAGTCTTTACTCCAAGAGACACATTCTTTGTTCCCGCGCCCGCAAGGACGAGGAAGTAACCTGAATAGATGTAGTCTGTGTTTGGTTCGACTGGTACGTTATACGTTGTTGTATTAGCACCGTTATAGATTCTTGACGTTACTCCTCCACCAGTCCAGGTGTGCTTAAGGACCTGAGTTCCAATTCTCGGAGTTACCTCAGGAGAAGTAGCAATTGCGGCAGTAGTTGTTCCACCATTATTGAACGTTGTTAGGTTCGTTGAATAGAACGTATTGAAGAATTCGTAATCAGCATATTCTGGAATGATGATGTTTGCTGAATCCTGCAACTCCAATGCCGCTGCCTTGATGACACCCTGATTAATTTCAAGAGTGTTATTGGTCAGTCTCCAGCCAGCCGTTCCGGCTGAATAGTTACTTGACTGAACGATACCTGCTGTGTCTACTGTTAGAGAAGACTTAATGAGCAAGTTGTTGATAATTCCTGTACCGGCCGTAATCTTGTTTGCCTCTAGATCGTTGATCTTGGCAGACGTGATTGTGGCATTTGCAATGTTCGCATTGAGAATCAATCCAACGGTTACAGCAGATGTTGCAGACTGAGAAGACATTAGTCCTCCTCTATCAACTGCAATCACTCTTACCCATCTGTTTACAGAAGAATCTACAACGGGAGTCGTGAAGACTGCGGAAACAAATGTGCTTCCTGGTTCCACCTGCATTGATCCAATAAGATTTGACGCATCTGCTGTAAAGCCAGAAGACGTTCCAAGATGGACTTGTAGATAACTTACATCTGATTCTAGACGCCCACTTGTAGCCTTTTGAAGGTTGTGAGATACCTGAATACTTTGAGTATTTGCGACTGCTGTCGCTGCTGCTGGTGTTGAAGGAGCGGTATTTGCAGCAGTTGCATTTACTGTTGAAGACCAGGCTGATCGGTTCGACAACTGATCGAATGCTTGAATGCTGAAATCATACTGAATTCCAACGACCAATGCTTCAATGGTTACAGAAGTGTTTCCTGCTGGAACGTTTACGTAATTGTATGCGGTGCCACTGGTTGGCTTGTAGCGTACAACGTATCCTCCGAGGTCAGGATCACTTACCGCTGTCCATGTTGCAGAGGCGATAGCAAAAGCAGAATCATCTGGATCTGTGATCATTGATACACTGAGATCCGCAGGAACTCCTGGAGGATCTGTATCTACTGCCGTTGGACTTACCGGTGTCGCTGACGCTGAAACATAATTACTTATGTTGTTAAAAAGATCCCGCGCCCGGATCTTGAAGTAATGAATCACTCCGATATTCTCCGATTCGTGTACGTAGCTATTACTCGTTCCGCTCCATACATGATTACTAGAGTCTGGTGTGAATCCAGGACCAGATGTGGAGAAGAAAATGTCGTAAGCAGCCAGGTCATCTGTTGTTTGAACATCCCAAAGAAGGGAAACACTTGCAACAATTCCTGCTGCCGAAAAGTTTGTTGGATCTGCTGGAGCACCATTCACTGCATTAACAGACGATGAAGCAACAGACATATTTCCAGCCACGTCAACGGCAAACACAGTAATTGTCAAATCTGGCTGTGCGACTGTAAACAGAGACTTGTTTTCTTCGAATGAAAGATCGAAGAAATTGTTTGTCGTATTTACGTCGAAGGTTCCAGATGAAGGAGAAGCAATTCTTACAATGTAATGAGAAAGATCATTACATGGAGTGCTGTCTGCATTTAGAGTCGTTGCATTCCATTTCGCAACAAATCCTGCTCTATTGACAACCCAAGTAACTCCTGTCACCTGAGCAGGGGCAAGAGTGTCTGTAGTTGTTAGTAGCTCAAAGATACGACTCCAGTCAGAAACATTTGTTCCATCATTCTGTCGTAGCTGTAGCGTATAGTTTGTTCCTGGTGTCAGGTCTCTTAGAAGAATTCTCATATGTTAATTTCCAATGCGTACTCGATATCCATTTCGCTGTCGTCCGTCTTTGTCTTCGGAGTCATTAGTACAGATCTTGCAACTAGTGCATAGTCATTACTCAAGGTGTCTGCGTCTTCTACTCTGATTCCATCGAATACAGCATTTCCTGTACCGGCCGCGCCAACCACAATTGAAGTGATATTGGCCCAGTCGGGTGTTCCTGTGGCAGTAAATAGAGTCTTTCCAAAAGACTTAACCTCGTAACCTGTCGCTGCCGTAAATGTGTACGAGTAATAATTTGATACATCTGTTCTGAACTGAACAGTGATATCTGTGATTGCTGCATCTGCGCTATATGCCAAAGAAATGAAGTCTGCGTCAGAGAAGCTTGAAAGATCGAGAATGATATTTTCAAGCGTACTCGTGGTGCCTCCGGCAACTTGTAGAGCATCCTCGCCAATTCTTGCAATTGTGGTTTCCCACGTGGCAGGAGTCCACTCCTCTGTTGCAGAATCAAATGTGACGATTAGACTAGAAGCTCCAATTGATTGAGATGGCGCTCCATACCACAATCCCACTTCATAAATCTCTCCAACGAATTCCTGAGGAATAACACCCTTGAAAATCAATTTGTCGTTGACAATATCAATGGATGTGAGAGCAACAGGGATTCTATTAGATTCAAAGTTAAGTACTGTGTCGTTGACATTTTCCGCAGTGCTTCCTACTCCGATGGCAATTGACTCAGCAATTCTTGGGACATAACCAGCCAGATATCTGAAAATAATTGATTTTCCCTGTGTAGTAATCATGTGGCCTTACTCATCCTAACGTCAATTTGAATTGAAGCATCAACGTCTAGGATTTCCAAAACAACATCCACGACTTGCTGCCCGTTTTCGCCCATTCTTACAGTCTGACTAACTACCGCCAAAGAGTCTGGTGGATAGAGAGTAGTCGGATCATTGTCTTCTTGATTCTCGTTTGGCTCAACAAATTCAATGTTGGCTTCTATCGAGGCATCTCCGTCGAACGTTGTTTCATCTACGTCCCCCTGATCGATTTCTTCTTCGTTCGGGTAACGAGCATCTACAACTCCCGGAGGAAGAGGGAAGTTCGGATCAATGATCAAATCCGGCTTCTTGATGATTTCGTTGCTATTAATGCTCATGCCCCCAATTATACAATTGGGGGCATACAAAGCAAAATTAAGATTTGAACCTTCTCAGAGTCAATCTCGTTGTTCCATATCCTCCGCTGAAATCTCTGACCTGACCCACAATAAAGTATCTGTGAGTTACAGGATCAAAGTCCTTTTGAGGATAATTGATACTGACTAGGTCACCGATCTGTAGAAGAGGATTTCCATAGATTTCTGCCTCTACTTCATCAGAACCCTGAGACCAGTGATGATCAATCCAATCTGCAAGATCCTTGGCGGACTGCTCAGACTGTAGCCATTCAGACTGAATTTCAGTCTCAACGACTCCTCGTCTGCGAATTCCATTCTCGTTTTTCACGACAACAGTCTTCTCATCCTCCTTGTTTACTGTTCTTCCGTAGATCATCAGCTTCTGCTCTACTGGATTATCAGGACCAAAGGTAAGGGTATCTTGACCATTTAGAATTGCGTTGCTTCGATAGACGTTTGTTAGAACGAAGCGAGCGCCAAATGGATCGGCACTGTATTCTGGACACACAATTTGAGTGGTATTTGAGAAATAGATGTTCGAATGTACAGCAGGATACTTCTCAAACTTAACTTCAAATTCTCTAACTTCTTGACAAAGGGGCCCGAACTCATCGAATCCTCTTTGATTGAATCGAACAGAATGGGCAAAGTATTTCTTCTTATAGATTCTACTGTTTTGGTCCCATCCCCAAATCCACTTTCTGTCGTCCTGTGGACTTGTGAATTCTCCTCTGATTCTATCGAAAAGATTTCCAGAGTCTAGCTTGAGATCTTCCTTTGTACCGTTTGCCCAGAAATATTCGTAATCAGCGTGGGTATCTCCGCGCGTGAACATTCCAACATTTCTTGTGTATGGCTCTCGCTCGCCAGAAGGCACTGTCACGGTCATCTTCACCGATCCGTTTACAGCGATCGAAATGACGTCAGCAGATGTGCTTGAAGGATTTGAAGATCCATCAGCCTTTCTCAGTGACACATCAATGTCATACCAAGTGTTCGCTGAGACTGCGAAAGGAACTCCCTTACCTCCATCTGGGCCATATCTCTTTAGAGTGCCATTGTTTCTTCTAGCATAGAAATTGATTTCATGCTGGTATTTTCTTCCACCGGGCAATCTATCTGTTCTGCATAGCTCAACATAATAACCTCTGTTGTCTGTTCCAAGATTGAAAGCGATTCCTCCCATCCCATTGGTGTATCCAGATCCACGGAAACGCATTCTTGTTCCGTAGTACCAGACATCCTTGTCGGAGAAGAATTGCCTTTTCGCAACATAGAATGTGTCAGCTCTGAAAGTCTTATTGGCTTTAAGGCTAACAGTGCTCTCAGTCTTGTTGTGAACAAATCCTCCCGTCCAAGGATAAGGATTTCCGACAGCCTTTTTACTTGAGCCAACAGAGTATCCTGATACTTGATCTAGATGTGGGGCTGGAGTTGTATTCCAGATTCCGCGCTCAACATTTCCAAGATATCCAGAGAATGCACTCTTAAACCTTAGCTCCGGCTTTGTCAGCTTTTCATCAATATTTTTCTTTTGATCAGAAGACTTAACTAGAGCAAAAGTATTGACTCCTGAAAGGTTGTAGTACCAATAACCCTTTCCGTCATATCTCATCAACTCGCCCTCGATGTTGATAATTCCCTTGTAAGGCCAAGATGCGGCCTCCGATGCTGTCATTCTCACAAATGTTTGATTATCATTCATGGTTTCTCTAAGCTGACTTGATCGAAGAACAAGAGTGTCTTCTGGTTGCCAGACGACATCCATTTTTGGAGTTCGACCAACTTGATCAGAAATTGATGTTTTGTTGTATCTAACGGTTACGTGGTTTGCCTCGTAATCATATTCCTGGCTAAGCTCAATAATATCTGGCTGCTTTAGTCCAACTTTTACACCATCAAGCTGCCATGAAATTGGCTTACCAAGATTATAGGCAACGTCTCTCGTTTGAATTTGAAGCTGTCCGAATTCATCAAAGTAGATTGCTGCCTGAACTGTCGTAGCCAAATGACTAAAGATTTCCCAAAGAGTCTTCTCTCCATCGGTCCAGAAATAAGGAATGATCGTGTCCTTATCATCGTCTGCGCGATCATAAACATAATCATTGAATCCCATGATGTCACATAGCTGCCAAACGATTCTACCGATTGTCAGATTCTCGAAGAACATCTTTGGAGGCTTCATTTCCTGCAAAAACTTTGAAGCATCCTTAAGGCCAACTCGGGCAATCTCTGTTCCCTGTCCATTCCATTCGTCTGAAAACATTGTGTATTCTCTGACGTATGTGTAACCACTTCCTCCCACCGGGGTCGTGTCATATCCCATCGAATAGGTGAACTTCACATTCTTATCAATCAAACCCTTATAGATAGAGTCTGGATTTGTATTATTGTAAAGTCCATCTGTGTTCGACAATTCCAATGAAGCTGTATTTGAACTGGCTCCACCCAATGGAGTTACAAAACTAGTTGATGACATTGTGAAGTTAGAATTTGAAGAAATGAGAGTGCTCGTCAAGTCTCTCTCAAGTCGAAGGGACATCTCAATCAAATCAAGATATCTGTTTTCAACAGAAAGAGTGTTCACATCCACTCTCAAACCCTTGAGTTGTACTGGGTTGTCTCTGTATACTGCTTCATCCCAAGAGCCGTCTGCCTGACGATAAAGAGTAATCCCATCGTAATCAATATCAGGGCCATCAGAAGTCCAGATTTGTGTCCATGTCGTTCCATTTGTTGTAATTGAAACAGACCATCCCTGAGGGGAGGCCGCAGATGTTTCAAACAAAACGTGAATCTTATTACACCAGGCCAAATTCTGATAAACGAATCTTGGTGAAACATCAACATCAAAAATGTTTGATCCGGCAAAGAATCGAGAAGGCTCTGGGCTAGACCAGTACTTATATGGATCATCAACATCTGACGCATACCATCTAGTTGGCTGAACACCATCAGGAGTCAAATCGGTGAATCCCATAAGTTCAGCTCGCGCCTTCGCAATACCCTTCTTTGAAGGTCGAAGAGGTTCAACAATTGAAGAGACGGGATATAGCTCAACATCAGAACTAATTTCCTCTTCTGGTGGATCGTTATCAACAGACTGAATACCTGCATATCTGTTCTGATTCCACTCAGCAATAAGCAGAGGTTGCGCCTTGATTGCGAGCCCCTGCTGTAGAAGTTGAGTTACCTGAGGTGTTGTAGTCTGCATTTTATACCTGTTCCATTGTTGCGCTGACCTCCCAGAAATCATAAAGTCCACGCTTACTGATTCCTGAGCTAAAGTCACTGAACATCACTGAAAATGTTTCAGTGGTTCCATTACCATATGTTATTTCTAGATCGAATTCTCCGAAAGTTGATTCGTAGAATGCTGTCATTTCATCAGCACCCCAAAAGCCATCGACTGTAAAACTGGCAGAATGAGGAAGTTCTCGCCACGAGACCGTAAATGTTCTTTTGTCTGCGACTACATACTTCCTCATTGTGCCGTCCGCCATTCTTTGCTTCTTTTCGATTCTCTCTGGAGAAATTTGTAGTTCACTACGGTTGTGGTCAGAGATTGCGTTCCCTGACCATCTCATCAACCGTGGCTTTGCAAGAATTATTGGCATTACCTGACGTACCTGCTCCTTCCCTTATTGCTTTCCATCTTGTCTAGAGCCTTGGCGATAACCTTTTCAAAATCAATTTCAGTGTTGATTGCCTCAGCATTGATATTGAAATTGTATGTGTTACCTGCTCCTGAGTCAATTCTGTCAATTCCTCTTTCTAGCTTTGCGCTAAGAGGAGCTGTAAGAACAGTCTCATTCTTGTGAAGGTTGGCAATGGTGTTGTCGTAAAGAACCTTTCCACCGACCTTAAGGCCAGGAATCAATCCTCTAGGATCAAAACCAGGGAATCCAGCAGGCCCTCTTGTTTCAAAGTGAAGGTGAGGACCAGTTGAATTACCAGTGTTACCTGATAGACCAATTACAGATCCTGAACCAACTCTCTGGCCGACCCTTGCATTTCTATTGCTAAGGTGAGCATAAAGGGTTGAAACCCCACCATGGTCAACAACAACGTATCGACCATATGAGCGGTATCCGCCATTCTGATTTCCTCTAAGGTCCTCAGAAGCAACGACCGTTCCTGCATTTGCAGCCTGGACAGGAGTTCCCACAGGAATTCCAAAGTCCATTCCTCCATGACGAGCACTCCAGTTTTGAGTGACAGGTCCATTAACAGGCTTTCTCCATCCGGTTCCGGTTCCCTGGATAGAGAATCCAGTTCCACCAACAACCGCACGAGCCATTTGCTCCCACTTTGCATAAGCCATCGGGAATGCAGAACGCTGAACTCTCTGAGCCTGTTCCCATAGAGGAAGCTTGGCTCTGTTCTTCATAGCCAAAAGACCTTCGAAGAACTTTCGTGCAGCGTATGTAGGATTCATAATCTGCTCTACGGTTCCCCAACCCTGGCTTGGACGCTGCTGGAATAGACCAACAGAGTCACGGTCACCATAGTTGATGTTTCTTAGAGTAGACTCCTGCATAGCAGTCATAATGGAAACGATAAGGTCTGTGGTAGTTGCACCCATTGACTTACCGACACCAATAATTGCTGCCGCATTTGCTAGCTGTTCAGAATTTAGCTTCGTGTTTCCATAAGCTCCAGCCTGACCAGGAATACCCATTACGTCAAGACCCATGTTCATTGACATGGCATTTTGACCCATTGAGTTGATGGCTCCTGCAACCATTTGGCTATATGCTCCTGCAAGAGCGGCGCCAAACATTCCGACCATTCCTAGTCCTGGACCACCAGTTCCAAACTTTCCGGAATTCATGTTGTCAAAGAAGTCGGTTCCATAAGTCTTGTGAGCGTCGCCATTAATGACGTACTCATTCTTCTTAAGGAGACCCCATGTCTCGTCGGAGTACATTCCTGAACTTACAGGACGTCCGCCTCGACTGTTGTACTTCTTTGCTCCTCCAACAGGCCCACCCTCGTGACGCAATAGATAGGATGGAGTGCTAGAGTATGCATTTTGACCAGGAGCATATGGAATGCCTCCCCATTCTTGTGCATTCGCACTAGAACGACTTGTTCCAGGTCCAGCATAATTCTTCGGTAGCTTACCTGTTGTAACCCACTTCATGAATTCAGCAGTGGACATTGAGAACGCACCATCGACCATTTGCTCAGTAATCTTCTTACCAATTTGGGCCCATGCAATGTCGCTCTTGAGACCTTCTGCTGCTGCCTTTACATTTGCAGAAAGGGCATTTCCTACATACTTGCCCCACTCATTTCCTCTAGCCTTGAGATTTACACCGTGTCTTGCGTAAGCCTCTTCAACCTTCTTGACATGAGCGTTTAGTTCTGCCTGATTCTTCGGAACAAAAGCTCTAAGTGCTGCCAATTCATTTTCAAGAGCACGCTTAGCCGCAGTATACTTCTTCTGCGTGGCGTTAATCTTGTCCTGAGTTTCACGATTCAAAGCCTCTCTCTGCGCCTGAACACCCTTATTGTATTCTTCTCTTTCGATCTGAATCTGCTTAAGAGCCTTCTCACGAGAAATCTGCAAAGACTTTTCTGCTGCTTCTCGCTGAGCCTTTAGAGCGTCCTGTTCTCTCTGCTTTCTAGCATCGAGCTGCTTCTTTTCAGCTTCTTCAAGCTGGTTAAGAATGTTTAGACGACGATCTCTTTCAGCTTCAACTGTTGAGATTTGCTTTTCGAATCCAGCAATCTTCTGTTCAGAAGCCGTCTGACTTGAGCCAGCCGTATCCTCAGTGTTCCATTGACCAATCTGAGACTGAATATCGTTTCCGATCTTCGCTGCCTCGTCAAGGTTTCCTGAATTGATTGCCATCTGGAAATCAATATTCTGATTTGCCAGTTCCGCTGCACGCTGAATACGAGTCTTTTCTCTCTCAAAGATTTCCTGACGCTTCTGTTCGGCATCTTGCTCCGCCTTAATTGCATCCTGAATCTTCTTGATCTTGTTGTCGTATCCTGCCTTTTCCTTCTCAATTCGAGTTTCCCACTTCTTTTCGTGGCTCTCCATGAGATTGTCCCAGCGGGTGTCAAAAGCACGCTGCTTATTCTCGAATCTCTTATCGAGAGCATCCTGCTTATCTTCGAATCTCTTCTCAGTCTTTTCCTGACGTTCATCGAACTTCTTGTCAGCTCTTTCCTGAGCCCTGTCAAGGGCGTCCGCGCGAGCTTCTGCCCTCTTCTGAATTCCATCAATTTCAGCCTGCTGGTTTTCATTCATGATTTCTTCTGCACGAGAGTAAACCTCATCCATTGTTCCGGAAAAGACCTGCTTCTGTGCATTAACGAAGTCCTGAACATTTTCAGCATTCATTTCTAGTTCATCAGTGTAATCAGAAACCTTTTGCTTGTTAGCATCAATTGCTTCACCGAATCCCTGTTCCGCACTTGTGGCGTCTAGAAGGCCAGCTTCTCTTCTGTAAAGATTAAGAAGATTCAACTGATCCTGTTCACTGAAATTCTTGTCCTTCATTGTGCGCTGCTCAAGAGCCTCGCTCCACTTACGCTGAGCCGTTTCAACCTGATTAAGAGCAGGAGCAACCTTGTTCAATTCAGGAATGTACTGACGAAGTTCATCTGTATCGAGAAGGTTTCGAACCTTGTCGTCAGGAAGACCCTGCATCTTTCCGAACTCCTGATTGAATCCCTTGGTCGCGTCAATTGCACGCTCAACATTTTCAATCTCATCATCAGAAAGACCTAGCTTTACTCCAAGAGTAGTTCCCTCTTGGCCTCCACCGGTTTCTTCCTTTAGATACTTGGTCCAGTCAGCAAAGGTTTCGATTCCCATCTTTTCGAATTCAGACTTGTACTTGTTCTTGTACATTTCGAAAATCTTGACATTCTCAGTGTTGACTGCTGCTGCAATCTTATTGAAGACTTCCTGCTTCTTCTCTTCCTGAGTATTGTCATAGATATCCCATAGGTCACGAGCGTTCTGCTTAATTTGCTCACCGGCCTTTTGCTGGATAACGCTTTCCGTTGAGAAGAATCTTGCAAAACTTTCTGACTTAGACTGATCAAACTGCCTGTTAACAGCTTCTGTCATATCGGATGCAGCAGCCTCAAGCCTCTTCTGCATAACAGAATCGACAAGACTGAAATTCATCTTTGCATTGATGGCTACTTCGAATTCAGCATCACTGAATTCCTTACCCATGATCTTTAGAGCAGTTCTTGTGGCCTCTTCGGCTGCTGTAGCCGTTCCACCACGAAGACGAACCTTTGTTCCTTCTTCAATTGCACGAGCCCACTTTTCAGCATCTGATGCATCGAAGTAACTAGAGATATCCTTGAATGCCTCTTCATTTGAAGCTCTGAACTTATTGATTCTGTCCTGCATTGAATCGGCAGCCTTACCACCCTCTGCAACAATTGCCTGAGTTTCTTGATAAGCAAATCCAAGAGTATCTGCCCAAGCCTTTGCAGATGTGGCTACAGCTTCCTGCTCCTGACGAGAAGCTTCAATGTTCTTATTAATGATGTACCAGGCTGCTCCAATTGCAATAGCTGTAGCAAGAAGAGTTCCTGCCACCGCGCCCAATCCACCTAGAGCCGCTGTGGTACTTCCAATTGAAGCTGTAATTCTGGAAAATGCTCCAGCACCAGCAGCACCAATTCGACCAAATGTTGCTGCACCAGCTCTACCAATTGCTGCAAATGCTGGGGCTACAAGAGTGCCCAGAGATGAGAAGAATCGGGTAAGAGGTCCAGCGAGGACAGTTGCGATAAGACCTGCTGCAACCGCTGCATTAGAAATATTGTTTGCGAGTGTGCCAGAATCAGTAGCCATGCTTCCCATGATTCCACCAGTCAATGCGATGGTCTGGAAAGATCCACCCATCATCTGGAAGTTTCTACGAGTTGCCGCTGAATTCTGATTAATTTGAGCAGAAGCCTGCTGAGCACGTTGCCAAGCCATACCCTCTTGACGAGTAATTGTTCGGCCATTAGCATCTCTGTATCCAGCGACTGTTGGCGTTAGAGGGCCAGAAAGACCTGCCGGATAAGCTGGCATTTGCGGAGCAAGTCGGAGTCCCTGAGACGTTTGAATAAATGTCGCCTGAGCCCCTGTAGCTCTAACCAGGGCAGCAGTCAAATGCGTCAACGTAGTCGTAAGAGTTTCCGCTGCTACTGCCTCTGCACTCATTGCCTGAGCATTATGCATTGCTGCAAGTCGGCTCGCCACTTGCTCTGGTAGCAAAGCTCTAAATCTAAATACTACACCAAGAAGGCTGGCTCCAAGCTTTGCAGCTTGACCCATCAAGTTAGCAAATAGACCGATGAGCATAACAATTGGACCAGCGATTGCTGCACCAATGACACCGACAGATAGAAGAGTCTTTACTCCTTCTGGAAGCTCATTGAATGCCTTTACAATGGAGCCAATTACTCCAACAATCATTGCACCGACTCTTAGGAATGGCTCTCCTGCCTCTGCAAGCTGGGCCTTAAGAGATTCAACAACAATCTTGAATCGACCAGATGCAGATTCCTGTAGAGCCTTCATCTCTCGCTCAGCATTTCTTGCCCAAGCTCCCGAATCCTGCTGAGCAATCTGGAATGCCTTACCAACCTGAGTAGTTTCATCCTCAAGGTTAGCCATTTCTTCAACGATAGCCTGTAGACGAGTCGTCTGCTGAGTACCGAATAGCTTACCAAATAGCTGCTGCTTTTCGAGACCAGATAGGTTTTCCGTAGCCTTCTGCAAACGCTGGAACGTAGGGATTACCTTTCCTTCGGTTTCCTCTACCAGCTCAACGAGTCCTTCTCCAGTCAACTCCTTGAACATATTCTTGGCTGCACGAGTAGGATTGAGAACTCGGTTGAAAGACGCCTTGATTGCGTTTGCACCTTCAACAGCGTTAATTCCTCGTGAACGCATGGCAACGAGCAAAGTACCGACTTCCTGAATATCTCCACCGAGGCTCTTAAGAGGTGCTGCCACCTTTGGAATAGCCTTTGAGAAGTCTTCAATAGAAAGTGAAGTCGCATTCTCTACTGCGTTCATGTAGTTGAATGACTTAGCAAGATCCTCTGTGTTCTGTCCATAAACAGACTGCAAAGTAATCGTGGTTTCTAGAGCCTGCTGATATTCCATTTCACCAAGGGTTGCAAGACGCATAACCTCAGTTGTCTTACCAATAAGCTCAGCACCCTTTTCACCGGTCGCAGCTAGATTTGCTTCAACCTTTAGGGTGTCCTGAATGGCTGCACCATACTGCTGAGCCGCAACCTTTGCTGCGTTAAGAGAGTTTACTCTAAGAGTCGCTGATTCCTGTGCAAACTTGGCTGCATTCTGATCCTTGTTTACAGTGAAGTCATAAACCTTATTGATTCTTGTAAGTTCTGATTCTACCTTGTAGGCAAGGACACCCATTGCAGCACCGGCCGCAATTACAGGCATAGTGAAACCAACCATTAGCTGACGACCAGCCCACTGAGTGTTCTTACCCCACTTAATCATGTTGGCTGCACCAGAGGCAGCAACCTGAGAGACAAGACCCATCTTGATGGCCATTTCTCCCAGTGCAACATTTGTAGAAATGGTTCCAGCCCGCACTTGGCTCAGAGTTTGTCTGAAATTACCAAGACGGGCTGGGGCGTCTGTAGGAACGATGAGATCCAGGGTTGACCTTCCTCGGTTACCCTGGGTCCACTGCATTGCTGACGCTCTGCTCAATGCATACTGCTCTCGAAGGACCTGATTGAAAGTCTGGCGATTCTTAATCGCCTGTCGGAGAGTAATATCCTGCTTCTGCAACGCCTTGGTGTAATTTTCGGCAGCAGAAGCCACCCGCATTGTCTCAACGGACATATTGCCAAGACCACGGACATTGTTTCTGAATGCTGTCGCACTAGAAGCAACCGCGCTGGCATTTGCGGCTAGATTAGCCTGCATTGCTGCAAGCTGATTATTCAAAGCGGTAATCTGCTGTGATACCTGACCGAAATTGGCCGAGGCATTAAAGCGGATATTAATATTCTCCATTATCAGTCATCTCCTTCAAAAGCTATTCCAATTTGTGAAAACTCCAATGCTTCTTGCGAAACTCCTCTAGCCTTTGCTGCCGCGCGATTTTTAATGTCTTCAAATGAAGGTGCGCTATCGTCCTTCGGGCTTTCTAGGTCTACGCCCTTTAGTGCAGCCATAAATTTCTTCTCGTCGTATTCTTTTTCTCTTTTTGCTTCGAGCAAAGATTCGAGTTCGGCTAGTGTGAGGTTCGTTTCCATTTCTTCAAAGTTTTTCCAGATGCCAAGCATGAATAGCTCAGCCTCTAGTTTTGCTAGGTCTAGTTCTTCCCAGCTTGTTCTGTCACTGCCGCCGCTGCTGCGGCCATCAATTCCGGGTCATTCAGCTTAACCCCACCACAGATTTCGATAATCTTATGCACGGTAGGCATGTCTACTGCATCCTCGAACTTCTCGCTGTCAGAGTATTCTGGATGAATTGAAGAGAGACATAGCTGAGCTGCCTCAATTAGAAAATCTACTACTTCGTCGTCCGTCTTAAGATTCTCAAGCTCCTTGAACTTGACCATGAACCTACGAAGATTCTTGATGTTTAGAGGCTTTAGAGAAACCTCAGTACCGTCCTGGAGGACAATTTCCTCAACGGTGTAAACGCTTGTTGCCACTTTATCTCCTTTTGTTTGATCTCATTATAGCAACCGATTCTTACAATCCAAAACGCAAAGGCCCCCTTTCGGGGGCCAATGCAAAACCTTTGACTTAGGCTGCGATCTGACGGTCCTTGATTACACCGTACTCCTGACCTGAGAATGCTGGGTCTGGAAGTAGACGGAATGAAACAGGGAACAGAGTCGCTTCGTTTCTCCTAAGGGCGTGTGAAGTACTTTCAACTGAAAGAGCACGTCGTACGTGGTAAATACGCTCACGCTTTTCGTTGTCTGCCACACGAGGGGCATTTCCTACAAACGCGATTCCTCGCTCCGTTGGCTCATCTCCAAGCTCACCACCTTCAATACCAAGAGTCTTGCTCGTGGCGGTCGTGGTTAGAGAGTCAGTCTGCTGACCCCATACAATTAGAAGATTCTCCAGAGTCGCCTCTGAGAAGGTCGTGTTTACCATAACTCTCATAGACTGCTTGAATAGCTTCGCAGAGTCTAGAAGCTGGTCAACCTCAACCTCACCGTAGTCAGGCTCGTATGAAACCTCAACACCCTCAGATGTAAAACCAGTGTGGTTCCAATCAGCAGAAGCCTCTAGGGTCTGAGAAAATGGAGTACCTGGAACTTCCGCTGGAAGAGCTGGGCCAGAAGCACCCCACAGTGGGTCAGTGCTGTCAATTGCAGTTAGGTAAACTGCTGCTGCACCAATAATAATGTTCTTTACGCTATATGCCATACGTTATTCACCTCTTTTCTGAAAAAGTATGCTTGTTTGTGTTGGCGCACATAACTTCCTCAATGAGGCAATATTATCTTGCAATTTGTTATCAAGCAAACGAGTTTAGATTCTCATTCCTCGTTGATCCAATTCATGCGTAAAACACAAGGAAAAGACGACCATGGCAGCCTGTCTTCCTCCTTCTTCCGTTGCCGGTTCTGGACTTGTTGCATTTGTAACTCTGGTGTATTTGATATTGAATTTCTTCGCCCAATCGAATGCTGGACTTGCCAACGAATCGACATAATCATTCACATCTTCGGCCGTCCACTCATATCTTCTAAGAAGCTGCAACAGATAGAGAACAATATTTCTCAATTGCTTCTCGCTATCTGAATACACAGTGTAAGCCACCTGTTCATGCTCCTTGAACCAATCAACATATTCAGCCGTTGAAACGTAATTGTAAACAATGAAAGGAATTTCTGTCGGCAAATTAGTCAACTCTGGCTGCTGCTGTGCTGGAATAAAGAATGGAACCTGTGTATAGTTGGATGCTGAAATAATTCCTTCACCAACAAGCTTAGCTTGTACAAACTTGTTTATTGCATGTGTAGCTGCTGCATCATATGCCATAACTCTTTCTCCTTCCTTCGTTCTTCTTTGCTCTTTCTGCAAGGAAATCCTCTGCTAGCTTGGCTCCTTGATTAAAAGCAGTTTTATTGTCTGCGACATTGATAGATCCTGATCGAGCCTTAGCCTTTCTGAATCTTCTCATGAATTTCATCATTGCTCGTTCACTTAGATCATTTTCTAGAGTCTCATTAATACTATCTGAAAAGACTTGTCTCGCACCGGCTCCAGACCACCAATCAGTCCAAGCGGCAGTAAATGATCCTGTGGTTGCTTGACCACCGGGATTTTCTACAACAATAGGGCCCTTAGTGAAAACAATTCTTCCATTGTTGCCAGGAAAGGCCAACATTTTCGCCCTCTTTCTTTTTACAGTGACAGCGATGTTGTATTCCATGATCATAGCCTTGTAAACGAACCTATGGACTTTTCTAAAATCCTTCTTCTCTCCCTGGTGCACTGGAACAGGAATTGTGGAAGCTCTGAATTCAAATGAGGCATATCTATTATTTCCTCTTCCTCTCAAAACATTGGTCCACAATTGATACTGAGGATTTCCGATGTTTCCCCAATCATATACGTGATGGAATTGCTTAGGAGAGGCTGGTGCCACTGCGGCCATATAAGCATCAAACTTTCTGCTCAATTCGCTATGGGCATAGTTGAGCACCGGGCCCATATTTGCATCAGTTTCAATCTGAGCTGACAATGTCGTCAGAAACCCGGTAAGAGACGCTGCTTCAACGGTGTCCATTGTGACACCAACAAATGCCTTTCCTTTTGCCATTACGGCTTTTGCACCTCTGCTCTTTGTAGTAGACAAGTGCTTTCGATGTGATTTCCAAATGGGTCAACAACTGGAGTAGAACCCATAGCAAGGAAGATCGTCGAAGGCTGACCTTCTAGTTCTTCTTCCTTCCAGATGATGTCTCCGTTAGCATTGGAAATATCTGTCACTCTGTCTCTCTTTGTGAGAATCACCGACTTTGGAATAGTCATGACTACCCAGTCGATGTTCTCATAAATATTTGAATATCTTTGCGTTGTACCAGCAACTCGGATACCACCATTCGTGATTCCTCGGGCCATACAATTGATAACAATCTTCTGGACACCTGGAGTACCAGGATCAATATCCTCAATCCACACGCGCTCAATGGCGCCTGAAATTGGGTCTGTTATCGTTTGCCAGCTACCCTGACTGCCGTCGACATCTGCTCCTACCTGCCGAAGAATTGTCGCACGCATATTAAATCTTGCTCCCAGAAGACAACTCATATTACTGCGATATTGTCCAATCTGTATGGTTCAAGAAGCTGATCGGCCTTTACATTTCCAGTTCCGTCGAATGCTCCCTGATTGAATTCGAATCTCCAGTCGGCAGACTTCATAGAGTGCAGGTACTTGTCTCTATATGCTGCATCTTGACATGCATAATCATTGAGAAGAATCTTTGCTGCTTCTACCACCGGGACGGGTACATACTCATATCCCCAATCTCCAGTAATTGTGTAATCACTTCTAAAGCAGAAATCTGGCTTCTTAATAGCTGTTGGTGCAATGATGATTCCATCATTGAACATATCTAGTACGTCGTCAGGTGGAGCGTCCTTAATTGTGTAATATCCTCCCGGACGTTGAGCAAGGAACCATCCTTCACCGCGAATCACAAAAGCGGTTGGCTCGTATTCGAAGTTATAGTCGTTCATTGCTGTGAAAGAAAGTAGTGGGGTTGGCATGGCCAATTCGGTTGTGTCGTTACCCTGAACCTTCTTTACACCAGTGTACTTTCCGAAATCTTGTCCTGTATAAACCTCAATAATTCTTCTTACGAGGCGTTCGGCATCGTATTTATCCTCGTCTGGAGTTGTATTGTCGAAGATAGTGTCTAGCTCGTAAAGAGGAACAATGGGTGTGACGATTTCAACATAAGTCACCCTGGAGAACGATTCGTCTGCATTCTTCCAAATAATCTTCAAGGTGTCGTCGTAGGATGTGTGAGGCCATGTAATTGGAGTGGTGTGAATGTCTCCTGTGGTCGTCACAACTTGATCTGCGGAAATCACTGTGCTGCCGCGATAAACATCTGCGGTAAGCAAATCTGTCGTTGGATGTTGTAATGTAGCAACACCATCTGTATCTCTGTAGATTTCCATGACTGAATTATATCTTCAAATGGCGCAAAAGCAAAAGACCGCCCGAAGGCGGTCTAATCACTTATAAAATTCTCGAACTTCCTTTGGAGAAGCAATTCTGAATCCCTCATACGTGTCTAGGATAAAGTCTGCGTCAGACTCCTTAACTACCGCATATGGATTAGCCTGAGTAAATGTCGCTCCTCGAACCTGGAAGGTTGAATTAGCTCTAGTCATTCGGAGTAGGACATCCTGCTCTACAAATGATTCTGTTGGAGAATCAAATGAGGCAACTTCCTGCACCGGGCTCGTTTCTACGATTTCTTCTATCTCACCAATCTGGGCCTTGTGGTATTCCCACGTTACACCATTCTCATTCAGCTTAGCAATGAGAACCGTCTTGTTATCCTTCGCGTCATAATCGACTGCGTAGTCATCTGCTAGCTGTCTAAGCTCAGCTACTTTTAGTGTTTCGAAACTCATAAGTCGATTGTAGCACAAAACAAGAGGGAGGGCCGAAGCCCTCCCTCTAAGAGTTTTTATCAAGCACTGATCTTGACGTTCTTGACAACTACGAATGCGTCTGCGTTCTCGATCTGAGTACCTACACGGCAGTACATGGTGTACTCCGTGGTGTCCTTCTTGTTCTTGAACTCACGGTAGATCTGGATCTCACGCTTTACACCCCATAGAAGGTTCTGTGGGAAGGTGAGCCATACGTCACCGTGGTTACCAGTTGCACCGGAGTAGTCACCGGCCTTGGTCTCCTCGAATAGAGGAACTTCCTGTACAGGAAGACCGAATGCATTACCCATCGTGAATCCTGCTGGACCCTCGGTACGAACTGCCTGATTAATTCCCGCTGCTGCAAGAGACTCTGGGTTAACAAAGGTGCTCTCAAGCTGCTGTAGCGTGAATAGGTAGTCCTGGATGATGTTAGAACCAGTGAAGAACTTAAGCTGGTTTCTACGCTGCATGTAGTTACGAGGCATAGCCTTTAGCGCCTTGTTGAAGACCGTACGGTCAACAGTGGCACCACCGTGGTCAATTACGTGACCGGCAGCGAGAGCACGCTTACGCCATCCGTCGAATGCCTTTAGAAGTGGGTCAGCAGAAGCCGTGTCACCATTAATTGCAACATCTTCAAGGTCGTTACCGGCCTGAGTAGCCATTAGGCGTGCAATGTGGTCCTCAAGGGCTTCGCCCTCGATGTTGTCCTCAAGTGACTCGGTTGAGATTTCCCAGTCTAGACGTAGCTTCTTTGTCGTAAGAGAAATCTTGCTGAATGTCGCACCGGCATTTACACCAGTGTCAACTGCCTCAGTAGCTACTCTTAGAAGACGCTCACCAATTCCAACCTTGTCAATGTCAACAGTGTCGGACTTCATTCGGATGGTACGAACCTGCCTACCAAGTACAGTGGCATCCCACATGTAGTCAATAAAACGGTTCGCCTGTTCTGGATTTAGAAGACCACCGCCACCGGCCGCAACTTCGGTAGTACGGATAACCTTCTCAATTAGTTCATCGCTCATTTGTTGTTATTCACCTCTTTCCTTTTCTTATCTAATGTCGGACGTGTTCATGAGGAAGTGTCCGCCCCACTTTGAATCACTCTTCTTGGTGATCGTCTCCTTTGACGCGCCAACGTCGCCGGACTTCTTGATTGCAGTCTCACTTTCAACACTGTCAAGCCTCTTTGAGACTTCTTCGTGCTGCTCGTTTAGACTGTCAAACTTCTTGCTAAGCTCGCCGTGCTTTTCGACTAGCTCAGAAAACTTTGAATCAAAAGCCTTGTTGATTTCCTCAACCTTGCTCTTAATAGTGCTAATTTCCTCCGCAGTAGCTTCTCTATTCTGCTCCAGGCTCTTTGTAATAGTGTCCTGAACCATTTCAAGCATCTTTTCGAAAGAAGGCTCTTCTACGCCGTCTTCTTCTGCATCTACTGCCGTTTCGTCGGTAGCCTCAACAGCCTCATCCTCTACAACTTCCGCTGTAGCCTCTTCGACTGGAGTCTCCTCGACTACCTCATCATTCTTTGTCACTTGGTCTGCACCTCCTTTTTCAGCAGTGTCCATAAACTGATCAATGATCATTTTAACCTTTTCGGTTTTTTCTGTACCAGTTTCAAACCATCCAATGTTCTTCATGTCTTTTCCACACGCCGAACAATTGGTAGACTCATCGGTAGAAGTCTTAGCGATTTCATCTGATGGACACCAAAAGACGTTTTCTACTGAGGTTTCTACAACCATGCCCTTCATAACAGAGCCATCAGCAGTCTTTTGAATGCTGAAAATATTGGCAAGCTGGTTGGCTGGATTATCCACAAGGGAAAGCTCAATCAGCTCGTAGTCCTTGATGAATCGTACAGACTGGCCAGCATCCTTGTTCCATTCGGTGTCGGAATCAATGATGTTTCCACCAATGCTGAAACCGGTAAGGGTACCATCTAGTACCTTTTCCCATGTGTCCTGAGCACCCTTTGAAACATATGCAGTCGCATAAATGCCTCGGTAAAACTTCTGAGTTCCTGGGTCGTAGAATTCTTCTTCCCTGAAATCAACGAGCTTTCCCACTGCAATAGGTTGATGCATCTCGCGGATATTGCCTCTAAATCGAGAGAAAGCCTTCTGGCTCGCTTCGGAGAGAACAACGTCTCCATGAGAATCGAAATTATCAAGAGTGGCGAAACCACTTACCTGACGAGTTTCAGCATCGTACTTTGCAATTGGCATAGAAAGACGAACGGTATGTTCATCGGCCTGCCAGGATGCCTTCTCAATCTTCATGGCTTTATGTTATTAGTGTTTTTGTTATCAAGCAAATTCTTGTTGACTTTCAGATTTGCTGCAATAAAAACGCAGTAAATTGTTACCATCAACGAAGTAATCCAAGATGCACATTGCCAACAAGTGGTCAAACTGATGAGTGTCATTACGAACCAGAAATAGTGACCTGCTGCTGCACCGCGTCTTAGAGCTTTGTAACTTGTTTTCCATGCTCCATAGAACATGAGCAAACCAATAACAATAGCCACGCCTCCAATTAAAGGCTCAACGTTATTAATGGTATTGTAACTCATATTCATTTTAAGTGAGTCCCATGGAAGAAGAAGCCATACACCCCATAGAGAGGTGTATGCTCCCATAATTGAAATGGCCGAAATATTGATCGGCCGTCTTAGGTTCCGGGCCATTTCATCAACTGTCATCCTGTAGCACGTCCTTCGCCCTGAGGCTGCCTAGCCTCCCCAGATCTATCTGGAGAATTAGCTGAGCGTTCTGCATCACGGCTTCTTGTTTGATTTGTTTGAGCCCTCGCCTCAGCGTTTGCCTGGGCTCCTTGCTGAACAACCTTGTCTCCACCATCAAGACCAGGAAGACCCTTTCGAGCACGAATCTCGTTAGGAACAACAACCTGATTTCTAATGTAGCGCTCATCGATCTTAGACTGAGTGTCTTCGTCGGTAAGTGAAAGCTCATTTAGATGGATAAGGAATACGTCTGTGACTTCCTTAATGATCTTATTCAGCTTGTTTTCAAAGATGGTTTGCTCAGGACGGCACACCTGCTCCTTGAAAGTCTTGTCTGCGTCACGTGCAACTGCTAGGCTGACACCCTCTGCAAGACCTACCTTTGAAAGTGGAACTCTGTGAGCCATAAGAATGTCTGACAGGTTTCCCTTACGATAGTTATTGAATGATGAATCCTGGGTTCCCGCTTCCACCGGCTTCATTTCGAAAGAAGTCTTTCTTTCCTGCTCGTCAGGTGGTAGTGGAACGTATAGAGTTCTGTGATTCTTACCCTTTAGCGATGTCTGGAAGAACTCTGTGATTCTTCTTTCCGCTGCCGGGCTTAGTCGTCCACCCTTAATTACGATAACGTAACGAGGCACTGCCTTGTTCTCAAAGTAATCAAGGTTGAATCGTGTGGCGAATTCATTACCTGCTACCGCTGCCTTTGCAGCAACGACGTCAGGAACTCCATAGAATCCATTGGTTGGTGAATACTTCTTGATGTGGATAACCTCGTTTGGACGAGTATCCGATCCCACAGGATTAGGAGTTTTCTGATCTCCAAAGTTACGGAAAAATACCGCCTTGTTCGAAATGATCTGGACGAATCCATCTCTTCGCTGGCGAATTCTCATTGTGGTTGATGGTACGTGACCAATATAACCAATTGATCCACTAGTGGTTCTGCCGATTTCAAGGTATCCGTTTCCGGTGACTTCGTAATCCGTCCATACCTTGATCAGGGTTTCAATGAAATCGTCTTCCTCATTGCAGCTAGCAATCCAATCAAATAGCTTCTGCTTTTCTCTTTCAAGTCTTGCTCGCATTTTCTTGGTCTTTTCTTCGGTCTCAATCTTGTCCACCGCCATTTTTGCGTTTGGACTCAGAATGAAGTCGTAGCCTAGACCAACAATGTTGGCTACCTTAGCTTTTACAGCTGAGTAGTGAGGTGGTGACACCTCGTAGAGCTTTGCCAAATAATCGAGATTGTAAGGGGGAAGCATGACCTTAAAGGCATTGTAGCCAGTAACGTCCTCTGTTTCCTCCTTCTTTGAGGCAGCACCATCGACACCACGATAGAACTTTTGAAGTTGCTTTGTGGTGCTGATTTTGAAGGACCGAGAGAGTCCTTCCATTTCATTGAGTTCAGAAGCCTTCTTAGCAAATGGATCAGGATCGTGTTCAATTCCACGATTGTATTCTGAGCCAAGAGATACTTCGATTACTCTCTCTTCTTCTGGCTCGGCCTCTACAACTCGATTATGTGCCATGTCTCTCCTTGTAAATTTCTTCACTCACGAGGGCAGGAATATCATGGTCGTCTGGGATTAGACCCCATGCCGCTCGCTGCTTTTGATGCTCAAATTCCTCATCTGTCACCTTTCGATGGCCAGACAGGAAAACTGGTTTTCCGACGAGAATGCCATAGTGCTTGACAGCGTCACGAAGCATTTTCAGCTTTACTTCGCTGCCCTTCATGGCTGCCACACAAAGGAAATTGCCTTCTTCGTCTCCGACCCATCGGCCGTCAGGCATTTCCCATACGTAGACGCCATACTTGGCTTCCTCGATTACCCTATATTTCTGTTCTGACATGGGAATATCATAAAGACATTGACGTTAAAAAGCAAAATGGCCCTCGACATGAGGGCCATTGTGTTATCCCGCTGGAGTGATTCCCCAGATATTGGAATATAGCTTGGTTGGATTAGCTGGTTGAGAAATTGTTATTGGAGAGCTGTCATCAACGACGACTCCTGGAAGACCAAGATATGCATCATAAATTTGCTGCATTCCTGTTCCATCAATGTCTCCATAGAGTGCAGAAAATTGAGCAACAGATGATCCATCATCTCCAACAATGATTGTTGGATTGAGTGGAGTAGTTAGAACCGCACCAATATGCATCCAGTCGTCATTTCCAAAGACAGTTGCTCCTGTTGTCACAAGTTCACCATTTACAGTTACCGCGCTGAATCCAGAGAATACAATTGTGTTTCCGGATCTTGTGATTGTATTTGCACCGGCCGTTACAATATTTCCTGCCGCAGCCTTTGTCCACAAATCAAATCCTGTAATGTACAACTGATCTGGAGTTTCTTCCTCTCCGTTAAAAGAGGCATCCATAGTAATGGTGATTTCTCCAGTTGCGATATCGATTCCATTAAAATCAGCGTACTCAATAGGTTCATAGTAATTCTTGCTGGTTACTCCAACACCAGTAAAGCTGGCGAATCTATTGTTTAGAGACCCAGCAAACTCTTTGTCTGTGTATACAACAAGATTTATATAGTCAACGAAACTAGGGTCATCAACGACTCCTCCGGTGAAAGAAACCCTTACATCGATAGAGTCTGTGTTGACAAAAGACTCTGATGCCATATCCGAAGGGACCTTCCAGGTAATTCCGTCAAGAGAGTATTCAATTGTGAATCCACCTTCTCCATACCAGTCAAGTCTTCCTTCTGCAAGGGTGGCTTCTGGGACTCCACTCAATTCTAGTGAGCTTTGCCAGGTGCCAGCCAAAGAAGTGTTTGTGAATACTGTTGTTGGCAACCCGTCGACGATTACCTCTGATTCTGAGGTCGAATAGAATGGAACAATTGTATTGTTGGCTACGACAGTATCAGTGATGACACCCTCTTGCCACTCTACATCAAGATCCCAAGTTTTTGTGATGGCAATTGTTCTTGCTTCGTCAGAGAAGTTCCAAAATGTTCCTTGGTTATATGACGCAATAGTTTCACTCTCTGGAACATTAATTCCTGATGCGTAATGCTTTGCAATGATTTCTGATGAAAGAGTTCCGACGTAAATAGCCGGAGCATCAAATGAAATCTTCGAAGCAGTTCCCGACTGTCCAGCAATAAGATCAGATGTCAGGAAATCATAAACACCTGTCTGCTGATCTTCTGAAAGATCTGTTTCAGCAACAAGAACTCCGTCGACATAGAGAGAATTCCTTCCATTATTGTGAACTCCTACAACATGGTAAGACTTATTGACAGAATATCTGTAAGAAGTCTTGCATTCTCCCACCGTTACGTATTTTGTTGTGAAAATGATTTCATCGTCTGTAATTACTAGACCATCATATGTAGATGAATGACTCATTACACTCACCGGGCCAGTTACGTCAATAGGCTTGACCCATGCCTCTAGAGTGAACGCACGCTGCTCGTAGCCTTTGTTAAAAACAGGATCGTCCATTTCGATACGGTTCGTATTAGACAATACGAGAGCGTTGCCTGAGCCTGCTACAAGGGCAGACGACAGGACAGCAGAACCGACCAAATCAGCCTGTCTTAGGCTACCGGCCGAATCATCGTAGGTTGGACCAGATCCATCCAGCTTCCAAAAGGAAAACGGAGCGTCTGCTTGTACTTGTAGTTGATAAGACATACTGGCATTTTACCATGGAAATGCCAAATGCCCCTCCGAAGAGGGGCACTGACAGTAATATATAACCATTCCTAAGGAAGCTGCACGAAGACGCACAGACGACCCGGACTCATTTCCATAGGTCGTATCCTTAGTATAGCTTATGGCTTTGGTACTCGCAACTTTGTCCAGCTATCCTTGCCAGGCGGCCACTTTGCAGCGTCACCAGAGTATCCCAACTTTCGCTGCCACTTTTCGTAGGAACGAATATCGGTCTCACTAAGTGTTGGGCCTGGACTCTGCTGATAAAGTCCGCATCCCTCTGCAACAAGTCGCTTACCCATTTCAGTCCAAATGGCTGACTTACTGCCAACATTTGTATTCTTAGGAATACCTGAGAATGGAACAAGCGGCTTTGGAGGGACAGGAGTGCTCGTCTTTCCAGGAATCTTTAGCTTCTGACCAATGTCAAGCATATCGGACTTTAGACCGTTCAATGACTTGATCGCTGAAACAGTCGTCTTCCAATTCTGTGAAAGCTCCCAAAGGGTGTCTCCTCGCTTTACTGTATAAACAGTGGACGCTGGAGGTCTAGGCGTTGTAGTATTCTTTGTACCAGCCGCGAGAATCTTCTGAGTATTGATTCTTCCTGCATCCCAGTGGCTATTTTCTGGAACCTGGCTGTGAGTGAAGTGTCCACTCTTTGACCAATTAGAAGTAGTTCTCTGTGGATTAGGACCATACATTTCTGATCCACCAGGATTACCTGCTGGCCAAACATCTGGAATTCCCCATGATCGCAGCCAATCCATAATCTTATCAAGATTCTTGCAGACAGTGTCCGTAAAAGGATTCTTTGCCTGAGCAACAACCTCAATCTGAATAACTACAGATCCACCCCTATTTGTCTGAACTCCGCCGGAACGATTCTCTAGACCTCGTCCTGCACGATTTGCAGGAATCATCTGGACAATCTCACCCGTAACTGGATTCCAACAAAGGTGTACGGAGTTTCTAGCACCGTTCAAGTAGTTGGCCATGCTTGCAGCACTTACGCTATAAGAAGCTTCTACTGTGTGCCAGACGACCTTCTTAGGTCCACCTTCCATTGCACCGCCATCAACTGATGCGGCCATTACTCTTGCACCGGGCATCCATGCATTAGGCATTATTTACCTCCTTTGCATGTGCTTCGGTGACTTCAATATCTTCATCGGCGTCATAACCAGGATCGAAGTCCTCGTCTGCGTCGAAAGGAACATATAGTTCATCACTCATATATTTTCACCTCCCTCGTAGTGTATTGCTTTTCTTCTGAAAAAGCAAAAAGGCTGAGCTTTCGCTCAGCCAATTCACTAATCTGCACAATGGCAGTATTCACATGCGTAACCCATGTAGTAATCTCCATGATGCATGTGAGAAATACTTCCTGGACAATATCCAGCATCCTGAGTTGTACAGGAACCGCACCTCGTGCAGGTCCACATAGTCATATCTTCATCTGACCATGCCTCATTTATTTGGTAGTCGTGATCCTTGCATGAAGGGCCACAATTCTTTGAATGATCATAGGTTTCGCATGAAACACACATTAGCCGATATCCACCACTTCACAGCCACCATCTGCGGAACAAGCTAGTTCCTGAGATCCAGATGTGTTGTCCTCGAATTCATAAGTAGGAAGCAAATCCCACTCGATCTTCTCAGGCATCTTCTCAAGCCATTCCTTGTACTCAGCCTCAGTAATGGACTGGTAAGGAGCCTGCTTGTAAGTGTGCTCAGAGAAAGGAAGGAATGAAATTCCTGAAACCTCATCGAAGTGCTTGTAAACCCAAGCACCAACTTCCATCCATTCGTGTTCCTTTACAGAGACAGTGATAGAAGGCTTATGCTCACACCAGGCTCGCTGGTAAGTTAGCCAAATATCAAGGTGCTGAATGGCGGTGAGATCATTTCTGGTCAGTGCGCCTTCGGCTGCTCGCTTAGGAAAGCTGAATACGACAGTGTCATTAGGCTTCATTACGTCAGGCTCATTTGGAACACCTGAATCCTTAAGGAACTGAGTAAGAGGGTCCTTAACGTCTCCTCGCACCGTTCGAATGTAGAATTCATCATGCTCTGCGTGCATTCCAGAAGGAACACCAACAAGCTGACTGACAGTTCCAGAAGGCTTGACACAGGTAATCGCAGTTGAACGAGGAATACCAATGGCATCTGCCATGATTGCATTTGCTTCAATAGCAACGTTCTTAAGCGTATCAAGGGCGTCTGAAAGCTTATCCAGACCTTCCTGGCCAGACATCAGCCTGTTTCCAAACTGACCAGTCAGAGAAACGCCCAATAGACGCTCTTCTTCTGTATTCTTCTTCCAAATCTTTCGAAGATACTTGAAATCAGTAAGAGTAGACTGCCACGTTCCAAGAATTGTAGCTGCTCGAACCTTTCTTGAAAGACTTTCCTCAGTATCTTCTGGTCGAACAACAACCTCAGTCAAGTTACAGAACTGATTAGGTCGAAGAATGATCTCTGAGCAAGGATTCGTACCAAAGTCATATCCAGTGTCTCGACGTCCATTCTTACCGGCCTGCTTGATTGCTGCCTGACGATTGAAGATTCCTCGCTCACCAGACTTCGAATCGTATAGATTCTTCCACTCTGCCATAAAGGCTGTCATATCTGGCTTGCATGTGTAAGCTACTGAGTTATTGGCAAGAGCGCGTTGTGAGTTGTTCTCCCACCAATTACCTGCCTTCGCTGTTGCCAGTCGAAGATCAGAAAGGTCGGAAAGAGAAATAAGAGCTGAACGCCTTACTCCACCTACAACAACTACTTCTGCAATCTTACAAACAAGGTCATGTGCTTCAAGAGAGGTGAGCTGTCTTCCCGCCGCGCGACGGAATACGTCAATCGTGAACTGGAAAAGCTGCTCAAGTGGACCGGGACCAGATGCCCTACCACCAAAAGTCTTTAGGCGTGCGCCTGCTGGACGTACCTTAGAGGTGTCCCAACGAGGAATCCTTCCACCCCAAAGAAGACTTAGAATCTCTCGATAGGCTCGTGCCCATCCTTCCTTGCTGTCGGCAACCTTGACAACTGTTTCAGTTGCTTCAAATTCCTCAGCAATCACTGGAAGCTTACGTACATACTTCTCTTCTACAGAGAAGCCTACTCCTGTGCCATTCATGAGGATGTAAAGAACCTCATCGAATGCACGGACATCGTCAATCGTAACATAACTACAGTTGTATGCTGCAACATTGTCTCTATCGAGCGCCGGGCCCGCTGTCATCATGGCACGCATAGAAGGCATTGCTGCCTGCTCAAGAATGAAATCCCGAACAAGATTGTAATCTTCTTCTTCGGGACCATATCCATGATTCATAATCAGACTGTTGCGAATGTAGTTGAGGTATCGATCGACGGTTTCCACATACGTCTCTCGCCTATTAAGATCATCTCGGTATCTTGCGTATCGAGACGTGTGGATAAAGTTTCGGTAAGGGTCCTTGAGGAAGCCCTTATCATCGACCAAAGTCATAAAAAGAAAACTCCTATTTCATCGCGTAGTTCATTCATAGTACCTGAAATCACTGTCTAAATCAAGTGTGCGAAAGCCTCTTCGGTAAGCTTCTCCCAGTTGTACTCAACGTGAAGTTTCGGTGCCTGAGCGTAGAATTGATCACTCAAATCAGAAAAATTATCTGCTGCATATCGGAACTTATCAACAAGATCGTCAAAGCTTGGTTCGAGCATCTTTCCTGGATGCATGCCGGGCCATGGTGAGTCCGCTAGCTTTGAATCAAGGCCCAGAGGTCCCAGATAGTCAGCGTAATGTGCCCATTTTTCTGTGCAGATCGTAGGCATTCCTGTGGCTATTGCCTGGAAAGGGATGAGACCGAATCCTTCTCCCCATGATGGATATACCATTACGTGATGCTGCTTAACGAAACCAACAAGACGATCTTGAGGTAGCTCAGTTGTTACAAGGGAGATGTTGGGCATATCGTCCACCGCACCAATAATGTGTTGACCCTGATAAATACGAGTAGTGTTGTATCCATGAGCCTTGATCGTTAGATGAACATCCTTACGTCCACCAAATGCTGCTCTGAAAGCATTGACAGTCATTTGTCCACCCTTTCGAGGAGCAGGCTCACCCATGTGAAGGAATTTGATCTTATCGTTGTGTACGATACGCTTATGAGGTGTCCACTCTGGATCAATTCCATGAGCATAGACCTTTACATTCTTGACACCAGCCGCTGTGTACCATCTACGAATAATTTCACTGGTTGTCCATACTTCATCCACAGCATTCATGTTCTCTAGCCAGCCCGGTGGCAATTGGGTTGACTCCCATGGTGTATATCCGATATGGTAGCCAAGTTGGTTAGACCACTCCCAGAAATTTGGCTGAGAGAAGAAGATTTCAATAGGACAATTCTTGTCCTGGAAGGGCACTCGATGCCCAAGTTTCTGTAGACTACGAACCATATTGAATCCGGCAACACCATAGCCAATGGTTGTGTTAAGGTTGCCCGGAACGGTTCCAAAAGAGATGTCCATAGGACTCCTTTTCAATGTTTGACACGGCTTCTTGTCCGTGATACTATTGTATCAGTTGGTTGAGCTATGGTTCAACTGACGTAATTTTGACTCACGCTGCACCGTGTGGTATGTTGTTGTTGTACAACATGCTGCTAGGCCCAGCGTGGCGATAGTTTAACTATCACGACCCAGGAGGGGCCTAGCCTCCTGGGTCTTTTTCTTTGCCCAGAGTTCTTCTTCCTTGAAATAATAGGACCCTAGCCACATGGACGACAAGAGGAAAGCGCGGGGGCCATCCGCTTCACTAAGGGCTGTGGTGAGAGTAACTTCTAGGCGTGTCACTGTCCGTTTAGTCGAATGGTTTTCTTGACCCGTTCTTCTTCCAAACTCTCACATAAGCCAGGAAATCAAAGAAGAAGCTAGTAAGGACTAGCACCAGAGGACAAGGCGCGTGTGACTGTGAGGCCCTTGTCGTGGCAGTGAAGTAGACTCAACAGCGAGTGATTTTAGGCATACGCCCTCACTCTAGGCACGCTGGGGGGGGATTAAATTATTTGAAAAGGATGAAAATGAAAAGAACAAGAAAGTTCTACAAGGATTCACATGGAAATTCATACAGAATTCTAGAATCCAATACTCATCTAATTAAATGTGCAGATTGTGAAGTAATGCTTGAAAAGGGCGAAAGAGTTCGTTACTATCAAAGCATGAAGAAGGTTACTCATGAATCTTGTGAGAATCCTCAAAGATACATCGAAAGACTATTCGGTCATTTTGGAATTTACGACGGAAAGGAAAGATGATGTTCGAAGAAACTAATTACTTCTTTTATCTCAGCTATGAGATCGATGGAGTGAAAAAGGAAACCAGAGAACTTTTCCCAAGAGATCAAGCTAATCTTGAAAAGAGAATTCTGGAAGAAGAAGGCGCAAAGAACGTCAGACTAGTTAAGTATCAGTCTGTCTTGTAACAGATTTGACACAGAACCGTTACCCATATAGCCTTGATAACCATCTGGGAGCAACGAAAGCTCCCTCTTGGAGGAATAAACTATGGATAACAATATCGCAGGTCGAATTGCCACCGCGATTCTATGCATCGGTGCTACTTCTGCTGTTGCTATTGGAGCAGCTACACAGGATGGTCCCGAGATGGAGATGGCAGCTCAGCCTTCTTTGTCACCAGAAACTAAACCGAATAAGAGTGAGTTTTTCGACCCTTCATTCGCGAAGAAGCCTAAGCCTGTAAAACCTACCTTGAAGTCTGTTGTCAAGAAGGTTCGTAAGCCTGTTTCCTTGAAGAAACAGCCGAAAGCAAATACTTCATCAAAGCGTCCAAAGGCACCAAAGCCTACTCAAAGGCCATATACGCCTAGGAAGACATATTCTGGTGTAAAGGAATGGGCAAGGCAGCAGGTTGGAGATCGTCAGTTCACCTGTCTTGACAAACTCTTCACTCGTGAGTCAGGATGGAACACATACGCCACGAACCCTAGTTCTGGTGCTTATGGAATCCCACAAGCTCTACCAGCAAGCAAGATGGCTTCGGCCGGTGCAGACTGGAAAACAAATCCTTTTACCCAAGTACGCTGGGGATTGAACTACATAGCTAATCGTTATGGCTCTCCTTGTGGTGCTTGGGCTCATTCACAATCAGTAGGATGGTACTAATGACTCATGAACGCTTTTGGGCTGAATCACAGCTTGAAGAGTTTTGTGGAACAAAGAAGTGTTGTGTAGATGAGTTTACTGGTCGCCGGGCAATTTTCGGTGGGTATAACTTCATCATTTTGAACAAGGTCGAAAATGGATATCGAGGTGTTTTCGACTTCGATACTGAGTTCTGGGTAACTCTTCCTGAGACTCGTGTAGAGCTTCAAGAGTGATATAATCATGACATGAAGTCAGATGAAGATCGTTGCAGGGAATACGGAGTTCCATACGATCCTCAGATCACTAGACAAGAAGTGTACGACAAATCTCGGTGGAAGTGTCACATCTGTGGCAAACGCGTATATCGCAGAAGAAAGTATCCACATCCGAAGTCTGCATCTCTTGATCATGTGATTCCTTTGTCATGGAGAAAGAAGTCTCCTGGACACGTTTGGGGAAATGTAGCTCTTGCTCATCTTGTGTGCAATCAGAGAAAAGGTGCACGATTTGCAGGAAGCAAACGACGGATTCCAAAAAAGTATTCTCTTTCAACAATCAATTTGTTTAGACTGACGATCTTCTCAGTCACTGCCCTTGCTTTTTATTGGCAGTGTCCGCCAGAGATATTGATTACTGGCTCTGCTTTGTGTATACTGAGCATAACAAGAAGACCTCGTCGTCGTAGAGCCTGATGGAGGCTATATTCCATCACTGCCCCATTGGTGTAGAGGTAACACGCTTCTTTCGTAATGAAGTATCGAGGGTTCAATTCCCTTGTGGGGCTCGTGAAACTACCAGAAGACAAAAGGTATAGAGGATTCGATATTCCTCCAGTCCTTCATCGATGGTGGGGAAATCATGCTGCAACATGGTGGCGCAAAGGCATCGACGCAGTTCTTGATTCCCCGCAGTATGAAAGCATTGCCGAAGAGGCATGGAGATACAGAGAGTTGGACTAATGAAAAAAGCCATCACGTTTATCCTAAGCTTAAGCTTTATTCTGGCCATGATTAATCTACCTTTTGATCATGGATGGTTTGGCTGGTCATGGGCAGCCGTTACCGGTATTGGCCTGGCAGCACATATTGCCGAAAGGCGAGAAGAGAAGAAGGCAAAGCGTGCGCTACACAATCTTTAGTGTTGACGATTCGCGTCAGCATTACATCAATAATATGCTCCCACAGCTTGAAGGCTGGGAGCATATTGGCGTTTCATCAGTAGATGGACGAATCAAAGAGCAGCTTGAACATGCTCAAAAAGATCATCCTTATCCTGTTAATTGGCCAGCACAGCTAGGTCATCTAGGAATTTGGCATTCTGTTTTGAATGCTTTGGAGCATGCCCCTATTGTAACGTTTGAAGATGATGCGATTTTGGGAAGTGATTTCCAGTCTAACTTCAATTTCAGAGTTCGCGAGCTTCCAGAAGATTGGGATTTCTTCTCTCTGTTTCTTCCAAGAGACAGCACTCATCTATTTGATGATCGAGTGCATGGACGAGGGCATTCAATCTGTAGAACCTATCAAAGATATGGTGGAGTAAGTATGTATTACTCCGAAAAGGGTGCAAAGAAGATCAAGGCTCTTCTAGAAAGAGACGGACTTACCGGCCAATACGACGACACGCTTTATGCGTATTCAAAGGCCGGTGAGCTAAATGGATATTGCTCAAAGCCGTCATGGTCAGATCTTGTTTACATCTCTGGTCTTGAAAAGAGCATCGTACAAGAAACGGACTATGCATGAGAACTTTAATTATCGTCCCCACGCGCGGGCGACCAGATAAGGCAGAACGCCTTTATCATGCCATTCAGACGACAGCAGATGTAAATGTGATCTTCTGTGTGGACAACGACGATTCAAAGCTGGTTGAGTATCAGGCTACGAATCTCCCCTTGCTTGTTGGTCCTCGAAAGAGGCTCGTCGGAACTCTTAATGAAGTTTCCAAGCAGTTTGCAGCGGATTACGACATCATTGGATTTCTCGGTGATGATACGCTTCCTCAGACTTACCGTTGGGATGTGGAAATACAAAACAACTTCAAACGGAATATGGTGGCCTATGCTAACGATGGACATCAGAGGGCAGGGCTCCCAACGGGCGTATTCATGGACTCTCGCATTGTAGAAATACTTGGGTACATGGTTCCACCAACGTTTATTCATCTATTTGCAGACAACTACTGGAAGACTCTGGGCGAGGCTCTGGGAACGCTTACGTACCTGGATCACGTCAATATTGAGCATCTTCATCCTTACGCTGGCAAAGCTGTGAGTGATAAAACGTACGAAGAAGCAAATTGTGGCCCGGTGTGGGATAACGACGAACGTGCTTTCAATAACTATGTCAGGGATTCTCTCCAGGCAGATGTGGACAAGCTAAATGCCTAACATCTACACTGGAGGAACATTTGATCTGTTTCACGAAGGGCATGTTGAGCTTCTTAGATCATGTAAGCGTTTGGCAGGCGATGGACTGGTGATCGTTGCTTTGAACACCGATGAATTCATTGAACGTTTCAAAGCATCCGGCCCGGTACAGACATATCGCGAACGTAAAACTGTCCTTGAATCATGTAAGTATGTAGACCTTGTCGTTCCAAACATTGGAGAGGAAGACTCAAGAAAGACTATTGAATCTGTTTCCTCTCAAGATGGAATGGGACCCATTGATGTCATTGCTATTGGTTCAGACTGGGCTGGTAGAGATTACTATGGCCAAATGGGATTCACTAAGGAATGGCTTGACGAACGTGATCTTATCCTGATATACATAGATCGACGCACAGGAATGTCAACAACGAAGATCAAGGAAAAGCTTCGTAATGAGTGACATGTGGCCTATTTTCCATAGCTATACAAGAGCAGTGAAAGATGGTACGGTTGACCCGTTGAAGTGCCCCGACTGTGATTACATTCTTGCAGTCAGGGAGAAAGACGAAGAACCTGTGCTATGGTGTTCTACGGAGGACCGGTACATTCGTCCTGGTCTTGATCTTAGAGATAGAATTAAGGATTTGATAAATGTCACGAAGCGAGCTTAATCCGTTCGTTAACCGACTGCTTGCCATGGCTGTTGAAGCAAAGTATTACCACTGGAACATTCAGGGTCCATCTTTCTTCTTCATGCACGAGAAGCTTGATGAGCTTCACTCAGATCTGAATTCATACGCAGATCTTCTGGCCGAGAGAATTCGAGCGGCCAATTCAATTAACTTCGTTGAAGTCGATGTGGCAGTTCAGATTCGTTCGATGCGATTCAATCAGTCCGATGTTGTTCATAATGTGATGATCGATCTGAATGACTTGACCATGGATCTCAAAACTGCTATTGTGGATGAAAGTGATCCCGCTACTCAAGATGTACTTGTTGAAATTCAACGAGGCATCGACAAGTGGCTATGGATGTTTACATCCTCACGGTAAAACTGAATAACAACTTAATAGGCCGGGCTGTAACAAGCCCGGCCACTTTTGTGTAATAAATCAACTAAGGAGAATGATGAAAACCCCCAATGTCAAGAGACTTCTTGACTGGCGAGGAGCTGCATCATTCGGAGTCGTACTAGTAGTCGCCCTTGCACTCTCATGGTGGAGTCTGTATTCTCTTGCAGTAACGTTCTATGACGTTCCACAGATTCTTGCTATTGGTGTAAGCGCAGCTTTTGACGGTGCGGCTCTTTTTGTAGCTGACCTCGCTTCAAAATACGCAAGGACTGAGGATTCAGGACTTGCTACAAAGCTTGCTACATATTTGTTCGTAGGAGCCTCCGTTTATCTGAACGTTGAGCACGCAATTCTATTGAACTACGGAATTCCAGGAATGGTGCTATTCGGTGCACCGCCTGTCATTGCAGGAATTCTCTTCGAACTGTATCTTCGATTCATTCACCGAACTGAAATGCGCGCCAATGGACTCGTTCCAAAGCGTATGCCGGTATTCGGAAAATTGAGCTGGATGATGTTTCCAGGGAAGACACTCAAGGGATTCAGAAGTGTCATCTTCTTCCGTCTCAATGAAACTGTCACCAAGGCGACGGGACAAGGTTTGTCACCTAAGAAAAGTGTCACTAAGTCTGTCACCAAATCTGTCCCCACTGAGGACATTCAGGGGACAAAACCAAGTGACACAGTAGTGACAAAAAAGGTGACAAGTGTCCCCGATGACAAGAAGGTGACAGTAAAAAGTGACAAAGTGACAAGTGACATTAGTAGTGACATGTCGGTGTCACTGCTGGTCAAGAAGCTATGGGCTCAAGGTGTCACTGATCGTGTCACGATTAGAAAGACAATTGAGGACATCAAGGGGACAAGTGTTCCAGCCAATACGATCAACAAAGCTGTGTCACGTCTTGACACTGTCCCCGGAAAGTGACATAGTAGTGACATGAGTGACAACGAGTCCCGCAGGGACAAAATCGATGACTTAATCGAAGAGTGGCATGACATGTATCCAGATGACGATGCAGTTGTGTCACTCCACGATTTCCTCGGACTTACTTGGAAGGAATATGCACTCTTTACCGAGTGGGACGTTCTGCCGGACGAGTCCATTTCTTACGAGAAATTCGAAGAGATGCGAGACAGTCGACTCAAGGCATACCGTGAGCTTTCGAAGTATCGTGATGCTGTTGAGGAGATAGTTTCTTACGTAGAGCCGACAGCAGAACTTATTCGAGAAATTCTAGATGATCATGGAGTGAATTATGAATCCTGAGCAGCGAACGCTTAATGCTCTTTACGAGCAGCGTCGAAACGCACAGCGAGGTCTAGAAAGGGCAAAAAAGTCCGGTGACCAGATTGGTGCAAAGAGAAACCAAAAGCTTATCGAAAAGCTAGACGGAGAGATCAGGAATCTTCTGTGAACAGAGAAAAGGCAGAAGAAGTTCTCAACTACTTTCTGATGTCTGGCGTAGACAACAACAGGCTTGATGGATATGAAGATGACTATGAAGTCACCTTTGTAAATGATCATTTCGCTGTAAGACACGTAGATACAGAATCAATTCATACATTCAAGGTAGTATTCGAGCCATCAGATCTACCGATTAGTGAATGGAATCAAGCTTTTGAAGATCAAGGATGGCTAAACACAGAAAGATACGATGACGAAGATTAATGTATTGGATAAGGGCTATGTGGCTCTTATCGATTCAATGGGTGACGACCTATCGTCAGTAAATGCGGCAAGAGCCTCATATGACAAGTCAAGTGATGAATTTTCCGGGCGAGACCAGAAACTTCTGAACTTCCTTGTTCGTGAAAAGCATATGTCTGTATTCCGTCATGCAACCTTGACTTTTGAGGTATATGCACCTCTGATGGTTGCTCGACAGTGGTTCAAGTATGCTGTAGCATCAGCGCATCTTGAAGATCAGCAGGGCTGGAATGAAAGTTCAAGGCGATATATTACCGAAGAACCTGCATTCTATCTTCCAAAGGCTGGAGAATGGCGTTCAAAGCCCGAAAATTCAAAGCAGGGTAGTGGTGAACCTCTAGCAGAAATGGACCCGGTGGAATGGGGTGCCTGGAGATACAATGGATATGACCTAGACATTCACAATGAAGATGCTGAATCATTCGGAAACTTCTGGACAGATGAACTAGAAGAGCATATCCGTAAGAGTGAAGATCTATACGAATCAGCAATGGCAAACGGAATTTGCGCGGAACAAGCGAGACTATTCCTTCCAGCTTATGGTATGTATGTACGATGGCGCTGGACAACCAGTCTTGCAACCGTATTGCACTTCCTAGGAGAAAGGCTAGAGCATGACGCTCAGAAGGAAATTCAGGACTATGCCAAGGCAGTTCTTGAACTTACAGAAACGAAATTTCCTCGGACTTGTGAAGCTGTTGGTTTGGCATGATTGATCCAAATGAAGACATGCCAACTAAAATAAATAGTGATATCGAAGATGAATTTCCAAACAATTACCAAATTGACGCTGACGTAGCAAATATAGTCATGCTGGGTCGCATTTACGATTTGATGCTCGTTATTGCTCAAAAGGTCAATCCAGAAGATGCTGAGCAAATGCTGAGGCTGCATTCTGGGGGCAAATTGTATGGACCTCCACCATTTTGGGGAGATTATACTACTGATGAGTAGTATTTTGAGATCCAAAATGCAAGTAATTTTTTGTGGTGTATGATCCATGCTTCGCATCCCTTTGTAACAATCCGATTAGTGCGCCCATAAGGCTTGACACTGACTTGCGGATAGGTTCCACGCCGATAAGGCAGGCTTTGGAAAAGGATTGTTTTTGCCCCCGGGAAGCCCTGTGCGCCCGTCTAAGGGCATAGAAGTGCCCCCTAGGTCTCTTTCCTAGGGGGCAACGTTCTAGGGGCTCTCAGACCCCCTGAGGGACCGTCCAGCGGGCACGGCCACGGGTGGCCTGAGGGGCAGTGCTCATGCCGGGGTCAAGAGAAAGCTTTCCGTCCCACATCGAACGGTTGTCATAGTGAGGAACAAGCACATCGGTAAGCGTGTCATCCCCCATGTCAGCGTTGCACTGACGGCACAGGGGCAACAGGTTGCAGGGGCAGTAGCCACCCCCACACGCGTCCGCCACAACGTGGCCCATGTTGAACGTGTCCATTGCGCTAGGCGCACCCCCCACAACCGAGCGCTCCCCACACGCCACACACACAACCCACGTGGCCCCGTCACTGTGGCCCGTGAGGGCCGCAAGGGCAAGCACCGTGGCCCGGATGCGACGCTGAACGGCCGACCCCGTGGCACGCTTGTTGGCGTAGTGCTTGTGAGTGGTGGTGGCGTTCATGATCTTCGTCCTCCGAGTCAGTAACTAGCTTGTGTATTCACTATATGCCCGGGGTGGGGAGTGCGTAACCCCCCAACCCCAAGATTTTTTAGCTTTTTTCCTAGGCCCAGATGTAGATCGTTTCCCGCTCCGTGAGGCCGTCCACCACCCGGACCATTTCCCAGACCTCACACCCGGTGGACATGATCCACTCGTTCTCAATGTCCCATCCCCCGTAGGTCTCGAACACCATAACCACGATGTCGTGACGGTCCGCGTAGCGAGTGGTCTTTCCGTTGATCACCGTTGCCGCCATGTCCCGCTCCCTTGTCTCGATGTTGTACCCACATCATACCCCGGGAATCAGGGCCCAAACGCCAGATAGGCAAGATTCTCAGACCGTTACCTAGCCGTTATCTTTGCGCCCGGCGCAGACATTCAAGACAAAACGGACATTTCTACCCTATGCCCCATGTGGGTACATAGTTCACATACGTCCTAGATGGGACATACAGTACATGTGATAGAAAACGGACATATAGGTGCATGTCCTGACATACCAACCTATATACGTACATATCCATACATATAGGTGTATATGCGCATAAATCATGTTAAATCGGGCAAATCGGACATTCTGGTCCAAACTGGTACAAAGACCCCTTTAAGAACGAACCTCACAAACCGCCCAAATCCCCTGCGCGTGTACGATCGGACCTGAAAATTTCCGGACGTTTTGGGACAAAAGGGACACATGCGCAGTTACGATGGGGCTTGCATCTCCCCAGACGTTGCAGTAGACTGAACTTACACCGAGAGGGAAGGAAGTACAAAAATGTTCGAGGTTTCTGACCTGATGTCCTTCTACATCGAGCAGGGTTTCGTGGAGGACAACTCCTTCACGCCCGACTCGGAGCGTGTCGTCGTGTTCGAGGACGACGCTTACCCCCACGCTGGTCAGTCTTTCTGATCTAGCAAGGTGATCGGTTGCCCGAATGCCTGGAGAAAAAGTTCAGGATAAGGGGCAATATCATTTGAAAACATCTAAATAATAGCCAAATAGTGTTCAAAAATAGATAAACATGAGTGTTGGGCCTAGCACAAAAGATAGAGCATAATCCAACTTTTCGTAAGGTTTTGCAGGCGAATAAGGCGACCTGACCTGCGGAAAGATCATAAAACATAAAAATATGGAGATAAAACGCACCCCCGTCCTGGGAGCCAATTAGGCCCTGAGGCGGGGGTGTAATATTGCGCCCGGCGCACAAGATGCACGGTACACCTATTCTTGTCACTCTCTAGATCATCCTGTAGTCTATGACTACCAACTCAGGGAGTGAAAATGCCGAAGTACGTGCGAGTCTGTGGCTTCATGAAGGACAGCAAGAACGTTATCTTCTCCATCTCCAACTCGAAGTCGGACATTCAGTACAACCTTCGCAAGGCTGCTCGTAGCAACGACAAGGAGACGTATGTAAACATGCTGCGTCTCAAGAAGTTCGTAAACAAGGCGAGCAGCGAATTCTACGTCAACGGTTCGACGGCTCTCTCGATGACCACGGAAGACTGGAAGAACGGTCCGAAGTACGTCATCCGTGAGAACGGACGGTTCAAGGCTGTCGTCTCTCGCTAGTGGTGCAGCGCCCTTCGGGGCGCGTGCGCCCGGCGCACAAAGTGCTTACTACAACTAACAGACTAAAATATCACTCAACAGGGGTTGCGACTAAGAATCTGTTCGTGTAGACTCAGACTAAGAAATCGACGGAAGGACTAAGAAAATGGCCGACACCTTCGTCAACGTGTACCTTGTCGACCGTGCGTACGGTGGCCCGGAAGAGGGCGGATGGTACTACAACTACGGAGAGATCCAGGTTTCCTACGGCTTCAAGGGTCAGTCCCGTCGTTCGCGCAAGAAGGCTGAGAAGCTGCGTGAGAAGCTGGAAAACGGAGAGTTTTCCAACGAGGGTCGTAAGCCCATCTGGTCGGTGAACTCGCGTGGTGAGTACCGAGTGCACATCGAGGACAAGATGGGTTCGGACTGGTCCGACTACTCCCCCTGGTGTTAGAGGGGGCGCCTTCGGGCGCGCCCGGCGCACAAGATGTAGATTACATTCTTCCTTGCTCATATCAGCATGATGCATTAGACTGAAACAACCAACAGAGAGGAAGTCACATGTTCGGCATTGAGATGATCACCTCCAGCATCCACACCGGAATCAAGGTGAGCCATGGTCCCCGTCACGGTGAGGACGGAACGGGAATCCACTTCTATGTGGACTTCCCCAACGGACATCGTCTTTCCATCGTTCGTGCCTACGGCACCTACGGGATCGAGGCGGCTGTCAAGAGTGGTGACAACATCAACCACGAGGTGATGTTCCGTGGTGAAGAGGGTCCGTGGGGATGGCTGGAAGAAGTTGACATCCACCCGCTGATCATGATGGTCAACTCGCTGTAATTGAAAGGGCCCTTCGGGGCCCTTTTTGCGCCCAGCGCAGAGGATGTATTGTGCATCTATTATTGTGCGATCCTCCCCTCTTGTGTAGACTGGTCTTACCAACAAGGAGAGGAAACACCATGGCTCGCGTTTCTCGGGAAGAGCTTTTCGCCGGACTCAAGAACTACGCCGACGCGTGGGAGTCTCTGGGCGTGTCCATGGCCACTCTCAAGATGCAGCGTGGCTCTTCCACGCAGGGTGTTGCCTACCGCATCAGCTACAACAACGGCAGCAACGCTCCGGGAACTCGGGATGGATACCTGGGCTTCACCGCGAGTGAGGCTCTGTTCACCCTTCGCACGATCTCTCGTACGATCGAAGACCTGAACCACATTCGCAAGGTTGAGGCTGAGAGGAGCTAGCGTGCGGGCCCTTCGGGGCCTTGCGCCCGGCGCACTAGATTCACACTACACGTATTCTTGTCAGTGTCGGGCCTCACGTGTAGACTTAGAACACAAGGAAGGGGGAACAACCCCCAACCTAAGACACTGGGAGTTTTCATGACGGTCACCCTTGCCAAGGCTTCCGACAAGAACATCGTCTCCTCCGTCGCGCTCGTCGAGGGCATCAAGATCACCGGCTCCAAGTCCGTCTTCTCCATCCGTCTGGAGACCTGGCACACCACCCCCGGCAGCAAGTCCACGGAGGTCCGTGTCGTCGTCCGTGACCAGAACGGCAAGTTCCACGGTGCGACCAACTTCCGTCAGAACATCATGCTCGACATCAGCAACCTGATGAACGGCAACCACAGCAACAAGCGCGCCGCCAAGAAGTAATCTTCCCACAAAGGGCCCTTCGGGGCCCTTTCGTGCGCCTGGCGCACAAAGTGCAGGATACATCTAGTCTTGCATCCTCTACAACACTCCTGTAGAGTTAGACCATCGAGAGAGAGGAACAATAATGAACCACCGTGAAATGGTCGAGGCCATCGCGAAGACGCTCAACGAGTCCAAGATTCTCGGCATGTTTGCCGAGGGTACGGCTCACGAGCTGATCACTACGCAGTTCGCCAACATCTTCACCGAGCAGAACCCTCGTTTCGACAGGAAGCGATTCCTGGTCGAATCGGGAATCAAGCTGGTGGACCACTCGAACGATGAGCCCATCCGTAAGGTCTGTGAGAATAGCATCATGGATCTGTTCTAGAGCCTTGGCCCTTCGGGGCCTTGCGCCCGGCGCACTAGATGTAGTGTGCATCGATAACTTGCAACTGTCTCATCCAACCTGTAGACTTAGGATATCGAAAGGGAGGGAAACCTCCCCAAGAGAGGAGATCAACATGAACGTGAACATCCCCAAGGGTTACAAGGTCATCTCCGAGGACGAGTTCGACGCTCTCCAGGCTGAGGCGCTGGCCAAGCAGGTCGTTCGGTTCTCCACCGCTGGTGTGATCCGGCGCGGAATCGTCGTGGACGACTGGACGACGGACGAGCCGGAGATCCTGGTTGACTGCGAGTAAGTCAACCCTGTAGACTGAACATGCACAAGGGGACAGGCCACTGGGGTCTCGCTCTACGAGATTTTTCCCTTCCTGCCAAAGTCTCTGATAACTGAATACATCTGTACACATCTACGTGAGGACACAGCATGATCTCTGGCATGGTTCCCGTTCGCTACTCCCTCGCCCTTCGCACGGCCGCGTGCATCCTCGGTGTCGACATCGAGTTCGGCAAGACTGACTCGCGGAACAAGTTCCAGCGGATCGACGTTCTGTCGGACGAGTTCGGCGCTCGTGACATCCTTCGGCGGTACAAGGTGATCGTGGGCGGTGTGATCGTCGGTAAGGAGTACCAGGAGGCTGACGCTCAGATGCTCCGGCGTCCGAAGCTCGAAAGCTCCAAGGCCACCGACTGATCACATCAGGCACAAGCCCCTCTTCGGAGGGGCTTTCGTGCGCCCGGCGCACAAGATGTCACATACATCTATCCTTGAAATATCTATCCCATCTGGTGTAGACTCAGAGAAACAAGGAGGACCCATGCGCATTTCCGTTTCGTACCTGATGGAGAACGCTACCTTCAACGATCAGTTTCGTGACACGATTGAAGGAATGTGGGAAAAGAAATTCGAAGAGCTTTCTGACGAATTCATCGAATCCGTAGAAGAGAATGGTGTGAAGGGGGCCATTGTTTATTCTCCTGATGAAAACACTGTTTACAACGGTCACCACCGCATTCTGGTAGCATGGCTTCTGGGAATCGAATACTTGGAATTCGTGGAAAACTTCAATGACAGCCCTGAGGAATACTTGGTGAATCAGGGTTGGCCGGAAAGCCGAAAGAGGCAAATGTATGGGTAAAAAGAAGAAAGGTAATCGAAACAAGAAGAGACCTATTGTTTGGTCTGCTGAGCAGATGGAACACATTATGGGTCTTCGAAGGTCTAATGCTTCTGCTAAGCATCGAAGCAAAAAGGCTTATAGGCGACGAAACAAGTACAGAGGTGAAGATGGTTAGATTCCAATGGTTTCTGATCAAATCTCTTTCGGGTATCGTCGTCTTTCTTTTTTTCCTTCTCTGGCTGGAGTGAAATGACTTCTGAAACTTTCTGGGACATCGTTTGCGGCATCCTCCTTCTTGCCGTCCTCGTTCTCTCTTACATTTCTATGCTGAGGCGGTGAGCACCTTCGGGTGCGCCCGGCGCAAAAGATTCAACGTACATCTATTCTTGTACATGTCTCCCCAACCCTGTAGACTGAACCCATGAAGAAGCTGAGTGTTGCGAAGATCGTTGCCATGGCTGACTTTGCCGACCGCGAGGACGGTGAATCGACTATGGATCTCTTCACTCGGCTTTTCGAGGAAATGAGCGACGAGTTCATCATTTCCTGTGAGCGTGATGGTATTCGGGAGCCGATCAATTTCCAGAATGGCTGTGTCTACAACGGACAGCACCGTGTCGTCATGGCTTGGATTCTGGGACACAAAACGATCAATGCCGTCCCCCTTGCCACCATTGTTCGAAACAAGGAACTGCCCTACAGTCGTTCGGAGGAACGTAATGCAGCTTAAGCGCACTGCCGATCGCAAGACTGCAAATCTGGCTAACGTCAAGGGGAATGCTCCCCTGATCAAAAACGCTTTCTCCCTTCCGAGTGGAAAGGCGTTTTCCTGCCCTGGTGCCACTTCGGTCTGTGAGACCGTCTGCTATGCCGGTAAGCTGGAAAGGCAGTATCCCGGAGTTCGTAACCTTGTGTTGCACAACTGGGAATTGCTGCGTAATGCCACTCTCGCAGAGATGATCGAACTTCTTTCCAACATGATCGGAGACTTTGTCTCTGACTGCGAAAAGAAGAACGCTCCGAAGGTGTTCCGTTGGCACGCTGACGGTGACATTTTCTCTGCGACTTACGCCGAGGCAATCGAACTGACCTGTCAGGATTTTCCTGATGTGCAATTCTGGATTTACACTCGATCTTTCGAATACGTGGGATTCATCTACGGAATTCCCAATCTCTCAGTCTATTTGAGTGTAGACGATGAGAACAAGGAAGCTGCAATCGAGACGGCTAAGGAATATCCGTCTGTTCGCATGGCTTACCTTTCGGATTCGTTCGATAAGGGAAAGGAGTTCATGCTTGCTGAGACTGGCAAGCCTGGCGCTATCTGCCCTGAGAATGCCAAGCGCATTCCGCTGATCACTGAGAATGGGGGTGCCTGCCTTTCCTGCGGCCTTTGTGTTTTCGGTAAGGCTGACATCCGATTCTCTTCAAAGGTTTCTAAGCGTAGGAGGTCCTAACGCAGCGCCCTTCGGGGCGCGTGCGCCCGGCGCACAAGATGTAGGCTACACGTATTTTCGACATTCCCCTCTGAGACGCGTAGACTTAGAACATGAACGGGGGAGGAAAAGCCCCCGATCACCACCTTGACTCTGCCTACTGGCTAGAGTAGACTGAACTCACACCCAAACGAAAGGCTTCAAAATGACCACTCGCCGTGAGTACGCCGCTTCCCTCGGTCTGGCCAAGGCGGACGGTCGGGGTCGTCTCTCCGCTGCCGCTCTGGAGAAGATCGCCGAGATGGAGTCCATGGGCATGGTGTTCACGGATTCGGCTGCCGCAAAGGAGCGTTCCGTCAAGGCCAAGACTGTCACGGTCAAGGCCGGTGCGTTCGACGCCCGTACGGTTCGTAACTGGGCCAAGTCGGTCGGCATGCCGGTGAACGAGCGTGGCCGTCTCTCGGGTGAGATTCTGGAGGCGTACCGTAAGGCGAACCCGGAGGTCAAGCCCTCCGAGACGCGCGAGCACATCCGTGTCATCGGTAAGGACATCCGTCCGACCGCCCCCCGGACGCGTTCGAAGCGTACGGAGTACATCGCTTACTTCGGTGACAAGCGGATCATGCTCGGTGAGAACGAGGCGTGCAAGTGCGGTTACTCGCTGTCGCACTGCTCTTGCGGCTCCCCTCACGTTCTCGGCATGGACGTGACGGTTCGGACGCGCGGCTGATCTATGAACCCGATCAGCATTGTCATCCTTCCTGGCACGGATGAGAACCATGATCAGGCACTTCCCATGGCTGAGGCCACTGGGGAATTCCTATCCAAGATTCTGGGCATGCATGTGATCGTTGATGACGGTTACAGCGGCTCCACGGATTACAAGCCCGAAGCGTAGATGGATTGGGGGCCGAAAGGCCCCCTTTTCATTGGAGGATCATGTCTGACGTCTTCCGTAGTTTCAACGTACACCCGCCTGGAATGTATGAGGGAACTCGTACAACCTCTACACGACGTTCTCCCCTGGAAAAGGATGCTGCAAAGATTCTCAGCATTCTTGACCAGCGTTCATTCAATGCTGACGCTGCCGCATATCTCATGCTTTCTGAGAATGTGGTGTATGCAAAGCCGATGTTCGATCTTGCGATTGCGATTCTCAATGCTCTCGCAGACAAGAATGCAGCGTGTTCTACTAGGAATGACGAGGAATACAATCTCAGTGCAGCAAGTCGATTCACAATAGATCAAATCATCATGATGATGGGAAGGGCCCCGTAAGGGGCTTTTTTCATGTTCCGGGCAAATCGGACATTTAGGACGTGCGCCCGGCGCACAAAGTGCACACTGCATCTATTCTTGTCACTGTCTCATGTGGCCTGTAGACTTAGAACATCGAAAGAGAGAAATTCTCTCTAAGACTGGAGTCATCATGTCGAAGATCACGGTCCAGAGCATCGTCACCTCCCTCGCGGACCACTGCGTGGAGATCAGCCTGTCGCTCGCTTTCGCCCTGGGCAGGGACATCATGTACCAGATCGAGGAAGCGTTGGCCGAGTCCTACAACACGGGATTCGATGACGGAAAGAAGATCGTTGACTACGCCGCTCAGGAGAACTCCTACAACCGGGGCTTCCTGGAGGGTAAGGACAAGGGCATCCGTCAGGCGAACGCCGAAAACAAGTACGAGATCCTTCGGCTCCGAACCATCGAGCAGAAGATGATCGAGTTCATCGAGCCGATGGCCCTGGACATCGTCCGTCGCGTCGGAGCGAAGAGGAAGATCCAGTGCATCCGGGAGGTGCGTGACCTGTCCGGTCTGGGTCTGCGCGACAGCAAGAATCTGGTGGAGAAGGTGTCCAAGATCATCGACGAGGAGGACGCATACATCGAGAAGATGTCGCGTGAGGGATTCACGGAGACCGAGTAACACAGTGCGCCCCTTCGGGGGCGCATGCGCCCGGCGCACAAGATGCTCAGTACACGTAGTCTTGTACTTGTCTCTTGCTTCCTGTAGAGTGGAGCTATCGAAAGGGGAAAACTTCCCCTAGAAAAGGAGTCGGTCATGCTGAACGAGTTCTCCATCGAGCGCATCCTCCGCATCTTCAACGCCAACAACGTCAAGATGACCCTCAGCAACGCCTTCCGTGTCGCGACGATCATCTTCGAGGCACACTCGGCCCGTGTCTGTGAGGTCGAGGCTCGTTCCTTCGACGCCGGTAAGCTGGCCGGATACGACAAGGGTTACGCGGCCGGAAAGATCGACAGCGAAGAGTACAGCCGTGGCTACAACGACGGCAAGGCGACTCGTTCCGAGGAGGACGGTTACACCATCGAGCGTCTGGAGGAGATCGAGCGGAAGATGATGACCATTGCGGCTATCGCCGCCGTCAAGATCGCCAAGGACCACCCGCAGCACAAGATCACGGCAATCAAGCTTCTCCGCACGAAGTCCGGTCTGTCCCTTTCGCAGGCGAAGACCCTGATGGACCAGGCTTACCGAGACATCCAGAACTAGCAAGTTGGGCCCTTCGGGGCCCAATGCGCCCGGCGCACAAAGTGCACCCTACACCTATCTGTTGAGAACTCTGACAGACTCGTGTAGACTTAGGTTATCGAAGGGCAGGGAAACCGGCTCTCGTACCTTGCTAATTCCACAGTGTAAATCAGCACCCAAACACAAGAGGAGTATGTCATGCACGGTCTTGAGATCGGTACCCGTGGCCAGGTCGCGTTCGCTTCCCGTAAGGAGCCCGCGTGGCACAACCTCGGTACCGTCTTTGACGGCAACCTGACCACCGCTGAGATGCTGGAACTGTCCTACCTTTCGGGGTGGAACGTCCACCTCCAGGAGATCAAGCGTGGTGGTCGCACGACGAAGCCGAAGTTCGATGTGCTTCGTACCAACCCCTTCGATGGGGAACTCGATGCCCTCGGCATCGTGGCTGAGCGCTACAAGGTCGTTCAGAACGAGGAGCTTTTCTCGTTCGGTGACGGTGTGCTGGCCGGTGGTGGAACCTGGGAGACCGCTGGTTCTATCAGGGATGGAGCTGTCGTGTTCGGTTCCCTCTCCATCGGTGAGGACATCATCATCGGTGACGAGGATGTGACGAAGCTTTATCTTCTTGTCAACACCTCTCACGACGGCTCTACCGCTGTCATGGCGTCCACCACTCCGGTCCGTGTCGTGTGTCAGAACACGCTGAACTTCGCACTCCGTAACGGTGTGAAGCAGCAGTTCAAGATGCGCCACACTCAGACCATCGAGGGTCGCATGGCGGCTGCGCGTGAGGCGCTGAACCTCTCCTTCGCCTACTCGAAGGTCTGGGAAAAGGAGATGAACGACCTTTACCAGACGGTGTGCACGAAGGACACCTTCGACAAGATGATCTCGATGATCGAGGGTGAGCGTCCCGAAAAGGACGTGAAGGGTTCGTTCAAGAAGTGGGACGACAAGCGGGATCTCCTGATGGGGATCTTCACGGACACGGGTGACGGTCCGAAGACCACTCTGTCCACCACGGGCACGATGTACGGTGCTCTCAACGCGTTCACGGAGCGCATTGACTGGTACCGGATGCCGCGTAGCGGTAACGTCGACAACCTGTTCGAAGCCGCGTCCGGCTTCAACGACGTGATCAACAAGGAGAAGAACCGCATTCTCCAGATCGTCAAGGGCTTCGCCCTCGCTGCCTAAGGAGCATCGTGGAAATTTGGAAGACTATCAGCGAAGTCAGTGAAATTTTCGGATTGGTGGGAGTGATCCTGATCATTCTTACTCTGTTCGATCTCAGCGAGTAAGAAAAGGGCCCTTCGGGGCCCTTTTTGCGCCCGGCGCGCGACAAATCGGACATGTCGTATATAGTCACTCATACCAGGACAGAAAACCCCCTTTACGAAAGCTTCCTAAAATTTCCGGACATCTTTTGAATGTCTGAATTTGGCCCCTTTACGAAAGGGTTTGAAAACTGCGGGGAATATTTAATCTCACAATCATCCTTGTCAATCTATCTTCAAAGCCCTGTACGCCCTTTTAAGAATGTCATTGCATAATTCCACCACATCATATAGTTCAAAGCTCTGAGGGGCCATTCTGTGGCTTCTAGGGGTGATTCTGCCTACTGAGTTAGGTGTGTGCATGATAGAGGGAGATTGTTGTTAGGTTCTTCTCCTATATATAGACAACAAAGAAGCCTCCCTGATTATTCAAGGAGGCTTTACGATGTGCTATTTTGCCCGGCAGAAGAAGTATCCATAATCCCCTATATATAGAGTAAGACATCTCCCTATATATACTAGAAGACACTCTTGATTCGAATTCAAGGACAGAGTTCTGTGTTGTAGGGCTTATACAAACATGGGTTGAAACCTTATCTGACCTGCGGTTTTATAATTTGGCTCTTTACGAAAGGATGCTAGATTTTGCAGGATTCTGGGCAGTTTGGGGCTGAATTGAGGATATGACTGTTGAATCTGGGAGTGTGGGCTGAGATTCTGGGCTTGAATTGTGGGCTCTAAACCATCCTTGAACTATCAGACTGTATGGTCTCTACAGATTCTTGGCAGTTTTTGTAGATTTCGGGGCAAAATCGGGCTGTTTTGGCTCGTTTTGGCTATTTTTTGTAGGAAATGCACAGTTTTTGCGCGCTTTTATTGTCTGATTATTACACACTCAGCACTTTGTATCAACCTATGTTTGTACTAATACAATCATTTCCGAAACTTTTAACACGATTCTTCGTATTCACCCATGCTTTTCTCTTCTGTCTACCTTCAAGGCTATGATTGATTGTCTCTTTTCTCTTCTTCTTTTGGTCCAGAGAGGTATGTATAGTAGATGCTATAGGGATTATATATATAGATGATGAGGGGACTTTTCTCACCGGGCCGAATGTGCGCAGTCTGACTAAGCTTCCAGACTAAGCATTCGGACTAAAAATCCATTTGAAACTAAAAACTCGACCAAAAGTAAAGAGGTAGGCCATTTCTGACCTACCTCCTATAGGTAAAGAGAGACTACATCTTCTTTGTCTTCATGAACGTGATCAAATGTTCGGACTCTCTCTGCTGTCACCGGGTCAAATCTTACTGCCCATGCTACCCAGTCTGTGTTTTCTAATACACAGCACATCTGGCATCCCTTTTGATTCTTTACTGAGATGCTTGCATGGATATGATCTGCTAGGTGATACTTACTTTGTTTACGGTACTTCTTTTCTTGCCGGGCCAAAATGTGCCAGGCTAGTTTCTCAAGGAGAGTCAACAGTGATCCCCTCTGTGCCGGGCTCTTCGAATTCATATCGATTGCTGGCATTGCTGTCGTTCAAGGAATCCACAATGAACTGCGCCTTGAAGTCTTCTCCGAATCTAGCGACGATCTTTCCTGTGACATTGTCCTTGATCGCATAATTTACGGCTTCAACGGTACGACCTCGTTTGAGGGATTCCTTTTGTATTACGTACCTCATGTACACATGCTATGGATATTACTGTGATTTGTCAATATCCATAGCTGCATTTATTCTATTGAGGTCGTCTTCAATGAACTGATTACATTCTTTTGAATTGCAGAAATTTCCCTCGTAGTCGATATCGATACGGTCTACGAGTCGATTGCAGATGAAGCATGGACCAACTTCACCAGCAAATCCACTCATGTCATACCAGTATGTTCCCCTTTCATCTCTGAAAGGATAATTGAATTCTTCTGCCATCATTCACCTGCCAGCCGTGCTCGATTTGCACAATTCTCAAGGGCACGAAGAACATCGGCAAGAGTTCTGCGAGACTCGTTATTCCAGTAGATAAAGTTCCAGTCTCGACTGTCACCATTCTTGATTTGAATCTCGTCTCGAAGATACTGCATGGCAATCAAACCATCAGCGAGAGTAAAGTATCCCTTCTGATAGAGGTAAACGAAGCCACCTCGAAGGCACATCTTGCCCTCAGGAGTGATTAGCTCTCCTTGTGCCCATCCGCGCTTCCAGATAGCCTCTCTAATTGCCATCAATGCTTCGGAAGGGATGAGCTGCCCCTTCTTTCGCTTAATTGTTTCGACCCTTACAGAGGGTACGAAACCCCTCTTGGGAACTCCTTTGTTGTTATGCTCAGAGACGAGACTCTTTACATAGCCATCAACAATCTTGGCAAACTCGACAGAAACTCGCTCATTGCTCATGTTTACAAGGTCGGTTAGTGTACTCATGTCACCTCTCGATATAAAGAACGTTGTTCCAGTTGATGTTCATTGTTCTTCCGTCTCTCATACAGAAGCACATTGCACCATTCTCTGGATTATGCTTAATTTCGCTGTATACGACTTCAACAGATTCACCATTTATAAAGTGAATCCTTGCCTTATTCATTATTACTCCATAAATTCTGGCCAAGCCATCTTGTATGCGTGGTGTGGAATAACAGTAGCACCTTGATGTCCATCTGTGAAGTGCCAGATGTGCAAAGTGCCGTCCATCACTCTGTACTCTTTCACGTTATTGAACTCATCAATAACTCCGTTGACCCATTCAACGTGAAGTTTGTAAGGTTTCATCAGAATCCCACCGAATCCATATCTTTCCAGTAATAGTAGCCTCTTAGTTCCATGAGGATTACACCAAGGATGTTCATGCCTCTTCCATTGCACCGGCCCCAGAAAACATCTCCCCAATCATTACCTTCGACTAGGATTCCTGAGCCTGTCTGCATTAGTTTGGCACGAAGATCATGATTTTGATCAAACTTTGCCCTGACGATTTCCTTCATGTGTCTTACCCTCATAGCCTCCCACACAACGGTATCGATGGCAACCCTCTTGCCCAGTTGCTTAGTGTCATTTGGAGTATTCGCCATGAGAATTGTTGCTACATAATCAGACTTGTCTCTTTCTCCACCAGTCATTGCTTGATATTTAGCCGCCTGAAAAGCAGCCTCATTGCTTTTGAATGTGAATTTGCCAATCCTTACAGGAGCCTCGTAGAAGTTACTAAGATAGAAGTGAGGTCCAGTGAAGCTTGTAATTGGCTTCGTAGGTGTAATGTTCATTTATCTCCTATATGGCAAAAGCCAGCGATTACTCGCTGGCTAGTTCCGTTTCGATTTGAAGTACCGTTCGACTAAGTACTTCCTTAACTGGCTTACCTTCTTCAAAGAGGTAGACCTTAGGCACTGACATGATCGCGTGCTCAGACTGAATCTCTGGCGCCTTGTCAATATCGACATAGACGATAGGGAGATTGTCTGCCAGACGATTCTTCAATACGTCTAGCTGCCTTCCTAGAGCCCTACAGGGGGCACACCAGCTTGGAGCTGAGAATACGACCAGAGCCTTACGACTGACGTATGACTCAAAATCTTTTTGATTGGTTACTTCTACTAGAATTTTAGATCCTCCCGAACTTGTTGATTGCCTTAATGCTGGGAGCAAGACGCTCGACAGCCTTTGCAATAGCCTCGGGATCTCCAGAGAAGAAGATATTCACAGTGATATTCACTGGAGACTCTGCTGAATGATTCAATTCAACAGAATTGCTATTAAGATCGTTGGCCGTAATCGGTGGACGGCCTCGGAAAGAAACAGGCGTAGTCACCTGATTCCCCTTGAATGCCCAATTCGTCTTAATCTGACTGTTGTAGTAAGCACCCTTACTCATGGCATTTTGGAATCGATCCCAATCCTGATTGCCAAAGCTGGTGTAAGAAACTACAGAGCCATTCCAGAACTTCATGTAAAGAATTCGCTCATGACGATTCCAGAAAGCAGTCTCAAATGCACTTGAATCAACATCAAGCTGCTCATCATACGTTACTACGGTTTCGCCCATCATTCCTTCGCATCTCCTTGATTATTGCTTTCCTCAGAATCCATTTCGTCTTCTGAGTTGTACTGAATAGTGCCTTGCAAAACATAGATGTCTACCATATCACTTGTCTTTTGAAAGATCAAGCGACCTACTTCAAACCTGGCACCATCAGGACTGAATCTCATGGTTTTGAGAACTTCTTCGATTGTGTCAAAGACGTCTTCATAGGTTGGCACGACGAGTTCTCCATCGATCTTCCATTTGTACTGCTTTAGAAGAAAGACATCATGGATATTTTTTGCTAGTCCTTCAAGTTCCACACGCCAACCCTTTCAAGATACATATTCACAGACTCAAGAGTCTGATCAAGAATATTGAAAACGTCTACGATTTCTTCTGTAATCAAACCCAAGGCAGCAGTTTGGCTCTTAAGCACAGTGGTAGCAAGCATTACTGCTACGTAAATGTTTCTTAGGGCTTCTTCGTTGCTATCAACGATTGCTGCTTTGGTAGTGATGTTGTAATTACTTTCCATTAATTTCCTGATCGTTTGTTGATGAGATTGTGTAGATTTGAAAGGTCATCAAGTGCGCGATCAACAATCTCTCCTGTGCCGGGCCCTGGATTACTCCTTGCCTTTTTGATAATCTGGACCAGCCTTGCCTCCAGTTTCAAATCATCCTTCGTGAATAGATTTTCATTCGGCCTTGGCATCTATAATCCTCTCTTGTGTACTTCAATCGTACACCGTTAATTAAATGATGTCTAGAGTTAAAACAAACAAACCAGGACTTAGTCCTGGTTCTTTTCGGTGTGACGCTTCTCCCAACGCTCAAACTTCTTCTTGAAACGAAGCTGACGCTTAGCCTCTCGCTGAGCAGCCTTAATGTTCTTGAGAATCGTTCCGAACTCATCCAGATCGTGGTTGATTCGAATGAATTCGTTAGTCTTCTCGTCAACATACTTGACTGAAACTCGGCAGTCTTCTGCAAAAGTCTCAACGATGTTGAACTTAAAAGGGAACTGCATGGTCTTCCTTTGTTTGTTGTTTTGAAGCTCTCCCAGCAGGAATCGAACCTACGAAACCACGGATTCAAAGTCCGGGTGGCCATGCCAGCAGACCATGGGAGAATGGCTAGGCGAACCTAGCTGAACCTTTCAAGGTTCTCAGTGTTGATGAGGAATTCTTCTTGAGAGTATCCTTCACGAGGAGTTACGAGCTTAATTCGAGTTTGATGAGCAGGATCATAAGGTTTACGTTGTACTACCTTAAACTTGTATCCACCCCATCCTCGATCAAGGGCGAATCCTCGCGCAATGCAAACTTCTTGATCTTCTCGGAAAATCTTAGCGTTTCCCATTACACCTTCCTAAGATTTTTTGTCGTCCAGAGAAACTGAATCCTCTTGAAACCATCAGGTCGATCAGACAACGGAAGCAATCGAGTGTAAATCGAAAGATCGTTATCCCAGGCAGGAAGAACTTCGCATCGGAAACCCTTCCATGCATAGCTGTCGGGATTGCTCGTGATTTCCACAATGTCGCCAGTTCGAAATGTCATACTCACACCCTATCGGTAATCGAAGACCGTGTCAAGCTGTCCCTGTGTTGCCAGTCGGTTCAGCTTATCCTTGCCAATTGAAAGAAGCTCAGCAATCTCTACTCCAGTCATGCCATTGCCGTAGCACCATCCTGCGACAAACGCACGGAAACCAGAGTGCCAGAAGTAATAAGCTGCATACTGAACAGCTTCCTCCAAATTAGAGGGCTCAGCCTCTCTTGGGTAATAAGGCTCAGGACTCATCGAGCCTCATAAAATCAGCAGCCCAGAAAAACCAGTCGTGCATGTGGCCGTCTGGACGAAGATCAGTAGGCTGGATACAAACCAGCTCAGAATTCTCTTCCTGATCGATCTTCACAGTACCACGAAGACCGTCAAAATTGGCCCAGTCAACATCCGGGTGGTTGGAAAGAATTACCTTGTCGCCCTGCTTCAACTTCTTCTTCATGTCTTAACCCTATCGGATCTCATCGGTGAAGTCAAGGACTGTCCAACCCTGTAGTTCAAGAGCTAGTGAGAACTTCTTACCATGATGTCCACAGAAAAGGAGATTCATCAGTCCTTTCTCTGCAATCATATAAGCTTCTGCCCCACACTTGTCACATCGATCTTCCTGCTTGCGTAGAGGATTGGCCCTCTGTGCTGTTTCCATGCGTCTCACTGCCTTTCTAGTAAAAGAACAATCCCCCAACTAGCTGTTGGGGGACTGGTTATTCTGCAATTGCCTGAGAGCTGTTTCCAGCTCTCCCTTGACCCTGATAAATTGATCCATCAATTCATAGTACTTCCCCCGCCATTTATCGAGGTCGGCCTCTGCTTCATTTAATTCCTGCTTCAAACTCTGGATTTCGGTGCGCAGTTCCGATCGAATCTGCATTGCGGCATCATCTCTAACCTTGCTCCTACTGAGCCAGTGTTCGACAATTTTAAGTCCAACACCCCCCATTAATGTTCCAAACAAGGCAATCCAGGTTGGTGTTAATTCTGGCATTACATCACACCCCTTGTAGTTAGGATGTAAAGCTCACTTAAAGAAAACTTTCTCCTGGACATACCAGAATTGTAATCATGCCAGAGTTAAAAGTCAATTTATGAGAAAAGGGAGGATTACTCCAGATCCTTTTCTAGAATATCCTCCCCAATGTAACGCTTCTCTTCAAGCCAAAGAGTAACGTCTTTCCCCGCCCTCGCTGCCAGAATAATCAGCCAACGTGGCTCCATGTTACTTTCGGAACATGGATTGCAAAAGCTAAATACCATTAGTTTGTAAATGTCTGACCTCTTTGTTGTCAGAGCATTTCGCTGCGATCCACAACTATCACAAACCATTTCGTTCATGTTTCCTCGTATCCTATTTGACCGACAGGCTCAATATCATCATTGTCGAAATACTCATTATACTCTATTCCTCCCAATGAGTACTTCACTCTGGAGGCAAAGGCAAGCTCTTCCTCCAAGATTCCGTAGACTCTGATGCTAGTTACAAACACCACCTGGATTTCCCGGTGCATCCCATACCTCCAGAATACAATTCACGCCCGTTGCGCGAATGTTTTGAATTGCAGAGCTTATTTGCTCTGTTATGATCAATCGCTGCTTTTCTGACAACGGATTGAACACGTTCCTATAAGTTCTGAGTGCTACGTTAGTAACCCCTGCGGCTGTATCAGGATAGTGGACTAAGTCAACAACAAATCCTGTGCCGGGCTCAAACTTTGAATTCTTGAATACTTCTCTGGCTGATTCGAAATCACTCACTGAGCTTATTCCTAATCTTTTCCCAAACTTCTGGCGTCTTGTGAGCGTTTCGATAATCGTCTTTCTTGGCAGCATTCCAATAAATGCCACCCCAAACTCCGAAGCCATTGTTTTTAACTGCGGACATTGCACACTTCTTCATCACTGGGCATCGCAAACACATTTCGTCAACGTACTTCGCTGCGATCTTGTCTTGCTCATATGTCTCAAAGAAAAAAGAAGTGGGAAGACCTTGACATAGAGCAAAGTCTTCCCACTTAACTTCATCAGGACTTATGCCCTTTTGCTCAAGGATTCTTGACACTGCGAGCCGGAACCTTCCACTTACCGAATGAATCCACAGTCACTCGGGTTTCAAAACCCCAGTTGTTGTGACGGTAAGCCCCATACTTACTGGTAAAACCTCGCTGATCTCGGTTCTTACGGAAGAACACAAGATCCCATCCATCCCATCGAACATCATTCCCCTTGGCCTTCTGCTCGGTGACGAACGCGTCAACAGAATCGAAATCTAGAACAACAGACATTGTTTTCCTATCTACTTACTAAACGTTTCATTGTCATCGGCGATGACACTTAATTATTACATACGAAAGGGGAGGGTGTCAATAGTTTTCCCTCCCCTTTTATCACGCAGGACCAACGTGGTTGTCATCCGCTGGAGTAGATCCATCGGGTGCAACATAAAGACGTACAAGTCGAGCGAGTGACTGATTGTCAAGCTCACGTTCTCTACGATCCTCGTCAAGCAGTGCTGCCTGAGCGTAGTCTCTATCGAATCTCTGAGCTGCTGTCTCATCTGCCATAATTTGAACCTCCTTACAGGTTTATTCAAATTATAGCAATGATCAGTTATCAGGCGTTTCGGTTTCCGGCTCTGGAGTAATTCCGTTCGCAGTTAGGGCTGCCCGAACTCCAAACTTCCAGTAGAACTGCTCGATGTGATCCCAGTATTCAAAATTCTTAGGAAGCGGAACTCCCATGAACTTCTCAGTCATCCTGCTCCTCAAACTCGTTAATCTTTCCAGTTGCAGTCTGCACTGCATTGGTCTCAGTGTCAAGCACAACGTAGTTGTAGAAGTCACCATTCATCTCAAGACCGTAGCACTGAGTGTATCCGGTCTGATGCATGAAAGGATAGGCTTCCATCCACGTGTGATAGTGGCCATGGAACCAAAGCTTGGGCTGAACAACTCGCCCAATTCGATTCATGAGCTGACGATGAGCCTCAGACTCAGGATCATCCTTGAGCCGGAAACCAAAAGGTGCACAAGTCGGAGAGTCATGAGTGAGCAAATAGTCAGCACGTCGACCAGCATTCTCTAGACCATATACTACTCGCTCTGGAACCTGCTCCTGAGGCCACCAAGACTTGCCTACAGTCCTGTGTGCCTTATCGATAGAAACGGCACCTCCAACTGCCTGGAAGACCTTTCCATCAATGCTCCAACGCTTTACACGGCCTGTGTAACGCAGGTGTGTACGAACGATCGTCAGACCTGAGTACGTCTTGGGATTGTTCTTCTCAATCCAGTCTAGACCATCCCACTGCTCATGATTACCAGCAACGAATGCCATCTTGATTCCATGCTTACGAAGCTCCTCATTGATCGTGTCAATGTAATTGAAGCCTTCCGCCTCATGCAACCAATAGCCAAAGTCTCCAACTTGGAGAATTGTCTTGATGCCCATCTGATGGGCTCGACGAATTACCTTCTTTACGTGGCCAGTGTCTCCGTGAAAGTCTCCACAGATCATGATCTTAGCCATGACTAACTCCTATAGTCAATAGTTTTTGTTCCCTTTGAGGAGTTACAGGAACCACACAAAGGCTGGATATTTTCAATTCCGTTGGTTCCTCCCACAGAGAGCGGAACCACGTGATCTACTGTTAGCTTAGCATCTGTACGACTGCATGACAAGCACCTGTTTCCACAGAACTCACACATAGCATCCCACTCATCCTGAGTGAAGCTCCCATTCATTTCCCAGACCTTGCGCTTAGCCTTGTATCGTCTTTTAATTTGAGAAACTAGAGCGGGATTTGCTTTTGTCCACTGATTAGCTCGATCAATGTAAGCCTGCCGATGTTTTTGATACTCTTTATCCCGAGAGACTTTGATTTTTTCAGGGTTAGCATCTCTCCACTCTTGCATTCTATCTTTGAATCCTGGCTCGTTGTGGTATCTGTCATTGAGTCTAGCAGCATTCCCTGCTGATCTACAAGCCTTACACCACGAGTTGTAAAGGTGAGATTGTGCACCAGATCTCTTGCCAAACTCAGAAAGATCTTTCTCTTCTTTGCATTTAGTGCATGTTTTCATAATTTTATTGTATCACAAGTGGTCCCATAAACGACGAAGGCCCCCTTTCGGGGGCCAATGTCACTTGCGCTTCGGAATAAATCGACCGAATGCATCACGCTTCTGACGAAGGTGATTCGTACGAGTGTCCAGAGGCTTAGCCTCGAACTGAGAGTAATCGACCTTGTAGGAGTAGAACTCCTCGTCATCACCCTCATCCTCGTCGTCCACGTAATCGTAGTCAAGAGCGTCACTGACAGGGGCATCAATAACCTCAAGAACAGTGTAGCGACACGTACGAAGCTTCTGGAAACCACAATCCGTAGGAACAGATACGACGTCACGAGGATCAACCTCGATCTTTAGAACCGCACCCTGGGCAAAGTCATGGGCGTAGTTCCACGTACCAACATGGAGGCCAGTGTGACAACCCACCGCAGGATCGTGCTGAACCTTGCTTCGAGGCATTTCAACAACAGCGCCAATCGGGTTAGGAATGGCACCAGTGTACTCTACGCCATCAGAGATGGCCGTACCGTGAGAAATGCTGAAATACTTTCCGTCAACATCTCGGACACCCTTGTAACCAACGAAGTTTCCGTTAGGAAGGATGGTGAAGTCGTGAACGTTCAGCCATTCGAAAAGCTGCTCGCGGCTGTGCTCATTCGGGTTACTCTGAATCTTCTCGAAGAAGTTGATCAGAGGATTGAAGTCCTCAACACCCTCGCGAATGAATCGAACAACCTGCTCAGTAAGAGCATTGTGAACAGGGTCATTGTCATAGAAGACAATACCATTCTTCACAGTGACACGGTCAGAAAGTCGCTCGAATCGAGCCGCAGCCGTCTGACTTACGTCGAAGAGATCAATGACCTCAGGATCATTTGCCATCGCTCCACGAACGATCGCATCCCAGTTAGGATGCTGGTCCGTCGCAGCGAACATGTGGCCATTTGAAAAGACGGTAATGTTAGAGCCACCGTCGTTGCTGATAAGGCTGTAGTTAAGCATGTTTTCCTTACTTGTTGGAATTGTAAACAGCGTTAGCATAAGTGTAGCAGTGTTCGACCGAAAGCTCAAGGCCATTCACCGCTCGAAGCAGAGGATACGTTTCAAGAACGTTCGTGCCCTTTTCCAGTGCATTCATCGTGAAACTCGCTCGACGGCACATGTTATAAACCTCAACATACTGCGTAGCAGCATCCGTAGGCTTAATCTTAGCGGCATTGATCTTACTTGCAAGATCAGGGTCATCGACCTTGTTCTCATCAAGATGAGCAAGAACCGCACGCTCATCATAGTGCATCGTGATGTACAGCGCATCCGCCTTGGAAAGATTGGCAACAGAGTTGTCAACCATGATTCCAATGTACGTTGCAAGAGTCATGGTGCCAGGATTCTCACGAGTGAACTTGTCCCAGCGATTCTTGGCAAGATTCACGAACACAGCATCCTTGGAAAGCTGCGCAACCTTGTCGATTACTTCCCTGATCTCATTGTCACCACTGGTCCAAAGAACAGTGTACTTCTTCTTGGGAAGCTCTGTGACGTTTCGATCATAACGCGTCTCGTCGCTGGTTCGAATGCTGTATGTAGCAGCGTTCTTTCCATTGTTCTTCTTAGGCGGACGACACTTGAAGATCTCTTCCCACGTAGTGGAGTCTACAGGCTTAAACCACGTAGAGTCAACTTCGCTCTTAGTCACAACGAACGTAATACTTCCGTTGTGATTATTCTCGTTCGCCCAAAGTCGGAACTTAAGGCGATGAGCCGTAGAAATCTCGTCCTTTTCGTAACCAGTCACAAAGATACACTGCTCTGCCTGATTGAAGCCGATTGAGCTGTAGAAGTCAACCGATCCTCGACCATAGTTGTAATGGTAGCGAAGATGACCAACTTCCACCGCAGAAGGAATGCTCTTACCCTGGAATGTGAACTTACCCACTCCACGAATCATTCCATTCCATCGCTCAGCAACAATGCGAGCATCGCGAGGAGTCTTCTGAGAATCAACCTCCTTCTGAATAGAAATCAGAAGATTCTTCTCCACATCCTCCTGGATCTGCTTGATTGTGTCGAGAGTGTGCTTAGTGTAGTGAAGATCCTCACGCGAAGGCGTGAAATTGATGGAGCCAATTGGAACAATAGCAATCACACCAAAGTTGCGACTGTAGTAACCATAGCCGTTTGAGCGCCTGTAGAGAGGATTCTCAGAGTTAACTCGGTATGCCACGTTACCCATAACAACATAATCATTGTTGGTGCCGTGCTTAATGTACAGATTCTCAGAGATCTTAACGCAATCCTCTACGAAAGACTTCGGAGGAGCACCATTAACAAGGACCGTTCCAGGCTCCCAATAACGGAAGAACTCCTCAGCCTTCCAAGAGAAATCATTACTGCGACCAACAGGCACAGAGATCTCTACACCATTAGGCTCATCAGTCTGAGAAACATTGACGACCTCCATCACACCGGAGCCGTTCTCAGTACGAGAAATAGCAACCAGCGCAACCATCCCGTCCTTGACAGAACGAACAGTGAACTGCTGAGTGTAAGTCAGTGCAGACTTACAGCCAAGACCAAGCATACCAACCTGCTCATTTGTAGAGCGCTTGGTAGATGCTCCATACTTGGAGTAAATGTTTCGAATGTCCTCGACGGACAGACCAACACCGTAGTCTCGAACCTTAAAATACGGAGACATACCGTTGGGAAGAGTAACCTCAATAGGGTGATCCCCATTGCCAGCCTCAATCATGGCGTCACGAGCATTCGTCGAATACTCACGAATGACAGCCATGGTCGGATCAGAGTATAGGTCAGTAAGAATCGTCATCACGTGAGCCATGCTTGCGGTGTCAACGCTCATTTCGATTCTTTCGCCATTCAGATTTCCCTGAATAGCTGCATAAGTTGCGTTAGGCTCCATGATTCTCCTTGGTTAGTTGAGCCGGTACGATGTAAAATCTACCAGCTCACGCTGGCGCTGTCAACAGAGACAGTGTAGGGAAAATCTTGTCGGACGACTGTTTCCCACTTGCTTTTATCCACTCTCTTTTTGCAATAGGTGCACAAGAGAGTCCAATCATGCATCCTGTCAATTGAATACTTTTGATAACATTCTGGACAGTGTCCGTAAGGAACTTTATCAAAATGAAAAAGCTCTAGTTGCTTGAACATGACCTCAGCCTACATCATGGTTTCCAGAGAGGTCAAGACATCTTCTATCACATCATCACAATCGTCTTGTATGACCACTCTAGCAAACTTGTCGAACGGTGTCTTTGTTCGATTTATGATGATTGATTTTCCTGCGTTGTTCATCACCAAATTGGCAGCAGGAAACACATTCAAAGATGTTCCGATAGATACGATAGCATCTGCATTCTGAGCAAATGCTTCCATACCTGAGAATAGTCTTTGATTGAGCCTTTCCCCGAAAAGAACTACATCTGGTCGAGTTCTTTTTCTATTGCAATTGGGGCAAGCGGGTGGTCCTTCTGTCCAATTTATCTCAAAACCAGAGGCTTTGCATCGAATGCATCGCAACTTCATCTTTCCATGAAGATGGGCAACACTGGTGCTGTTCGCTCGTTCATGCAAATCATCGATATTTTGAGTGGCTATAACGCAAAGATTATTTCTCTGAAATTCAGCTATAGCCAAATGACTCTTAGTGGGTTCAGCCTTCTGCATTTTTACTGACATGGGGCCCCAGTGCTTATCCCACAGTTCATCAAGATGATTCCCATACCTAGAGGCATGAGATTTCTTTTCAAGCTCGGGGTCTGTCCAAGTAGATCCAGACCCTCTGTAGGTGGGAATCCCAGAATTAGCAGAGATTCCTGCACCTGTCAAAAACAATACGTTCATTAGTCCCTATCTATTGTATAGACGACCCTTCTGATTCCAGCCATGCTGATAGCCCTCTCACAGCCCCTACAAGGCTTTGAGAAACGTTCTTGACCCTTCTTATTCCGGGCCACATAAATCGTTGCTCCAGCGGTCTGTGAAGCCCTTGCAATGGCCATTGCTTCTGCATGAACAGAGCAGTAGCTCATGTGTCGTTCGCTGATGTTGTTTGGATCGTTCTTCAATGTGTTCCATCCAACAGAAATGACTCTGCCAGACTTCACAAGCACAGCTCCATGCTGCTGCTTCATATTGCTCTTAAGACTCAGACTCATGGCCTGAGAAAGGAAAGACCGATCCCTCTTAGAGAGATCGGTTGTGTGCTCCTTTGAACATTTTCACTCCACGATTGTGTAGTCAGTTACCTTGTGATCAACGACTGTTCGGATACGAAGATCTTTATTTGCTAAGCAGTTGTCGATGATAGACTTACTCACTTCTCGAATCAGTCTATCAGTAGTCCATGGACCCTTGTCAACAGGACCAATGAATTGACTCCAGTTTCTATGAAGATCCTCGCATCCGACTACATTGCATACATAATCGTATTCAATGCGAACACGTAAATCAATCAAGGCTTGCAGCCCCTTGGCTTACTCTTGGTAGGATAAGCACTCTTCTGGCCCATCGCCAGTCGCAGACCTTCACGCATAGGAGCACCGTAAGGAACTCCCTTACCAGATCCGTACTTGTTGAAAAGCTCAACTGCACGAAGAGTACAATTGCCTCCACTGTGCTTAGCCGCTGGAGTCTTACCATTTCCGGCCATAGCACTTTCGAAGACATTTTCAATGTCTAGTCGCTTAAGATCGTAATCCGTGCTTTTCGGACTAATTCCCTTAGACTTGAAGAAATTCATCCATTCAACGGCATCGTCATCAAGACAATCCCATTCCTGAATATTTGCTCGATTCGGACTGTTTTCGAAAGCGATAATATTCTTTAGATCACGAGCGTTGCTGAAAAAACCCATTAGGCTTTAATCCAATCTTCTGCGTCTGTTTTGTTTAGAACTTCTACGTGACCCTGTTGGTCAACGATTGTTATCTTACCATATCGCATCAGGCCGATGATCGCAAGACGTCCCGTGGACCTCTCCTTGATTCTCATGTCGACCTTCATTTCATCGTACTTCAATCGTGCTCATCCAGTCAAGTAGCTCTTGTACATCCATCAGGAAGCGAACAAACTCCCACAGGATCATTCCTGATGTTGCCATCAAAACGAAAAGAAGGAAGAGGCTAATCCTCTTCCCTCCATTCTTCCAATTCATCTTTGTAAGCTCCATATCCATCAATGTCATATTCTACCAGAAGATCCCAGAAAGCTGACTCATTAACTGTGTCCCAGTCTCCGCTTCTGACATGATGATAAAGCTTTTCAATTACCTCTTTACGATCATCTTTTGGGACGTATTTAAGCATAAGATGCAAAGGGTAATCAAAGTACTCCGTTCCACCGCCCCAT
>Ga0247829_10000003_pt1 | contig 76314 bp, 74 predicted proteins | sample 12C_Control_Day4_FD_207765 | JGI IMG/M metagenome (GOLD analysis project Ga0247829, IMG submission 207765) | Soil microbial communities from agricultural site in Penn Yan, New York, United States - 12C_Control_Day4 | ecosystem: Environmental > Terrestrial > Soil > Agricultural land | place... | reverse complement strand
GGGCCGGTACTGCGCCGCGCCCGGATACGCCCGCCAGCATCCTCTACACGTCGGGCACGACCGGCCGGCCCAAGGGCTGCATCCTCTCGCACGGCTACGAGGTCGCCTCCGGCGCCTGGTATGCGGCGCTCGGCGGCTCGGCCGACATCCGTATCGGCAAGGAGCGCATCTACAATCCACTGCCGCTCTATCACATCAACTCCGGCGTCGTGTCGCTGATGGGCGCAATCCTCACCGGCAACGCCCAGGTCCAGCCCGACCGCTTCCATCCCCAGCACTGGTGGAGCGAGATCGCCGAGACGCGAGCGACCGTCGTTCACTACCTCGGCATCATCGCGCCGCTGCTGCTCGGCCAGCCGCCGAGCCCACAGGACCGCGCCCACGGCGTGCGCTTCGGCCTCGGCGCCGGCATCGAGCCGCAGCTTCACGCCCCCTTCGAGGCCCGCTTCGGCTTCCCGATGATCGAGCTGTGGGGCATGACCGAGATGGTGCGCGTGCTCTCCGACAGCCACGAGCCGCGCCAGGTCGGCACCCGCGCCTTCGGTCGCGCCGTGCCGGGCATCGACGTGCGCGTCGTCGACGACCACGACCGCGACGTGCCGGACGGGCAGCCCGGCGAAATGCTCATCCGCCACTCGGCTGCCACGCCGCGGCGGGGCTGCTTCTCGGGCTACCTCGACGACGAGGCCGCCACCGAGACCGCCTGGCGCGGCGGCTGGTTCCACACCGGCGACGTGGTCTCGCGCAGCCCTGACGGCATGCTGCATTTCGTCGACCGCAAGAAGAACGTCATCCGCCGCTCCGGCGAGAACATCGCCGCCGCCGAGATTGAGGCGGTCCTGCTCACCCACCCGGACGTGGCCCAGGCGGCCGTCATGGCGGTCAAGGACGAGCTGCGCGAGGAGGAGGTGCTGGCCTGCATCGTGCTGCGGCGCCCGCGCCTTTCCGCCGAGGCCGCCGATGCGATCTTCCGCCACTGCCACGAGCGCCTCGCCTACTACAAGGCTCCCGGCTGGCTGCACATCGTCGAAGCGCTCCCGACCACCGGCACCCAGAAGATCCAGAAGCACACGATCTATCCGGCCGGCACCGACCCCCGCGCCGCCCCCGGCGTCATAGACCTTCGCGCCCGCAAGAGGCGCTCCTGACGACGCGACCGTCCGTATGCTAGCCTGCAGTCGATCTGACAAGCGGGCCAAGAACCGTATCGGGAGGATCGCATGACCACGGCGAAAGACGGAATCGAGCTCACGCGCGTCGGCCCGGGCACAGCGATGGGCGATCTGATGCGCTGCTATTGGATCCCCGCGGCCATGTCCTCCGAGCTCGAGCGCGACGGCGCACCCGTCCGGCTCATGCTGCTCGGTGAGAAGCTGATCGCCTTCCGCGACAGCGCCGGCCGCGTCGGCGTCATGGACCACCGCTGCCCGCACCGCTGCGCGTCGCTGTTCCTCGGCCGCAACGAGGAAGGCGGCATCCGCTGCATCTATCACGGCTGGAAGTTCGACGTCGCCGGCAACTGCGTCGACATGCCGAGCCTGCCGCCGCCGGGCTTCAAGGAGAAGGTGAAGACCAGGGCCTACAAGGTCGTGGAGCGCGCCGGCGTCGTCTGGGTCTACATGGGCAAGAGCGCCAAGGCGCCGCCGCTGCCGGCGTTCGAGATCCTCGACATGCCCGAGGACGAGATCAAGGTCAGCTTCGTGCAGCGCGACTGCAACTGGCTGCAGGCGCTCGAGGGCGAGATCGACACCTCCCACTTCGGCTTCCTGCACGCCGGTCATGTCGACCCCGACGAGCTGTCCGAGAGCGAGCCCGTCCGCCACACGGTCATCAACCGCGCGCCCGAGTACCACCTGGCCGAGACGCCCTGGGGCACGCAGTATGCCGGCTACCGCGAGGCTGCGCCCGGCAAGACCTACTGGCGGTTCGGCAACTTCCTCTTCCCGTTCTGGTCGCAGGCGCCCAACGGCGAGTTCGGCACCCACATGCACGCGCGCGGCTGGGTGCCGCTCGACGACACCCATACGATGTTCGTCTTCATCTGGTGGAAGCGGGCAATCTCAGCCATGTCGCTGCCGCAACCCGCCTTCAAGGACGGCCGCCCCATCGGCGGCACCAGCCGCGGCAACAAGATGCTGCCCAACACCACCGACTGGCTCGGGCGCTGGCGCATGGAGCAGAACGAGAGCAACGACTGGGGCATGGACCGCGCCGCGCAGCGGAGCAACGAGATCTACAGCGGCATCGACGGCATCCACCTGCAGGACCAGGCCATCACCGAGAGCATGGGCGGCATCGTCGACCACACCCTCGAGCACCTGGCGCCGTCGGACCAGATGATCACGCGCACGCGCCGCCGCCTGCTGATGGCCGCCCGCGCGCTCCGTGACAAGGGCACGCCGCCGCCCGGCGTCGAGGACCCGCAGGTCTACCGCGCCGCCCGCAGCGGCTACTTCGTCAGCGAGGGCGACGCCCCCTGGCAGGAAGTCTACGCCCGGCAGCTCGCCGCCTCGGTGCACCCCGAGCCGACACCGCTGCGCGCCGCCGAATAGGCAGCCACCCCTCCCTTTGCATCCCCGGCCGGAGCACCGCGGACAAAGTCCGCGCGGCTCCGAGCCGGGGCCTCGACCTCAGATCGGGAAGCGAGCACGCGGCTCCACGTTAAGGCAAGATCCCGGCTTGCCTCGCGCCGGCCTGCGAGGCCGCGCTCGGCATCCGGGAACGCAGAGCGCGTGCCGTCAGCGAAACGCCGCCACGCGCGCCGCCTGCTCGGCGATCACGCGGGCGTTGTCCTGCTCGGGCGTGCCGGCGGGCTCGCCCCGGATCAGCACCTTGGGGCTCGACCACACGGGGACGCGCGCACAGCCGCCGCAGCTCTCCCGATAGCTCATGATGTCGCGCCACTTGGTGCCGTTGACGTAGCCGTGCCCGTAGGGGAACGGCGTCGTGCTCTTGTCGATGTTGGGCTCGTGGCGCGCGCCGATGATGTGGCCGATCTCGTGCGCCAGCGAATAGGTCAGCGCCGCGCAGTCGTGATGCACCACGGCGAAGGCCTCGTCGGCATCGGCGTAGACGCGCGTTGCCAGTCCGCAGCCCTTGGGGTCGTCGACGATAAGGATCGCCACGTCGGCCTTGTGCCTGTCGCGCAGGGGGTGGACCTCCTCCATGTAGCCGTCGCCTTTGTCGGCCAAGCGCCATACGTGGTCGAAATGCTCGCCCTCCTCCGCGTAGCCGGTCTGGTAGGCGTGCACGAGCCGCAGCTTGATGTGGCCGAGGCCGCTGTTGCGGAACGCCTCGTTGCCTTCCTCGATGGCGAGGTCGACGAGCTCGCGCTTGATGTCGCCGTAGTTGGCCGCCGTCTTCTTCGTGTAGGCCACCATCACGTCGATGACGATCTCTCCGCCCACTGCGGCTCCCTTTGTCGGCGCCCTCCTTTCGGCACCGGTCCTGGGCGGCGCGGGAGCGCGCATGCCCGTCGTGACCTTGCGCAGCGCGCCGGCCTCGCCCTGCTGCACCAGCGGGTCGTCGCGCAGGCCAGGATCGGCGCTGCGCATGCGGGCGGACATAGGCGCGTGCTCCTGCGGCATGCGCTCCATGCTCATCTCGACGGAGGCGTACACCGTGCCGCCCATGTGTCGGAACATGTAGATGTGGCCCGCGTGCTGCACGGTGCCCACCATCTTGCCATCACCCCACCACATGAGCGTCGCCGGCGCCTCCGTGCCGTCGACGCTGCCCCTGAACACATAGAGGTTGTCCCGCTTGTCGACGCTTTTGCCAGTGATCGTGACCACCTCGTTCTCTTTCAGCTCGATCGCCATCTTGCTCGGAGGCGCGCTGCCGCTCGCGCCCTTCGTCATGGCGTATTCGATCATGGCCGGGGGCGGCACTGTCATTGCCTTGATGCCGACGGCAGCGAGCGACGTCTTGGCCTGCTCGAAGGCCAGGCGCTGTCTCTCGCTCATGTCGACGTTGGCCGACGCCGTCTTGAATGCCGGCCCGGACGTGGCGGCCATCAGCTCCACGGTTGCGCCGTAGCGGACCGCCTCGCTTCTCACCGCGGTCGCGTTGGCCCTGGGCACGGACCAGATCTCGGTCCTGCTCATCGGCAGGACATGCACGTTCGCCTGTCCCGCACGTCGCTTGATGGCCTCGTAGGCGCCGCGGGGAAGCGAGTTGCGGAAGCTGGCCTTGCTCTGCGGTCGCGACAGGATGAGCTGGACCTGGTCGGGCTCGGATTGTGCGAGCGCCGCTCCCCCGGCAAACGCAAGGAGGCAGGCGAGCACCAGGGCCGCGCAGATCGTGCGTGCGTAGATCATTGCCTCAACCTTTGAGCAGCACGCGGAAGGGACGTTCCGCAAGCGAATGCAGCCTCGCCATCATCTGAACGCGGCCACGCGCGCCGCTTGCTCGGCGATCACGCGAGCGTTGTCCTGCTCGGGCGTACCCGCAGGCTCGCCTTTGATGAGCACCTTGGGGTTCGACCACACCGGCAGCCGCGGACAGCCGGCGCAGCTCTCCTTGTAGCTCATGATGTCGCGCCACTTGGTGCCGTTGACGTAGCCATGGCCGTAGGGGAACGGGCTCATGACCTTGTCCATGGAGAGGTCGTGGCGCGCCCCGATCAGGTGGCCGATCTCGTGCGCGACCGTATAGGAGGCCGCTGCGCACTCGTGATGCACGACGGCGAACGCCTCATCGGGGTCTGCGTACACCCGCGTCGCCAGCCCGCATCCCGCCGAGTCGTCGACCAGCAGCACCGCCACGTCGGCCTTGTGCTTGTTGCGCAGGCCGTGAATCTCCTCCATGTAGCCATCGCCCTTGTCGGCGAAGCGCCACACGTGGTCGAAGTGCGCGCCCTCCTCCACGTAGTCGGTCTGATAGGCGTGCACGAGCCGCAGCTTGACGTTGCCCACCCCGCTGTTGCGGAACGACTCGTTGCCCTCCTCGATGGCAAGGTCGATCAGCTCGCGCTTGATGTCGGTGTAGTGGGCGGCGGCCTTCCTGGTATAGGCGATTGCGACGTCGATGATGATGTCCTGTCGGTCGGGCGCCAGTGGTGGCGCCGCGATCGGTTGCGCCTTCTTCTCCGCGGCCGGCTTCGGCAGGCGCATGCCGGCAGTCACGGTCCGCAGCATGCTCGCGTCGCCGTGGTTGACGAGAGGATCGTCGCGCAGGTTGGGATCGGCGCTGCGCAGCCGCGTCGGCATCGGCGCATGGTCGGAGGGCATGCGGTCGCCGCTCATGTCCACCATGGCGTAGAGGGGTCCGCCCACGTGCCGGATCGAATAGACGCGGTTCTGCTCCTGCACGGTGCCGGCCATGCTGCCGTCGGGCCACCACATCAGCGTGACCTGCGCTCCCGTCTCCTCCATCGTGCCTCGCCAGATGCACAGGTTGGGCTTGAGGTCGATGCTGGTGCGCACGATGGTCTTGGTGGTGTTGCTGTCCATCGCAACCGTGATCTTGCCTGCCGTCGGATCGTCCGGGTTCCTCGTGAGGGTGTGCTCGAGCACCGCGGGCGGCGGCCCCATCATCAGCTTGACGCCCTGCGTTGCCTTGGCCGCCTTGACCCGCTCCAGCATTGCGCGTTGCTTGGCGTTGAGCTTGGTATCGTCCGGCGCCGACTGCATCATGTGCTCGAAGCGGGCGCCGCCGAGCTCGGTGACCACGACGCCGCGCTTGGCCGCCTCCTTCTTCACCGCCTCGACCTGGGACTTGGGGACGGACCATTTCTCGCATCGCGTCATCGGCAGGATGTAGCCGCCGACCAGTTTCTCCTTGAAAGCCTGGAAGAAGTTGCGCACGCCGGTATGCGATTGGCCTGCTCGCGGCGAGACGATCACCTCGACGCTTTCCTGCGGCGCGGGCGCCTGGGCTCGAGCTGGCGTGGCAGCGAGCAACGCGAGGCAGGCGACGAGCGACGCTGCACCGTGCACATAGCTTTGCTTCATGGTTTTGGGAGGTCCTGACGCTGGTCGCTGGGCGGATGTAAATTGCTATCACATATGCGGCGAGCCAAGACACCCAACAACAGGGCTGACGCTAATGTGAAGATCGCATTCGAGAGACAAGCAGGTATCGCTGGTGCGCCGGGTACTTACTTCGGGGGCTGCTCCAGCCGCTTGAACAGCGCCTTGATGTCGTGCACGTCCCCGGTCTGGCAGGCATCGTAGATGCGCAGCGCCTTGCGGCTGAGGCTTGCCAACTGCTCGGGTGTCAGCTTGGCGTAGTCCTCGCGCTTCAGATTCTCCCAGGCGGCCTTGTAGGCTTCGCCACACCCCGAGGTGCCCTGAGCCGATACTCCCAAGGCCATCAGGCCGATCGCCACAACGCTGCCAGCAGCAGCCCGCAGCATTCCGGTCTCCTACACGGTTGCCCCCGGCACACGCGCGCGTCGGAGCACGCTGCATGCGATGCAAGTGGGATACCACAATCCGTGAGGCGGAGCTATGACAGGGCGTCACACGCCCCGCCCAAAATCTACTGGCGGGCCCGATGCTTAACGATCCCCGGCGGGCTCATCGGGCCTTTTTCTCGGCCAGCAGAAGGTTCGATTCGTTGGGCCGCCAGCGATAGCCCACCCCGAAATCGAGGCGCGGCGCTTTGGCCTTGTGGAAGAGGTCGTTGAGCCCCTTCTGGTAGCGGCCCGGGAACTCGCCGATGGGGCCGAGGTAGTTTCCGAACGGCCGCAGCCGCCATTCCTCGGGCTTGAAGAAGCGGAGCGGGATGCCGGAGTCGTCCTGCACGATCGATTGGCTCTGACTCAACAGGAAATCGCGGATCTTGGAGAAGCTGTCCGCGTGCGGCAGGTAAGAGGCGCTCTTGATGTAGCTGTCGCCCTTGCCGAGGTTGCCCGCGAACTTGAGAAAGCCGCTCTTCTTGAGGCCGTCGTCGGAGATGTCGGTGCGGAAGTAGTAAAGCGTCTGCGGCTTCCCATCGCTGCCCGAGAACACGATCTTGGCGCCGGGCGCAGTTGCGCTCGCGGCTTCGTCCGAAGCCGGGACGATCGTGCCGTCCTCGTTGATGGCGACGAGGCTCACCTCCTTGAGCGTCTTCCCCGAGCGCGCGAGGAAGACGTAGATGATCGGCAGCGCGCCCCTGTAGGTGTTGCTCCCGAACGTTGCCCGCATCTTCTTGGTGATGAAGAAGCTGTAGCTCAGCACCGTGCTGATCGAGGAGCGCAGGCCCGGGAGCCCGTAGGACATCGTGCGGCGCGACGCTTCCGTGAGGAGCGGGATCGAGCCGACCTGCTCGAGCGCGCACAGCACGTAGGTCGACCGGTTGGGCAGGAACGCGTCGACGTAGAGATAGTCCGGGCCGCTGAACATGTAGAACGCGGTCTGCTGCGGCGAGGTGATGTTGGCCGCCGACCAGGCGCGGATGCGCGACAGCTGCCGGCGCTCGAGGTCGGCCCACGCCGAGTCGAGCGCGCGCGCGTGCGATTGCCACGCCGGCTCTTTCATCAGTGGCGCCAGCGAGGAGTCCGCGGCGACCGGCAAGCCGGCCAGGATGCGTGCGGTGTCGTTGGCGCGGTTGCTCTCGGCCGCGGCGCGCGGTGCGACCGCGAACGACAGGACCAGCACGAGAGCGGCCAGCGCGGCGAGGGCAGGGTGGACGGACTTGGGTCTGATCATCATGGCGCGACGGCTCAGCTGGCCTTCTCTTCGAGGGTGGGACGGAACATCGACGACAGGAGATAGATCACCAGGCCCACGAGCATGATCGCCAGTCCGATGAGAGCCTCCCGCAGCTGCTCCCGCAGCAGATAGATCATCATGAAGAGCGACATGGCGAGAAAAAGGAGAGGCGGCAGGGGGTAGGCCCAGACGCGATAGGGGCGCGGCAGGTCCGGCCTGGTAAAGCGCAGGACGATGACGCCGAGAACGGCCAGGAAGGAGCAGAAGGTCAGCGCGAACTGCACGAACTTCACCACCGACTCGAACGTCTGCGTCAACAACATGATCGTTGCAACGGCAGCCTGGAGCAGGATGGCGAACGCCGGCACCCCGCCCCTGGTCTTGCGCGCGAACACCGCCAGCAGCGGCAGGTCCTCGCCCATTGCCATCGTCACCCGCGGCCCGATCCACATCATGGCGCTGACCGCGGATACGAGGCCGATGCAGATCAGCGCGCCGACCATGCGCCCGCCGGCGTCGCCGAAGATCTGCTTGCCGGCCACCAGGCCGACGTCGATCTGGCCTGCCAGCTTGGGGATCGGCGTGGTGTAGAGGAACACGGCGTTGAGCGCGACGTAAAGGAGCGTCACGGTTGCCACCGCGATCAGCATCGACAGCGGCAGGTCGCGGCGAGGATCGCGGATCTCGCTGGCGATGTAGGTTGCCGCGTTCCAGCCGGCGTAAGAGTACATGACGTAGAACAGGCTGATGAAGAACGGCCCGCTGGTGATGTACCCCCAATCGGCCGCCGACGGCGCGAACGAGACGCCCTGCGGCTCGCCGACGGCAAAGCCGGCGATGATGAAGAGCAGGATCAGCGCCACCTTGAGCAGCGTCGAGATGTTCTGGAAGGCGGCCGCCTGCTGGATGCCGGCGAGCTGGATGGCGGTGACGAGCCAGACCACGAGCAGCGCCATCAGCAGCGGCGGGGAGCCCGGGATGACGCCCGTCAGGTATTGGCCGAACGCCATGGCGGCGAGCGCCACTGGCGCCGCGAAGCCGACCGTTGCCGACACCCAACCGGCCATGAAGCCCAACGCCTGGTGGTAGATGCGGGAGAGGAAGTTGTACTCGCCGCCCGAGCGCGGGAAGGCCGCCGCCAGCTCGGCGTAGGACAGTGCTCCGCACAGCGCCATGATGCCGCCGACCAGCCACAGCATCACCAGCGAGAAGCCCGACGGCAGGTCCTTGACCTGGAAGCCGAGGCTGGTGAACACGCCGATGCCGATCATGTCGGCCACCGCGAGCGCAGTGGCGGTCATGAGCGTGACCGAGGCGGCCGGGGAAGCAGCGGCGCCCTCGCGTCCGGGTGCGGCGCCGTCTGAGCTTTGCATCTTCATGGGGAGCTGGGGGACCTTGCGTGACCCGTCGGCGGCACACTAGCGACTCGCGCCCGCCGCAACAACGCCGCGACCGGCACGGCAAGCATTTTCCGTGTCCGAAGCTGCCGGGGTGCCACAAACGCAAGTCAGCCCCACAACTCCGTGCCGCGCCCGGCTTCAGCCAATCGTCGGCGAGCGGTAGAGGACCTTCCCGGCAACCTTGATCTCGACATCGAGGAGATATTGCCGCACCCCCTCCGGCGCGATCTCGATGCCGAGCCCGGGTGCCTCCGGCGCGCGCACTTCGCCGTTGCCGTCGCGGGCGATGCGGTTGCGCGTGAAGGCCTGCGCGACGGGCTTGGTGGCCGTGGGGTACTCGCAGATGCGGTGATCGGCGAGGCCGGCGTAGGGCTGCAGCGAGGCCGACAGCGCCAGGTTGGACGTGAAGGTGTGATTGACGTAGGTCACGCCGCGCGGGGCTGCATAGTCGGCGATCTTCTTCGCCGGGCCGATGCCGCCGATGCGGCCGCAGTCGATCTGGATGTAGCCGACGCTGCCGTAGTCGATGAGGTGGCGCGCCATGTGCACCTCGTGCGCGCCCTCGCCGCCGGCAAGCTTGACCTTGCTGCTGCGTTTTGCGAGCGCGGCGTAGCTGGCATAGGCGCTGGCCTGGAACGGCTCCTCGAGCCAGGTTGCGCGGGCGGCCTCCAGTGCGGGGAGCCGCTCGGCTGCCCGCTCCACGTCCTCGATGAATATCTGCCCGACATCGACGAGCAGCAGCGCATCATGCCCCAGGCCCTCGCGCGCAGCCATCAGCTGGTCGCAGTCCGCCGCCGCGCTGCCGCGGCCGATCGGGCCCCAGCCGAATTTTGCCGCCGCGAAGCCATCGGCGCGGATGCGCTTTGCATGCTCCAGGGTCGCCTGCGGGGCATCGCCGAACAGCACCGAGGCATAGGGCGTCTTGGGATGGCTGCGCGCGTATCCCAGCAGCTTCCACACAGGCTCGCCGCGCGCCTTGCCCAGCAGGTCCCACATCGCCATCTCGACGCCCGACATGGTGTGGGCAGCCTGCAGCAGGTCCATGCTGTCGTAGGCGACGGCGGCCGACATGGCGGCGATGTCGGCAGCGCTTTCGAGCGTCCGGCCCAGGATCGAGGCGCCGACCGGCCGGCATACGCCGTGCGACATGGGGCATACGAAGGCGGCAATCGAGGGCAGCGGCGCCGCCTCGCACTCGCCCCAGCCCACATGGCCGCCGGCCGCAACTCGCACGAGCAGAGCATCCTGGCTGCCGTCGGCCTCGTCGGTGACCTGCGGCATCGACAGGTAGAAGAAGTCCACCGCCTCGATCTTCATGCAAGGTCCCTCACGCCAGCGTCTGCATCACGCCGCGCACGTAGCCGATGGCGCGCGCCGCACAGCTGGGGCCGTCGGGCTCGTAGACGAACGGCTCGACCGCAGCCATGCCGGAATAGCCGCCGTCGGACAGCGCCTGCAGGACCGGCGCGAACTGGAGTTCGCCCTCGCCGGGGCCGCGGCGGTTGGGATCGTTGAGGTGCACGTGGCCGATGAGCCCTGTCGGCAGCCACTGTCGCAGGAGATCGGGGATCGGCTGCGCCTCGGCGCGCCCGGCCGCCGCGCAGTCGACCATGGTGCGCAGCGCGGGATTGTCGACGGCGCGCACGATGGCGGCGGCCTCCTCCACCGTGTTGATGAAGTTGGCATCGGGGCCGGCGAGCGGCTCGATGCAGTAGACGACGCCCGCTTGTTGAGCCGCCTCCGCCACGGCCGCGAAGCACTCCGCACCCCACTTGCGCCCCTCCGTCTCGCGCCCCGGCTCGAGCCGCCGCTGGGCCGGCGAGCCGTGCACCAGGATCTTGGCGCCGAGGTCGGCCGCCAGCCCGCACAGACGCCGCATGACCTCGACCGTGCGGGCACGCTGGCCGGTGTCGCTCGAGGTGATGCAAAGGCCCTTGGGGGCGATCATCAGGTAGTGCAGGCCGGTGATGGCGATGCCGGCGTCGCTCGCGGCTCGCCGCAGCTCGCTGCGGCGCGATGCCGGCAGCAACTGCGGCTCGTCGCCGAGCGTGAACGGCGCGACCTCCAGCCCGTCGTAGCCGATCTTGCGCGCGAACTCGCATTGCCGTTCGAAGGCGAGCTCGCGGATCACCTCGTTGCACAGCGCGATGCGCATCGGCCCTTTTCCCGTTGGTGTCTGACCCTCCGGGTCAGACACCATATCGCAAACCCATCGGCAAGCTTGGTCGGGACTCGCTTCAGGCCGCGCGCAGCATGTCGGCCGCCTTCTCGGCAATCATGATGGTAGGCGCGTTGGTGTTGCCACCGATCAGCGACGGCATGACCGACGCATCGACGACGTAGAGGCCTTCGAGCCCGCGCACTTTCAGTGTCGGGTCGACGACGGCCTGCGGATCGTCGGCGGCGCCCATGCGGCAGGTGCCGACGGGATGATAGATGGTGTCGGCGCGCTGGCGGACCTGCCGGACGAGGACTGCATCGTCGCTCGCATCGGTCGCATGAAGCTCCGAGGGTCCGAGCGCGCGGAACGCCGGCGCCGTCATGATGCGCTGGCCGAGCCTCACGCCTTTGACCAGCAGCTCCAGGTCTGCCGGATCGCTGAGAAACGCCGGATCGATGCGCGGCGCGCTCATAGGGTCGGCGTCCGTCAAGCCTACACTGCCCCGGCTCATGGGGCGCAGCACGCACACATGCAGGCTGTAGCCGGTCTTGAAGTGCCGCTTGCGGCCATGATCGTCGACCAGGCCGAGGACGAAGTGGAGCTGGATGTCGGGGCGCGGCAGCGACGGATCGGTCCTCACGAAGCCGCCGGACTCGGCAAAGTTGGTCGTGAGCAGCCCGCTCCGCTCGCGCCGCCAGCGCAGGATCTCGCGCGGCAGCCGCGCCAGGGCCCGCGGGGTGAAGCCGAACAGGTGCGGGCTCGCCGCCGTGTAGTTCAGCGTGAAGTCGATGTGATCCTGCAGGTTGCGGCCGACGCCCGGCAGGGCGTACTGGACCGCGATGCCGTGGCGGGCGAGCTCGTCCGGCGGGCCGATGCCCGACAGCATCAGGAGCTGCGGCGACTGGAAGGCGCCCGCGGACAGGATGACGGCGCGGTGGGCATCGATCGTTTCCTCTGCGCCGTTGCGCTTGTCGCCGCGGCGGCAGACGACGCCGGTCGCACGCCGCTCCGAGAAGAGCACTCGCAGCGCCCGCGCCCCTGTGACGATGCGCAGGTTCGGCCGCTTGCGCACCTCTGGCGACAGGTAGGCGCGCGCCGCGCTCCAGCGCTCGCCGTCCTTCTGCGTCACCTGGTAGTGGCCGACGCCGTCCTGCGACGCGCCGTTGAAGTCGCGGTTGCGAGCGAGCTGCAGCTCCGCGCACGCATCGAGAAACGTTTCGTTCAGGGGGTTGGGGCTAACGAGATCGGCGACATTGAGCGGCCCGTCGGTGCCGTGCAGGCTGCCGCCCAGCCGCTCGTTGCCCTCCGCGCGCTTGAAATAGGGCAGGACGTCGGCGAACGACCATCCGGTCGCGCCCTGCGCGGCCCAATCGTCGTAGTCGCTCGGGTGTCCCCGGATGTAGATCATGGCGTTGATGCCGGACGAGCCGCCGAGCATGGCCCCGCGCGGCTGGTAGCAGATGCGGCCGTCGAGGGCGGCCTGCGGCACCGTTCGGAACGCCCAGTTGCGCCACTTGCCCGGCACGAACATGGCAGTGGCGAACGGCACGCGGCAGAGCACGTGGTCGTCGTCGGGACCGGCCTCGATCAGGCATACGCGCGCCGTCGCGTCGGCACTGAGCCGACCGGCCAGCACGCAACCCGCCGATCCGCCGCCGACGATGACGTAGTCGAAGTCCATGAGGCTCTCCGTGTCCCCTCTCCCCATGCTCCTTCAGCAAGGGGAGAGGGCTAGGGTGAGGGGCGGCAACAATCCGCAGCGCAAGCGTCCGCCCCTCACCCCGACCCTCTCCCCGCAGGCGGGGAGAGGGAGGCCCTGAGCGGCTCGATCACCTCGAAGCCCATCGAGAAATCGTCGAGCAGGCCGAACAGCTCGGCCACTTTCGCACCGTTGCCTGCGATCTTCACGAGACCCTGGCCCATCGCCTCCGGCAGCGCGATCTCGCGCAGGATGACGCGGTTGAGCGTGGTGCGGTCGAGCGTGACGGTGCAGTCGGACTGCGGCGCGTGGCGGCCAGCAAGATAGGTCAGCGCGCAGTTCTGCAGGCTGAGGGCATAGCGCTCGCCGGTATCGGGGAACTCCCAGTTGACGACCGCAGTCTTTCCCTCGGCCTTCTCGCCATTGAGGCGCACGCCGAGGAAGTCGAAGAACAGGTCGAGCGACAGGCCCCGCACGATATCTCCTCCCGCGCGCGAAGGCACGGCCGCAGCCGACTTGCCGTGGCGCAGCTCATGGGCGCCGAGCAGGTAGGCGTTGCGCCAGGTTGCGGACTCGGCTTGATAGCCGAGCTGTTCCAGCGCGTCGGCGCACAGCTCACGCGCGGCGCGGTTCTCCGGCTCGGCAAACACGACCTGGCTCATGACGTCGGCGACCCAGCGGTATTCGCCTTTGGCGAAGTCCTCGCGCGCCCTTGCCAATGCGGCCTCGGCGCCGCCCATGTAGGCCACGGCCTTCCTCGCACGTTCCACGGGCGGCAGCGGATTGAGGTTGGCGGGGTTGGCGTCATACCAGCCGAGGTAGCGCTGGTAGACCGACTTGGAGTTGTGGCTGAAGGTGCCGTAGTAGCCGCGCACGTGCCACTCCTGCTCGAGGCTTCGTGGCAGCGCCATGCGCTCGGCGATCTCGGTTGCCTTGAAGCCGTGGTTCATGAGCCGCAGCGTCTGGTCGTGCAGGTACTTGTAGGCGTCGCGCTGCTTGGCGAGGTAGTCGAGCAGGCGCGCATTGCCCCACACCGGCCAGTGGTGCTGCGCGAACACCACGTCCGCTTTCGGCGCAAACTGGTCGCGCGCCTCATTCAAATACTTGGCCCAGGCGTTGGCATCACGCACCTGGGCGCCGCGGATCGGATAGATATTGTGCAGGTTGTGGGTTGCATTCTCGGCGAGGTTCAGCGCCCTGAGGCCCGGATAGAACATGTGCATCTCGGCCGGCGCCTCGGTGTCCGGCGTGAGCTGGAAGATCATCTCGACGCCATCGATGGTGTGCAGCTCCACGGCGTCCTGGATCACCTGCGTCGGCGGGATCAGCGTGACGGTGCCGCGCGATGTCACCTTACCGAGGCCGGCGTCGACCTGGCCGCGCGGGCCCTTGGGCAGCGGTCCGCCGAACTGGAACATGGCGCGGCGGATCATCGGCGTGCCGGCCAGCACGTTCTCCTTGGTCACCTCCTCCAGGAACCTGTCCGGCGCGATGACCGCGACGTTGCCGGCCTTCACGTCGGCCTCGTCGACGACGCCGCGCACGCCACCGAAATGGTCGACATGGCTGTGGCTGTAGATCACGGCCGTCACCGGCCTTCGTCCGCGGTGCTGGAAGTAGAGCTCGAGGCCGGCGCGGGCGATCTCGGCGGAGATCAGCGGATCGATGACGATGACGCCGCGCGCGCCCTCGATGATCGTCATGTTGGAGATGTCGAAGCCGCGCACCTGGTAGATGCAGTCGGTGACCTGGAACAGGCCGTGGTTCATGTTGAGCCGGGCCTGCCGCCACAGGCTCGGGTTCACCGTGTCGGGGGCCTGCTCGTCGGCGAGGAAGGCGTAGTCCTCGAGCGAGTAGATCACCCGTCCGTCGGCATTGCGGAATTCCACCTTCGGCAGGCTGCCGATGAACCCGCGCCGGGCGTCCTCGAAATCAGCCCGGTCGCCGAACGGCAGCGCGCCGAGAACGGAGCGGTTGTGCGCGCAGGTGATGGGCGTCGCGGACTTCGGTGCATGCGCCTCATCCGCCATGGTGTTCCTCCCCTGTCAGCCCGGAATATTCTGGGCTTAGCACATCAAAACTGCCCCGGGCGCGCTGCCAGCGGCTGACTGCATGCACTTTTCATAAAATTGTCAGCTGATGGCGAACTCTTGTGCAAGACCTCAGGATTAAGGAGACGCCGGGGAAGTTCTGCCAGGGCAGGAGCTCGATGCGCGTCACCTATCGTCAAATGCCGCCCACGGCTGTCTTTTACGCGCGCGGCATGGGGCCATACGCGTCGTCTTGTGGCGAGGCGTGGCAGCGCATTGGCGAGTGGCTTGCTCAGAATTGTGCGCGCAAGCGCGTCAAGCAGGCCTTCGGCATCTTTCACGACAACCCCAGAACAACCGCCCCTGAGCTCATTCGCTACGACGCCTGCGTTCCGGTGCTCTCCTGCGCGGGCCTCGAGCTGGCGCCGGGCATCGGCCGCCAGACGCTCCCCGGCGGGGCCTTCGCCGTCCATACCCATGTCGGCGGCTACGACGACATCGGTGCGCTGTTCGCGCACTTACACGGTGAGATCGTCCCCAAGCGGGCGCTGACGGTTGATTATGAGCGTCCCTTCGTGGCGGTCCACCTCAACGATCCGCAGATCACGCGCGAGATGCATCGCAGGACGGAGCTGTGCGTTCCGGTCATGCCGATCCCCATGCCTCAGGCGACCAACGACGAGGGTCAAGAGGGCTACGACGTCGCCGAGATCGCCCGGCGCATCGCCGGCTGAGCGGCTTGCGCGGTCGACTGTTCAATCAAGTGCCGGGCCGACCCGCGCAGCTCCGCAAACGGCTATTCAACGTCCGTGATCTGGGATCGCGGCGCCTGGGCACATCTGCATTCAATGGAATGGCTGCCAGCAGGCTCACCAGCCGCGACAGCAGCAGCAGTAGGTCCCCGGCAGATAGCGGTACTGGATCTCGCCCGGAAACCGGCTCAGCGGATGGCCCGAGGTGATCACCACCCGGGCCGGCGCATAGCGGCGGTAGTGGCGATACGCGCGCGCCTTGCGGGCGGGAGCGCGGTCGAGATCGGCCACGCGAACGACCGCCATGGCGGTTGCCGGCTGCGGGGTTGGCGGCAGCGCCAGCGTGGGCGTAGCCGTTGCAAGTATCATCACCAGTGCCGGCAGCAAGCGCATGTCTTCGATCCTCCAAGTCCTGCGGCCACCCTACATCAACTTGGTTGGCGAATGGTGCAGGCGCCCGGCATCCCTTCACATTTGCGCAAGCATCGGGAACGAGCGCGCGGGGCCTGCGTTTCAGGTTGAGGGGTCCACCTTGGGGGTGACGGCGCGGCATGCCGCCAGAAGGCAAACACACGGACAATGGCGAGCAGCGGTGGCGGGCGCTTGCAGAGGAAGCGCGCCAGCAGGCGAGCTTGATGACGGACCCCGACGCCCGCCGCATCATGCGAGGCATAGCGGACGGCTATGACCGGCTTGCCGAACGCGCTAAGCTCAAACGAAATACGAGCAATCGAGATTGACCAGCGTTGATCGCGCCCACCCCATGAACCGGGTGCTGGAACTTTGCCGTCGGGCGCGGGGTTCAATTTCCATGTCTGCTGAAGCAACGGTGAACGATCCGGCGTATTGGCGGCAGCGCGCCGAGGAAGCGCGCGCTGTTGCGGGCCAGTTGAGCGATCCGGTCGCCCAGAAGGCGATGCTGGAGATTGCCAGCTCCTACGAGGCGCTCGCCGACCTCGCCACGGCGCGGGCGATCAAGACCGCCGCACCGTCAGGCTGAATTGCAATCCCTGGTCGCTTCCTCGTGCAGCGAGGCGCAGCCTCTGCTCGTTCGACGTTGCAGCGGCCGCCCCAGCCTCTTAGCCCTGGCACGGCACCTTGACGTTGCCGACGTACGGCAGGTTCACCGTGCACTGCTTGCCGCCGGGCTTGGTCTTCAACATCTCACGGGCGATCTTCTCGAGATCCGCCATGCGGGGTTTCGCAGCCTTGCCTGGAGGAGGCGTCTCGGCGTCGGGTTCGGGCGTCGGGTCGTTCTTCGTGACTTCGGTGGGAGCGGGCTTCGGGTCGCCGCCCGCGGGTGTCGGCGTGGCGGCTGTCGCCGGAGCGTCGCACCACTTGAGCTCGGCGCTCGCGCGTTTCCACGTGTAGGTCTCGTTGAACATCTTGCTGCCCATGTAGCCCATCACGCGCAGCTTGTCGGTGCCGAGGGTCTTGAGCTCGACGCTGTAGCGGGCGTTCTTGTCGGGATCGAAGATCCAACCGTTGTCCCAGGTATCGGACGCGGTCTTCTTGGCGCTGCCGATCACCTGCGTGCCGCAAACGCTGGAGTTGGCCGCGTCCTTGAGCCACACGATGCGGCCGCAGAGGCCGCCGGAGCATTCCTTGATCTCGACGGCGCCGCGACCAGTGTGGTCGATCCACACGCCCAACGGACCGGAAGCAACTGCGGTGCGCACGCGGGGGGCCGCCTTCTCCGCGACTGCCGGAGCCGGCAGTGCCTTGGGAGGCCGCGCGACCTCGTCGGCTGCGGCAATATCGGTTGCACGTGGTGCCGGAGCCTCGACCGCGACGGGGTTCGCCGGCGCAGGCGCTCGCAGCGCCAGTGCGGTCCAGCCACCCGCGACTCCGACCGTAACCGCAGCGCATCCACTGAGCACCAAGCCTAGATTCGAACGGGGCATTTGCCTGACCTCCTGGCGTTGCATGCGCCACGTTGCCAGAAGGTGTTGGGCTCGGCTGTACCGGGCGTAACAATCAACGAGAAGTTGAATCTCTTTTTGGCGGACCCCTCTCGGCAGTCCTCTAGATGATTTCACCAATCATTGCGAAAAGTCGCTCGATCCGGTTTGCGGAAAATTGGGGCCGGATGCGGTAGGTCTTGCAACGCATCCTCGGACAAACGCGTTCTGCCGCCATGATACGGGTCCCTAGAAAGCCCAGCATTTGGTCGGTTCTCGTACCGGCGCTGCTGGTCGGCTTCGGCCTCGGCAGCCTCGTCGCGCTGCTGCTGGCCTGACGGTCCCCGCGCAGTCGATCGCTTTCATCCTGCCGCTGCCAGGTCGATGGCCCGGCGGTACATGGTCATGGCCGCCTCCGGCGTGTTGTAGCCGGCGTGCGCAGTCAGCGTGACATTGGCAATGCTGCGCAGCGGCTCGTCGGCCTTGGGCGGCTCCTGCGCATACACGTCCGTGGCGTAGTGGCCAATCTGCCCGGAGCGCAGCAGATCGATCAGCGCGGCCTCGTCCACCACTCCGGCCCGCGCCGTGTTCACGAGGATGGCGCCCGACTTGAGCTTGCCGAGCCGCGTCCGGTCGAGGAAGCCGCGCGTTTCGTCGTTGAGCGACAGATGCAGGCTGACGATGTCCGACCGCCCGAGCAGCTCGTCGATTGCCACCATCGGCACCGGCGCGTCCCTCGCCGGCGTGCGGTTGTAGGCGATCACCTGGAGCCCGATGCCGTTCCCCAGCCGCGCCATCTCGCGGCCGATCCCGCCGAGGCCCACGAGCCCCAGCGTCTTGCCCTTGAGCTCCATCCCCTGCATCACCTGCCAGCCGCCGTCGCGCATGATCTCGTGCATGGTGGCGATGTGGCGGGCCGCGGCGAACACGAGGCCCATGGCGTGCTCGGCCACCGTCGTGTCGCCATAGCCGCGGATGTTGGAGACCTTGATGCCTACCCGCTCCGCGGCGGCGAGGTCGATGAAGCTGCCCGCGCCCGTGCCGAGGAAGACGATGTGCTTGAGCCCGCCCGCCGCACAGCGCTCCAGCGTGGCGGCACTGAAGTAGGTTGCATCATCGATGCACGTATCGTAGCCCGCGAGCACCTTCGGTATCTCCGCCTCCGCCACCGGCCCCATGTTGACCGCGATCGAGATGTCGCTCGGCTCGTGCACCCGCTTCCACAGCCGGTCGATGTCCGGGGTCGAATCGATGAATAGGGTCTTGGGCATGGCTCCTGGCGTGCTCCCTGAAGGTCTTGCCGGCTGCTCTCGCGGAGCAAGGGCGGCGATCATAACCGCACGGCGGGAGACGCGCATTCGGCTTTGCACGCCGGTGTCCTGATCGCGAGATTCGACTAGCCCGGTTTCGCGGGCGGCCGCATCGGTCTATGGTGGCGCCAGGACAGTCAAACCCACCAGAGGCTCGGTATGGACAAGGCGGCCCGCAACTACCCCCTCGAGGACATCGACCGCGAGACCATGTTCCATCCGAACACGTCGATCGTCGATCATCTCAAGAAGGGCCCCCACATCGTCGACAAGGCGCGCGGCGTGCGGGTCAAGGACCACAAGGGGCGCGAGCTCATCGACTGCGGCGCGGGCCTGTGGTGCGTCAACATCGGCTACGGCCGCAAGGAGATGGCGGAGGCCGCCAAGAAGGCGATCGAGAACCTCGCCTACTATCACATCTTCGGCGGCGCCTCGAACGAGCCCATCATCCGGCTGGCCGAGCGCGTGCTGGGCCTGTTCCACGACAAAGCCGGCGCCACCCACCTCACCAAGGTGTTCTTCGGCTCGGGCGGCTCGGACGCCAACGACACCAACTTCAAGCTGGTCCGCTACTACAACAACCTGCGCGGCAAGCCGGCCAAGAAGAAGATCATCTCGCGCTCGGGCGCCTACCACGGCCTCACCTACGCCGCCGCCAGCCTCACCGGCATACCCGTCTATCACAAGGCTTTCGACCTGCCCGTCGAGGGCGTGCTGCATACCTCCTGCCCGCACTACTTCCGCTACGCCGAGAAGGGCGAGAGCGAGGCCGCCTTCACCAAGCGCATGATCGCCGAGATCGAGGGCATCATTGCTCGGGAAGGCGCCGACACCATCGCCGCCTTCATCGCCGAGCCGATCATGGGCACCGGCGGCGTGCTGATCCCGCCCAAGGGCTATTTCGAGAAGCTGCAGAAGCTGCTCGACAAGCACGACATCCTGTTCATCGCCGACGAGGTCATCACCGGTTTCGGCCGCACCGGGCATTGGTTCGCCACCGGCGGCATGAAGCTAAAGCCCGACCTCGTCACCCTCGCCAAGGGCATCACCTCAGCCTACTTCCCCGTGTCGGCCTGCGTAATCTCGGAGAAGGTCTGGAATGTGCTGAAGGACGCCTCGGCAGAGTTCGGCCCCGTGATGCACGGCTTCACCTACTCGGGCCATCCGGTCGGCGGTGCGCTCGGCCTCGTCAACATCGACATCATGGAGCGCGAGGGCCTGGTCGAGCAGTCGGCCGAGGTCGGAGCCCACCTCAAGAAGCTGCTCGCCGAGCGCGTCGGCAGCAATCCCTACGTGGGCGAGGTGCGGGGCGCGGGGCAAATGATCGCGGTCGAGTTCATCGCCGACAAGGCCCAACGGCGCTTCTTCGATCCCAAGTCCGGCGCCCATCGCGTGGTGGCCGCCAAGGCGCTGGATAACGGCGTGCTGACGCGGGCGCTGCCGTTCATCGAGGTCAACTCGTTCTCGCCGCCGCTGTCGATGACGCGCGCCGAGGCCGAGGAGGCCGTCGATATCTACGGCAAGGCGCTCGATGCTGTCACGCCCGAGCTCGCCAGGCTCGCCGCCGGCAAATAGCGGCGTTAGCGCGATCCCCGAATGCCCGCGCGCCTGCGTGCAGGCGCGCGGTCAGCGCGCCGCACCCGTCAGCACGGCGTCCGGCAGCCACGTTACGAATTTGGGGTACGCAATGAGCAGCGACACGACCATCAGCTGCAGGGCGATGAACGGCCAGATGCCCGTATACATGTGATGCAGCTTGATCTCCGGCGGTGCGATGCCGCGCAGGTAGAAGATCGACGGCGCCATCGGAGGAGTCAGGTAGCCGGTCTGCAACATCACCAGGAACAGCACGCAGAACCATTCCCGGTCGAAGCCGACATTGACGATGAGCGGGGTGACGATCGGCGCCACCATCAGGATGATGACCAGCGGCTCGAGCATGAAGCCGGCGATGAAAACGATCGTCATGACTGCGAACAGCAGCGAGTACTTGCCGACGCCGCCGGCGAGCAGAAACTCCTGCACGATCTGGAGGCCGCCGGAGCCGACGAATACGGCGGCGAACATCTGACCGCAGGCAACGATGGTCAGGATCATGGCCGTGATTCGCACGGTGCGCATGGTCGCATCGGCCAGCACCGCCCACGAGAAGCGTCGGTAGATGATGGCCAGCACCACGGTGCCGAGCGCACCGGTCGCCGAGGCCTCGGTCGGCGTGGCGATGCCGGCCATCATGGAGCCGAGCACGGCGATGATGACGACGATCGGCGGTATGAGCACGGCGCCCGTCAGCTTCAGCTTCTGGCCCAGCGTCGGCTCCTCGTCGACGAGCAGCACGCGCGGACCGTCCTCGGGGCGAATAGTGCAGCGGATGACGATGTAGACGATGTAGGAGCCGGCCAGCATCAAGCCGGGGATGAACATGCCGAGCAGAATCCTGCCCACGTCCGCCTGCGCCGTCGGGCCGATGACCACAGCGAGCACCGACGGCGGAATGATGGTGCCGAGCGCGCCGCCGGCGCAGATCACTCCGGAGATGAGGCCCTTGTTGTAGCCGTAGCGCAGCATGGGAGGGATTGCCAGCAGCCCGACCACGGTCTCGGTCGCTCCGACCACGCCGCTGGTCGCCGCAAAGATCACGCACATCAGAATGGTGCCCACGGCCATGCCTCCGGGCAGGCGCCGGATCCACATCTGAATCGCATCGAACAGGCGGTTGGCGATGCCGGACTGCTCGAACATGGCGCCCATGAAGATGAACAGCGGCACCGCGGCGAGCACCTGAGCGGTGGCCGTCTCCTCGATCTTCTGGATGCACTGATGCAGCAGGCCTTCGAGGCCGAAGGAATGCAGGCCGAAGATCACCGCCAGTGACAGCATGGTGAGCGCAACGGGGAATCCGGTCAGGATCGCGACAAGCAGCGCCGGGAACATCCAGAGTGGCGACATCAGGAGGTCCTTTCCGGACTGCGCGAAAATCGGCCCGTCGGCTTGGCCGAGATGGGGAGGTGAACAAGCCTGCACTGCAGCTGAGGGAGCATGCTTGCGAGCTGCTCAGACGCCATGGTCGTCGACCACCGCGGCCGTGGTGATCGGTCGACCCGCGATCGCCGCGGCACGCTTGATGATCTCGGCGACGATCTGGATCGTGAAAATCGCGATGCCGATCAGCATCACGGCGCGAAATGGCCACACCAGCGGGTTCCATCCGCCGGAGCCGGTACGCTCGCCGGTGCGAATGCCGTCCTCGAGATGCTTGAAGAGCCCCCAGGATATGAAGGCCATGGCCGGCAGGACGATGAACGTGAGCCCGATGAAATCCACATAGGCCAGGCGCGGTCGCGTGTGCTCGTTGTAGAGAAGGTCGACGCGCACATGGGCGTCAGTCGACATCGCATAGGCGATGGACAGCACGAATGAGCCGCCCATCAGGAATGCGTTGAGATCGTTGCCCCAACTTGTCGGCGCGTTGAACATGTAGCGCAGCACGACGTCGTAGAGCATCAGCACGACGAGCACGATCACCAGGAAGGCGGCGATCACACCGCAAAAGTAGCTGAGGCGATCGATGCCACGAACCAGAGTGCGCATTCTTGGAGGTCCCTCGACTATTCCAAGCTGGCTCGAGTCCGAGCCGTCCGACGGTGGGTGCGCCCTTGTGTGCGCTTGCCCCCGCTATGCTGCGCGGCCCCTCCCCGTGGGAAGGGGCCGCCGCCAGTGCCTCGGTCCTATCTGAACTCGGTGCGGTACTGGTTCGTCTGCCTCCAGGTATTCATGAAGTTGCGCTGGTGCTCGACGACCTTCTTGAACCAGCCGCCGTCGGAGGCGATGTACTTGTCCTCCCACTCCTTCGTCGCCTTGCCGACGCCGTCGATGTAGGACTGGTCGACGCGGATGATCTCGGAGCCCGCCGCCTTGAGCTTCTCGAGCGCATCGGCATCCATCATGTTGATGGTCATCCAGGAGTTGAGCGTCGACTGCTTGGCGGCCGTCTCGATCTGGGCCTTGGTGGTGGCGTCGAAGCTGTCCCACAGGCTCTTGTCGAAGATGCACTCGAGCACTGCGCCCGGCTGATGCACGCCCGGCAGGATCACGTACTTGGCCACCTTGTGGAAGCCGAGACCGAGATTGATGCCCGGCGTCGCCCATTCGATGGCGTCGACGACGCCGCGCTCGAGCGCGGGATAAACCTCCGCACCCGGCAGGATGACGGTCGAGGCGCCGAGGTTGGTTGCAACCTCGGCCCAGGCACCCGAGGTTCTGAGCTTCAGGCCCTTGAGATCATCCAAGGTGCGGATGGGCTTCCTGGAGTGCATGTGGATCTCGTCCGAGTGGGCGCCGCACGGGATGCCCACCACGCCGAACTTCTCCAGGCGCCATTCGCGCCACAGGTCGATGCCGCCGGCGGCGTAGACCCAGTGCAGCAGGGCCTCGGCGGGCGGCGATCCGACGTAGCCGCCGAAGATTGCCGCGGCCTTGTCGATGCCCCAGTCGTAGCCGGGCCACGAATGGCCGGCCTGCGCCACCTTCTTCTGCACCGACTCCGTGATCTTGAGAGGGCTGCCGATAGTGCCGGCCGGGAAGATCTGGAACTTGACCTTGCCGCCGGTCAGCAAGTCGGCCTGCTTGGAAAAGCCTTGCGCGAACTGCTCGAGATGAACGCCGCCGGGCCAAGACGTGGCCGTACGGATGGTCTGTTGCGCGCCGGCCGGAGCGGCGCTCAGAAGCATAGCGGTCGCAGCCGCGCCGGCGGCGGCGAGTCTCAAGGCTGTCATCGAAGTCCTCCCTTAATACCAACGTGCGGGTCGTAGTTGTTATTGCGTCTTGGTCGAGCCCAACACCACCACGTCAGAGTGCAGCTAGCCGATGCGCATGGCAAGAACGGTCGATGGCCCCAGCGCACGCGCCGGCATCCAAGCGCGGGTGCCTCGAAATGCTTGCGCGAGCGGCCGTTTTATGCCGCGGGCAACGATCGTACCCTGAGGGATCATCAGCTGAGGGACGAAAAATGCTTCAATATCATGTCTTTACGGAATATCCAGCACCGGAGCGAAAGAGGCCTGCGAGCTGTGCAGCCGAGCGTGCGGAAACCGGAGATGCGCTGCTAACCAGCGCCACAGCATACGGCGCGGCACAGCTATATTTCGACCAGCACGTAGCTCTCCTGGATCGTCACCGGGAACGTCTCGGCGACGTAGGGCCCTTTGGCCAGCGTCTCTCCATCCTCGATCTCGACCGGGTAGGAGCGAATGCGTGTGTGCTGAGGATCGAAGTAGGACTGGCCCGTGCGCATGTCGAACTCCCAGCCGTGCCACGCGCAGCGCAGCATCTCGCCTATGCGCGAGCGGCGGTACTCGCCCGGCTCGTCCGACTCGAGGTGGGCGACGCAGGCGGCCTTCGCCAGCGGCGCGCCCTCGTGCGGGCAGCGGTTGAGCAGCGCGAAGAACTCGCCATTGACGTTGAACACCACGATCTCGCGCCCCTCCACGCTGACGACCTTGTTGCCGCCGGCGGGGATGTCGGTGGTGCGAGCGACGACGTGGCGGGCCATGGTTTCAGTCGAGCTTGTAGACGGCGCGCGCATTGGTGTTGAAAATCTTGACCCGCTCGGCGTCGGTCAGCGGCGTCTTGAACGCGAAGCGCGCGTCGTCGTAGTCCCAGTGCGGATAATCCGACGAGAACAGCAGCCGGTCGATGCCGATCCACTCGATGACGGCGCGCAGGTGGCGGGCGTTGTCGGGCTCCTCGATCGGCTGCGTCGTGAACCAGAAGCGCTCGCGCACGTATTCCGACGGCGGCCGCTTCACATGCGGAACCTCGTCCCTGAAGCGCTGCCACTGCTTGTCCATGCGCCAGGTAATCGCCGGCACCCAGCCGAAGCCGCCCTCGATGAACACGAACTTGAGCTTCGGGAAGCGCTCCGGGATGCCTTCGATGACGAGGCTGGTGAGCTGGGCTGCCATCGAGTGGGCGTTGGAGTGGTGCTCCTCGTTGTAGTACGACGGCCAGCCGCTCCCGGTCGGCGCGTGGCCGCCGTAGCCGCCGACATGGATGCCGAGCGGCAGGCCGGCGGCCTCGGCCGCCGCGTAGATCGGCCAATAGCGCCGCCGCCCCAGCGGCTCGTTCGCGCGCGGGCACACGTTGATCTGCACGTACTTGCCGGTTGCGGCGCAGCGCTCGATCTCGGCCACCGAAGCCTCGGTGTCGTCCTGGACGACCAGGATCGACGGCTTGAGCCGCGGCTCGGGTTTGCACCAGCACTCGATCTGCCAATCGTTGATGGCGCGCTGAATGGCGGCGCCGAGCTCGAGGTTCTGCTGCGAGAAGATGAAGAGGTCGAGCACCTGCAGGATGCCGAACTCGACATCGATTGGGTCGAGGTGCTGCTGGCGCATGAAGTCGAGGTCCGATCCCGGCAGCCTGCCGCTCGGCGGCCACGCATCCCTGCGGCAGATCAGCGGCGAGGAGCGCGGATAGGGCGTCGTCGACGTGAAGGGCGTGCGCAGGTGGTCGCCATAGGTCTTCATGTGCTCCTGCCAGCGCTTGGGCAGGAACGGGAAGATCTCGGCCTTCGAGTTCAGGCTCGGATGGATGTCGCAGTCGATCACCCTGAGGCGCGACTTGGCGGCCTTGGGCGAGGCGGACGGGGCATGCGTGCGCTCGAGTACGTCGGCCATGAGGCGTCTCCTTCAGGCGTTCGCAGCTAGGCGAGGAAATGTTTCCAGTGGATTGTCGGCGCACATGCGCTCGACGAGGCTTGCGGGCAGGCCCGGCGGCATCGGCTCGTCGCCGTCGAACTGCCAGTGCGGGTAGTCGCTCGCAAACAGCAGCATCCTGTCCGATCCGATCTGCTCGATGAGCTGGTCGATGCCGGCCTGGTCGGGCGGGGCATCGAACGGTTGGATCGTGAGGCGCACATGCTCGCGCATGATGTCGGCGGGCTTGCGGTCGACCCAGGGCACCTCGACGCGCACGCCCTTCCACGTCTTGTTGGTGCGCCACATGAAGGCCGGCAGCCAGCTCACCCCCGACTCCATCAATACCACCTTGAGCCCGGGGAACTTGCCGAACACGCCCTCGAGGATGAGGCTCAGGAGCTGCGCCTGATGGGCCTGTGCCTCGGCAATGTAGTACTCGAGCCGATAGGACGGCCAGCCGATGGAGCTCGGCGCCATTCGGTATTGGCTGCCCGAGTGCACGGCAAGCGGCAGCTTGTGGCGCTCGGCTGCCTGGTACACCGGCCAGAAGTGGCGCCGGCCGAGCAGCGTCTCGCCCTGTGCCAGCACCAGGATCGCAACGAAGCGCTTGTCGCCTGCCAGCCGCTCGATCTCCTCGACCGCCAGGTCCGGCGCTTGCATCGGCACGACGATCGAGGCGCGCAGGCGGGAATCGCGCGCCAGCCATTCCGCCGCGATCCAGTCGTTGATGGCGCGGCAGAAGCCGGCGGCCATGTAGGGGTCGAACACGGCCTGCGCGCCGTAAAGGACGTTGCAGATTGCGTAGTCGGCGCCGAACCCGTCGAGCACCTGGGCTTTCAGCGCCTCGAAGCTGCTGCCGGGCTTTCCCTTCTTCGGCCGCCAGTCGGGCCGGCACGACAGCGGCATGTTCGGCGGGTAGCTAGTGAGGTCGAGCCCGTCGATGGCGCGGCTCGTGACCTGCTCCTTCCAGTGATCGTCGAGGTAGGGCAGCAGGGTGGTCCTGGTACCCTCGAGGCCCGGATGAATATCGCAGTCGATGCGCATGCCTATCGTCGATCCTGCGAAGCTGGTCACGACGCGGAGTTTCACGCATCGGCTGTCGGCTTGCAACGGAGATGTCGCGTGCAGCCCGTTGTTGCGGTGCAATGCGGTGGAGATGGCAATACGCCGTGCAACGGCTATCGTCCGTCTCTGTGGCCGGCGCGCGCACCTGCTCGCTGGCCCTCGCTTCAACAGCAACCACCAGACCGCGAGGAGAGGCATGGCCGCTTTCACGGTGCAGCAAGGAAAGCGCTATCGGGCCACCATCACGCTCGGCGGCATCGAGCGCTGGGCTAGCAACGAGATGATCGCCGGCAAGCTGCGCGAGGCGGGTTTCTCGGAGGTGGTCGTCTCCGGGGTCGGGAACACGCGGACCGCCGAGGCGGTCTGGTCGGGGGCAGACACCACCGGCGAGATGCCGGCACAGGTCACCGATATCGTGCAAGTCTGAGGCTGGTATCCCGCCTCTGGACGCCCGCTCGTCGCTTCGCCTGGCGGACACGACGGCCGATTTCTAAGCCGCCACCTCGCGGCCGAGGTAGTCGACGGCGGCCTGGATGCCGCCGGAGCCGTGCGGGATGGCGAGCGCCTTGAGGCCCATCTCGACCGCGCCCAGCGTGCCCAGCACCATCGGCGCGTTGGTGTGGCCCATGTGCGCGATGCGGAAGGCCTTGTCGCCGAGATCGCCGAGGCCGATGCCGAGGATCACGCCGCACTTGTCGCGGCAGTACGCCAGCAGCGGCTTGGGATCGCGTCCCTGCATGACGATGCAGGTGATGGAGTTGGCCCGCTCGGCCGGGTTGGCGATGTTGAAGGAGAGCACCTGGCCCTCGGCCCACTTGGCGACGGCAGCGCGTGTCGCCTCGGCCAGCAGGTCGTGGCGGCGGATGGCGGCGTCGAGGCCCTCCTCCTTCAGGAGGTCGATGGCCTTGCGCAGGCCGAACAGCAGGTGCTCGGGCGGCGTGCCGCAGTACTTCTGGTAGTGGATCTCGCCCTCGCGGAAGGTCCAGTCCCAATAGAGGGTGCGCAGCCCGGCCGACTTGTGGATGGTGCGCGCGCGCTCGTTGGCGGCGACGAAGGCGAGGCCCGGCGGCGTCATCAGGCCCTTCTGCGAGCCCGCCATGGCGACATCGACACCCCAGCCGTCCATGTCGAAGGGCATGCAGCCGAGCGAGGCGACGGTGTCGACCATCAGCAAGGCCGGGTGCTTGGCGGCATCCATGGCCTTGCGGATCGCCGCGATGTCGTTGACGACGCCGGAGGCGGTGTCGATCTGCACCACCAGCAGCGCCTTGATCGCGTGCGCCTTGTCGCGCTTCAGGCGCTCCTCGACGGCGGCAGGATCGACGGCGCGGCGCCAGTCGCCCTCGAGCACCTCGACCTCGACGCCCATCATCCTGGCCATCTCTCCCCAGCCCTGCGCAAAGCGGCCGCTCTCGAGCACCAGCACGGTGTCGCCGCGCGAGAGCACGTTGGTGAGCGCCGCCTCCCAGCCGCCGTGGCCGTTGGCGGCGTAGATGTAGGCGCGACCCTTGGTCTTGAAGAGCGCCTTCAGGTCGGCGAGGCAGTTGTCGGTGATGCCGACGAGCTCGCCCGAGTAGATGTCGATGGCCGGCCGGTGCATGGCGGCGAGCACGGCGTCGGGCACATTGGTGGGGCCGGGGATCGACAGGAACTCTCGGCCTTTGGCAACCGTCATGACGAAGCCTTTCGCTGCAATTGCGCCCCCGGCGGCGGGGCATCGAACCATTTGTCGGCCGAGGTGCACAGGTCGTTAACGACGCAGACATCGCATCTGGGCTTGCGCGCCTGGCAGACGTAGCGGCCGTGGAGGATCAGCCAGTGGTGGGCGTGAAGCAGATAAACCTCTGGGATCACCTTCAGCAAGCCCAGCTCAACCTCGTGCGGGGTCTTGCCCGAGGCGAGATCGAGGCGATGCGCCACCCGGAACACGTGCGTGTCGACGGCCAGGGTGGGCTCGCCGAAGGCGATATTGAGCACGACATTGGCGGTCTTGCGGCCGACGCCGGGCAGCGCCTCGAGCGCCTCGCGCTCCCGCGGCACCTCGCCGCCGTGCCGGGCGATCAGCTGCTCTGACAGCGCGATGACGTTCTTGGCCTTCATGCGGAAGAGGCCGATGGTCTTGATGCGCTCCTGCAGGTCCGCGACGCCGAGCGCGGCCATCTTCTTGGGCGTGTCCGCAACCCTGAACAGCGGCTTGGTCGCCTTGTTGACGCCGGCGTCGGTTGCCTGCGCGGAGAGCACGACCGCCACCAGCAAGGTAAAGGGATTGACGTACTCGAGCTCGCCCTTGGGATCGGGGTTGGCTGCGGCAAAGCGCGCGAAGATCTCGGCGACGCGCCCCGGCGAGGGCCGCGCCTTGCGCGGGCGCGCGCGTTTGGCGGGTGTCGGGGTGGGGCCCGGTCGGATGGCCTTCGGCATGGGGGCTTCGCGTGCGCGGGTGGCATTGATAGACTTGCAGTCATGACCGAAAACCGGGAGCGAGCGCAAGCGGAGCCGGCCGAGCCCGGCGCCTTCCGCGTCGTGCTGACCCCGTACCGGTCGCTCGGGCCGACGGGCTTCATCGTGCTGATGGCGGCTCTCGGCGCCGTCAGCTTCATCACCGGCATCGCCTTCCTGATGATGGGGGCGTGGCCGGTGCTCGGCTTCCTCGGCCTCGACGTCGCCCTCGTGTACGTGGCCTTCAAGCTCAACTACCGCTCGGGGCGCCTCTACGAGACCCTCGAGCTCACACCTGCGAAGCTGACCTGGATCCGCGTGCACCCCTCGGGAAAGCGCGAACAGTTCGACTGCAATCCCTATTGGGCGCGGGTTGCCTTGCGCGAATGGCCCGACGGACGCACGGACCTCAGGCTCATCGCCCAGGGCAAGGAATTGATCTTCGGCCGCTTCCTCAACGATGACGAGCGCCGCGAGCTGGCGGCAGCGCTCAAAGGCGCGCTGATCGACGCCCGCGGCGGCGCCAGGATTTAGTTTGTGGGCCGACAGGAAACGGGTCGATCCGGGGGCTGTCGGGGCCTATGTGATGGGCATCGCCGCTAGTAACCGCGAGAAGGACCCATGCTCACCACATCCATCGCCAACGCCGCCGCCCAGTCGCTGCCTGCCGACCGCTCGCGCGACTACGACCTCATCCGCCGCGCCATCGCCTTCCTGTCGGAGACCTGGGCCGAGCAACCTTCGCTCGACCGACTCGCCGCGCACCTGGGGCTGAGCCCCGCGCACTGCCAGAAGCTCTTCAAGCGCTGGTGCGGGCTCTCGCCCAAGGAGTTCGTGCAGGCCATCACCGTCGACCACGCCCGCGCTCTGCTCGATGGCTCGGCCAGCGTGCTCGATGCCGCGCACGAGGTGGGTCTATCGGGGGGCAGCCGCCTGCACGACCTGTTCGTCTCGCACGAGGCCATGACGCCCGGCGACTACAAGCGCCGCGGCGAAGGGCTCGAGATGGCCTACGGCTTCCACGCCTCTCCCTTCGGCGAGGCGCTCCTGATCGCCACCGAGCGCGGGCTCGCAGGCCTCGCCTTCGTCGACGAGGACAAGGGGCAGACGCGCCAGGACGCGCTCGCCGACATGATGCAGCGCTGGCCCAGGGCGCATTACGTCGAGGCGCCCGGCAAGACGGCGCCACACGCCAAGCAGATATTCGAGGCCGCAGGCTGGAGCCGCGAGCGGCCGATGCGGCTCGTCATGATCGGAACCGACTTCGACGTGCGCGTGTGGCAGACGCTGCTCAAGATCCCGATGGGCCGGGCGGTGAGCTACACCGACATCGCCCGCCATATCGGAGCGCCGGCCGCCTCGCGCGCCGTCGGCTCGGCCGTCGGCCGCAACCCCATCTCGTTCGTGGTGCCCTGCCACCGGGTGCTCAGGGGCGACGGCAGCCTAGGCGGTTATCACTGGGGCCTCACGCGCAAGCGCGCGCTGATCGGCTGGGAGACGGGAAGAGTGGCTGCGTCGCGGGCTTGAGGGCTCCGGTCACTTGATGCTGGGGTCGACGTAACACTTGCGCATGACCTCGCAGCGGTGTGAGCCGGAGAAGTGCATGCCGTCGCCCTTGGCGGGGGAGATGAAGCGGCAGACCTCCTCCAGCCCCTCCGGCGTCAGCCAGCCCTGCCGCCGGCCGCGCTGCACGGCGAAGCAATCCGCGGTCTCCTCGTCGGGGCCGCGGAACTGGTGGCCGCACTCGTGCGCGTGGATCCACAGCTTGACCGGGGTGGAGACGCGGCCCAGCAGCTTGGGATTGAGGATCAGGAAGCCCGGATAGGCGGCGCCGTAGTCGTCGAGGTTGTTGTCGAGGACGGTCGGCCGCTGGCCGCACAGCACCTTGCGGCCGTCGAGCTTCAGCTCGCCGGCGCCGATGAGCTTGGCATCGCCGCCGACGTGGGCCACGTACTCCTCCGGCGTGGGGCCGGCGACGGCATCGGCGCAAGGCAGCGCGGCGACAGCGGCCAGGGCCAGCGCTGCGAGCGCCGCCCAACGGCATCCGTGCCCACGATGATGGGTGCCCCTCAAGTCCAGGATTCCCCTCGTCATCAGTCCCTGGAGATTTGCCGGCCACCTTGGCCGGTTCGCTACGGGATTGCAACCGCGACCGCGCTGATAGCCGCAGCGAATGAATCTGTGTGACTTCTCAATCGCCTGCGTTGTCCTCGATGTGAGCCATGTCAGCGTCCGATAAGCCGAAATGATGGCCGATCTCGTGCACGAGCACGTGGGTGACGAGATGGCCGAGCGTCTCATCGCCCTCCGCCCAGTAGTCGAGCAGGGCGCGCCGGTAGAGAAATACCATGTCCGGCATACGGGCCGTGTCCATCACGCTCCGCTTGTCGAGGCTGACCCCGTGGTAGAGCCCCATCAGGTCGAAGGGGCTCTCGAGCTTCAGCTCGCGCAGCACCTCCTCGGTTGCGAAGTCCTCGACGCGGATGACAACGTCGCGGGAAAGCTCGCGGAACTCGGGCGGCAGGCGCGCCCAGGCCTCCGCGGCCAGCTCCTCGAACTCGGCGAGCCCCGGCGCCCGCTTCCTGCTCCACTCCCTGCCGCCCGCCATGGGTGACCCTCTCCCGCTCCCCACACGCAGCAAGAGATAGGCGCTGGGCGCGGGCGCAACCAGAGGCGTCCGATGGGCGTCCGCCTCAGTGCTCCGGCTCGACGACGGCCAGGACCTGGCGGACCCCGACGACGGCACGTAGTGCGTATTCGACGAGCTCGGCCGTGCGCGGGGCAACGCCTGTAAGGCGCAGGTCGACGCTGAGCTCGCTGCCGTCGCCCGATTCGCGGGAGGCGTGCACGCGCGAGGGGACGGCGCCGAGCTTGGCGACGGGCTCGATCAGGCGCGGCAGCAGGCCCGGGTCGGCGGGGGCGGTGACGAAGAAAAAGGCGCGGACGGTCTCTGCGGCGCGCGGCGCAACGGCGCCGGCGGCAACGACTTGGGATGGCATGGGAATGGATCCTTACACGTGATCGCTGGAAATGAGCGGCTTCAGCCCCGGCGCCCTCAGGCTACCGGGCCCATAATCCGCAGTGCGATCACTGTGCGCAGTTGGTCCATGGCCACGCTTATAGCCGATGACGCGTAAAGATTTCAAGAAGCTTCGACAATCGCCAGCCTGCCGGCGAGCGTCTCGGGGAGCTCGGCAGGGGCCTCCGGCGTCCGGGCTGCGGCCACTGGCGGCGACAGCGGCATCAGCGGCAGCGGCGGCGGTTTGGGCGCGCCGGTGCGATCGAGAGCCTTGCATTGCGCCATCAGCTCCTTGATCGAGTCGAGCTCGAACTCTGCCTCGTCGATCAGGCGGTGGGCCTTGTCGGCCGGATGGACGCCACGCATTACCCTCTCCACGTCGGCTTTGCGCACGCAGCCTAAACGTGAAGGAGTTACGGAAAGTTTCCTGCGGGAGGAATGAAGCCTACGCCGGCTTGCGCGCGAGGATCAGCGCTTCATCCAGGGTAAACCAAAGCTTGCCGCTCTCGTCGCGCGGCTTGAGGAACGCCTTGAGCGCCGCCGAGCCGTCCGAGAGCATGCTGCGCAAACGCTCGACGGTAAGCCGATCGCAACCCATCCGCTCGGCCCAGGGCTGGAACTCCATGTCCTTGGGCATGCGCTCCTTGGCGAGCACGTTGAAGCCGGTGTCGGAGAGCACCTCGGTCCACTCGGCCATGCCGAGGCAGCGGCCGTGGCTGGGGTCGCGGATCTTCTCGAAGGCGTTGTAGACGAGCGCCGCATCGCGCAACTCGGCATTCGGATAGCCGGGAGTCGATTCCGCATCCGGGGAGATGTTGTCGACGAGCGCGAAGGTGCCGCCCGCTCTCAGCACGCGCCAGACCTCGCTGACGAAGGTCGGCACGTCCGGAAAGTGATGCGCGGCGATGCGACAGGTGACGAGGTCGAAGCTGCTGTCGGAAAAGGGCAGCGCCTCGGCGTCCGCGCGCGCCGTCTCCATGTTGGCAAAGCCCTTGGACTTGGCGAGCTTGGCAGACTCTTCCAGCATCTCCTCGGTGAGGTCGCTGGCGACGACGCGGGCGACGTGCGGCGCGAAGGCCGCCGCCGTATGTCCGGCGCCGGTGGCGATGTCGAGCGCCTGCCACTGCGGCTGCGGCTTCACCAGCTCGACGAGGCGGCCGAGGCTTGCGCCCTTGGCGTGCACGGTCGAGGTGGCGTAGGCCGCAGCATGGGCCCCGAACTGCTGCTGCACGAGATCCTTGGTCATGGCGGCCTCCGGCGGGGGCGGCGGGGTCAGACCCCATTCGCTCGCACAGTACTCTCGGCCGTGGCTGCGGCAAGGGGTCTGACCCCATTGCACCATTGCGTCCCGATGCATGTGTTTGCGATATGGTGTCTGACCCGGAGGGTCGGACACCCACTGAAAAAGGCCCCGCGATGATCCTCACCGAAGAGCAGCTCGCCGTACAGGAGAGCGCCCGCAAGTTTGCCCAGGACCGGCTCGCCCCCAACTCGGCGAAGTGGGAGCAGGAGGCGCGCTTCCCGCGCGACATCTTCCGCGAGATGGGCGACCTCGGCCTGATGGGCGTGACCATCCCCGTCGAGTGGGGCGGCGCCGGCGCCGACAACGTCGCCTACTCATTGGCGCTGATGGAGGTCGCGGCAGGCGACGGGGCGCTGGCCACCGTCATGAGCGGGCACAACTCGGTGGGCGTCATGCCGGTGCTCGTCTACGGCACGGAAGCGCAGAAACAGCGCTACGTGCGCGATCTGGCGAGCGGCAGGAAGCTCACCGCCTTCGCGCTGACCGAGCCGCAGGGCGGATCGGACGCGGCCTCCATCCGCACGCGCGCGGTGCGCAAGGGCGACACCTACGTGCTCAACGGCACCAAGCAGTTCATCACCAGCGGCGCCACGGCCGACGTCGCCCTCGTCATCGCCGTCACCGATCCCGCCGGCGGCAAGCGCGGCATCTCCGCCTTCCTGGTCGATACCAAGGCGCCCGGCTGGAAGGTGTCGCGCATCGAGAAGAAGATGGGGCAGAACGCCTCCGACACCTGCGAGATCCAGCTCGAGAATCTGGTCGTGCCCGCCGAGGACCGGCTCGGCGAGGAGGGGCAAGGCTACCGCATCGCGCTCGCCAACCTGGAGGGCGGCCGCATCGGCATCGGCTCGCAGTGCGTCGGCATGGCGGGTGCGGCGCTGCAGATAGCCGTGCGCTATGCGCATGAGCGCCATGCGTTCGGCAAGCCCATCTTCGAGCATCAGGCGGTGTCGTTCCGGCTCGCAGACATGGCGACCAAGCTCGAGGCCGCGCGCCAGCTGGTCTTGCATGCGGCGGCACTCAAGGACGCCAAGCAGCCCTGCCTGGTCGAGGCGTCGATGGCAAAGCTCTACGCGTCGGAGGTGGCGGAGCGCATCTGCTCGGACGCCATCCAGACGCTGGGCGGGGCCGGCTACATCCAGGACTTCGGCGTGGAGCGCATCTACCGCGGTGTGCGCGGCGCCAAGATCTACGAGGGCACCAACGACATCCAGCGGCTGGTCATCAGCCGCAGCCTGACGGGATGAGGCAATAGCGAATAGGGAGTAGCGAATAGCGAGTAGGAAAGCGTTGCTTCAGCTCTACTCCCTATTCGCTATTCGCTCTTTCCCGCATCCTCCAGCACCATCGCCGCGCACTTCTCGCCGATCATGATCGAGGGCGCGTTGGTGTTGCCGCCGACAACCTGCGGCATGATCGAGGCGTCCGCGACCCTGAGCCCGCGCAGCCCATGCACTTTGAGCCGGGCATCGACCACGGCGTCGGAGCCGATCCCCATGCGGCAGGTGCCTACGGGATGCAGGTTGGAGACGCCGCGCTTGCGCGTATCCTCGATCAGCGCTTCGTCGCTCGTCACGGCGGCACCCGGCTGCACCTCCTCGGCGATGATGGGCTTGAGGGCAGTTTGGCTCGCGATCTTCCGCGCGAGACGCAGGCCGTAGAGCATGGCGTCGATGTCGTGCGCCGTCTCGAGATACTTGAACTCGATCTTGGGCGGGCTAAGCGGATCGGGGCTCTTGAGGCTGACGCGCCCGCGACCCTCGGGCCGCAGGTGCACGGGCGAGATCGAGAAGCCTGGCCACTTGTGGGGATAGATGCCGGTGGCGTCGCGTTTCTCGATCGACCACAGGAAGATGTTCATCTGGAGATCGGGGCGATCAAAGCGAGGGTCGGACCGCACCAGGATGCCGGCGAGCGTGCTGATCTGCGAGAGCGGGCCGCGGCGCCCCAGGACATACTCGATGCCCGCCATGACCTTGCGCGTCGGCGACAGGGCGAAATCGTTGAGCGTGCCGGTCCTGGTCGCGCGCCAGGCGACATACGAGTTGAAATGATCATGCAGGTTGGCGCCGACCGCTGGCAGGTCGTGAATGACGGCGACACCCATATCCTTCAGGTGCGCGCCCGGCCCGACGCCGGACAGCAGGAGGAGCTGCGGCGAGCCGTAGACGCCGCCCGACACGATAACCTCGCCGCGTGCCCGCGCCCGCTCGAGCCCGGTCGGCGTGCGGAACTCGACGCCGACTGCGCGCTTGCCCTCCATGAGGATGCGCGTGGCATGCGCATTCGGGACGACGACCAGGTTCTTGCGGTTGCGTGCGGGCCGCAGGTAGGCAACCGCCGCGCTCCAGCGCCGGCCTTTGCCGACCGTCATCTGGTAGTAGCCGACCCCATCCTGGGTCGCGCCGTTGAAGTCGGGATTGCGCGGGATGCCGGCCTGCACGGCCGCCTCCATGATGGCGTCGACGATCTCGCTCTTGAAGCGGCTGTCCGTCACCTTGAGCGGGCCGCCGACGCCGTGGAACTCGTTCTCGCCGCGCTCCTGGTCCTCGGCCTTGCGGAAATAGGGCAGCACGCTGGCGTAGTCCCAGCCTTCGCAGCCGCGCTGACGCCAGCCGTCGTAGTCGGCGGAGGTGCCGCGCATGTAGACCATGCCGTTGAGCGAGCTCGTCCCGCCGAGCATCTTGCCGCGCGGCTGGTAGGAGGTGCGGCCGTTGAGACCGGCGACGGGCTCGCTCTCGAACTTCCAGTTGTAGCCCTCGTGCGTGTAGAGCTTGTGGTAGCCGATCGGCACGTGGATCCAGGGATAGTTGTCGCGCCGGCCGGCCTCGAGCAGCAGCACGCGGTAGCGCCCCGACTCCGACAGACGCGCCGCCACCGCGCAGCCGGCCGAGCCCGCGCCGGTGACGATGAAGTCGAAGGTTTCCTCCTGCATGGCGTTCCATCTCCCCAAAGCGCTTTTGCCTGATGCTATGCACGGGCAGTGCTCGTGGGAAAGCCCGTGAAATGGCGGGCCTGCTGCGAACGGGCCGCGGCCACGCGCGGTTGACAATGCCGCCTCGATCCTGAAGCTAAGCCCAGTGGAAGCAGGCCAGGACGCTCAAGGAGCGCCAGCAGATGACCGAGCTGATCAGCCTTGCCGTTGCCGACCGGATCGCCACGGTGACGCTCAACCGGGCGCCGGTGAACGCATTCAACGCCGAGATGTTTGCGGCCTTCCACGGCCACCTCGACGCGCTCGCCAAGCGCAGCGACTGGAGCGTGCTGCACATCCGCTCGAGCCTCAAGGTGTTCTCTGGCGGCGCCGACCTCGCCGAGATCTCGACGCGCTTCTCGGCCCCCGACAAGATGGACGCCGCCGCCAAGGTGACGCGGCCCTTCCAGGAGCTGTTCCAGCGCATCTCCGACCTGCCGCAGGTGAGCCTCGCCGAGATCGGCGGGGCGGCCATGGGCGGCGGCTACGAGCTGGCGCTCGGCTGCGACCTGCGGATTGCCGCCAACGAGGCCAAGGTCGGCCTGCCCGAGCCGGGCCTCGGCCTGCTGCCCGGCGGTGGGGGCACGCAGCGGCTGACCTGGATCGCGGGGCCGGCAGTCGCGGCGCGCGTGATCCTGACGGCCGAGTACATCGACGGCAGAAGCGCACGCGAGCTCGGCATGGTGCAGTGGGCCGTGCCGCGCGCGGAGCTCGAGGGCGAGGCGAAGAAGATCGCGCAGAAGGTGGCGAGCCTGCATCCGCTGTCGCTGGCGGCCTGCAAGGTCTGCATCCGCCTCGCGCGCGATCCGGAACGCAACGGCTTTGCCGCCGAGACCGAGTGGACCGGCCGCCTGCTCGCCACCGAGGAGACCCAGCGCCGCGTCGCCGACTTCCTCGCCGGCGCCCGGCGATAACATTCCCTCTCCCCATGCCTCTTCAGGCATGGGGAGAGGGTTAGGGTGAGGGGCGGCCTCGTGCTGCGGCGTTGAGTATTCCGCCGCCCCTCACCCCGACCCTCTCGTCATGGCGAAGCCATGCTCCGCATGGACGCTTGCGGGGAGAGGGAGACAACAACGGAGAACTTCGATGCTGCTCAAGTACAAGACCGTGATGATGACAGGCGGCGCCTCCGGCATCGGCCGCGCCACCGTGCTGATGCTGGCCAAGGAGGGCGCGCGCGTGCTGCTGTGCGACACCAACGAGGCCGGCGCCAACGAGACCATCAAGATGGCCGGCGGCGCGCCGATCGAGTTCGTCAAGCTCGAGCTGACCGACGGCGCCTCGATCGATGCCTGCGCGAAAGAGGCGCTGAAGCGCGCCGGCGACAAGATCGACGCGTTCGTCAACGCTGCAGGCTGGGACCGCACGCAACCGTTCGTGGAGGCCGACCAGGCGTTCCTCGACAAGGTGCTCGGCATCAACCTCGTCGGCCCGGTGCGGCTGACGCGCGCGCTGTTCCCGGCGTTGATGGCTGGCGGCGGCGGCAAGATCGTGTTCGTGGCCTCCGACGCCGGCCGCGTCGGCAGCCTCGGCGAGACGCCCTACTCGGCGGCCAAGGGCGGCATCATCGGCTTTACGAAGTCGCTGGCGCGCGAGGGCGCACGGCACAAGATCACCGTCAACTGCGTCTGCCCCGGCCCCACCGACACGCCCCTCTTCCACGCCAACCCCGAGCGTATGCGCGAAGCCCTCCTCAAGGCGATCCCGTTCCGCCGCCTCGCCTCCCCCGACGACATCGCCGGCGCGATCCTATATTTCGCCGGCCCGACCAGCGACTACGTGACGGGGCAGATCCTCTCCGTCAGCGGCGGCCTGACGATGGCGGGTTAGGGCTTACCGGCCGGCGGCCGCGCGGCGGTCGACTTCGGCCTTGGAGACCTCGCCGGCCGCGATCAGCGCGTTGACGCAGACCTTCGACAGCTTGATGCCGTTGGCGCGCATGCAGGCGCGCACGCCCGGGCCTTCGGTGGGATGCTGGCTGCAGTAGGCGAGGTAGTCGCCGGCGCAGGCGGCCTGCACGCGGGCGCTGGCGGCTCCGGCCTGGGTGGCGAACATGGCGAGGGCGGCGAGGCCCAGGATGGACTTGGCGGTGTTGGCTGCGATGCGGTTCATGGCACTTGGCTCCGGCGAGAAGACGTGAAACCTGGCGCGGAGGATCGCGCATATCGCGCTTGCGCGCTGTTCCAGCTGGAACACGCGCGTGTCGCACCTGCCTTGCCCCGGTTGCACGTGCAAAGGTCGATGGCTGAGCTGCAGAGAGCGCGGTGCGTGAGGCACCCTGTGTCGTTGGCAGGCCGGTGCATGGCGCTTAGAGTGCGAAAAACGGGCGTCCGCCGCCGAAGGCGCTGAAGCGGGAGCCCGCAGTGGGGAGAGGCGCCATGGCGTTCGAGATCTACCTGCCGCAGGCGCGCATCGCGGCCTCCAAGGGGCTGTGGGCCGAACGGCTGCCCATTGACGATCTCGACGCGGCGGTTGCCACCGCGCCCGACCGCACCGCCTTCGTCGGCCGCAACAGCGTGCTCCGCCAGGAGATCCGCCTCACCTACGCCGAACTCGCCGAGCGCGTGGACAAGGTCGCGGCGGGGCTCGTCGAGCGCGGCATCGGCCGCGGCGACGTGGTCGCTTTCCAGCTGCCGAACTGGTGGGAGTTCACGGCGCTGTTCTACGCCTGCAGCCGCATCGGCGCGGTCGCCAATCCGCTGATGCCGATCTTCCGCCAGCGCGAGCTGCGCTTCATGCTGGGCTTTGCCGAAGCCAAGATTGCCATCGTGCCGGCGCTGTGGCGCAACTTCGACCACATCGCCATGATAGATGAGATCCGGCCAGACCTGCCCAATCTCGCCCACGTGCTGGCCGTCGGCGGCAAGGGCGATGAATCCTTCGAGACGGCGTTCCTGGATCGGCCGCCCGTATCCGCCGCCGAGAAGCAGAAGCTCGCGGGGATGCGGACCGAGTCCAACGAGGTCGTCGAGCTGATCTATACGTCGGGCACGTCCGGCGAGCCCAAGGCGGTCATGCACACGTCCAACACGGTGCTGGCGCCCGCCGAATGCTTCATCCGCGACATCCCGCTCGCCGAGCGCGACATCCTGTTCATGGGCTCGCCCTACGCGCACCAGACCGGCTTCCTCTACGGCATGCTGATGCCGATCATCCTCAAGACGACCGCGGTTGCGCTCGACATCTGGTCGGCGCCGGAGGCGGCGGCGATGATCGAGCAGGAGCGCGTCACCTTCAGCATGGGCTCGACGCCGTTCGTCTCCGACATGGTCAACCTCGCCGAGGAGCCGCGGGCCCGTGCAGCCAAGACGTTGCGGACCTGGGTGTGCGCCGGCGCGCCGATCCCGCGCGTGCTGGTGCAGCGGGCCAAGGCCGAGATGGACCTCGACGTGCTCTCCGCCTGGGGCATGACCGAGAACGCCGGCATGACCATCACCCGCAAGAGCGATTCGCAGGAGAGGGTGTTCACGACCGACGGCCGCGCGCTTCCCGGCACCGAGACGCGGGTCGTGGACGACGACAAGCGCCCGCTGCCGCCCGATACCGTCGGCAACCTGCAGGCCCGCGGCATCACCCACTTCGTAGGCTACCTCAAGAAGCCGCAGCTCAACTCGATCGACGAGGACGGCTGGTTCGACACCGGCGACCTCGCACGCCAGGACAAGGACGGCTACATCCGCATCGTCGGCCGCACCAAGGACGTGATCATCCGCGGCGGCGAGAACATCCCCGTCGCCGAGGTGGAGAACCTGCTCTACCGCCATCCCGGCATCGCCGAGTGCGCGGTGGTGGCGATCCCCGATGCCCGGCTCGGCGAGCGCCCGTGCGCCTATGTGGTGGCAAAGCCCGGCGTCACGCTCGACCTGCAGGGGCTGACGGCGTTCCTGGCCAAGGAGGGCATGGCCAAGACCTACTGGCCCGAACGTCTCGTGCTGGTCGAGGAGATGCCGCGCACGCCGTCCGGCAAGATCCAGAAGTTCAAGCTGCGCGAGCAGGCGACGAAGCTCGCGAGCTGAGCCCCGCAATCACCCCATCAGGCTTGGCTGCCGGCGCGCCGTGCGGCGGTGTTGGCTCGTACCTTGACTCAAGGAATGAACTCTGGTTCATTCAACGTGAACACCGGTTCATTTCTTGAGCGCCAGTCATGGTCTATCGCCGCACGCCTGCCGTGGTCGTCCGCCTGGAGGACAACCGCGCGCGCATCCTGAAGGCCGCGCGCGACCTGGTGGCCGAAGGCGGATGGCGGCATGCGCAGGTCGCGGCCGTCGCCGCCAAGGCCGGCTTGGCCACGGGCACGGTCTACCGCTACTTCCCCTCGAAGGCGGACCTGTTCGCGGAGGTGCTGGCCAACGTCTCGCGGCGGGAACGTGACGTAGTGGCTGCCATCGTCGACGGCGACGGCACGCCGGCTTCGCGGCTGAAAGGGGCAGTGAAGGCCTTCACCAGCCGCGCCCTGCGGGGCCATCGCCTCGCCTACGCGATGATTGCGGAGCCGTGCGATCCCGAGATCGACAAGGCCCGCCTCGAGTGGCGCGCAAATCTGGGCGAGGAGTTCGTGCGCCTGATCGAGATGGGCCAGGCGCAGGGCGTGTTCCGCACCTGCGATCCGCGGGTTGCGGCAGCCTGTGTGGTCGGCGCCTTCATGGAGGCGCTGGTGGGACCGCTGACCCCCGACGCCTTCGCCGATGCCGAGGATGCGCAACGCCTGCTGGACGAGATCGCCGAAGGCTGCCTCGCCGTCGTGGCCGGCGCGGCGAGTCGTTCCGTCAGGGGCGTCGGGAGGACGGCATGAGCCAGACTGCACTACACGCGGCATCGCTGCGGGCGCCCAATCAGCCGAGGGCGGCGACGGGATGGAACGCCTTCAGCGGCGATCGCCTGCTGGTGTCGATTGCGGACCGGCTGGCGCCATGGGCGAAGGAGAAGGCCGCCAGGCTCGGCGCCCACGCCGGCGACGAGGCCACGCAGGAGCTGGCTCGCCTCGCCAATAAGCACACGCCAGAGCTCAAAACGCACGACCGCTTCGGCAACCGTATTGACTGGGTGGAGCTGCACCCGGCCTGGCACGAGCTGATGGCGCTGGCCTTCGGGCATGAGGTGCATTCGCTCGCCTGGACGGCGCGCGAGCCCGGCGGCCACGTCGCGCGGGGCCTGCTCTCATACATCTGGAACCAGATCGAGAACGGCGTCGGCTGCCCGCTCGGGATGACCTACGCGGCGTTCCCGGGGCTCTCGCAGCCGGAGTTCGGAGGCTGGCGCGAGAAGATCCTCTCGGCCCGCTACGACAAGCGCCCGCTGCCCTATCGCGCCAAGAGCGGCGCGACCATCGGCTACGCCATGACCGAGAAGCAGGGTGGCTCGGACCTGCGGCAGACGCAGACGACCGCGCGGTTCGCGGAAGCGACCAGCGACGGCCGCGCCTATCTCCTCAACGGCCACAAGTGGTTCTTCTCGGTCCCGCAGTCGGACGGGTTCTTCACCCTGGCGCAGACCAAGGCCGGCGTGACGTGCTTCTTCGTGCCGGGCTTCCTGCCCGACGGCACGCGCAACGGGGTCCGCCTGCAGCGCCTCAAGGACAAGTGCGGCAACCGCTCCAACGCCTCGAGCGAGATCGAGTACCACGATGCGCTGGCATGGCTCGTCGGCGAGGAAGGCGGCGGCATCCGCGAGATCCTTTCGCACGCGCACCTGACGAGGCTGGACTTCGCCATCGGCTCCGCCGGGCTGATGCGGCAGGCACTGACGCTGGCCCTCAATCACGCGCAGACGCGACAGGGCTTCGGCCTCGCGCTCGCCGATCAGCCGATGATGACAAACATCCTGGCCGACCTGGCGATCGAGTGCGAGGCATCGACGCTGATGGCGTTCCGCGTCGCCCAGGCCATCGACGGCATGCAGGGAGATACCCATCAGAGACACATCGCGCGCGTCGCCACCCCGCTGGCAAAGTTCTGGAACTGCAAGCGCGCGCCTTCGTTCGTCGCCGAAGCGCTCGAATGTCACGGCGGCAACGGGTTCATCGAGGAGAGCCCGATGGCGCGGCTCTACCGCGAGGCGCCCCTCAACGCGATCTGGGAGGGCACCTCCAACATGATGTGCATGGACGTGCTGCGGGCAGTGCGGCGCGATGCGAGCACGGCCGACGCCTTCATGGCGGAGGTCGGCCGCGCCAAGGGCGCCGACAGGCGCCTCGACCGTTGGCTCGATCGGCTTGGGAGCGAGATCAGCCGCCCGCGCAACGACGACGGCCACGCTCGGCGCCTGTGCAATCTCATGGCTTATGCATTGCAGGCGAGCGAGCTGCAGCGGCACGGCGATCCGGAGGTGTTCGAGGCCTTCTGCCGTTCCCGCCTGCAGGGCGACTGGGGCTACGTGTTCGGCACGCTCGACCCCACGCCCGAGCTGAAGCGGATTGTCGAGCGGGCGACGGTCATGCGGCACTAGCGGGGGCGTTCACGCGTGTCCGAGTTCTCGGGAAAAGTGGCTGTCATCACCGGCGCAGGACGGGGCATTGGGCGGGCCGCGGCGCTGGCCTTTGCCCGCCGCGGCGCAACCGTCGTCGCCGCCAACCGCCGCATCGCCGATGGCGAAAGCCTGGTGGCCGAGATCGCCGCAGCCGGCGGCAAGGCGCATTTCGTCGCCACCGACGTCGCGCAGCCCGCACAGATCAAGCGCCTCATGGACGAGGCGGCGGCGCGCTGTGGCCGCATCGACATCGTCTTCAACAATGCCGGCTACCAGGAGCCGCGCACCCCGCTCGCCGACACGCCGGAGGAGTCCTTCGATCGCGTATTCCACATCAACGCGCAGTCGGTCTGGCTCGGCATGAAGTACGCGCTGGCACACATGGTGCCCCAAGGAAGCGGCGCCATCGTCAATTGCGCCTCGGTGAGCGGGCTGCGCAACCCCAATCCCGGCCTCGCGCTCTATTCGGCGTCGAAGGCCGCCGTCGTCTCGCTCACGCGCTCGGCCGCCATGGAGTATGCGGAGAAGGGCGTGCGCATCAATGCGGTCGCCCCCGGCCGCGTCGTCACCGACATGATGCTGGGCTCCAAGATCATGGACATGGGCGCGGTTGCGGCCGGGCTGCCGCTGCGGCGCATGGGCAAGCCCGAGGAGGTGGCGGAGGCGGTCGTCTGGCTCGCGTCCGACGCCGCCTCCTTCGTGGTCGGCCACGTGCTGTGCACCGACGGCGGGTTCATGGCGCTTTGATGTGTGGAGGAGAGGGGCGATGTCGGTCTACACCTCGCGGGCGCGCTACGTGCCGGTCGAGAAGGGCTTCAACATCAAGCGGCCGCCAGTCGAGCCGCAGGCCTTCGTCGCCGAGAAGGAGAGAGCGTTCGCCGCGGACATGCCGACCGGTCTCATCCCGCTCGACCTGTCGGCGACACTCGGCACCGACTACCCCGCTACCACGCCGTTCATGCTGACGCGCTATGCCCGCGTACGCGCCGGGGAGACCCTGGCATGCAGCTTCGCCGCGAGCGGCGAGATGTGGGCCGTTCTGCGGGGCAGCGGGCAGCTGCGGCGCGGAAGCGAGCGGCTGGACTGGAGCACGGGCGACATGCTCGCGCTGCCTGGGGGTGTCGCGTCCGCTTGGGTGGCCCATGAGGACGCCGTGTTGTGGGTGACGACCGACGAGCCGATCCTGGCGTTCGAGGGCGTCCGTCCCGAGGCCGGCGACCGCGCGCCGATCGAGGCCACGCACTATCGTTGCGACGCCATCGCCCGCGAGCTGCGCACGCTCTACGAGCGGCCCATGACGCCGGAGACGCCAGGCCGGGCGCTGTTCATGGCCACCGACCGCACCGAGAAGCTCGGCACCTGCCTCCCGTCTATGACGCTGACGCTGAACGCCGTGCGACCCGGCGAGGCGCAGCGTCCGCATCGGCACAACGCGGCAGCCATCGTGCTGGCCCTTCGCGAGGGGAGGTGCGCATCGACGATCGCCGGCCGGACATTTCCTTGGACCGAGCATGTGACCCTGCTCACGCCGGCCGGCGCCGAGCATGACCACCGCAACGCCGAGACCGAGGGAGAGGTCGCCGACAGCGACATCGCGCTTGCCCTGATCGTCCAGGACGGCGGCCTCTACTATTACGCGCGCACGATGGGCTTCGCCTTTGCCTGAAAACCCCGGCGTCGCTTGGGGGGCCCTCGGCCCCCGTTCGATCGGTCAAGCACTGAGGCTCTCGCCGTCGGCAAGCCCGCGCTCCGTCGCATAAGCTGCTGACGAACATCAGATTTATTAACGATTGCTCTGTGTCAATGCCGGGGCGTCGGCGCAGGGTCCATAGGGGGGCTTCGCACCGTCGGGCCTCGCGTTCCTAGGGTGTCCGGCGGGGTCCCAGCTCATTGTGGAAAGGACCGACCATGGCCAAGACTGAAATCACCAAGTCTCCCGAAACCTCCGTTTCCCGCCCGCGCGATGTCTTCTCCGCCATGCGCGATGAGATGGATCGCATGTTCGAGCGCTTCGAGCATGGCTGGCCGCGCCTGCCGTCGCTGTTCCATCGCGACAGCAGCACGGCCGGATTCGGCGGCGTCACGGTGCCCGATCTCGACGTGCGCGAGAACACCACCTCGATCACGGTCGAGGCGGAGCTGCCGGGGGTCGACGAGAAGGACGTGACGGTGACGCTCGCCAACGGGCTTCTCACCATCAAGGGCGCGAAGAAGCAGGAGAAGGAAGAGAAGACCGACAACTACTACGTGGCCGAGCGCAGCTTCGGCAGCTTCGCCCGGTCGATCCGCCTGCCCGACACCGTCGACGAGGGCAAGGTGGAGGCCAAGTTCGACAAGGGCGTTCTGAGGATCACGGCGGCCAAGAAGCCCGAGGCCGTCAAGGCCGAGCGCAGAATTGAGATCAAGAAAACCTGACAATCAGACCAAGGAGCGGCGGCGGTGCTGGAAGAATCCGGCAGCCGCCGCTGCTTTGTAGGTTGATCGGGCCCACGTTTGTCGCTTGACTGGGATCAAGGCGGCCGGACGTGGACGGGTCGAGGATTTGGGGACTTTCGAGGAGGCGGACAGCGATGCCCTACAAGACCATTCTCGTGCATCTCAACGACAAACGGCGCGCCGAGGCGCTGCTCGAGCCCGCGGTCGCGCTGGCGGCCCGCAACAACGCGCATCTCGTCGGCATGCACGTCCATGCCGCCGTGCCGGCGCCGCCGATCAACATGCCCTACAGCGGACAGGTGCTGGGCGCGATGGTCGCCACCGAGCGCAAGGACACCGAGGAGATCGCCGCCATCTTCCAGCGCATGACGAAGGGGCAGCCGTTCGTCGCGGAGTGGCGGGCCATCAAGGTGCCGCATGTGGACCTTGCGGCTGTGGTCATGGATCACGGCCGCGCCGCCGACCTGATCGTCGCCGGGCAGACGGACCCGGACTGGGACCTCTCCCCGATCCTCGACTTCCCCGAGCGGCTGGCGCTCGAGAGCGGTCGGCCGGTGCTGGTGATCCCCTACGTCGGCCGCTACCCCAAGGTCGGCAGCAACGCCGTCATCGCCTGGAAGCCCGGACGCGAGGCATCGCGCGCGGTGTTCGACGCCCTGCCGCTGCTCGAGGCCGCCGAGAAGGTGCAGATCCTCGAGGTAAGGGCGAAGGGTGAGGAGCCATCGGGTCTGGCGCCCGATACGTCGATTGCCGCTGCGCTGGGCCGGCATGGCATCAAGCCGACCGTGCGCTCGACCGTGGCCGCCGACATCAGCATCGGCGACGAGATCCTTTCACGGCTCGCCGACATGGGCGCCGATCTGCTGGTCATGGGCGCCTACGGCCACTCGCGCATGCGGGAGATGGTATTCGGCGGCGCCACCCGCCACATCGCCCGGCACATGACCGTGCCGACGCTGCTCTCGCATTGAGCGGCGGCCTTTGGCGGCGGTCGGGCCCGAACGTCAAACCGGCCCGATGCGCAGCGGCGCGGGCAGGTTGTCGGGCAGCGCCTTGAGCATGTGCGCGACGGCCTGCAGGGCGACGATATAGCCGTACGGACCAAGCCCGCAGATCACGGCCTTGGCCGCGCCCGATATGATGGAGTGGCGGTGCAGCTCGTCGCGGGCGTGGATGTTGGAGATGTGTAGCTCCACGATCGGGCCGTCGAAGGTCTTGAGCGCATCGAGCAGCGGGATCGAATGGAAGGAGAGGCCCGCCGGATTGATGATGAGCGCATCGGCCTCCTTGCGGGCCGCTTGCACCCAGTCGACCAGCGCCCCCTCGTGATTGGACTGATGGAACGTGAGCTTGGCGCCGATCGCCTCGGCGAGCTGGCGGCAGCTCGACTCGATGGCGGCAAGGGTCGTGGAGCCGTAGATGTGCGGCTCGCGCTCCCCCAGCAGATTGAGGTTGGGACCGTTGAGGATCATCACGCGAAAGGGCATCGGGGTCTCCGCTGGCGCTGTCATGTCTTCTCGGCGAGACGCGCGTCGCGGGCAGACGCCGCGGCGCGGAACACGCGATGCATGCGCTCGACGTCCGGGGCGATGCCGGTGAAGAGCTGGAAGGCCGCCGCCGCCTGGTGCACGCACATGCCGCCACCGCCGAACGATTTTGCTCCCTTGGCCCGCGCCGACAGCACCAGCTCGGTCTCGAGCGGCGTGTAGATGACGTCGGCGACCCAGTGCCGGGCCTCGATGGCCGCCATGGGCAGCGGGTTGCCGGAAATGCCGCGCATGCCGACGGGGGTCGCATTCGCCACGCCTGCCGCCTCGGCGAGCGCCGTGGTCACATCGCGGGCGAGACGCGCACGCTTTGGTCCGAAATGCGTCGCCAGCGTGTCGACGAGCGCGCCGGCCCGGGCGGCGTCCTGGTCGTGCAGCAGCAGTGTGCCGACTCCCAGATCCATGAGTGCGAAAGCCACGGCCCGGCCTGCGCCGCCTGCGCCGACCAGCAGCGCGGTCTTGCCGGCGACAGCTGCGGCCCCGAGGCTCTCCTCGAAGCTGCGGCGGAAGCCGATGCGGTCGGTGTTGTGGCCGGTCATGCGCCCATCGCGGCCTATCACCACGGTGTTGACCGCGCTGATCTGCGCCGCCTCCGGCGACAGCCCATCGAGCATCGGCACGACCGCCTCCTTGAAGGGGAACGTGACGTTGACGCCGAGGAAACCCACCGTGCGCGATGCGGCAACGAGATCGGCAAGGGTCCGGCCAACGAGCACATCGGTGTCCATCAGGTGATAGGCACCGTGGATGCCGGCTGCGGCGAATGCGTCCTCGTGCAACGCGGGCGACAGCGATTGCAGGATATTGGCGCCGATCAATCCAACGAGCGCGCGAGGCTCACTCATGACTACTCCCTTCACCAGCCCTCGGAGAAGGACAGCTGGCGACAATCCTTGGGCACGCCGAGACGCACGTCTTCGAGCGCCAGCAGGCGCTCTTTCGATACCGAACCGCCGAAGGCAGAGAAGCCCCCGACCTTGTTGCCGCTGGCGAGGATGCGGTGACAGGGGATGATGACAGCCACGGGATTGCGCGACAATGCCTGGCCGACGCCGCGGGCCGCGCCCGGGGAGCCGACGCGGGCCGCAAGCTCACCATAGGTCGCCGTCTCGCCCCAGCCGATCTGACGCGCGATCTCATAGACGCGGACGTAGAAAGGAGGCACGCCCTCGAGGTCGACTTCGACGACTGTAAAGTCGACCTTCTTGCCGGCGAAGTAGCGCTGAAGGTCGGCGATGGCGTGTGCGACGGCCGGCGGCGGAGCCTGGCGCGACGGCCCGTCCGGGCCGCCTTGCAGCCGCTTCTCGGTCGCCTCTGGGCTAGCCTCCGGGAGCTGAAAGCGCGTGACGCCGGCATCGCTCCACGCCACCCCGCAGGTGCCGATGGCGGAGTCGAAGACGGCGTAGTGCATCGACCGCGGCGGTTTCTCGATCGCGCGCATGGTCAGGCAGCCCGCCCCAGCACGTTGCCGAGGTCGTGGTAGATCGTGTGCAGGTGCTGCGCCGCCGGGTCCACCGAGCCCAGCTCGATGACGAAGCCGTCGCCGATGACGCCGTAGCCGAACGCCTTCTCCGCCGTGCTGGGGCCGTACCAGGCGAAGTGAGCGGCCGCGCGATCCCGCGACCCGATACGCGCTCGCTGCGCGGTCGCCAGCATCGGCGACAGGTGCTCGACGGCGAAGGTCTCGACGAGCTGCCAGAGCAGGTCGCCCTGCGCGGAGCCGAGCTCGGCGGCAGGGAGACCGACCTTCTGGGCATTGCTGCGCTCACGGCCGGCATAGGAGAGGATGTTGCCTAGCGCGGAATCCGATGCGCGCGTCCTCGCCTGCAGCTTCGGCGCGAGGTCGCCCATCAGCCGCCGCGCCAAGGCCTCCTCGTCCCTCAGCGTTACCAGCCCGGCATGCTTGCCTCCCGTGACGCGGTTCGGCAGCGCCGAGAACGACGCCGGCGTCACGGAGACGATCCGGTTGTCGCGCACGGCGATCGAATGCGTGAGATGGTGCCCTTCGAGACGGAAACCCCATGCGCCGGTCTCTGCGGGCGTGCCGAAGACCGAGAACGAGAATCGCTCGGAGGAGCGTTCGCTGGCTCGATTGCCGCTCGCTGCCAGGATGTGTTGCAGCAGCATGACGTTGCGGGTCTTGGCGAGCCCGGCCGGTGACATCAGCACGCCGACGATGCCCCAGGCGGCTTCCTTCTGCGCCGCGCTCATCTGCTCGAGCCTGAGCCCCGGCTTGGTGAAGCCGCCGATGCCGAAGTAGTTCCAGCTCTGCCACTCGGGCCCGTTCCAGGCGAACGACGCCGCCTTGAGTTTGTCAGGCTCCAGGCGCCCGTAAATTTGCGCACCGCCGCGAGAAGATCGCTCGCAGGCGCCAGTCCCGGCTCGGTTGCGCCGAACGCTGTGTCGGGTATCGCCGCCGTTCCGACCAGGGCCGCGCCGGCAACAAGCACGTTTCGGCGGTCGAGGCCGCGATCGAGTCGGGATTGAGACATGCGAGCCTCCATACCTGTCGCTCTGGCCGCGGCAGCCATTGCTACAGCTTGCCTGTGGCGCGCTTTCGCTCTTTGAGCTCCGCGAGCCGGGCGATCACATCCTTGGGCAGCCGTCGCGCCCGGGCAATATCGACCGCATCCCGCCCGCGCCGGTCCCTGATCGTGGGATCGGCACCCGCCGCGATCAGCAAGTCCAGCGTCTTCAAGCGCTGCAGCCGTGCAGCATAGAAGATCGGCGTCTCGCCGTGCGCCCCAAGATCGAGCCGCGGCCTGCATTTCAACAGCTCCCGCATCAGCACGGCGTCGTCTCGCCAAACGGCAGCCCACAATGAGTAGCTGGCGTCCGCGCCATGCTTCAGAAGAAAGCGCACCAGCGGCAGGTTCTCGCCGCGCGCAACCGCGTACCACACGGGCGTGGCGCGGAAATCTTCCTCATCCTCCTCCATGGGCACGACGGCCTCGAGGTGCGCGCCGGCCTCCAGCAGCACCGTGGCCGTGTGGATGCCACTGGGCTCGCCGAGCCCCTTGCCGCCGGGGCGCACACCACAGGCCAGGTGCAGGGCCATCCGGCCCTTCGGATCGGTCGCATCGATAAGCACGGGCGCCTCGGCCACAATCGTCCTGACGCGGGCTGCATCCCAGGCTTTGGCTGCTTCGAACAGGGCGGTCTTGGAGGGCTTTCGGGCTTTGCGGCTCACGGATCCTGCCTCCGGCCTCCTTGCCTGCGGGGCGAGCACCAAACCTATCCCCCCTTGGCTGCCCGCTCCAGCGTCTGCTTCATGACGCCCATGCCCTGCTCGATCATGCCGGCGATCGTCGGCCCGAGGGCATGCGGCAGCAGGTCGGCAATCCACACCACGCGGCTTCTGCCCTCGCGGTCGGGCAACACCTGCAGCGAGGCGTTGTGATGCGTGAGGCGACCGCCTACCACCGACCACGCCAAGCGACGGTGATCCTCGTCGATGTCGACGATCAGCTCGCGGGCGACGAGGCCGTTGCCGAACGTGACGATGCGGGCATCGCCGTCCATCTTCGTATCCACCACGAAGCCCGGCGCCAGGCGCCGATGGATGGCGCCGACATCGCGGATTGCGTCCCATATCTCCTCCGGGCGCGCTTCGATGACTGTCTCCTTGCGGATCGAGGCCATGTGTCGTCTGCGCTCCCTTCTCAGCTCTTCTCGCCGCAATAGGCTTCGATGCGATAGCCGTCGGGGTCCACCACGAACGCCGCGTAGTATTCGGGTCCGTAGTCGGCCCTGAGACCCGGCTTGCCGTTGTCGCGTCCCCCCGCCCGCAGCGCCGCCGCGTGGAACGCATCCACGCCCTTCCGGCTGGCGGCATCGAGGCAGATGTGCAGGCCGGACTTGTCGTCGGCTGGAACCGGGCGCTCGGCGGCGCCGATCCACAACGCCACCGCGTCGCGCCCGTAGCCGAGCGAGCCCGGCGATTCGCTCAGGCACGTGTAGCCCAGCGGCTTCAGCGCGGCGTCGTAGAAGCGCTTGGCCTTGGCCACGTCGCGCACGCCGATCGAGATATGGTTGATCATCGAGGCCTCCTGCTCATTGGAACAGGGCCAATCTGGCGCTCGGGGCCCCTCGAAACTTTGCAAAAATTGCTCTGAGTGGCGGGAAATGTCAGCAGCCAGCCGAAGACCGCGTCAGGCCGCGAGTCGATAGCGGCGCGGCGACATGCCAAACTCGGCGCGGAAGCTGCGCATGAAATTTGAGAGGTCCTCGAAGCCGACATCGAGCGCGATGTCGGTGACGGGATCGCGGCCCGCGGCGAGGCGTCGTGCCGCCTCGCGCAGGCGGGCCCGCAGGAGCCATTGGTGCGGCGTGACGCCGGTGACGTGCTTGAACGTGCGTAGGAAGTGGTAGGGGCTCAACCCGGCGCTGTCGGCGAGTTCCGCCAAGGTGCGCGGGCCATCGGCGAGCGCATTCCAGTGCCGCAGCAGGCGGGCAATACGGGCATGATGGGACGCCGGCACGGACGGCTCCCGGCGCATGCGTCCGGCGACCTCCACGACGGCCCCCGCGAGTTCAATGGCCACCTCCTCGAGCGCATTGAGCGAATCTGGCGCCTCGAGGCCGATGCGAGCCCGCGCCGTCACGGGGGCCAGCTCGCGCAGCGGCGGCAGGCGGTGCGAGGCGAAGGCGGCGCGAGCCCCGGCATCGCGGGAAAGCCGATTGAACAGCTCCGGCGTGAATTGGAAGGACAGGCAGCGGTCGCCCTCGCCGTGTCGGTGCGAGCACTCGTAGGCCTGCCCCGGGCTCAGCAGCATGTAGGAGCCTTCCGACAGCAGAGCGGAACCGGCGTCGCTGCGGCAGTTGAAGGTCCCCGACAGCACCAGCGAGATCGACGCAAATGTGTGCCCCTCGTCGTAGGGGTGATCGTGCGGACCGCAGGTGCAGACGATATCGGCGACGCGCCAGCCTGCACCTGATGCGACAAGTCTTTCCGTCGCGCCGCCGGGCGTGCCGGTCCGCCTCTTGGCAGCGAGCGCAAGCTCGAGCGGGTCGGCATGGGGCGTCCGCGCTGCGCGGCGCTCCGATCCGGCGAGCCCGTTGTTCGTCGTCGCTGTCATATCCGCCGCAGCGAAACGCTCTCGATCTTGTGGTTGGCGCCCTTGCGCAGGATCAGGCGTGCGCGCTGACGCGTCGGCAGGATGTTCTCGTAGAGGTTCTTCTCGTTGATGGACTGCCAGATCTCGAGCGCCTTGGCGCGCGCCTCGTCGGGGGAGAGATGGGCGTAGCGGTGGAAGTAGGCGGCCGGATCGCGGAACGCGGTCTGCCGCAGCCGCATGAAGCGGGTTACGTACCACTCCTCGATCATCTTGGCGTCGGCATCCATGTAGATCGAGAAGTTGAAGAAGTCCGACACGAAGGGAATGGCCTCGCCGCCCTTGGGCATGCGCGCCGGCTGCAGCACGTTGAGGCCTTCGACGATCAGGATGTCCGGCCGGTCGATGATCGTGGCCTGGCCGGGAATGATGTCGTAGTGGAAATGCGAGTAGACGGGGGCCTCGACGTTGGCCCTGCCGGACTTCACGTCGTGCAGGAAGTTGAGGAGCCGGGCAGTGTCGAAGCTCTCGGGGAAACCCTTGCGGTTCATTAGTCCGCGCCGCTCGAGCTCGGCGTTGGGGTAGAGGAAGCCGTCCGTCGTGATGAGATCGACGCGCGGATGGTCGGGCCACCGCGCCAGCAGCGCCCGCAGCACACGGGCAGTCGTGCTCTTGCCGACCGCCACCGAGCCGCCGATGCCCAGGATGTAGGGCACGCGGCCGTCCATGCGGCCGAGGAAGCGGCTGGTGACGGCGTGCAGCTCCTGTGCGCCGGCGACGTGCAGATTGAGGAGCCGCGACATCGGCAGGTAGATCTGCTCCACCTCCTCCATCGACAGGTCCTCGATCAGACCCGAGAGCTGTTCGAGGTCGCGCGGCGCCAGGGTCATCGGCGTGTCGGCGCGCAGCTTCGCCCATTCGTCGCGCGTGAAGACGCGGTAGGGCGAGAAGTGGATTTGCGAGCGCGAGACGCCAGCGTCTTGCGGCCGCAGGAACTGGGTGAGCTCGTTCATGGCTGGCCCTGCCCGCGGCTGGCCTTCTCTGCGAGGCCCGAGGTGCCCATGCGATGCTCCAGCTCGGCCAGCACGTTGCTGAAGGGTACATTCTTGATCTCGAGCAGCACCAGCAGGTGGTACAGGAGATCGGCAGCCTCCCGCGTCAGTGCGCGTTCATCCTGCGTCAACGCCGCGATCACGGTCTCGGTTGCCTCCTCGCCGAGCTTCTTGGCGCAATGGCCCGGGCCCGCGTCGAGAAGCTCGCGGGTATAGGACTTGCTGGCGGGCTCGGAGCGCCGCGCGCGGATGGTCGCGGCCAGGCGCTGCAGCGCAGTATCAGACATGGGCCATACGTCCGGGTGTCCGGGCTCGGGGTGGCGGTCGCGGCCACTCCAACAACTCCAGGCGATGGCCGTCAAGGGTCCCTTGGTCGCCCTGGTTTCCCATACATGTTGGGTGGCAAGACGCGGCAGCTCCTGGCATTGTCGAGGCGCATGCCTGCCCCTGGCAGGGGCCGGTCCTTCGCGAGGCATCTATGGCGCCCGAGATCCGCTCGCTTGCCATCCCCGACGTGAAGCTGATCACGCCGCGTATCTTTAGCGACGGGCGGGGCTTCTTCTCGGAGACCTACAGCCGCAGGGACATGAGCCAGGCCGGAATCGGCTGCGAGTTCGTTCAGGACAACCAATCCCTCTCGCACGCCAGAGGCGTGATCCGGGGCCTGCATTACCAGGCCGAGCCTCATGCCCAGGGCAAGCTGGTGCGCGTCACGAAGGGTGCCATCTTCGACGTGGCCGTCGACATCCGGCAGGGATCGCCGACCTTCGGCCAGCATGTGACGGCCACCCTATCGGCCGCCAATTGGTCGCAGCTGTGGATCCCGGTGGGCTTTGCCCACGGCTTCTGCACGCTCGAGCCCGATACCGAGATGATCTACAAGGTGACCGACTACTATGCGCGGGAATGCGACCGCGGCATCGCTTTCGACGACCCGGACCTCGGCATCGCCTGGCCGGTTGGCCCCGCCGAGGCGACCCTCTCGGACAAGGACCGTAGGCACCCCCGGTTGCGCGACTTGCCCGCACAATTCACCTTCAACGGTCACGGCCTTGCTGCTGCCCCAGGTTCGACTTGACGTCCTGGCGGACCTAGACTGCCCCCACGCCGGCAACGACCCAACACCTGTCCACGCGGATCACAGGCTGCCATGAAGGGGATCATCCTCGCGGGGGGAAGGGGTACGCGCCTCTATCCCATGACGCTCGTGGTCTCCAAGCAGCTGCTGCCGGTCTACGACAAGCCGATGATCTACTACCCGCTGTCGACCCTGATGCTGGCGGGCATTCGCGACATCCTGATCATCACGACGCCGGAAGACCGGCCGAGCTTCCAGCGCCTGCTCGGAGACGGCGGCAAGTGGGGATTGCGGCTCAGCTACCGCGAGCAGCCGAAGCCGGAAGGGCTGGCCCAGGCCTACATCATCGGCGCCGACTTCGTTGCCGGCGGCAATTCCGCGCTGATCCTCGGCGACAACATCTACTATGGCGACGCCCTGCAGCGGTTGCTCGCCTCCGCAGTCGCCCGCAGGAGGGGCGCCACGGTGTTCGCCTATCAGGTCGCTGATCCGCAGCGCTATGGCGTGGTCGATCTCGATGCGGCCGGATGCGCACTGTCGATCGAGGAGAAGCCGCTGCGGCCGCGGTCGCGCTGGGCCGTCACCGGTCTCTACTTCTATGACGAGCGCGTCACCCAGATCGCCACCCACCTTCAGCCCTCGGCGCGTGGGGAGCTCGAGATCAGCGATATCAACAAGGCCTACCTCGAGCTGGGCGAGTTGCATGTGGAGCGATTGGGCCGGGGCTATGCCTGGCTCGACACCGGCACGCCGGAGGCGCTCAGCGAGGCCGTGGACTTCATGCGCGCGCTCGAGAAGCGGCAGGGCTACCGCATCGCCTGCCCGGAGGAGATCGCATTCCGGATGGGGTTCATCGGCCGGGACGATCTCGCCGCCCTGGCCGGCGAGCTGGCCAGCTCCGACTACGGCCGCTATCTGCGGGACGTCGCCGACACCGGCTTTGGAGCGTGAGTCGGCGACGTCTGCGGCAAGTCGCAAAGGATTGACGGAGGGCAGGCTATGCTGGCAGCAGGGCCATCTTGGTATGTGCTTGCCCCGCCCCTGTAGAGGATGCCCGCGGACATGTCGCAGCGCTCCGCACGACCGATCCGATCCGCCGAGGCGGCGCTGGACCGCCTGGAGAAGCTCTATGCCGACGCCAGTTCCGCGCTGGTGGCGGCGCTCGACCGCTACCTTGCCACCCGCGAGCCGCCATCGCTCGAGACCCGCGCCCAGTTCCGCTATCCGCTGCTGCGCATCGTCCATCGCGATGCCGCCCGCACGCTTCCCAGTCACCGGCGCGCCTTCGCCCGGCTGCAAAGCCCCGGCGTCTACGAGACGACGATCACGCACCCGGCCGCCTTCCGCCGCTACCTGCTGGAGCAGCTGACCCCGCTAGTCGCCGAGTATGGCGCCCGCATTGAGATCGCCGTCAGCGACCAGGAGATCCCCTACCCCTATGTGCTCGAGCGCGCCGACGAGATTGCGGGCGCCGGCGTCACCTCGGCCGATCTCGCCCGCCATTTTCCGACGCCGCAGCTCTCCGCCGTGGGCGACGAGATCGCCGACGGCCAGTGGGAGCATCGCGAGGGCCAGCCACGCCCGCTGTCGCTGTTCGACGCCGCCCGCGTCGACTACTCGCTGCGCCGCCTCGTGCACTACACGGGCAGCGATTGGCGCAACGTGCAGCAATGGATCCTGCTCACCAACTACCACCGCTACGTCGACCAGTTCGTGCGCTGGGGCCGCGAGCAGCTTGCGGGAGACGCCAGAACCGCCCGCGTCGTGCTGCCCGGCAATATCTCGATCGATGGTAGCCATTCCCGCGAGGAGGCCGACGCCCTGGTCGCTGCCTGCGAATGGCACCGCTACCAGATGCCCGCCTATCACCTGGTCGCCCCCGAGGGCGAAGGCGTGACCCTCATCAACATCGGCGTGGGTCCCTCCAACGCCAAGAACATCACCGACCACCTGGCAGTTCTGCGCCCCAACTGCTGGCTGATGGTGGGCCACTGCGGAGGCCTGCGCGCTACGCAAAAAATCGGCGACTACGTGCTGGCGCACGCTTATCTGCGCCAGGACCGCATCCTCGACTCCCTGGTGCCGCCCGACGTGCCGGTGCCCGCGCTGGCCGAGATCCAGGTGGCCCTGCAGGACGCGGCGGCGATCGTCACCGGCGCCAAGGGCGAGGCGCTCAAGGGAATTCTGCGCACCGGAACGGTCGTGACCAACGACGACCGCAACTGGGAGCTGCGCTTCACCCAGGAGCGGCGGCGAATCAACCTCTCCCGCGCGATCGCCGTCGACATGGAGAGCGGCACCATCGCCGCCCAGGGCTTCCGCCTGCGCGTGCCCTACGGCACGCTCCTGTGCGTATCCGACAAGCCATTGCACGGCGAGATCAAATTGCCCGGCGCCGCCAACGCCTTTTACGAGCGCGCCGTTGCACAACATCTGGAGATCGGGCTCAAGGCCCTTGACCTTCTGCGCTCGCGACGCGACACGCTGCATTCACGCAAGCTCAGGAGCTTCGACGAGCCGCCGTTCCGCTGAGGGGCGAGGCCGGCGGAGCGGCATTTGCGGGAGGAGCCGATGTTTCCCCTGTCGAACATGCTCGAAGCCTTCGTGCGCGTTGGCACGCTCAAGGTCATCGATGCGGAGGGCAAGACCCACGTCTTCGCCGGCGCGCCGGGCCCGCAGGTCACCATGCGGCTCACCGACCCCACGCTCTACCGCAAGCTGTTCTTCAATCCAGAGCTTGCGGCCGGCGAGGCCTACATGGACGGGCGCATGCGCTTCGAGGATTCGACGCTGCGCGACTTCCTCACGCTGTTCTCGCTGAACCGGCTTTCGCTCGGCAACCAACCCTTGCAGAAGTTGCTGCGCCGCGTCTCACGTGGGCTCAAGCGCTTCCAGCAGGCAAACCCGGTCGGCAAGGCGCAGCAGAACGTGGCGCACCACTACGACCTTGGTAACGACTTCTACAAGCTCTTCCTCGACGAGGGGATGCAGTATTCCTGCGCCTACTTCCTCGACGACACCGAAACGCTGGAGGAGGCCCAGCAGAACAAGCTGCGCCTGATCGCCGCCAAGCTCAACCTCAAGCCCGGCCTCAAGGTGCTCGACATCGGCAGCGGCTGGGGCGAGCTCGCGCTCTATCTCGCAAGCCTCGAGGAGGTCGATGTCACAGGCGTCACGCTGTCCAAGGAGCAGCACGAGCTGTCGAACGAGCGGGCGCGCAAGGCGGGGCTGGCCAACAGGGTACGCTTCGAGCTGCGCGACTACCGCGAGGTAAGGGAGCAATTCGACCGCGTCGTATCGGTCGGCATGTTCGAGCACGTCGGCGTCCACCACTACCCGGAGTTCTTCGCCAAGGTGAACGATCTGCTGAGCGAGAACGGCGTCATGCTGCTGCACTCCATCGGTCACATGAGCCCGCCGGGCACGGCGAGCCCGTGGCTCAGGAAGTACATCTTCCCGGGCGCCTACTCGCCTGCCCTGTCGGAGGTGTTCACGGCCGTGGAGCAGGCGAGCCTGTGGGTCACCGACCTCGAGTTCCTGCGCGTGCACTACGCCAAGACGCTCGCGCACTGGTGCCGCCGCTTCGAGGCCAACCGCGCCAGGATCGCGCAGATGTACGACGAGCGCTTCTGCCGCATGTGGGAGTTCTACCTCATCAGCGCCGAGATGATGTTCCGCACCGGCAGCCAGCTCGTCTTCCACATGCAGCTCGCCAAGAAGCGCGACGCGGCGCCGATCGTGCGCGACTACATGACCGACCTGCAGCGCCGCTATCGCGAGATGGAGGCCCGGCTGCCCCAGCGCGTGGGGCAGGACTGAGCGGCGACTGCAGCGAGGCGCCCTGCCCGTCCCCGCGATCGCTTCTACCCGCGCTTCGCAAGCACGACATGCGTGGTCTTCGCCGAGGAAATATGCTCGGTGCACCGGTAGCCGAGCTTGGGCAAATCGAGACCGGCCAGCAGGTGCTCTCCGGAGCCGAGAAGGACCGGGGCGACGGCAAGGTGCATCTCGTCGATCAGTCCGGCGCCGAGGTACTGCCGGATCGTTGCGACGCCGCCGCCCAGTCGGATGTCCCGGTCCTTCGCAGCCTCCGTTGCGCGCGCCAGCGCGGCGTGGATGCCGTCGGTGACGAAGTGGAAGGTCGTCCCGCCGTTCATTTCGATCGGCGCCCGCGCGTGATTGGTGAGCACGTACACGGGGCAGTGATAGGGCGGAGTGTCTCCCCACCAGCCCTTCCATGTGTCGTCGGGCCAGGATCCTCGCACCGGTCCGAACATGTTGCGGCCCAGGATCCACGCGCCGATGCCGTCGAAACCACGTGCCGCGTAATCGTCGTCGATACCTGTGCCACCCTCCTGCCCGAACATCTGCCGGAATGTGCGGGTGGCATGAGACCATTCGTGCAGTGCCATGCCGCCGCGCCCGAGCGGGTTCTCCAGGCTCTGGTCGGGGCCTGCGCCGTAGCCGTCGAGGGAAAACGCAAAGCAGTGGACGCGCAGCTTGGGCATGACGGCTCCGTCGGTTGGCGAGGGCGCCCGATCCACATCGGACATTTGGACGGCTTGATGGCCAGGCGCGTCAGCCGACGAGACCTGCCTGGCGCGCGAGGTCCTGCAGGCGCTTCTCGGGCCGGGCGCCGATGTGGGAGATGATCTCGGCCGCCGCCAGGCTGCCGAGGCGGCCGGCCGTCTCGACGTCGCGGCCGGAGGCGACGCCGTAGAGGAAGCCCGCCGCATAGAGATCGCCGGCGCCGGTGGTGTCGACGACCTTGGCGACCGGCGCCGCGGGAACCGCAACCGACTTGCCCTGGCTCAGGATCACGCTGCCCTTCTCCGAGCGCGTGAGCACGGCAAGCTTGGTGTCGGCCTGCGCCCGCCGCGCCGCCTCGTCGAACGAGCCCGTCTGGTAGAGCGAGGTGATCTCGGCCTCGTTGGCAAAGAGGATGTCGACGTTGGCGCGGATCAGCGACAGGAACTCGGCCCGGTGACGGTCGACGCAGAATGAATCGGACAGCGACAGCGCCACCTGCCGCCCCGCCTTGCCGGCGATCGCCGCCGCCTGTCGGAATGCGGCTTTGGCCTCGGGCCGGTCGAACAGGTAGCCCTCGAGATAGACGATGCGTGCGGAGCGGATCAGCGCCTCGTCCACCTCGCCGCCGCCGAGCTGCGGGCTCACTCCGAGGAAGGTGTGCATGGTGCGCTGGCCATCGGGCGTCACCAGAACGAGGCAGCGCCCGGTCGGCTCGCTCCCGGCTGCTGCCGCCGGCGTCGTGAAGGTCACGCCCGCGGTGCGGATGTCGTGGCCGAAGACCTGTCCGAACTGATCGCTCGCGGTCTTGCCGATGAAGCCGGCCCGCCCGCCGAATGAGGCGACGCCGACCACGGAGTTGGCGACCGAGCCGCCCGAGATCTCGACGGCCGGTCCCATGTCGTCGTAGAGCTTGCCGACGGCCGCCGCATCGACCAGCTGCATGCTGCCCTTCTTGCAGCCGTGCCGCGTCAGGAACGCATCGTCGCAGCGGGCGATGATGTCGACGATGGCGTTGCCGATGCCGACGACGTCGTGCTCTTGCATGCTTGGTCCCTCCGTTGGTCGGCGCACTATATGTACCGGCGCAGGTCCGGTCGACACCCCGGCAAAGGGCTGCCGGAAGACCTCACTTACGCCTTCCGCTGGCCCGAGAGCTGGCCGAGGTCGAGCAGCAGCTTCTCGGTGAGCGCCCCTTCGAGTGCGGAGTTGAGGCGGGCGGCCTTGGCCGCCTCGGCGATGCGTGCCAGTGCAGCGCTGAGCTTTGCTGCGCTCCAGTTGCGGCCCTGTTGCTCGAGCGCGTCGCGTTGCTTGAAGTGCGGCGGCGGGCGCAAGGTGCGCAGAACCTCCTCCATCGGCCGGCCGGCATCGAGCGCCCCGCGCATGCGGTGCAGCCTCAGGAAATGGCGTTGCAGCGCGGCGATGACGGCCTGCGCGCTCTCGCCCGAGGCGATGCTGCGGTCGCACTCGGCGAGCGCAGCGGCGACGTTGGCAGAGCCCGCCGCCATGACGATACGGTCGAGCGCCAGCTCCGCCGCATCGCCGACCGCGATCTCGACGTCCTCCTCGTCGATCACGCTCTTGCCGTGCGCATAGAGGGCGAGCTTGTCGATCTCGGAACGCGACAGCGCCCGGTCGGCCCCGAGCCGGGTCATCAGCAGGCGCCTGGCCTCCGGCGTGATCTGGACGCCCCGGCCCGCAAAGACCTCGCGGATTACGACGTCGAGATCGCGCGCCTCGTCGGGGAAGCAGGCGACGGCGGCGGCGGCGGGCGACTTCTCGAACAGTGCGCGCAGCGCGTCGTCCGGGCGCAGGTTTCCGGCCTCCACGATCAGCGAGCCCGCGAGATTGCCGCCCTCCACCAGCGCCTTGAGTTGCGCGGCCGTCACCCGCCGGCCCGCCGCGGCGCGCACGACCTTGCGTCCGCCGAACATGGGCGCGGTCTGCAGCTCGACAAAAATGCGGTCGGGGTCGTCCTCGAGGCTCGAGTCGTCGAGGCGCAGGATCTCCCCCGGCGGGTCATCGCGCCCAGCGAGCGCCTTGGCGAGTTGGGCGGCCCGCTCCGACACCAAGCCTACGTCGGATCCGTAGAACAGCACTGCCTGGGGGACGCGATCGAGCGCGTTGAGGAACGCGCTCGCCTGGTGGGTCTTGATCGCAACCATCGAATGGCATCCGGGAGTTCGCGGCGGCGAATGCGACCCCACATCACGAACAGTGCCAGGCTTGTCGCCGAGCCCGGGCTCGCAGCGCTCGCGCTCCGGCTGGAATGATGCAGCAGCGGCCGCCGCCTCAGGCCGCGCCCGAGAGGTAGGCCGCAAGCCGGGTCGTCAGATCCTCGGCGATGGTCTTTGCCGCGCGGTTCTCCGCGTCGTCGCGAGCGCGCACGTTGGAGTAGATGGCGGAAAAGCGCTCGAAGCTGGCGCGGGCATGGCTCGTGCCCTGCAGCACGACCTTCTTGCTCTTGATATCGACGAGCTTGAAGCTGGCGTTGACCGCGTAGATGAGGCCGAGTGCGTCGCCGTCGACCTTCACCAGCGTCGACGTCATCGATTCGGCCAGGGTGATCTCGAGCCGATGCGTCGGCGGCAGCGCTTCGCCCGGACCATTGGCCTGGAACCGAACCTCGTTGCGGATGCGCAGGCCGACACGACCTGGAATTGGGGCCACCTCGACTTGCGCCAGGCGCTCCTGCATGCCCGCGCCTGACGCGGTCGTGCCGTAAAGAGGATGGAAGCCGTTGCTGCCGCAGGCCGTCAGCGCCGGAGCAACGGCGAGCAGCAACACCAAGCTGCGCACCATACTCCGACGGCTCAAAGTCGCGCGTGCCGGACCAGCCTTAGCCGACGACATTCACGATCCTTTGCGGCACCACTATCACCTTCTTGACCGGCCTGCCGGCCAATGCACGTACGACGGGTTCCAGCTCCAGCGCTGCCGCCTCAATCTCGTCGCTGGTTGCCGTGCGAGCGACGGTAAGCTCGTCCCGCCTCTTGCCATTTACCTGTACGGCAATGGTAATCACGTCGTCAACGAGCAAGCCGGGATCGGCCTCCGGCCAAGGCTGATCGGCCAGCATAGTGTTGTATCCGAGCCGCGCCCAGCACTCCTCGCCCAAATGCGGCAGCATCGGGCCGATCATCTGCACGAGTAGCTCGGCGGCCTCGCGGATGGCCCAATCCAGGCCCTCGCCCGATTTGCTCAGGGCCGACGACAACGCATTGGTGAGCTCATAAATCTGCGCAACCGCCACGTTGTAACGAAGGGCCTCGATGTTCTGGCCAACATTGTTCAGCGTCTTGTGCGCAATGCGCCGCAGGGCCTGGGCATCCGGCCCGAAGGCAGGGGCTTTTACATCCTTTGAGCATTTGCGCTCGACCACGTCGTCGATCAGCCGCGAGATGCGCTGGATCTGCCGGCCCGCACCCGCCACGCCAGCGTCCGTCCAGATGATGTCCCGGTCGGGAGGGCTGTCGGAGACGATGAACAACCGGGCGGTGTCGGCGCCGTAGTTGGCGACGATGTCGTCTGGGTCGACCACGTTCCTGCGCGACTTCGACATCTTCTCGATGGCGCCGATCTCGACTGGTCTGCCGGTCGAGGTCGAGAACGCCTTGCGGGTGGGGCCGTCGCCCTCGAAACGGACCTCGGCCGGCGTCAGCCAGTCGCCGTTCTCGCTGCGGTAGGTCTCGTGCACGACGATGCCAAGTGTGAACATCGACATGAACGGCTCGTCGAAATCCACGTGCTTGGTTGCCTTCATGCCGCGAGTGAAGAAGCGCGCATACAGCAGGTGCAGCACCGCGTGCTCCTTGCCGCCGATGTATTGGTCGACCGGCGCCCAGTATTTCAGCGCCTTGCTGTCTGTCGGCTTGGCTGCGTGCGGCGCGGTGAAACGAAACTGATACCAGGAGCTGTCGACGAACGTGTCCATAGTGTCGGTCTCGCGTACCGCCGGCTCGCCGCACTTGGGGCACTTCACGTGCTTCCACGTCGGGTGGTGGTCGAGCGGGTTGCCGGGTTTGTCGAAGGTGACGTCCTCCGGCAGCTTCACCGGCAGGTCCTCGACGGGCACAGGCACGATGCCGTCCTTCTCGCAATGGATGACAGGGATCGGACAGCCCCAGTAGCGCTGGCGCGACAGCAGCCAGTCGCGCATGCGGTAGTTGACTTTGCGCTCGCCGATGCCGCGCTCCTCCAGCAGGCTCGCTATTCTGTCCTTGGCGGCCTCGATGGCGAGCCCGTCGAGGAACTCGGAGTTGATCAGGGTGCCGTCGCCGACGTAGGCCTCGGCACCGATGCTGAAGGTCGCGGGATCAGCTCCCGGCGGCAGCACCACGGGGATCACCGGACGACTGTACTTGCGGGCGAAATCGAGGTCGCGCTGGTCGTGGCCCGGACAGCCGAAGATGGCGCCCGTGCCGTAGCCCATGACGATGAAGTTGGCGACATAGACCGGCAGCTTGACGTCTGGCTTGAACGGGTGGATCGCGACGATGCCGGTGTCGAAACCCTTCTTCTCGGCCTTGGCCAGCGCTTCCTCGCTGGTGCCGATCTTGCGGCACTCCTCGACGAAGGCTGCCAGCTCCTTGCTCTTCTGGGCGAGGTGAGCTGCCAGCGGGTGCTCGGGCGAGATCGCCATGAAGGAGGCGCCGAAGATGGTGTCGTGGCGCGTGGTGAAGACTTCAAGCGTGGCGAGCTTCTTGGACAGCTTGCCGCCTTCGAGCGCGAACTGCATGTTGGCGCCGGTCGACTTGCCGATCCAGTTCCTCTGCTGCGTGCAGACGAAATCGGGCCACGTGGCCTGCAAGCCATCCAGCGCCTGCAGCAGCTCCTCGGCGTAGGCGGTGATCCTGAAGAACCATTGCGTGAGGTCGCGCTGCTCGACCACGGCGCCGGAGCGCCAGCCGCGGCCGTCGATCACCTGCTCGTTGGCGAGCACGGTGTTCTCCACCGGATCCCAGTTGACCTTGGCGGTCTTGCGGTAGGCCAGCTTCTTCTTCAGGAAGTCCAGGAACAGCCGCTGCTGGTGCACATAGTAGTCGGGATTGCAGGTGGCGAACTCGCGCTCCCAGTCGATCGACAGCCCCATGGCCTTGAGCTGGGCGCGCATGGTGTCGATGTTCTCGTAGGTCCATTTGCGGGGGTGGACCTTGCGCTCCATGGCCGCGTTCTCGGCCGGCAGGCCGAAGGCGTCCCAGCCCATGGGATGGAGCACGTTGAACCCCTTGGCGCGCATGTAGCGGGCCATCACGTCGCCCAGCGTGTAGTTGCGCACGTGGCCCATATGAATGCGCCCGGAGGGGTAGGGGAACATCTCCAGCTGGTAGCGCTTGGGCTTCTTGCTCTTGTCCTGGGTGCGGAAGGTTTCGCGCTCCTCCCACACCTGCTGCCAGTGCTTCTCGCGCACGGGCGCGTTGTAGCGTTCGCTTGCCATGAGCTCAGGTCTCTTCGGGGTTAGCCGCGGCCGGTTAATGGCCGATGGGGCACGAGGTGGTCAAGGACGCGGCTGCCGTGGCGGGGATGGCGGTCAGACGTTCGCCAGAGGCTGGGGTGCTCGATATGTCGATAAAGCGCGATTCTTTCGCCATGTGCCCTTGGACGTGTCGAAGGCGTCGCCACGCTCAGTAGGATATGGATATAAGTCGGATTTTTCTCTCCATATCTCTATTGACCTGGACATTGCCTGACCATATCAGTCAGGACATGGAGACGAAATCAGAATACTTCGCCACATAGACCTTGATCTGCCGATGCCCGACCCTGGACGCCCCTACAACGATCTGCCGCTCCTCCCACCGAACGCAGAGATCGAGACGCGCGCCGTCTTGAAGAAGTGCGTGACGGCCCGCACCGCGCTTGCCGAACTGCGCCTCGCGGGCCAGCTGATCCCAGACCAGTCCGTGTTGGTGCACGCGATTCCGAACCTGGAGGCCAGGGACAGCTCCGCGGTCGAGAACATCGTCACGACCAACGATGCATTGTTTCGCGAGGCAAGCCTCGGAGACTACGAGGCGGCACCCGCCACCAAGGAAGCCGCGCGTTACCGCAACGCCCTCTACACCGCCATCGAGGCCATCAAGACCCGCCCGCTCTCCACCCGGATCGCGGTGGATGTCTGCCGGGCGATCACGGGCATCGACCTCGACATCCGCCGCACGCCGGGCACCACCCTAACCAACAGTCACACCGGCGAGGTAATCTACACGCCTCCAGAAGGGCAAGCGCGCCTGCGTGAGCTACTGGGAAACTGGGAGCGGTTCGCTCACGAGAGACCCGATCTCGACCCACTCGTGCGCATGGCGATCCTGCACTACCAGTTCGAGGCCATCCACCCGTTTCCGGACGGCAATGGACGCACTGGGCGCATTCTCAACATTCTGAGCCTGATGCAGGATGGACTGCTCGACCTGCCGACGCTCTACCTCAGTCGCCACATCCTCAAGACTCGCGGCGAGTACTATCGGCGGCTCGGCGAGGTGACTTTCCAACAGCGGTGGGAGCCCTGGATTCTCTACGTCCTAGCCGGCGTGGAGGAAACTTCAGTGTGGACCACACAAAAGATCGGAGCGATCCGGTCGCTGATGGATGAAACGAAGCGTTACATCCGTGCCGCCGCGCCCAAGATGCCGCATGCGCTGATCGAGCTGATCTTCTCGCAGCCCTATTGCCGCATTGCCAACCTCGTGGAGCATAAGATTGCCGCCCGCCACACCGCGTCGGCTTATCTCAAGGAGATGGCGCGGCTCGGCATCCTCGAGGAGGAAAAGGTCGGCCGCGACAAGGTCTTCCTGCATCGCAAATATCTGGATGTGTTGTTCGGCGAGAAGCACGACTTCGACCCCTATCCGCGGCCCGGATAGCGCGCAGAGCGCCACTCGCTGCGCCGCCGAGGCCAAGGCCGGCTCATCTACCGCACCACGCCCACGGGCCCCTGCCGGTACTTCTCCACCATCACCATGTCGGGCTCGACGCCGAGGCCGGGGCCGGTCGGCACGCGCACCTTGCCGTCCTTGGCCAGCATGGCGTCGCCGAAGGGGCTGGCCTCCAAATTGGCGTAGATGTTCTCGAGCAGCGTGTCCGTCGGGAGCGAGGCGACGATGTGGATCGAGGCGAGGTTGCCCGGCCCGAAGTAGGCGCAGTGCGGCACGAGCTCCACCGAGTGCGCCTCGGCGAGCGCGGCGATCTTGCGCATCTCGGTGATGCCGCCGATCTTGGTCACGCTCGGCTGGGCGATGTCGATGGAGCCCTTGGTGAACATGTCGTGGAAGTCGTGCAGGCCGGCCGCGTTCTCGCCGGCTGCTATGCGCGTCGCGCCCTGGCGGCGCACGCGGGCGAGCCCGTCGTGGTCCTCCGGCGGCCATACCGGTTCCTCGAGCCAGTAGAGGCCGGCCGGACGGAAGGCGCGCTCCATCTCCATGGCCTGCGCGACGGTCCAAGGGCAATTGACATCGTTCATGATGGCGATGCCGGGACCCGCGCCCTCGCGCGCGGCCTTGACTGCCTCGATGCTGTGCTCGTGCAGCTTGATGTGTCGGAAGCCGAGCTGCACCCTCTCCGCGCAGATCCTGCCGACGGTTGCCGGGTTGGCGTAGCGCATCAGGCTCGAGTAGGCGCGCACCTCCTTGCGTCGCGCACCGCCGAGCAGGTCGCAGAGCGGCAGACCGGCGCGCTTGCCGGCGATGTCCCACAGCGCAATGTCGATTGCCGAATGCGCGTACACCACGGGGCCGTTGCGGCCGAAGATGTGGAACGACTGGGCTGCGTCGCGGTGGAGCGCATTGATGTCGGTTGGGTCCTTGCCGATGAACCACGGCCCCACGTAGGTCTCGAGCGCGGCCTTGGTGGCGGGGATGATCGTGTGGCCGAAGCCCTCGCCCCAGCCGATGAGCCCATCGTCCGTCTCCACCTGCACCAGCAGGTGGTCCATGGTCGGAAACCGCAGGCCGGCGAAGTCCTGCCTCGGCGCCCCCATGTCGAAGGGGATGCGGACGTAGTGCGTCTGGATGGATTTGACCTTCATGGGTGTTCCTCCTGCCTGGCCGGACTATGCAGGCTTGCGGCCCCGCTTGCCAACGTGGCGAAGGCGCGAAATGCTTGGGCCGGCGACATCGCACGTCCCCGCGCGAGGATGAATGCACCCCGAGACCAACCTCACCATGGGCCGCGTGCTCGCCCGCGCGTGGTCCGATCCGGAGTTCAAGACGAGGCTGCTGGCAGGGCCGAAGGCCGCCCTGCGCGAGCTCGGGATCGGGCTCCCGGATGGCCTGGACATCGTGGCGCGCGAGAATACGGCCAAGGCGGTGCATCTCGCCATCAGTGCGCCGCCGGTCGCCGTACCGAAATCGGCGTTCTCCGATATCCGCGACTTCGCCGAGACCTATCGTGATCCGCGCCTGTGGCCGTTGAACTGGATCGCGCGCGATCCGCCGGCGACAGCGCGCCTCGTCGCCGACCCGCTGGGTGAGCTTGGCAGGCTCGGCGTGCGCGCGCCGAAGGGGCTCGCGGTGGTCATGCTGGCGAATACGGCGGCCGTCGCGCACCTGATCCTGCCGCCCAAGCCGCCCGCACGGCACTGCACGCCACGCCTCTTCGAGCGGCTGGCGGCGGGACATGCACCGGCGGCATTGCGATTCGGCCGCTTGCTCGGGGCAGGTCCCTACAACACCCTGATCGCCGCTCTCTCGGGCGAGAGGTCATGACCAGGATGAACGCATGATCGACGTGGAAACGATCGTCTATGGCTACGTCGACGGCGCCTCGCTGCTTGCCGATCTGGCGCGGCCAGCCGGGAAGGCACCGCTGCCGCTCGTGCTGTCGGTGCACGGCGGGCGCTGGTACTACGGCACGCGCCGCGACACGGGCGCAATCGATGTCAGGCAGTGGGCCGGCTTCGGCTTCGTCGCCATGAGCATCGACTACCGGCTCGTCACCTGCACGCCGGCTCCCGCATGCTACCAGGACATGCTCTGCGCCATCCGCTGGGCCCATGCCAATGCCGAGGCCTACGGCATCGAAACGAGCCGCATCTTCCTGATCGGCATGTCCGCCGGCGGACACATGGTCTCTCTGGCGGCCACCCTGGGCGAGGGCAAATTCCCGAGATCCGGCGGGTGGGACGACTATCCGACAGCCTTCCGCGCGGCGATCTCGGTATCGGGTTGCTACGACCTCGTGAAGCTCGACTGGGGCGCCGGCTGGGTGCCGCCCGGGGAGCCGTTCCCCACTGCGCGCGAGTACGCCTCACCCCTGCGTCATGTTCATGCCGGCTGCCGGCCGCTTCTGCTGCTGCATTCCGACGATGATCCCTCGATACCGATCGAGCAGGTGCTGCGCATGCAGGCCGCGCTGGAACGCGCCGGCGCGCCGCACCAGTTCGTGCGCTACCGTGATCGCGGCCACATGTTCATCACCGAGGAGGTGATCGCCCAATCCCGCAAGTTCATCGCCGATCAGCTGACCAACGCGTGACCGGCCGCGCGATTACCCGGCCTCCATGGCGTCGCTCTCGTGGGTGGTGCGGGGGCGCTTCGCTGTCGCGCTCAGCGGCTTGATGCGGATCGCAGTGATCTTGTTGCGGTTCTTGCGCAGGATCTCGAAGCGGTAGTCGTAGAAGGTGAAGATCTGGCCGGGCTCGGGGATGGTCTGGGCCTCGTGGATGACGAGGCCGGCAATGGTGGTGGCCTCCTCGTCGGGCAGGTCCCAGTCCATCTGCCGGTTGAGGTCGCGCACGGCCACCGTGCCATCGACGTTGACGGAGCCGTCGGCCTGGACGCGGATGCCGATGTCGCCGACGTCGTGCTCGTCGGCGATCTGACCCACGATCTCCTCCAGGATGTCCTCGAGCGTGATGAGGCCCTGCACCTCGCCGTACTCGTCAACCACCAGCGCCAGCTGGGCCTTGCGCTTCAGGAACTCGTTGAGCTGGTCGGTGACGGAGGTCGTATCGGGCACGAACCACGGCTGGGCGGCAAGACTCGCCAGATCGAGCTTCGCCGCGTCCCAGCCGTTGCGCGCCAGCTCCACGAGCAGGTCCTTGGTGTGCAGCACGCCGACGATGTTGTCGGGCTCGTCCTTCCACAGGGGGATGCGCGTGTGCTGGCTCTTGACCACATCGTCGATCACTTTCTGCGCGGGGTCGTCGATGTCGATGGTCTGCATCTTCGTGCGATGCACCATGATGTCGAGCACCTGCAGGCTTCGCAGGTCCAGCACGCCGCCGAGCATCGCCGCGTCGCCCTTGGCGACGGCGCCGCCGATGGTCTTGAGCTCGATGGTGCCGCGGATCTCTTCATGCGCGGCGAGAATGTTGGCGGCATCGTCCAGGCCGCTCGGCGTGAGCTTGAGGAACTGGCGCACGATGAACTGGATGGCAGCCGTGAACGGGGTCAAGAGCAGGATGATCACGCGCATGATCGGCGCGACGAACAGGGCGGCACGGTCGGCAAAAGCCAGCGCGTAGGTCTTGGGCAGCACCGCCGCGAAGATCACGATGAGCAGCGTCATGATCCCCGTCGCATAGGCGACGCCCGCGGGGCCGATGACGATGACGGCGAGACCCGAGGCCAGCGCAGCGGCCAGCACGTCGACCAGCGTATTGCCGAGCAGCACCGCGCCGATCATCTTCTCGGGCTGCCGCAGCAGCCGGTTGACGAGGCGCGCACGCACGTTGCCTTCCTGCTCGAGGGCGTGCATGCGCGCCCGCGAGGCGGCGGTCAGCGCCGTCTCGCTGCCGTTGAAGAAGGCCGACAGGACGAGCAGCGCGATGATGGCTGCGATAATGATCGCGATATCGAGTGGCATGGGCGTTCGGTGTCTTCCGCTGACTGCGCCAATACTACCCCGGCAGTGCAAACAAGGGCTTGCCGCGCGGGATAGGGCCGCATCTGCAACGATAGCACGACCGTCAAGTTCCCGCGGAGGCGGGTGCGCTCAGCGGTCGATCTGGCCGGCCAGGAACTCGCGTACGGTGTCGGAGGCGACATCGCGGGTGATGAAGGCCTCGCCGATGCCGCGCACCAGAATGAGGGTCAGTTTGCCGGCGCGCACCTTCTTGTCCTGGCCCATGATGTTCATGAGCGCTGCCGCGTCCGGCTCCCCGCCGCCCGGGATCTCGCCGATGCGGGTCGGCAGGCCCAGCCCGGCGAAATGCGTCTCGACGCGGGCGACGCTGTTGTTGCCGATCAGCCCCAACTGCTCCGAGATGCGAAACGCCAAGCAGATGCCGATGGCGATGGCTTCACCGTGCAGGAGACGGTCGGAGAAGCCGGCCCAGGCCTCGAGCGCATGTCCGAACGTGTGGCCGAGGTTGAGCAGCATGCGGTCGCCGGTCTCCGTCTCGTCGCGGGCGACAATGTCGGCCTTGCCCTGCACGGCCACGGCGATTGCATGTGTCAGGGCCGCAGGCTCCCGCGCGAAGACGGCTGCCGCATTGCTCTCCATCCAGCCGAAATACTGCGCATCGCCGAGGAGCCCGAACTTGGCGGCCTCGACGTAGCCGGCGCGAAACTCGCGCGCCGGCAGGGTGGCCAGCGCATCGATGTCGGCGAGCACGAGGCTCGGCTGGTGGAAGGCGCCGACGAGGTTCTTGCCTTGGGGCGTATTGATGCCGGTCTTGCCGCCGACCGAGGAGTCGACCTGTGCCAGCAGCGTGGTCGGAACCTGCACGAAACGCATGCCGCGTCGCACGATACTTGCGGCGAAGCCGGCGAGATCGCCGACAACGCCACCTCCGAGCGCGATCACGAGATCGCCGCGCTCGAGGCGCATCTCGAGCAACCGCTCCGACAGCCGCGCCAGCACCGGGAAGCTCTTGGTCCCCTCGCCGGGCGCCACCACCTCCGTCTCGGCGCGAAGGCCGGCGGCTCCCAGGCCGGCCTGGAGGCGCGCGAGCTGGCCGGCGGCTGCCACGTTGGCATCCGTGACGATGCCGCACCGGACACCGCCGAGCCTACTCTCGATGAGCCCGCCTGCCGCATCGATCAGGCCGGGTCCGATCAGCACCTCGTAGGAGCGGCTGCCGAGCGCGACTTGGATCGTGGCGCGCGCCCCGGACGCTTGCGAGCTTGCGGCGGATCCCGACGTGCGTTCCGCACTCATGGTGCCTCGCCCAACGACGCGGGCGTTCCGGACTCCTGGCCGGGCGCGGACGTCAATATGGGGCTTGTCGCCAAGGCGTCGATGATCTCGCCCACAATGGTATCGTGCGGCAGATCGCGGCTCTCCACCGTAATGTCGGCGGTGGCGTAGATCGGGTAGCGCGCCTCCATCAGCTCGCGCATGACACGCTCGGGGTCCTTCTCCAGCAGCGGCCGGTTGTTGCGCTTGAGCACCCGGCGCATGAGCACGCTCAACTCGGCCTTGAGCCAGATGGAGATTCCGGACCGTCGAATGCTCTCGCGCGTCTCGGCCAGCATCAGCGCTCCGCCGCCCGTAGCCAGCACCTGCGGCCCGCCGCTCAGCAGGCGCGCGATCACCTTGCGCTCGCCTTCGCGGAAGTAGGGCTCGCCATGCTCCTTGAAGATGTCGGTGATGGGTTTGCCGGCTGCGCGCTCGATCTCCTCGTCGGCATCGACGAACGGCAATTCGAGGCGGGTCGCCAGCCGACGGCCGACGGCCGACTTGCCACTGCCCGGCATCCCGACCAGCACGAACGAGCGCGAGCCGAGCTGCATGCGGATGCCGGCGAGCGCCTCGGGCTGGACCTCTTCGCTTTTGCCTCGTTGCCCGAATCGGACCATCTGTTCCTCGTCTGCCAGCGGCAAGCACTGCCGCATATGCCACGTGGCCGGCGTTTCGTTTGGTTTTTCAGAGCCTTGCGGAGACCCTGCGCCGATCGGTCGGATCGACCGCCGGCTCCTTCGGCGACACAATAGCGTCACGTTGAGTGGGGAACATACCTGCCAGGGAGCAGCTTCGCCACATGCCAAGCCTATTCCGGTTTCTCGTTGTCGCGGGGATCTTGGGCGCGGTCGTGTTCGGCGGATTGTACGCGATGCAGTCCTTTTTCGAGCCCGTGCCGAAGGAGACGGCCACGCCGGTGCCGGGGATCAAGGTGCGCCGCTAGCTGCGGCGAGGCCTAGAGACGGCGTCGTCGCCGAGCATTCATGCGCATTGCCCGATCAGCGATCTCGACGTGGCTGGCCTTGCTGGCCTTGGCTATCGGCTGCGCGGAGCTTCACCCAGCCGTCGCTCAGGAAAGTTGGAATCCCTTCAAGTCCCAAAGCGAGCGTGAGCGAAACCGCCGCCCGCGCGCCGACGACGGCGCCACGCCATCGCCGCCGCTGCCGCGTGAGCGGCCCACCGTACCGGCCAGCGAGCAGCCGCTGCCGCGACCGCCCGCGCGCGGCGGCGTGGAGCGCAGCGAGCTCGCGCCGATCATGGCGCCGGATACGTCGGGCTTGCCGCTGGAGCTGTGGCGCGGGCTCGACCTGAAAACGCTGGAGGGGCTGCTGGCCGGCCTCGAGCTGCCGCCGCGCTCTCCGGCCATCCACCAGCTCTGGCGGCGCCTGCTGCTCTCCACTGCGACCCCGCCTGCGGGAGCGCCCAATGACGAGCACTTCGTTGCTCTTCGCCTCGAGGCGCTCTATCGCTCCGGGCTCCTCGAGGATATGGATGCCGTCCTCAAGGACCTCCCGGCGCCCGGTCCCGTCGTCGAGATGCTGCGCGCCCGCCGCGATATCGGCCTCGGCCAGCGCGAGACGGGCTGCCAGACGATCAAGGCGCTCGCCGCTCCGAGCTCTCGCCTGCCTGGCCGCCTCAAGGGTGAGACGCAACTCCTGGCCGGCTACTGCGCCGCGGTTGCGGACGATGCTCACGGCGCCGGCCTCGCGGTCGAGCTTGCCCGCGAGGAGGGCGTCGAGGCCGAGCTGCCCTTGGCGGTGCTGGCGGCCCATGCCGCGGGCGACAAGCCGAGGCTCACCCTGCCCAAGCGCGTGTTGCTGCTCGACTACCGGTTCCTGGAGCTGCTGGGGCCACTCGACCCCACGCGCATCTTCGACAAGGCCGAGCCCGCGCTTCTGGTGACGCTGGCCGGCGATCCCCAATCGGACCTGCGCCTGCAAATCGCGGCTGCCGAGGCGGCATTGAAGGCGAACGCCCTGTCGCCCGCAGCCGTCGCCAAGCTGTACCGCAGCCTGTCCCTGTCCGGCAGGGCGGCCGCCGATCCGGCGGCGCCGGGCACCGATCCGCTGTTGCGGCGGGCGCTGTTCTTCCAGGCTGCCGAGGTTGCCCGCGCGCCGGGACAACGTGCGCGCTTCCTGCAGGCCATCATCGAGGATGCGCGCAGATCGGGCTCGTTCCTGCAGACGGCAGCCGTCGTGGCACCGCTGCTGGCGGGAGTGCAGCCCTCGCGGGAGCTTTCGCCATATGCGCAGGGTCTTGTCGAGATGTCGCTCGCAGCCGGCGAGTTCTCCCAGGCGCGGCAATGGGCGGAGAGCGCGGATCTGTGGCCCTGGGTGGCGCTGGTCGATATCGCCGATCCCGAGCGCCGCGGCGGCCGGTTGCGCTCGCTCGGCGCGATCGAGGACTTGGCTGTTCGCGGGCGCTTGGGCCCGGAGGCGCTGCACAAGCTCGCGACCGTGCTCGACGCGCTCGATATCGATGTGCCGATCCAGATTTGGGATGCGGCCAACCGAACGCCGCAGTCCTCGAGCGGTTACCTGCCGGAGACCGGCATCCTGGCCGACCTTGCGCAATCTTCGCGCCGCAACGATGCCGGCCGCACCATCCTGCTCGTCATGCGCACGCTGGGTCCCGGCGGATCCGACGGCGCCAACCTGCTGGCGCTCGGCGATGCGATCCGGGCGCTCAAGCGCCTCGGTCTCGAAGCGGACGCCCGCCGGCTGGGGTTGGAGGCGCTGCTACCGGTCTGGCCGCGCGCGGCGGCCAACTGACGATGCGGGAACCATGACGACCGCAGCCCTGCAGCCGGTCGAGGCCTTCCTCGAAATGCTCGCTGCCGAGCGCGGCGCAGCTCGGAATACGCTCGAGGCCTACCGGCGGGACCTCGAGGATTTTATCGGCTACGTCGAGAGGGCGGGACGGTCGCTTCCGGCTGTCGGACCGGCCGATATCGGCGCCTATCTGCGAGAGCTGTCGCAAGCCGGCCTGGCGCCAGCCTCCAGGGCGCGGCGGTTGTCGGCGCTGCGCCAGCTTTTCAAATTCCTGGCGGCGGAGGGCGTGATCGCCGAGGACCCAGCGCAGGGGTTTGCCGGCCCGAAGAAAGCCCGCGCGCTGCCGAAGACGCTGTCCGTTGCCGAGGTCGACCGCCTGATCGAGGCCGCGCGTCGCCGTACCCAGGGCCCAAAAGGGCGTGACCGCGTGCGGGCGCTGCGCCTGCACGCCCTGATCGAGACGCTCTACGCCACGGGGTTGCGGGTGTCTGAGCTGGTGACGTTGCCGCGATCGGTCCTGACAGGGGATGGCCGCGTGCTCACGGTCAAGGGCAAGGGTGGCCGCGAGCGCATCGTGCCGCTCACGCCGGCCGCGCGCGCCGCGCTCGACCGCTATCTGAACGTCGGGCAGGCCGACGACGGGCTCGCGCCGATGGTGCGGACCCGGTGGCTCTTCGCCTCCCGCGGTGCGGAGGGCCACATCACCCGGCAGCGTCTGGGCCAGGACCTGAAGGAGCTGGCCGAGGAGGCTGGTCTCGACCCCGAGCGCGTGTCGCCGCACGTGCTGCGGCACGCCTTCGCCAGCCATCTGCTCGACCGCGGCGCCGACCTGCGCTCGGTGCAGCAGCTGCTCGGCCACGCCGACATCTCCACCACGCAGATCTATACGCACGTGCTGGAGGAGCGGCTGAAGAAGCTGGTCTTCGAGCACCACCCGCTGGCGGCCCGCAAACCCGGCACCGTGTGAAAGCCTTGCGGCCGACCGTCGTGGCTGGCCAATGTAGCGCATGACAGCGATCTCGAGCGCACGCGCCATCCTCATTGCGGGCCCGACGGCCAGCGGCAAGTCGGGCTTGGCGTTGCGGCTTGCCGAGGAGCTCGGCGGAGTCGTCATCAATGCCGACAGCATGCAGGTCTACCGCGAGCTCGCGATCCTGACGGCGCGCCCACCGCCATCGGAGCTGGCGCGCGCGCCGCATGCTCTCTACGGCTTCGTCAGTGGCGCCGAGCCCTATTCGGCCGGGCGCTATGCCGCCGATGCCGCGCACGCCATCGGCGAGGCGAGGAGCCGCGGCCGCATCCCCATCATCGTCGGCGGAACCGGCCTCTATTTCAAAGTGCTGCTCGAAGGTCTCTCCCCGGTGCCGGCGGCAGACCCTGCCGTACGCGCCTATTGGCGGGCGCAGGCTGCGACACGGCCGGCCACAGAGCTGCACGCGATCCTGGCCAAGCGCGATCCGGTGACCGCCGCGCGGTTGATGCCGACCGACCCGCAGCGCATCGTGCGCGCGCTCGAGGTACTCGAAAGCACTGGGCGCTCCCTGGCGGACTGGCAAATTGAGCCCGGCAAGCCCGTGCTTGCGGAAAGGGAGACCGTGCGGCTCCTGGCGTGGCCGGAGCGCACGCTGCTGGCGGAGGCCATCGACACCCGCTTCGACGCGATGATGAAGGCGGGCGCACTCAGAGAGGTGCGCAGCCTCTTGAGCCTCGGCCTGTCCACGGAGCTGCCGATCATGCGCGCCCTCGGAGTGGCTCCACTCGCCGCGCACGTGGCCGGGCGCCAGTCGCTGGATGCGGCAATTGGGGCGGCCAAGACGGAGACCCGGCAATACGCCAAGCGGCAGCTGACTTGGCTCAAGAGAAATATGATGTCGTGGAACCGCCTGAATTCGCAACAAACGAAAACATTCGTGGCATCAAACATATCATTTAGTGACAGTAGCAGTTGACCCGCAAGGATCTTGCCCCTAGTTGTTTGCCGCCGCCGCGTCGCGCTGCTGGGCGGCCCCTTCTTGTCACGGAGTTTTCGATGACCCAGAAAATGACGGGCGCCGAGATCGTCATTCGCGCCCTGGCCGATCAGGGCGTCGAGCACATCTTTGGCTACCCCGGCGGCGCCGTGCTGCCGATCTACGACGAGCTGTTCCAGCAGGAGAAGGTGAAGCACATCCTGGTGCGCCAGGAGGGAGGCGCGGTGCATGCGGCCGAGGGCTACGCGCGCTCCACCGGCAAGGTCGGGGTGGTGCTCGTCACGTCGGGGCCGGGCGCCACCAACGCCGTCACGGGACTGACCGACGCGCTGATGGATTCAATTCCGGTGGTCTGCATCACCGGTCAGGTTCCGACGCACATGATCGGCAACGACGCCTTCCAGGAATGCGATACGGTCGGCATCACGCGACCCTGCACCAAGCACAACTGGCTGGTGAAGAACGTCGACGATCTGGCGCGTGTTCTTCACGAGGCCTTCTACGTCGCCCGCAATGGTCGGCCCGGCCCCGTCGTCGTCGACGTCCCCAAGGACGTGCAGTTCGCCACCGGCACCTATACCGGCCCGAAGGACGTCAAGCACAAGACCTATCAGCCGCGCCTCAAGGGCGATGCGAACGCCATCGCCCACGCCGTCGAGCTGATGAGCCATGCCAGGAAACCCCTGCTCTACACCGGCGGCGGGGTCATCAACTCCGGGCCCAAGGCGAGCCAGCTTCTGCGCGAGCTGGTCAGGCTCACGGGCTTTCCCATCACCTCGACGCTGATGGGGCTCGGCGCCTTCCCGGCGTCCGGCAAGGAGTGGCTCGGCATGCTCGGCATGCACGGCACCTACGAGGCCAACCTCGCCATGCACGACTGCGATGTCATGGTGTGCATCGGCG
>Ga0247829_10000002_pt1 | contig 79684 bp, 109 predicted proteins | sample 12C_Control_Day4_FD_207765 | JGI IMG/M metagenome (GOLD analysis project Ga0247829, IMG submission 207765) | Soil microbial communities from agricultural site in Penn Yan, New York, United States - 12C_Control_Day4 | ecosystem: Environmental > Terrestrial > Soil > Agricultural land | place... | reverse complement strand
TCCTTGAACTTCCCGGCGAGGAAGCGCTCCGGGGCGTGGATCTTCGGGTTCAGCTCGGCCGCAAGCCGGGCGGCCAGCCTGTCGGGGTCCCATCCCCGGTCCAGGGCGGGCCGGGCCAGCCCGGCCAGGCGGAAGCAGGCCCCCTCCATCAGGCGGAGGTGGGTCTCGCTCTTCCTGGCGGTCCGCTCCATGAGCGCCCTGGCGAACTCGGCCTCCTTCTCGTGGACCTCCGGGCGGATGTCTTCGTCGAGAGGGGCTTCGTCCTCAACTTCCGTCATGGTCAGCGTACTAGACGGAGCCGGGGTTCGCACCTCCTCCAGGATGAGGCCGTTCGAGCGGTGGCCGCTCAGCTCGATCTCGGAGAAGTGGACGCCCCGCTCGTTCTTGCGCTCGGCCCTGCTTCCGGCCTGCATCACACTGCGTTCGCCCTGGTATCCCTCGGACGGAATCACCACGATCTCGAACTCCGCGCCGATCCCGCAGTTGGGGTCGTTCAGCCGCCGGAAGACGCCCTTTTTGACCAGGCCCTGGATCGCCTTGTGCGCGGTGCTGACCGAGATCATCCCCTTGGACGTCTCGAAGACCCAGGAGGCGGTCACCTTGAAGCCGCCCCGGGGGATGCTCCCCTTGTGCCGGATGCGCCCCTTGATGATCGAGTACACCCGGTACTCGGTGGAGGTGATCTCCGGATTCAGCAGAACCCAGTCGTCCACCACCGTGAAGTGCCGTGACACGCCTGCCATTTCTGTGTTACCTTTCACTTGGTTTGTTGCTTTTGCATAGGCCCCGGTCTCACCCACCGGGGCCTTCTTCTTTTCTCAGAACGCCGCCACCAGTCGGCCGCCGGGCCGCCGGTACGAGTCGAGTTCGGCACGGACCCTGGGCGGAAACTCCTCGATCTGGAACCGGACCTTGCCGCTCCGGTACGCCGCGACCTGCGTGACCGCGCCGACGTCGAGCAGGCGGGACATGGGCTCCCGCAGGTCCCCCTCCAGCAGCTCGCGCGCCCAGCTCTTCGAGACCGTCACGCACATCTTCTCCGGGTCCGCCAGCTCGGCCGCCGACAGAATCCTGACGTACACGCCGAGGGTGCCGAAGTCGTCGCTGAAGCGCTGCACCACCCAGAGCGGCACAGGGGCGGTACGCCCGAATTCACACAGGTCGTCCAGCAGATCTGCCCTGATGAGGCTTGCCTCGTGTCCCATCTCAAACTCCTTTCCGTACTGGAGACCCTAGCAGAGGCGAGTCGTTTTCGCAGCTAGAGGACCCAGGTGTGGAACTGGAGGTCAGGGGGACTGCCCTCTGGTTCCAGCCTCTCACACCTCGGCGGCGCGGCGCACGATCCGCCCACTGCGAAATTATGTCCGGATTCGCCCCTCAATATCCCTGACCTATTTTGGATAGTCCCTATCCGCAGGTTCCCAGTCCCTAACCTCTCCGGCAGCGGTCGGTAGCCGACCTGACCTGGGGAAACGAGCTAATCCACCCCCTATAAGAATCCTCCTCCTCGGAAGAGCCTCCTGTCGTCGCATCATCACGTCCCGGCGGGCTCCGCCCACCGGCCCGCACTGACGCTCCTCCAGGAACCTCCTCCTCGTCGTCGTCCGCGCGCGGGGCGCGCCTGAGGAGGGCGACCCACTTCGTGGGGACAAGCGGTGGGGCTTCCGCCGTGGGCGGCTGCGGGCCGGTGCCGGTGGGTCCCGGCCGCCGGGCCAGGGTGCCCCGCCGTGGGGGCTGGCCGCCCGTCTGCGGGCCGTGGGCGTCTTCCGGCTCCCCGTGCCGCCCGGGGCCGGTGAGAGGCCGTCTGCGGGCCGTGGGTGGCTCGGGAGAGACGTGATGAAAGAGGGGTTGCCCCTCGTAGGGAAGTCCCCTAGAGTGGGGAGTGGAAGGAGGGCCTATGAGCCTGATCAAGCTGGACCGCCAGGGACGGGCGAGCCTTCGGGCGCTGTCCGGTGGTCACGAGCTGTACGACGCGATCCGCGACACGGACGGGGTGATCACGCTGGTGCCGGTGGCACTGGTACCCGTCTCCGTGCCGGAGTCGCCGGAGATCCTGTCGCCCGAGGAGGCGCTGGGTGACGAGCTGGGGGATGTGGCTGCCGCCCTGCTCTTCAACGAGGAGGCCCGTGGCCGGGGCGACTACGGAGTGACCGTCCGTACGCCGGACGAGATCCACTCCCTCGTCTGGGGTGACGCGGCATGAGTTTCACGCTGAACATCACCCCGGCCGCCCAGAAGGGGATCGAGAAGATCCGCAAGTCGGGCGACCGGGGCAAGATGAAGCAGGTCGAGAAGGCGCTGACGAACCTGGCCAGCGATCCGGCCCACCCGGGCCTGAAGTCGCACCGCATGAAGCCGGATTCGCGCTTCGACAATCGCGACGACCTCTGGATCTCGTACGTGCGCATCGGGCCTGTGGGCGAGCGGATCGTCTGGGCCTTCGGAAAGCACACCGACGAGGTGCAGATCATCGACGTCGAGTATGTCGGCCGACATCTCGACTAAGGTCCCCAACATCTGGGGACTCTGAGCAACTTAGCTGTGGTACAGTTAAGTTGAAGGAATCGGAAAAAGGAGAACGCGTGAACACGGTTTCGGTCGACGAACTTCCCGGCGTGGCCTTCGAGCCCTACAGCTTCCTGCTCGACAACACGGGCGTGGAGCCGATCGTCGAACGGCGAGGATTCGGCCACCTGACGCTGGTGCACAGCTCGGCGCGGGTCCGGATGACCATCACGTTCAAGCTGTCGTCCGGCGGCAAGTGGAACTGGTGCGACTCCACCCTCCACATCGACGGCAAGAAGACGGCGCTGGCCAGCTCGTGGGACATGTACGCGGCCATCTTCAAGGACCCCGACAACGGCCGCCGCAACTTCGTCCCGAAGGGTGCGAAGAAGGCCGTCCTGCCGGAGTCGAAGCCGGTCGACGAACAGCTCGCCCCGGCCGTCGTCACGTCCTCGGCGGACCAGCTCCGCAAGCTCGTCATGCCGGACAAGAAGATCGACATCGAGATCCGCATCTCCGGAGCCTCGAAGTACCTGGTCTTCGCGACCGACGAGCTGGGCGCGCAGATCGTCTACGTCTTCGAGGCGAAGCACACCGGCCGCTGGGAGATCACGGACGTCCGGATCGTCACGGCCACCGGCTTCGACGTCACCCAGCACAACGCCGCGCACCTGGAGTCGTACATCCTCGACTTCCTCGGCCACGTCTCCCGCTCCACGCAGCAGTCGACGGTTCCGCTCGGCCGCGAGATGCGCGCGGGCGGCGTCGAGAACTCGGTGATGGTCCGCAAGGCGACCGTCTTCCGCGTCTGACGCCCTTCCGCCGCCTCCGATCCGCCCCTCCCCGGTCCCTCCGGGGAGGGGCTTCTGCGTCTCAACCTTCCCGTGCTAGAATGAAGTTAAAGGAAAGGAGATGCAGGTGGCAAAGGCACACGAGGTGTCGGACTTCCTGTCGTGCGGCGGGTTCGCCAGCGTCAAGAGCAAGTCCGACGAGTGGCGGGTGCGCACGCACCGCCGGGTCGACGGTTCCATCGAGTACCGGGGTCCCGGAATCCGGTGGTCCGGCGGCTTCGAGGTGAAGCAGGACGGCGAGGAGTCGGTGGTCCGGTTCTTCGGCCCCTGCGAGAACGAGTCCGGAACGCTGGCCGAGTACACGCGCGTCCTGCTGAATTGCGGCTACGCCGTCGAGCACGAGACCGACCCCGACCGGGACGGGTTCCAGCTCCTGCGGGTCGCGCGATGAAGGCCGAGCCGGTCGCGTACCTGCTGTTCGGCTCGTACGCGTGCCCGTCCTGCGCCCGCCGGGCCGTCGGCTCTCCGTCGAACCCGGTGTACGCGGCCGACCTCCCGTCGGGCGTCTGGTGCCGTGGGTGCGAGGACCCGATCGTCAAGCCTGCCAGCCAGTGCCCCTTCTGCGAGATCGCCGAAGGCGTGCGCCAGCCCCCGAAGTGGGTGGTGGAGCGCGAGCACTGGCCGGAGACCATGGCGTTCACGCCCATCGGGCCGGTCACCGAAGGCCACACGCTCGTCGTGCCGAAGGTCCACGTCGCCGACTTCTCGTCGGTGCCGGAGATCACCGCCATGACGGTGCGCCGGGCGGCCGAGCTGGTGCACTGGTCGGACCGACCGATGAACCTGATCACCAGCCGTGGCCGTGAGGCGACGCAGAGCGTTTTCCACCTGCACCTGCACCTGGTTCCGCGAGAGCACAACGACGGCCTCGCGCTCCCCTGGTACAGCGGGAAGAGCAGGCGGATCAAGACTCCCGGAGGAGAGACGTGAAGGACCCGCGCGACATGGTCGGGAAGAACCCGACCGACAACCCCACCCGTTCGGGTGCGCGCCGCCGCAGGCGCGAGGCCCGCCGGGCGCTCGGCCTGATCCCGCAGCAGGCCCGGAAGGAGAAGAGCGAGTGAAGACCGGACGCGAGATGGTCCACGGGCGGGCCTGCCAGAAGGACGGCTGCCGCTACGGCCCGGCCGCCGTCCAGGGCCCCGACTGCAAGCGCCTGGACTCGATGCTCGACGACGTCGAGACCGAGTCCGCCGAGACCCTGACGGAGAACGTCACGGCACTCCGGCAGGCCGCCACGATGCTGGACATCCATGCCCACACGGCCCAGGCCGACGTGGCGGGAAGTGCGTTCTACCAGGTCTACGCGCCGGAGACCGCCTGGCGTGACGGCATGGTGAACGGCATGGGCGGCGCGGCAGGCGCGATGGCGGGCCTGATCGACCCGAAGGCGGCCATCGCGCTGGCCCGCCTGCTGCGCGAGGTCGAGTCGATGGGAGCCCGGTACCCGGAGCTGGTCCGCGACCACGACCGGAAGGTGTGCGGCGACCACACCTGCTCCGTCTTCGGGATGGCCGTCGAGATCGCCAAGGCGATCAAGACTCTCCTCGGAGACGCGGACCACGACCTGCTCGAAAAGGAGGGGAAGCTGTGAACGCACGGATCGAGGAGAGCCTTCCCAGCGGACTGATGTGGCACGACCGGGAGGGCCGCGAGTCCTTCGGCCCGCTGGACTGGGGCCGCGACCACCTGTCGATGCTGCTGTACATCGAGACCCGGGTGGTCGACGGGTACGGCGAGCCGAGCTGGGACCGGCTGACCCTCTCGGCCCGGAACTGGCCGATGCTCTACGCCGCCCGCCGCAACCCCTACCCCGACGGCCCGGACGCGGCCGAGAAGTACGGGCTGCGGATGAAGGGCCACACGGCCGACGACCACTGCGAGATGGACGCGGTGATGGACCTGGTCATGCACGACCTGGTGACCGTCGCCATGCCGCCCCTCTCCCGGGACGGCTCGCGCTACCTGAAGCCCAGCGGGTACGGCATCGCCGACCCGCTCCCGGTCCCCTCGCCCGGCGTGGCGGTCGAACGTCGGCTCATGCGCTGGGCCCGGTTCGGGCTGACCGACTACGGCTGGACGGTGTCCCACGCGCTGCGCAGGCACTTCTCCGTGGCGCACGAGGTGACCTCCTTCAAGATCCCGGCCCGGTGACGGGCCCCCGGGAGGGCCGCCCCTGCGTGTGGCCCGCCTGCCTGACCGAAGAGCAGCACGAGGCCCTTCTCGATGCCGTCCAGGCCGTCGAGAAGGGCCTCCAGCCCGCTGTGATGCCCGACCAGCGGCTGGTGTGCCGCTGCAAGAGGGAGGACGTGAAGACGTGAGCGACGTGATCGCCAGGAAGCTGATCGAGGAGGTGTTCGGCGAGATGACGGAGATGCCCTCCGCCGTGCAGGTGTGCAATGCCGTGCGCGGGTACGCGGACGGCTCGACCCGGGCCCTGCTGATCGTGCGCGGGTGCGACGACAGGACGCACCTGTCGATGAGCGCCTGCTTCGAGGACATGGAGGCCCGGACGGAGAACCCGGAGTTCTGCGTCCCGGTCGACCTGCGCGCCGTCGGCGTGTGCACGATCCGGCCGGACTCGGTCTCGCTGGAGACCGAGACGTTCTCGACGGTCGTCGAGTGGGGCGAGACTTCCACCTGGTGGACGGACGTGGCCCTGGCCGACGGCTCGGTGTACGCGGGCCTCATGCACCACGCGGCCTTCGACCGGCTGGCCGAGCAGACCGACGTCGGCCTGATGTTCTCCGGCCCCCTGCCGGAGATGCCGTTCATCCGCCTGGAGGTCCAGGCGGCATGACCGGGATGGAGGACCCTCCGGTCCGGAAGTTCCGCCGGAGGGCACCGATCGTCGTGAAGCTCACCTGCGGCTGCCCGGTCCGCACCCGTTGCTCGCCGTGGCCGCAGCAGGTTTTCGGCTGCGACTCGGGGGTGGGCCACGGGTACCGGCTGCGCTGGACGGAGTACACCGACGAGCACGGCCAGACCTGGCAGAACCGTACTCTGTGACCTTCGTCACGCTCCGAATGCCCAATGCTGGACACTCGGGGGTGCGGAAACCTGTGAAGCTGATGCCAGAAACCGCGAACCGGTCGCGGCCATCGGAGAGGAAAAGACACATGGCACTCATCGTCGTCACGAACGCGACGTTCAGGGACCCCGAGGAGGGCGCGCAGGCAGCGCTGGAGCGGCTGGCGACGGCCGCCGCGCACTACGAGGTCGCGTCCACCGGGGCCGTGCACGCTCTGATCGACCTGTCGCTCATGGCGTGCGGCTCGGACAGGGCGGTCTCCATGTCGGTCCCCAGCCGGACCCTGGACGTCCTGGGCAAGGCCGGTGTGATCACCTGGTCGACCGCCGGGAAGGTCGTGCTGGTCTGATGGCCTTCGAACCCGTGAGCAAGGTGATGACCGCGCCCGACGGCTCCCTGGTGGTGGCCGAGGGGGACGCGGAGACCGGCGAGTTCCGCTTCCAGTGCTCCGGCTGCCCGGACCGGAAGGAGCGGCGCTTCAGCAGCTCGGTCGGGGCCGTCCTGGCAGCCAGCTACCACTCCGACCACGACCCGTTCGAGTCGTCCGTCAAGACGATCAACTGACCGCAGGCCGCCCGGCACCCGCCGGGCGGCCGTCCTCATGGAAGGGAGACCCCCGTGGGTATGCGCCTGGGGAAGTACATCGGCTACGGCCTGACCGATGTGAAGTGCGGAGACGGGGGAATCGAGGACCCCCGGATCAACGCCGACAGCCCGCTGCTGCACGGCCTGACGCCGGAACGCGACTACCTCGACCTGCTCGACGAGCTGGAGCGGGCGGGCGACGAGGACGCCCAGATGGAGCGGATGATCCTCCGCGAGATGATGCACTCCGAGACCAGCCTGGCGCAGCCCGTCACCTGGGACGGGGAGTACGGCGACCCGGCCGTCCTGGTCATCCGGGCCGCCGGGTTCCCGCACTGGGCCCGCTACAGCGACGCGATCGACACCGAGGAGTACTGGACCGTCCACGACAAGATGGAGATCGTCCACCGGCCGCTGAGCGGCGGCGTCTTCCCGTTCACGGGTCTATACATGGACGCCCGGACCGGCCTGAAGCTCGACACCACGGCGGCGTCGATCTTCCGGAAGATGCACCTGTCCAAGAAGGTGTCCCACGACAAGATCTCGGTCATGAAGAAGCTGGCCGCCGCCCTGGGCTTCCCGGACCTGGCGGCAGCCGAGGAGGGCGTCGTGCCGCTGGTCCCGCAGGAGATCGTCCGGATCGCCCGGTGGGGCGGCCTGTTCGCCCAGGAGGACGCCTGGCGGGACCTGCGGCCGGTGTTCTACAGCTACTGGAGCTAGAACGGCAGGATCTGGTGCACGCCGCCCAGGGGCCGCTCCAGGTCGACCGGCCTGAACCGCGCCCCGGGCAGCGTGCAGCGCGCCTTCAGCTCCTCGCCCGACATGGCCAGGATGGCGTCGGCCTGCTCGTCCGCCGGGCCCGCCAGTGCCTCGTCGCCGTAGCTCAGGCCCTCGAACCCCGCGTGGTAGGCGCGCGGGGTGAACGGGAAGGTGACGTGCAGGCCCTGCTGGGCCATGTCGTTGGCCATCACGCCGTCGTACAGGGCACCCGTGCGCAGCATGTTGTCCTCGCCGAACTCGGCCGCCACCGCCTTGCCCATGTCCTCGAAGTAGCCGGGCCGGAGCCGGGACAGGATCTTCCCGATCCGGTCCGGCCGGTAGCTGGACCCCCAGACCTGGAACGCGCCCGACAGGTAGACGGCGTCATGGAAGTCCGGCACCTGGACGTGGTCCTCCAGGAAGATGTTCTCGCACCCGCTCACCGAATACGCGTCGGGGGTAAGGTGATGCGCGTGCCGGTGGTATGCGAAGTAGGCCCGGCCGATCAGGATGTCCTCTTCTAGGACGTGCACCAGGTCATCGGGTCCCACCCAGTCCAGCGCCTCACGCATCGCGGTGAAGACGTTGTACGAGCCGGTCGGGTAGTCGACGTCCCGCACGGTGAGGGCAGCCCGGCCGGGCCGTTCGCGCACGAAGCGCTCGGCCACGGCCAGGGTCTCCTCGTTGTGACCGCAGTCCACCGAGACGAGGACGCGCACGCCGCCGTCCATGGCCAGCCCGAGCCGACGCAGGCACGCCTCGGCGAATCCGGCCCTCCGCCACAGCGGCACGATCACGTAGTCCATCAGGCGTTCCACCCCGGCAGCCAGCTCTCGGCCAGCCAGATGACGGTCCGCTTCACGCCCTCCTCCAGCGAGACGAAGCCGTTCGCGTCGATCCCGAGCGGTTCGAGAGTCGAGACATCCGAGCGGACGACGGCGTTCGGCACCTCGCCGGGCCGCATCGGCAGGTGCGTGATGCCGACCGGCTCGCGGCCCGTCGCGATGGCCGCCTCCTCGGCGACCAGCCGGGCCACGTCGTTGACCGTGGCGGACTCGACCGGGCCGACCTCGGCCGCCTTCTCCAGCGGTCCGTTGGCCGCCGTGTGCTCCAGGGCGGAGACGAAGGTGCGCGCGACGTCGCCGACCCAGACGCAGTCGGAGACCTGGGTGCCGTCGCCGTACACCTCGATGTCGGTCCCGGTCAGGGCGCGGCAGGTGAACGCGGGGAGGATCTTGCGGACCTTGCTCGGCCCGTACGGCGCGGCCACGGACTGGCCGGGGCCGTAGGCGTTGACCGGGCGCACCACCGAGATCCGGCCACCCCGGTAGGCGTTGTACATGCGCACGTAGTCCTCCACGCACGTCTTCGAGATGGTGTACGAGCCGGTCGCCATCTCCCGCATGAAGGAGTTCCCGACGCCTGCGTAGACCACGGGAAGGTCGTACTGGACGGCCGCCTCCAGGACGTTGAGGCTCCCCAGGATGTTCGTGGCCGCCGACGGGCGGGGATTCTGGATCGTCTCCTGCGTGCCGAGGACGGCCGCGAGGTGGATGATTCCGTCCACGTGCGCCGCCATCTCGGTGACCGCCGTCGCGTCCTGCACGTCGCCGAGGTAGAAGTCCTCCCCCTCGGCCATCGCCGTGCGCGGGTAGCGGTCGAAGACGACCACCTGGTGGCCGCGCCGGAGCAGTTCCCTGCGCACCCAGCCACCGATGAACCCCTGACCACCTGTCAGACCGTACTTTGCCACGCCGGGCCTCCTCGACCGCTCCTGATCCTGCTCCACAGGAGTCTGCCACACGCCTACCGCTCTGCCGGATATCCGTGCAGGTCAGGGCGATTGTCAGTGGGGGCTGATAGCGTGGGAACCACAAGAAGACGAGACACGAGACCCCGCACAAAACACACAGGATCACGGAGAAGAAAAGATGGCCGCCAAGCACACGCAGAACCAGATCAACCACGTCGCCCTGGTGCTCGACGCCTCCGCGTCGATGTCGGGCCACCGAGGCCAGCTCGTGAAGGTCGTCGAGGAGCAGATCGCCTACCTCGCGCAGCGCTCCAAGGAGCTGGACCAGGAGACCCGTGTCTCGGTCTACACCTTCAGCGACCAGGTCGAGTGCGTGATCTACGACAAGGACGTTCTGCGGCTCCCGAAGATCGGCGACTACTACCGGCCCGGCGGCATGACGGCGCTCGTCGAGGCCGTCTGCAAGTCCCAGGAAGACCTGGGACACGTCTGGGAGGGCTACGGCGAGCACTCCTTCCTGACGTTCGTCCTCACCGACGGCATGGAGAACGCCTCGTACGGCGGCTACGGCAGCATGGGGGCCCGGTCGCTGATGGACCGGATCTCCACCACCCTCGCCAAGCTCCCCGACCACTGGACCGTCGGCGTCCTCGTTCCCGACATGCGTGCCGCGCACGAGGCCAAGCGCTTCGGCTTCCCGGCCCAGAACGTCACCACCTGGAACGTGAACTCCTCCGCCGGTCTGAACGAGGCCGTCAGCACCATCCAGCGCGCCACCGACACCTTCATGCAGGCCCGCAAGAGCGGCCTGCGCGGCACCAAGAACCTCTTCTCGATGGGCGAGGAGCTGACGGCCGCCGACGTGCACTCCACGCTCCAGCACATCCCGGCCGCCTCGTACAAGCTCATCCCGGTCGACGAGCAGATGCAGATCCGCGACTTCGTGATCCGCGCGGGCTACCGCTACGCGACCGGCTGCGCGTTCTACGAGCTGTCGAAGCGCGAGACCGTCCAGGGCACCAAGCAGATCGCCGTGGTGGAGAAGAAGACCGACCGCGTCTTCCTCGGGCAGGACGCCCGCAGGCTGGTCGGCCTGCCCGACGTGAACACGACCGTGAAGCCGGGCCACAACCCCGACTACCAGATCTTCATCCAGTCGACGAGCGTCAACCGGAAGCTGATCCCCGGCACGCGCCTGCTGCTGATGGTCTGAGCCTCAACCTTGCGATCACTGTCGCAAGTTCGCTAGTCTGGTGACCTCTCGGCAACGAGAGATCCCCCCGAACACCCCGCCGTAGGAGCCCGCGCTGAAGCCGGGTGACCGCAAGGCGGGGTGTTCTTGGTTCCGGCGGCCGGGGGCTTCGCCGTAATCTGGCCTCACCGAGAAGGAGGTCCGATGCCGCTGCCCACGGAACGAACCGTTACCGGCCTGTACACGAACCCGGTGACCGGTGAGCCGTACGACGGCACGAACGGTGACCACTACGTCATCTTCGAGCCGGTGCCCGCCCGCTGGACCGACAAGGACGGAAACCAGATTCTCGTCGGCGGCGGAAAGGTCACCCTGGAGGCCGACGGCTCCTTCGCGGAAACCCTCGTCTGCACCGACGCGGAAGGCGTCGAGCCGACCGAGGGCCGACTGTGGAAGTTCCGGCAATTCGTGGCAGGAGTCTGGTATACGCAGTACTTCTTCCTGCCCGTCGGCGACGGCAGCGACATCGACATCACGGACATCGTCTCCTCCGACATCGCCGGGACCCCCTACGTTCCCGTCCCCGGGGCTGACGGCCCGCCCGGTCCGCCCGGTCCCGCTGGTCCTCCGGGGCCCGACGGCGGCCCGGGTCCGCAGGGGCCGATGGGCGAGCCCGGCAGCGGCGACGGCCTGACGACGGGCATCCTCACCGGGGGCGACATCTCCGTGGCCGTCGGCAACCCGCTCGCGATCACGATCAACCCCTTCCAGGGGCACATTGTCGACATCCTCACGCAGCCGATCACCATCACGCCGGTCCAGCTCAACAGCCCCCTGACCGTAGCCCTGGACGCCCCGGCGCTCACCCGCACGATCACGTGGTGGCTGATGGACGAGAACCTGACTGTCTACCAGCAGGAGGCGCGGCCGTCCCCGGAGGAGCGACGCCAGTTCATCGTGCTCGGCGTCACGGCGCAGACCGGAAGCAGCATCTTCCTGGCGCAGTCGCTGCCCATCATCGCCCCGCAGGTCGGCAACCAGCTCGCGGACCTGATCGACTCCATCGGCGCGTTCAACATCACCGGCAACGAGATCGTCCCGAACGGCACGAACCTCTTCCTGAACCACGCCCCCGGCCGTATGTTCTCCCGGGCCTGGGGCCACTACAACGGCGCGGCGCTGACGAACAACCCGCACATCATCGACACCGTCGGCGAGTCCCCGGCCTCCTGGATTCACCTGCTCCGCAACACTGCACTGCTGACCACAGCACCCAGTACGGCGATCAACGTCACCCAGTACGACAACAACGGCGTCCTGACGGCCATCGGCGGCGGGGCGAACTCCTCGGTCGTCCACCGGCTCTGGATCTTCCCGACCAATGACGGCTCGGAGATCCACGTCCTCCAGTACGGGCAGACCGTCTACCCGAACCTCGACGCGGCCGTGAACGCAATGGGCCGGGCCTCCTATGTCACCAACCCGGCCCTGCCTGGCCAGGGCATCCTGGCCGCCTTCATCGCCGTCAAGAAGAACGCCACCAACCTCTCCGACTCGACGCAGGCCGTGGTGGTCCAGGCGGCCAAGTTCGGTGTCGGGCCGTCCTCCGGCTCCGACCCGCTGACGCTCTACGCCAAGCTCGCCGGAGACACCTTCACCGGCACGATCGGCAGCCTTCTCGGCGACCCCGGCTCCGTCGCCCACCTCTTCCAGGTGACCGGCAACGCCTTCGAGCGCTACCGCGCCCTCGCGGACGGCTCGCACCTGTGGGGCCCCGGCACGGGCGCTCTCGACTCCGAGCTGAGCCGCGTCGCCGCAGGTCTGATGGGTTTCATCAACACCGACCTGATGATCGGCCAGGAACTCGCGAAGGGCATCCGGCTGCGGCAGTCGGGTACGGAACTCGACATCCAGGGCTCCGGCGCGGACCTGAACCTGTCGGTCTACGAACTCGGCGGCTTCTCGGGAACCCTCTTCCCGTACCTCCAGCTTGAGAACGCCCTCCAGCTCGCGCACGCGATCGGCCGCTGGGAGTTCACCGACGCCCCCTCCAACGCGCCCGTCCACACGCTCGACGGGGCGTCCAACCTGCTCGGGTTCCACGGCGCGACCGCCATCGCCAAGCAGGAGATCACCGGGGAGCGGACCTCGGGCGCGGCCCTCACGGACCTGCTCGCGAGCCTGGCCAACCTCGGCCTGATCACGGACTCCACCACGGCGGGACCCGCCCTGCTCCAGGCGAGCAACAACCTCTCGGAGCTGACCGATCCCCCGGCCGCCCGCACCAACCTGGGCCTCGGCTCCATGGCCACGCGGGACGCGCCGCCGGACGCCTTCAACGTCTTCGAGTACGGCGCGGTCGGCGACGGCAAGATGGTGTCCAACGCCGCGATCACCAGCGGAACCGCATCGCTGACCTGCTCCAGCGCACCCTTCGTCCCCGGCGACGCGGGCAAGCCCATCATGATCCTGAAGGCGGGCACCTCCAGCCGGACCCTGTCGACCACCATCTCGACGTACGTCAGCGCCACCGAGGTCACCCTCGCCACCCCCGCCCTGACTACCGTGACCTCCGGTGTGGCGATGTGGGCCACGGACGACACGGCCGCCATTCAGGCCGCCGTGAACGCGGCCGTGCTGTACGCGATCGGGCACTCCTACTCGGCCACGGTGCACATCCCGCCCGCCCCCGGTGCCTTCTACGGCATCGCGGGGGCACTGAACACCGGTGCCCTCGGCAACGCCCAGATCTCGCTCCCGGCCATCCCGACCTCCGGCCGCCGGATGACCCTGCGGATCTCCGGATCGCAGACCGGTGCCGGTTCCCAGCGCCCGGACCAGGCACTCCCGAACGCGACCGGCTCGACCCTGGTCTCCTTCGGTCTGTTCGCCAGCGGGACCGACCAGACGAACAACATCAACGCCAACGGCAACCCCTGCGTCATCGGTGGTCCGAACCAGCTCAGCGGATTCGGCGTGACGGCGGGTCTGTACTCGAACCTCTCGGTCGAGATCCACGACCTGTCGATCCTGACGTGCCACTCCGACTTCGCGCTGACGTACACGGCGATGGACTTCTCCGGCGTCGCCAACCTCCAGATCCGCGACGTCCTGTACGCCACCGCCGGAACGATCGCGGCCCCCGGCTCCAGCTACGCGGACGTCAACAGCCTCTCCGCCGGAAACGCCATCGGCCTGCTCCTCCCGGCGAACGGCGGCAACGGCAGCATCCTGATCGAGAACGTCACCTGCGGCGGCGGCTACAAGTACGGCGTCCTGCTCACCGAGCGGACCGACATCCACGGCCTGCGGGTCCGGTACTGCTACGTCGGCCTGTCGGTCTCCGGCTTCTACCTCGGGTCGGACGCCGCCCGCTACCCCGTCATCGGGTCCCTGGTCTCGGTGGACAACTGCACGTACCTGATCTACATCTTCGGCACCGGCTCCGGAAGCCTCGGGCCGACCCTGTTCCTGGAGATCGGCACGAACTCCACCGCCCCGCGCTTCGGCGACTCCAACAGCGGGGCCGGTCTGGCGGCGGCCCGGGGCGAGGTCGTGCTGGCGGGGCCCTTCACGGCCTCCGGCCTGCTACTGGACTCCCCGACGGGGCTGCGCATCCGCAACAGCCAGCTCACGTTCCAGTCGGTCGTGAAGACCGCGAACTACACGGCGAACGCCTTCGACGAGGTGATCCTGGGCAACGCCAACTCGGCCGCGATCACGATCACGCTGCCGACGGCGGTCGGCCGGACCGACCCGATCACCGTCAAGAAGATCGACTTCAGCCAGAACTTCGTGACGGTGGACGCCAACGGGTCGCAGACCATCGACGGCGCACTGACGTTCGTCCTGCGGGTCCCCTGGGAATCGATCACGATGGTCCCGCAGGGCGGCAACTGGTACACCCAGGCGTACGTGATCACCGAGGGCGGCGGCGTGACGATCGCCGACCTCACCTCGAACAACCCGTTCACGATCGCCCACCGGGGCTCCGGCGGCGAGTTCCCCGAACACACCATGGTCGCGTACGAGGGCGCGGTGGCGGCCGGGGCGATGGCCATCGAGGTGTCGGTCCAGGTGACGGCCGACGGCATCCCGGTCTGCTACCACGACACCGACCTGATGCGGATGAGCGGCGTCCCGACCGAGGGGATCGGCGACTACACGTACTCGCAGCTCAGCGAGGTCATCAAGGTCCGGGCGCAGGGTCTTCTCGGCGACGGCTGGTCCAACCAGCCCCTGCCGACGATCTCGGACGTCCTCGACCGGTTCGTGGGCAAGGTCGTGATCTTCCTGGAGGGGAAGGACAACGACTCCATCCCGATCCTCCAGGACATCCTGCTGGGGCAGTACCCCGGCTGCCAGAACTCGGTGGTCTGGAAGAACTACTACCTCTCGGGCAGCTTCGCCTGGGCCAAGGCGAACGGCTTCACGACCTGGGCCTACATCGACGTCGGCACGACCTCGGGCCAGATGGACTCGGTCGACGCCAACGTGGATTGGTGGGGCGTGCCGCTCGCGGCGACCGACGCGAAGATCACCGAGGTCGTGAACCGGGGCAAGACCGTGATCGTCTGGTCGGTGCACCGGCACGCCGACGTGACCCGGCTGGTCGGGCTCGGCGTCGAGGGCCTGATGGAAGCCGAGTGGATCTACCTGAACAACCAGAAGTCCATGCAGGGCGTCCAGGCGTGGACGAAGGTCAAGACCCCCGGCACGATCGGCGTCGCTCCGTACGACGCGGACTACGCGCTGAAGTACGACTCCTCGCAGCGGATGTTCATCACCCAGATCCCGAACAACGCGGTCCTGATGGGCGGCCACCGGGTCAGCACGGCCCAGGCGGCCGGAACGTACACCATCGCCTTCACGATGACCTGGGACGTCCTGCCCGGCGTCTCGACGCTGCACTCCGGCATCGCCTTCGGCAAGCCGGACGACACTGCGTACGTCTTCAGCGGGGCCAATGACTCCGGCGGCTACCACGTGGTCTTCCGGGCCAACGGCGATCTCCAGCTCTACCGGCACACCGCCGGGGTCACCACCGGGACGCAGCTCGCCACCACGACGACGGTGGCTCCGGTCGCCGGAGTCCCCATGACCTTCGAGGTCTCGGTGACGCCGACGGGCATCTCGGCCAGCCGGACCGACGTCGGGCCGTACACGGTGAACTTCAACGACACGACCTACCGGGGCCGGTACTGGCACCTGTCGCCGGGCTCGGTGACGGACCCGGCGACGACGCCGTACTTCAGCAACGTGTTCACGTTCTGAGTCAGAACCCGCCGCTGTCGCAGCTCGACGAGGAGCTGGAGCCGCTGTCGCACGAGCTGGAGCTGGAACCGCTGTCGCAGGAGGACGAGGTGTAGGAGCCGTTCGACGCGGCGGACTGGAGGATGTCGAACGGCGACGACGCGGGAGTCTGCGCGGTCGAGGAGGAGCCGGGCTTCTTCTTGGCCGCCTGCTGCGGCTTCTTCTTGAGTGTCATGCCTGGCATCTTCTCCCGTCGCGGCCGGACTGGAACCCGGCTTGAGGAAGTTCAGAGGTTCCTGCTGCGAATCCCCGACTCTCCCTGTACCTTTTGAGGGAGAGCCGAGGAGCCCGGCTCCAGGCAGCCGCACCTCCGGTATCCCCCCCGCCGGAGGGGCGGCTGTTCTGTTACTTGCGCCAGCCCGGCCAGTACCTTCGCAGCTTCCTGCGTGCACTGCTGTGCCCGAGGGACTTCACCGGCCGGTCGTGCGTGACATAGCTCCGGGCGGCAGCCCGCCCGAGCCCCGGCTCGCTGACGTCCTCCAGAATCCCCTCTTCGAGCAGGTCGTCCAGCGCCTGCCTGGCCCGGGACTTCGACGTCGGCTTCCCGTTGATCCCCGGCAGCAGCCAGCAGACCTCGTCGAGCGTCAGCGGGGGTATCCCGGGCCCCTCGTTCTCGAACTGCATCGACCGCAGAACACTCCACAGCCTGAAGGCCGTTGCGTTTATGCGCTCGCAGATGATCACCCAGTCGGGGACCTGGGTGAACGAGAGCCGACCCTCGGGTCCGGCCCTGGGTTCGGTGACCGGTTCTTCCGTGAGGGGCCAGTCGGCCGGGATCTGGATCTGCTCGTGAAGGTCTCCCGTCACCCCACCACCTCCTTTCCTTCCGTCAATCATAGCGTCACCAGGCACGCTTGACGGCCTGGGCCACTTTCTGAAAGAGTGGTCTCAACGCCGAAAAGGCGGCTTCGGAAAAGGGGAAGAACATGGCCACCACGATCATCGAGAACGGTCGCAACGGCAAGGTGAAGCCGGTCGGCTTCGAGACCGCCGCAGTCCTCCTGACGATGGGCCTGTCCCGTGAGGCGACCGACAACCTGATCGGCCTCGTCAAGGACATCGCCAGCCGGTACGACTACAACGACTCGGCCGCCCTGAACACGCTGAACTCCCGCCTCCGCCGTGCCGCGCGGAACCGGAAGCGCGGCGGCTGGGCGCAGGAGGTCATCGCCAAGCTGGCCGAGATCCGCCAGGCGAAGGTCGCGACGGCCTGATGGGCGGCAAGGCGGGCAAGGCCCTCGCGGTCTACCTGGTCATGAGCGCCACTGGTGCGGCGCTCTGGCTCACGGCGGTCGGCGCGGCGGACGTGGACGGCTGGCCGCTGGCGGCCCTGATCGCGAGCGAGGCCCTGGTCATCACGGCCTCCAGGCCGCTGGAGCGGCACCTCAAGGGCAAGAAGGAAGAGGAGGAGAAGCAGGCATGAGGAAGATGCGAACGTGGGCGTGCGTGACCGTGGCCGCCGTGCTGGCCATGCTGGTCGGCCGCCGGATCGGCGAGAGCGTGGCGCTCGACCCCGACAACCTCGGGGCCGCGTGATGGGCCAGGTCAACGTGACCTCCTGGGTGGACCGGAAGGTCGGGGCGGTCATCGCCGTCCTGGCGCACGAGGACACCTCGGACCGGTTCGAGTGCGAGCTGGCCATGACCCAGTCCGGCGGCAAGGGCGGCGACTTCCCGAACGGTCCGGTGCCCCCGGCCGGTGACGGCCTGGTGACGGTCCGGCCCGGATCGATCTCGTTCCGAATCGGGTCGGTCAGCCTGACCGCCCGCTCGACGCTTCTTCCGGAGGACGCGCTGGACGCCGACATGGCCTGCGTGTTCATCGCGGAGAGCAAGGCGTACGACCCGCACGACAGGACCCCGAAGTCCCGGATGGGCATCACCGTGTCCCTCCACATCGAAGAGAGGAACGGAACGTGAGCAAGCGGGACGAGCGACTGGCCGCGAAGTACGCGGCGAAGGGCAAGGAGTCGGCGAGCGACCGGAACCGGCGCAAGGCGGCGGAGCGGCAGACGCGCGACAGCGCGCCGTCGGCGACCGGGCTCAGCACGCAGGACGCGATGCGTCAGCTCATCGCGGCACCCCGGTCCTCGGAGTCCCGCCTTCTGGGCCGGGCGAGCCGTCGGGCCGCATCCGACAACGGCGGAGGCGAGTCCTTCGCCGACCGCGACGCGAAGTCCACAACCGGCTGGTTCCGCCGAGGACGGTGACGTCGAGGAACCCAGGAGGGGTCCGGCTTCGGCCGGGCCCCTCCTTCCGTTCCGATTCAGGTCGGTTTTCCGCCTGGAAGATGTGACGGAAACACGCCTGTCGGCGTACCGTTGTTCACTCCGCTACCACTCCTTGCGCCCAATCGGGCCAACCCTGCTGCGCAGTTGCCCAAGTAGTGGTATGCTTGGCCTAGTTGAGGAAAGGAAACCGACGTGACCCAGGACGACAAGAACGTCACGAATCTGAACAAGCTCTCCCTCGCGCACGAGGTCGCGGACCGCAACTCGATGACTCAGTCCGCCGCCTACGAGGCGACGGAAACGGTCTTCGACATCGTCGCGAACCGGGCCGCGCAGGGGTGCTCGACCTCCATCACGAACTTCGGCACCTTCACCCGCGTCAAGCGGCCCGCCCGGTACGCCCGCAACCCGCAGACCGGCGAGCGCGTTCTGGTGCCGGAGCGGTACGTCATCAAGTTCGTCCCGTCGGCCCGGCTGACGGACTTCGCGAACTCCGACGACCCGGCGGCGGCCACGATCCGCAAGCGCCCGAAGGGTCCGGCCCAGAAGTAGTGGCCCAGGCCATTTCGTGCTAAGCTGTTCACAGAGAACAGCGCAGAACCTGAAAGCTGTTGAGGAGAGGAAGAAACCCGTGTCGCTCGGAACCACGATCCGGTCCCTGACCCGCAAGGCCAAGCTGAAGTTCCCGGGTGCGGCCGACGCCGACCTGCGCAGCTACATCCGCGTCCAGGTCGAAGCAGCACTCGACAACCCCAGCTCCACCACCAAGGACGACGACCTGTTCGCCTTCGCCGACCTGGCCTTCCAGGAGGCCGCGAAGAACGGCGAGGACTGGGCCGTCAGCCTGAAGAACTCGGTCCGCGACAACGTCGTGAAGCCGATCGTCCAGCGCGCCGACGCCTCCGGCGTCGACCCGGTCCCGGCGATCGTCCTCGACACCAACCTCTCCGCCGACGAGGCGCAGGCGCTGGTCGACGACATCCGCAAGGCCGACGCCGTCGCCGCCGAGGCGGGCCTCGACGAGGACCTGATCGAGGCGGAGATCGACGAGGACGACGAGGACGAGGCCGCCGAGGCCGTCTCCGTCGGCAGCACCTTCTGACCCGCGCTCCGGCGCACCAAGGACCGGCCGGTCCGGGCGAGATCCCCTCGCGCCCGGACCGGCCTTCGTCGTGAAAGGAGAAAGGAATGCTCAACCAGTACTACGCGGTGAAGGCGCGGCGAAGGGGCCGCGACCTGACCTACAACGTCTACAGCGGGGACGCCGTTCTCGCCACGAACCCGCACAACGCCGCCCTGTCGCTCGGTCTCGGACCGGCCGACACGATGGCCGTGTGGTTCCTCCGGGACGGCCTGGAGGGCCGTGACGCCCTCGACAGGGCCGCCGCCATCTGCCAGCACGTGCCCCCGTACAGCGCCTACATCGCGGTCGAGACCGGCCTGGTCCTGCGCCTGCACACGGAGCCCTTCATCGACGTCACCCCGGAGGAGCGCCGTGCTGAAGCCGACGGATGAGGAACTGCGCCTCCTCGACCTCCTCCAGCCCGCCTGGTGGGAAGTCGAGTCCCGCAAGCGCGGCTTCCGTGGCGTGAGCCTGGTCAACGCCGCCCTGACCGAGTCCGGGGTCGTGGCGACCCTCGGACTCAACGACCGCGACACCCTGACCGAGCTGGAGCGCGGGCACCAGAAGCTGCGCGTCATGCTCGACGTCCTCGACGCCGACCTGAGCGACCTGTCGCCCTCCGGCCGGTCCTCGCGAGTGCTCTACGCGATCCGGACCCGGTACGTGACCGACGAGCTGGACATGTTCTGGCACCCCGGCATCACGACCCTGGGGCGCGACACCGTCACGGGCGAGGAGGTCGACGTACCGCGCAACGAGCGCATCCTGGTCGGCGGGGCCTCGGGCTCCGGCAAGAGCTGGTCCACGCGGTCCCTGATGGCCCGCGCCGTCGTGCACCCCGACGAGGAGCTGGACTGGTTCATCGACGGGAAGGGCGAGGAGGCCACGGTCTGGCGCGGCATCTGCCGCTGCGCGGTCGCCCACGAGGAGATCATCGAGGCCATCGAGTCCGCCCACGCCAAGATGGAAGAGCGGGCCGCCCTGATGGCCAAGAAGGGCCTGAGCAAGTGGGACTTCCAGCTCGGGCCCCGCAAGCTCATCGTCATCGACGAGGGGTACTCGGTCCTCTGCGCGGTGATCGAGGAGGACAAGCGGCGCGGCAAGGCCCCGAAGAACCAGGACGGTGAGGAGTACACCTTCCAGGAGGGCCCGGACAAGTCGGTGATGCAGAAGCTCACCGAGCTGTCCAGCCAGGGGCGTTCCCGCGAGGTCATCCTGATGTGGATGACGCAGAACCCGCTGCGCACGGGAGACGACCGGGGTATCACCTCGGGCATCCGCTCGAACTTCGACTACTCCTTCTGCCTGCGGGTGAACACCTCGCAGAACACGACGACGGTGCTCGGCGACGGCTCCGGCGTGGAGCCGCACACGCTCCCGCGCGGAACGCGCTTCCGGGGGCACGGGTACCTGAACGTGCACGGCCGGAACCTGATCCGCACCTGGACGGTCACCGACGACATGGTGCGCCTCCTGGCGTACCCGAAGAACGGTGTCGGGCAGTTTCCCCGGGACGTCGCCCTGCGGGCGCTCAGGAGCCAGCCGGACGGCTTCTGGACGCCGGAGATCCTGGCTTCCTGGACGGGCTGCGGGACCCAGCAGGCGACGGGATTCCTGCGGTCCTTCACCCGCGACGGAATCCTGAAGCCGGACGGGGAGTACTTCCGCCTCGCGGTCTGATCGCAGGAAGTTGACACCCTGCCCTCAACTCCGGTAACGTAATAACTAGTTCGAGGGTGTCCGACCACCTGAGAACACCCGCACCGAGGTTGATTTGGCCCTCCTCGGCGCACCCTTCGCCGGGGGTGATCCGACCACCCCTGGCGAGGAACGACGGATAGCTCAGTTCGGTAGAGCACTGGTCTGATAAACCAGAGGTCGAAGGTTCAAGTCCTTCTCCGTCGACTGGACCGGGGGTTGCACCCTGTTGGCACAGCACAGCCCTCGGTCCTTTTTGAACCAACAAGGAATCCAGGAAGGCACAGCGGCGGCTCCACGCTTCCGCTCCTGGATTCCGGCCTGTGTGGTGTAGCGCAGCACTCCGACGTGAGGGTGTCGGCGGCGCGGGTTCAAATCCCGTCACAGGTTCTGAGGTGGGGGTGGCAGAAGAGCCTCCTTGATTCCGCGTAGATGAGCCGTATGGCCACATTGACCCCCGTAGGCGGAATCTGGGCCGGTAACCGTTCGAGGTCCGGCAGTACACGTGCCCGAGTGGCCAAAGGGTGCCTGCTGAAGTCGTCCCAGCGACAGGGGCAGGCGACCGGGCGGAACTGGTGATTCCGTGCGGTCCGTGGGTTCGAATCCCATCGTGTACACGCAAGGGAAGGGAGAAGAAAAGATGGCCGACACGGCCGATTTTATCGCGATCGAGGACGGCATGACCTTCCTGTCCCCGGAGGAGCTGGAAGCCTACCGGGAGCAGAAGATCACGATGATGTACGAGGAGTCCGGCGCGTACTGACGCGCGGTCTTGTTCCGGAGAGGGGAAATGGTATGCCGATGGGGTCGAGTGCGCGCCTCGCGTACGGGTTCTACCTGGGCTGTCCCGACGAGGGCTCCTGGAAGGTCGACGAGGTCGACGAGTACGGCAGCCTTCTCGACGGCCACTGGATGGCCGACATCGAGTCGGACTACGAGAACGAGATGCGCAGGCGGCTCCTGCGCGCGGGCAACGTGAGCCAGGAGGAGATCGACTCCGCCGAGTACTCGCTGTCCGCGCTCATGGCGAAGCACCTCGGCATCGACATCTGCTGGACCGGGCACCTGGAGTACACGCACATCTCCCTGGTCGCCTCCGGCATGACCTTCAAGGCTTCCGGCACCGTTCCCCAGGCCATCGACCCGCTCACGTTCACCCCGGCGCAGTACCTCCTCGCGGAGGGCAGGCTGAGCCGGGCGCTGGAGCGGCTGGAGATGACCCCGCAGCAGACGACGGCCTCCTGGCTGCTCTGCGCGGTCTACGCGTAAAGGAGTTGCGACCTCGTCGCAGCATCCCGTAATGTTTTTCCTGCACCCCCGGTGCGAAGACAGCGGATACTTCACTGGTAATGAAACTCTCCGCAGTCGTTCCGGTGAACCGGGGGGCGCAATTCACAGGAATCCTGGTGTCGTCTGGTGCGACAGTGACGGATACTTCCCCTTCAGGAGGGCGTAGTCCGGTTCAAGTCCAGGCGAAGGCGAAAGCCCGGTAGTGTAATTGGCAGCACGCGCAACGTTCCCCGTCGCGATCTCGGTGAACCAGGCGGCTCCAGGATTCCTGTGATGTGCACGGACGCACCGGCCGGTGCGAAGACGGCGGTTACTTCAAACCGTGGGTTGCTGGTTCAATTCCAGTCCCGGCCTTGAAAAGCTGGGTAGCTCAATTGGTAGAGCAATGGTCTCCAAAAACCGCAGTTGCTCTGGTGAACCGGCCGGTACGTCTGTGCATATCGCGCCCCCTCCAGTCGGAGGGGGTTTTTGTTTTCCCGGAAAAGGAGAGAACCGTGAACCTGGAAATCCTGAACTCCGTCACGAAGTACCCATCGATCGAGACCTACCACGTCCTCGGCGAGAAGGGTCGGCTCACCGACAAGGTGACACCGTTCACCGGAGAGGTGTTCGGCTACGAGAAGGTCGACGGCACGAACGGCCGCATCGTCCTGCTCCCCGGCGGTGACTACTTCATCGGCTCCCGCGAGGAGCTGCTGCACGCGAAGGGTGACCGGGTGGTCCCGTCGACCGGCGTCAGCCACGACATCGTCACCGAGCTGCGCCCCGTCGCGGAGAGCCTGTGCCAGATCTCGGAGCTGTCCCCGGAACTCGGCGTGGTCGCGGTGTACCTGGAGGTCTACGGCTCGAAGATCGGCGGCCAGGCGAAGCAGTACACGGGCAGCGGATCGCGCGGCCACCGCATGTTCGACGTCCTGACGGAGGGCACCCAGCCCTTCGAGTGGGACCGGGAAACGATCTCCCGGTGGCGTGAGAACGGCGGCCAGACCTTCCTGTCGGTCGAACAGCTCGACGACGTCAGCCGCCTGACCGGCATCCCGCGCGTGCCGCACCTGTGCACCGTGATGGGCTACGAGATGCCCGAGACCCACTTCGGGACCCACCGGTTCCTGAGCAACACCCTGCCCCAGACCCGCGTCGCACTCGACGAGAAGGGGCACGGCTCGCCGGAAGGCATCGTCTTCCGGAGCGCCGACCGATCGGTCATCCGCAAGGCCCGCTTCGCCGACTACCGGCGAACCATGAACATCGGCTGAGAGAGGAGAAGTTCCATGGCACGCTTCAACAACGCAGGTGTCCGGGCGACCGGACGCCCGAAGGACGTCGTCAAGGGCGCGACGGTGAACCACCAGGGAGCCCCGGCCTTCGGGCACGGCCTGCGCGGCGAGCTGTACAGCCTCGCGGCCGTGAACCTCGTCGGCCAGGACACCTTCCATGAGAAGGGCACCAGCCGCGACGCCCGCTACAACAACCTCGTGGAGCTGCACGCGGTCGGCGACTGGGAGTGGCTGCGCGGCCTGCTGCGCTGGCTGCGCTCGGACGCGAACATCCGCACCGCTTCCCTGACCGGGGCGGCGCACGCGGTCAGCGCCCGGCTCAAGGCGGGCCAGCACGACGGCAACGCCGAGCTGATCGACTCCGTGATCCAGCGGGGTGAGGAGATCACCGAGTTCCTGGCGTACTGGCAGCTCACCTTCGGCCGGGCGCTCCCGAACGCGGTCCGCGCCGGTCTGGGGATGGCGATCCGCCGCCTCTTCACCGAGCGGAACGTGCTGAAGTGGGACTCCGACGCGCGCGGCCTGCGCTTCGCGGACGTGCTGGAGCTGGTCCACCCGAAGCCGCGCACCGAGCGCGGTGAAGGCGACTGGCAGGGTGCCCTGTTCAAGTACCTGCTCGACGAGCGGCACCACGGCGACGGCGACATCTCGACGGTCCCGATGATCGCGGCCCGCAAGCGCTGGTACGGCCTGGACGACCAGCGCAAGCTCGCGTCCCTCGCCGACGGCTCCGCCTTCACGGATGCGGGCATCACGTGGGAGAACGCGGTCTCGGACCTGAAGGCGCGCGTCGGCGCGAAGAAGGTCTGGGACGCCATGGCCCCGCACCTGCCGTACATGGCCGCGCTGCGGAACCTGCGGAACATGGACGAGGCAGGTATCGACCCGAAGCGGGCGCGCGCGCTGGCCGACCGGCTGGCCGACCCGGCCGAGGTGGCGAAGAGCCGTCAGTTCCCGTTCCGGTTCTACACGGCGTACCGCGAGGCCCCGAGCGACCGCTGGAAGCAGGCCCTGGACGACGCGATCAACAGCTCGCTGAAGTCCGTCCCGGAGCTGCCGGGCCGCACGCTCGTGCTCATCGACACCTCGGCGTCGATGACCTACACGAAGATGTCGCAGAAGTCGACGGTCATGATGTCGGAGGTCGCCTCGATCTTCGGCGTCACGCTGGCCCAGCGCAACCAGGGCCGGGTGGACCTGTTCGGCTTCGCGGACAGCGAGTTCCGGCACAACGTGAAGCCGGGCCAGGGCGTCCTGTCGGCGGCCCGCGACTTCGTCCAGCGGACCGGTGAGGTCGGCCACGGCACGAACATCTCGGGCGCGATCCGCAACCGTCTCGACGGCCACGACCGCGTGTTCGTGATCTCGGACATGCAGTGCCGCGTCGGGAGCCTGCCGGTGCCGGACGGCGTGAAGCTCTACGGCGTCAGTCCGGTCGGGTACGCCTCGACCGTGATCGACACCCGCCTGAAGGGCTGGTACGAGTTCGGCGGACTGACCGACCAGGTCTTCGCCCAGGTGCTCGCGCTGGAGGCCGGGTACGACGAGAAGTGGCCGTGGCTCACCTGAGCCCCGCCTGGGTCCCTCACCTCTCCGGAGGTGGGGGGCCCTTCTCGTGCCCTCCTTGCCCGCGTTCTCAACTTTCGCTAGAATGGGGTTAGTTGAGGAAACGGAGAAGTGCATGAAGGAGCGAGAGTTCAAGGTCGGCGGGGAAGTCCTGCGGCCCGGCAGCAAGGTCGTCGTCTACGACGGCCGTGAGTACGACAACTGCGAGGTGACCCGGATCGGTACCCGCCGCATCTACATCGAGGTGCGTGGCCGAGAGTCGGCCTTCTCGATGACCGATCGCGTGGACACGGAGAAGAACTACGGCTACACGCGGTACTTCCGCACGAAGACCGAGGTCGCGGCCGTCAGGAAGCGCGAGGCCCTGCTCGGCCGGATCTTCGACCTGGGCCTGATGCCGACTCGCTCCGACGGTCTGGGGTCGATGCGCGGGTACCCCGACGAGGCCCTGGAAGGCGTCATCGCGGTTCTCGAAGCGCACAAGCCCGACTGATTCTCCAAGTCGGCCATTCAGCAGCAATGTTGGAACTTCGATCTTCCGATTCGTGCTAGGCTTGGCCTAGGTCGAAAGGAGCGAACCATGCTGAAGCTGTTCGGCGCTGGGCACGTGGCCCGGCACCTCGGAGTGACGAGACTGACCGTGCTGAACTGGGTGGACCGACCGACGGCCGCCTTCCCGATGCCCGAGGACACCTTCTACGACGTCCCGGGCAGAATCGAGGGCCAGCCCGCCTGGCGCGAAGAGCAGCTTCCGGAACTCCGGGCATGGCTCAGCGCCCGGCTGACCCACTCGCCCGAGCAGTCCCTGCGCCACTGGCGTGAGGTCGACGAGGGCAACGCCCCCCAGGTCCCGCAGGGGCAGGGGAAGTTCTTCGAGGTCTGACCTCGCGGAGGAAACGGAGAAGGAAGAGATGGACAAGGACGCGCACCTGGTCGCCCACGACGCGGTGATCCTGGCGACGGCCGCCGTGAGTGCCGTCGGCGTGGAGCTGGCCACCGACTCGGCTGCGGCCAGCGGCCTTGCCGCCGCCACGACCCTCGCGGTCGGAGCGGCCGTGATGTACACCAAGCCGGTGCGCCGCGCCGTCAACCGCGCGATCAACGCGGTGGACAGGTCGACGAAGTGATCAAGGATCACGTCTTCAGGGGTGAGAACGCCTGCCTCTACCCGAACTGCGGTGCGACCGAGAGCCAGCACCGCAGTTCGGCCGAAGCCGGAGTCAAGGACACCCCGCACTGGTTCACCCCGACCTTGAAGGGGTGCCTGTTCTGCGGAAAGCCGTGGAACACCGTCGCGCACTTCCTCTCGTCCGCGCGCCGCGCGGTCGTGGGATGGCGTTGAGAAGGAGCTGGGATGCAGCAGGGTGAGAACGGTCTGAACGAGGTCCGGCTGGAGTGCCTGAGTCAGGATGCGGCGGAAGCCGTCTACCTGGAGCACAAGGACTACTTCGGGGCGGGCAAGTCGAACACGGTCGAGCTGGAGGGCCAGACGGTCGTGATCGGGTTCTTCGACAAGCGCTGGCCGGTCGACATCGCCGAGTACGCGGCCGAGCAGGGCTACGCGACCGACGCCGAGGCGGCCCGCGTGATCGGGGTGGTGAGTTGAGCGCCCCGGACCCGGTCGAGACGCAGCGCGGCTTCCTGATCTACGGCGGTGACGCCGTGGAGACCTCGTACGGGCACTCCGTGCGCGTGCAGGAGTCGTCGTCGGCGGAGGGGCCGCACGTCTGGCTCTTCGTCGGCGAGTCGCCGACCGTCAAGGCCATGGACCCGCACCTGAGTCTGGCCGAGGCGATCGAGATCCGCGACCGGCTGGACCAGTTCATCTCGATGACCGCAGCCCGCTGGGGCCGCAAGTACGTGACCGCCGCGCGGCGAGAGGTCGCCCGCAGGCGTCTCGGGAAGGAAGGGTGAAGGGCGTGATCCACGAGCAGGCGGTTCTGGAGAAGTTCCCGACGGCCAAGGAGTTCCGGCCGGTCAAGGCGCGGCGCTTCAGCGACGAGATCTCCGGCTGGACCTTCTTCGTCCCGATCGACAGCGGGTACATCGCCACCGGCTCCTTCGGCTGGGTGACGACGGACGGCGAGGTCTCCAGCGACCTGATGGGCCAGCGCCGCAACGCGGCGGACAACGTCCGTGTCTACACCCGGACCCGAGGGGACCGGAAGGTCGTCAGGTGAAGAAGCTCAGGCCGTACCAGGTGGAGACGGTCGGCATTCTGGCCCGGGGCGGCATCAACGCCTCGGGCCTCGGTGCCGGTAAGACGGTCACCTCGGTCGAGGCGTGCCGCGTGCTGGACCTCGGCCGCGCCCCGCGCGTCCTGGTGATCGCCCCCGCGACGATGCCCCGGCAGTGGGAGGCTACGTTCGCCGAGCAGTTCCCCGCCCTTCGCGACCGGGGCCTGCTGCACATCACGGGCACACACCGGACCGACACCGAGAACTGGGGGCTGATCCTCAAGAAGCAGCCGGGCGTGTTCATCATGAGCTGGAACGCGATGCACGGCGGCATCCCGGAGGACATCCGGCGCAAGGCGTCGAAGGGCCGCAACCGCATCCGCAAGGAGCCCAAGGCCACCAAGGCGTCCGCTCTGCGCGCCATGCGTGAGGGCACCGTGCCGCCATGGAGCCGGACCGGAACATGGGATCTGGTGATCCTCGACGAGGCGCACCGCGCCTGCAACCGCGAGGGCGTGCCACGTCAGGTGCTCAAGTGCATCAAGGCGACCCAGATGCTGGCCCTGTCGGCCACGCCCGGAGGCGGCCGTCCCGAGGGCCTGTGGGCTCTCCTGAACCTGATCTGGCCCAACCTGTTCCCGAACTTCTGGCAGTGGGCGGAGAAGCACTTCGAGATCGAGGACGACTCCTACTACTCCGGCGGCCAGAAGAAGTCGGTCAAGAAGATCGGAAAGGAGAAGTTCCCGGGAGCGGTCTGGCGGGGCATTCCCGCCGTGGTTCGCTATCGCACGGAGGAGGTCGTCGCCGACATGCCTCCGATCGTCGAACGCCAGGTCGTGGTGTCGATGGGCGAAGAGCAGGCCGAGCAGTACGCCGACTTCAAGAAGCAGTCCCTGGCCTGGATCAACGACATGCCCGTGGGTGCGTCCCTCCCGATCGAGCAGCGGACCAGGCTCCGGCAGGCCGCGCTCGGGACTCTCCTGGCCACGGAGGTCGAGGGGAAGTACAAGCCTGACATCTCCTACAACCCCGACATGCCGCAGCCGAAGATCGATGCGGTCCTGGAGATCCTGCGCGACCTCCCGCCCGACGAGCCCGTCCTGCTGTGGACGTCGTCGGCGAAGTGGGCCCGCATGGCGGAGCAGGCGATCGGAAGCCAGGCTGTCTCGTGGACGATGAAGACGACGGCAGCCAAGAGGAAGAAGATCGAGACCGGCTTCGGGAAGGAGTGGCGCGTCCTGATCGCACAGACCCAGTCCCTCGCGGAAGGCGTCGACTGGATCAAGGACGTCTGCCGGTGCGAGATCATCGCCTCGGCCACCGAGGACACGGTGGCGAACCAGCAGGCAGAAGGCCGTCTGTACCGGCCCGGCCAGAAGTCCCCGGTCCAGCGGTGGCGTCTGCTCACCGAGGGCACCATCGACTTCGACGTGGAGCTGAACAACCTCACCAAGCGGTCGCGGATGTCCTCGCTGTACGGGGACAAGTGAGAGAGGGGCACCCCAGCCCGGTGCCCCTCTTCTCAGACGCCCGAGCGGTTGTACTCCTGGATGCGCTCAGGGGGCGCAGGCGGATCGATGCCCTGGCCCCTCATGTGTCCCGTCAACTCGGACACGTACCAGGAGAAGGCCCGCACCAGCGACGTGAGGCTGTCCACGCGCCTCTCCTGCTGGTCCAGCTTCCGCTCCAGCCCGTCCCGGATCTCCCGGAACGTCGCCAGGTCGGCCTGGCGCTGCGCGGGCTCTGCGGAAGCCAGCGCGGTGGCGCGCTGCGCCTCCGTCGTCATGCGGGCCGCCGCCCTCGTCGCCCGAGCCGCGAACAGGCCGGACCCGAGAAGGGCCACCGCCCCCAGCACTGCTCCGACGATGGGCACCAGGGCCCCCCAGTCTTCGGTCATCTCCGCTCCCTCCGGACTGGACGGGGTAGGGAGAACTCGGGAACCGTCGCAGCCCACAGAATCAGTCCAACGTGCCCGATCACGTACCAGGCCGCGACCGCCAGTCCACGCGGGTAGTCGCCGGTCAATGCGCTCCACAAGAACGCCGATCCCCACAGGAACGGCGGTATCAGCGCGGCGAAAAAGCCGAGCCAGTCCCTTCCGACCCGGAGCCATGCCGACCCGAACGCGGCCAGCCCGCACGTCAGCCAGACGAACGTCCAGCAGTACAGGCTGGCCCAGCGGGTCAGCACGACGAGGCCGGGGGAAGTGACCTCGGGCTGGACGACGTAGCCCAGCCCGAAGCACACGTGAGACACCCCGAGAAGAAGGAGCGCAGCGCCACGGCGGCCCAGCAGCTTCTGAATCCTGCGGACCGCCGTGCGCATCAGGCCCCCTTGACCAGGGAGGCGCTGTTCTTGGTGCCGAACGCCCGCGCCGCCATGCCCTTCAGCAGGGAACCGGCGGCGGCGATACCGGCGGCGGCCACCGTCTCCCAGAAGGAGGCGGAGAACATGTCACCGGGTCCGGCGGCCACGGCGACACCGGCCGCCGTGACGACGAAGGTGGCCACGACGCGCTCCGCCAGATCCTTGGCGTAGATCGCGGCCGTCTTGACGACGGTCTCGCCGTCGGGAAGGTCGAGGTCGGACATCAGGATTTCCTCCTTCGAGGGTCAGGCGACGACGGTGAATCCGTGGGTGTCGCCCAGCTTCTTCAGGCTGGTCATACCCGGAATCCCGTCGGCATCGGTGCCACGGTAGCCGCACTTGCGCTGCCAGGCGGCATATGCGGAGACCGTGCTCGATCCGTAGTGGCCGTCGCGGTACTTCTTGGCGAGCAGGCCCGCGTCGACCAGCGCGGTTTCGAGGATCGAAACACCGCTGTAGCTGACCGGCGTTCCGCTCTTCGACGGATCGTTGCGCGCGGCCGAGACGAGTCGCGACAGGTCGACGACCGGCTTCTTCGGCGGCGGCGGGGTCTTCGGCGGCGGGATCACGAGTTCCTGCCCCGGGAAGATCTCGTCCGGGTCCTTCACGCGGTCCCGGTTGGCCGCGAACAGGGCCTCGACGGTGACGCCGAGGGCCTTCGCGATGCCCGCCATCGTGTCGCCCGGCTTCACGGTGTACGTGGAGCCGTTGGTGGGCGGCGTGGGGACGTTCGGCGCGTGCGCCAGCCTCGCGCGTACGCGTGCGCGCATGGAGGACATGGTGAAGCCGTTGGGGTCCGGCTTCCCCGGCTGCCACTCGCGGTGCCCGATGACGCTCTCGGCCTTCCAGCCGTGCAGGCGGCACAGGGCGGCCGAGGCACGCTCGATCGCTTCGAGCTGGGCGGCGGGCCAGGGGTCCGAACCGTCGCCCCAGTTCTCGCACTCGAAGCCGTAGAAGGCGCGGTTGCCGTCGGTGTTCGCCTCGTTGTCGACCGGCAGTGCGCTCTCGGTCATGACCGCGCGCAGCACGTCGTCGTCGCCGAGACCGGCGTGGTTCGTGCGGCCGTAGCCGACGAGGTGAATCGTTCCGTCCTTGGCGATCATGCCGTGACAGAGCGGACCGGGGAGGCCGGAGTACCCGTCCTTCACGATCCGTACGGTGTTCGCCGTTCCCCGGGTGACGGTGTGGTGGATCATCACGCCGTAAACCGGGCCCCACGGCCCCTTGTGGTTGCGGTTGTGGTGCTCCCAGTCGCCCACTTCGACGACCTTGCAGCCTTCCGCCCGCAGTGCGTTTGCGAAGGCGGTTGCGCTCGGAGGTGTGGCCAAGGCCCTCTCCTTCCGTAGTGATGAAGCTAGCCTCGCACAGATCTACGAAGATTCAGCTCGACAGAAACACGGTTTTCTGCAACACTAGTAACTGGAAAGGAGATTCAACGTGAAGAAAAAGAGCAGTTTGATCCTGGCTTCAACCATCGGCGCAATTTCGCTGGTGGCAGGGTGTGCCGGTGACTCGTACCGGTACGAGGTTTCCGGCGTCGTCGAGGCCCGGCAGATCGATTACGACTGCCCCGGCGAGGATGTCGCGATGGCCCCGATCGGATTCCAGGCGGCCGTCGCCGGAAGGCCGAAGCCGCCGCCGAGGTCCAGCACGAGCACCAGCGACACCCCCGACACCGCCGAGGCCCCGCGCTCGTCGAACCGGACCCCCTCCACGGCTCCCTCGAAGGCGGCCAGCAGTGCGCCGGGCCGGAGTGCACCGGCCAGCAGCGCGCCGGTCCGGACCGAGCGGCCGGTGAAGAAGTCCAAGGGCGTCGAGCTGGACAAGAAGCCCGCGAAGCCGGTGAAGATCCCGAAGTTCCTGAAGGCCGCCCTCCCGCTTTCCCTCGCCGGGTGCAAGGAGGAGCCGGAGCTGTTCATCCGCAACGCCGACGGCCTGTTCGAGCAGGACGTGCGCCGCGTGGACTACGACCGGTGCCCGGAGAAGTCCGACTTCCCCGCCTGCACGGAGGGCTGATGAGCCTCTTCTCCCACGCCCTGATGTCCTCCATGGTCTTCGTCGGCCTGATGGCCATCGTCATCTCGATCACCGCTGGAAGGGGAAGAGGGTGAGCTACACCGGAAGGGTCACCGGCTACCTGTCGGTCAAGCCGCCGATGAAGTGGTCCCAGATCAAGGACAGCAAGTTCTTCATCGAGAACAAGGCCGTAGGCCGTGGGACGCCCAGGATCGCCATGTGCGTCGACCGTGACGACAGGGAGACCGACGAGGGCGTGAACACCGTCCTGACCTGTCGCACGGTCGGCCCGCTCCGCGACACCCCGTACGACGCCCGCCAGATGGAGGACGACGTGGCGGAGCTGGTGGCCGCGTTCCCGGACCACGTGTTCCGGGGCGAGCTGGTCGTCGACTCGGAGGACTTCGGCGGCGACGTCTGGCGCGTCGTCTCCGACGAGGAGGGCGTCCGCAAGGAGGTCGCTCTGCTTCTGTGGCCCGACGGGTCGAAGGTGGAACTGTAAGAAGGGCGGGGCTTCGGCCCCGCCCTTCTCGCGTGAGGAGAGTCATGCAGGTGCTCAAGAACGAGCAGTACCGCCTCGACGCGGTGAAGATGCTCAAGGCGTGCGGGGTGGACCCGCACGACATCCCGCTGGACACGCCGATCACGAACGAGAACGGAGCCGTCACGCTCTTCCGGTTCGTCCGGGACTCCTCCGGGGCGATCGTCCGTGGACAGGACGGCTCACCCGAGGAGGAGGAGTTCACCGTTCACCCGCCGGACGACGCGATCCCGTCCTGGCTCGTCTGACCGAAGGCCCGCCCTGCCGTGGCGGGCCTTCTTCGTGCCACCTGGTTACCGTTCGGTAGCTTTCCTTCGGTTCACGAACACACAAGAAGCTACTTGTAGGTAACCGGGAAGACGGCTGGAAGCCCGCCGAATCCCTGGAAGAATCAGCCGAAGGGCTCTCGGATCAAACCGGGACAGATCGGACTGCCAGCCTGGTTCATTCTGCGCGAATCGGATATTCGGAGACGAATCGACGAACCCGCACTGAGCTGGGCGAATGATGAGAATGTCCTGATTCGCCCGAAGCCGAATGTCCGGTTCACCCTGATTCGGGTGGCAAATCTGGCGATGTTCCACCGATTCGTCGGCCTAGCGGTGACCGTTTGTCCGAATTCGGGCTGATTCTAAACGGGCGGAATCGGTCGAACCGCCACAAGGGTGATTTCGAGAAGTGGCCTACCCCGAGAGGTAGGCCGGGTGTAGTCTTGACCTAGGCCAGTCGCCAAGAAGCGCAATCCGCCCGGATGTTGAGGGTGTCGCCGCAGGTGGACCGGCATATCGACGCACAGAGCGAAGGGAAGACGCGTGAGAGTGCTCGTGACGGGGTCCAGGGACTGGCTGAGGGCTTCCTCGGTGAATCAGGCCCTGGACAACATCCTGCGGCGTTCCGGCCGCGTGACGGTTCTCCAGGGGCTCTGTCCGACCGGTGCCGACCACATGGCGCACCAGTGGGTCACGATGCGTTCCAGGACCGGACTCGTCTCCGAGGTAGGCTTCCCGGCCAACTGGGACAAGCACGGGCGTCAGGCGGGCTTCATGCGCAACGAGCAGATGGTGCAGTCCGGGGCCGACCTGGTCCTCGCGTTCGCACTCCCCTGCCGCAGGCGGACCCGCTGGTGCCCTCCCGGCCTTCACGCCTCCCACGGAACGGCCGACTGCGTCCGCAGGGCCCGGAAGGCCGAGATCAAGGTGTTCTTCAGCCCCCACGGACTCAAGTGGTAGTTCGCCTCTGATTACAAGGCGAATCCTCCGAACGAACCCAGAAAGCAGGGAAATCCATGAAGAAGATCCTCGGCGTCACCGTCTCGACCGTCGTCGGCGCGACCCTGGCGGTCGGCCTGGCCCCGCAGGCCGAGGCCGCGACCTCGATACGGGTGAGGGCGCTCAGTATCGCGGCCGGACAGAAGAACGACCCCTACGTCAGCGGCGCGACGGGGCCCAACGCGTTCGACTGCTCCGGCCTGGTCAAGTACTCCTTCGGCAAGGTGGGCAAGACGCTCCCGCGCACGGCGCAGCAGCAGTACAACGCCTCGAAGAAGCTGTCCTGGCAGTCGCGGACCAAGGGCGACATCGTCGCCATCGGGACCTCGACCGGCAACATCAAGCACATCGGGATCTACGCGGGGTACTGGTCCGGCAAGGCGTGGATGTGGAACGCCAACAGCGGAAGCTACCGGGGCAGGAAGGTCGTGCTGGCCCCGATCAACGAGTACCTGTACAGCGGCCGTCACGCCTACTACGGCCGGTTCTGATGGCCAGCCACCTGGTGACCGTCAAGCTCCCGAAGAACCCGGAGCACAACCCGCGCGACAAGAAGACCGGCCCGTGCCCGGTGAACGGAGAGCCCTGCACCGACGTGACGGGCGAACACCACACCTTCGCGGTCGATCTCGACGGAATGCGGGTGGAGGATGTCCGTGACATCTACCAGACCCGCTACCACGTGACCCGAGTGGAAGCGATCTGATTCGCCTTCGATTACAAGGCGAATCCACGCAGCGAAAGCGGAAAGAGAGAACGGATGAGCTGGCACGGAGGGCGACGCGTCTTCGAGGCGGTCGTCGGGGCGGTAGAGGCCCGGGACCGTGGCGAGGTCAGCGCGAAGCAGGTCATGGCTTCCCTGATCAGGGCCCTCAGGGACGAGGACTGGGACGTCGGCGAGGCCAACGTCGCCCTCCTGGCGGCCGACTCCCCGGCCCGCGAGGCGCTGCGCGAGGTCGGCGTGGTGGAGACCTGCGGAGCCGAGGAGGGCTACAAGCAGTGCGAGGAGGAGGTCCGCCACTACCCGGCCACCCCGCACAAGGACTACTTCGGCAACGTCTGGAACGAGGAGGGATGATGAGCCTCTACGACAAGATGCTCTGCGGGCGGTGCAACCACCCCCGCCACCGGCACACCGGGAACCACGAGGAGGGGCACCGGACGATGTGCAAGCAGGAGATCGGCCGCAAGCTGCGCTGCGCCTGCAAGGTGTTCGTGGAAGTTCAGGCCGATTCGCCCGTTTCGAAGCGGCAGGAGGCCAGCCGTGGGTGACTACCGAAACGCGCTGGAGCTGGCGCTGGCGGACTCGGAGAACCCCAATCTGGTCAAGATGCTCGACGGGTTCTACATGGAGGCCCAGGCCGAGCTGCGGCGCAGCGAGGAGGCCGTCAGGATCTCCCGACTCGGCCGCATGATGCTGGACCTGCACCGCTGCGAGCACGGCCGCCAGGAGGGCGACCCGTGCCTGAGCTGCCAGGGCCCCTCGAAGGGGAACCCGCTGCTGAAGCCGGGCACCGTGATCGGCCACACCGTCCACGGGGAGGCCATCGTCGTGCCCCCGGTCGAGGAGCACAACGACCCGAAGAACTGGCTCTCGGGCCGCTGAGAAATGGCCCGGCTGGGCCACATCGAAAGAGTCTCGACGGCCGGACCCGCCTGGTCCGGCCGTCCTCGGAAAGGACAGGACATGCCTGCGAAGGAGAAGGTGCGCCGCACCGGCACGAAGGCGGTGAGGCAGTCCCTGGAAGTGCGTCACGCCCGGCGTGGAGCTGGCCTGATGCTGCGCCGGGGTCTGCACGGAGTGAAGAACTGGGCCCTGGAGCCCGAGGCCGACGGAACCCCGCGAGGACCCGGCGGCAAGACCCTGCGGATGCTGGTGGCCCTCGCGCCGTTCTGGATCGTGCTGAGCGCCGCCACCGGGGGGCCCGAGCGGGGCGGGCAGCAGATGGGCGTGGGCCGGGCGATCGTGATGGCCCTGGTCGTGACCCTGGCGGAACTCGCCTGGTTCTCCGCGAGGGAGCGCAAGGCGGGGCGCGAGGAGCCGTGGCTGAAGCTGCCCGATCTGGGCACCGAGAGTGACGAATCGGAGCCCAAGACGCTCGTGGAGCCCACGAGCGAGGCCCCGACCACTGTCCTGGAGAAGCCGCAGGTCAGCGGCCCGGAGCCTTCCGAGGTCGAGCGCAACACCGGGGATGAAGTTCTCGAAAAGGAAGAAAACGGGCGAATCGAAGCCGAGACGGTTCCGGAGATGGAGCACCAGGCCATTTCCGAAGAGCCGAAGATCGAGGCGACGGAAGGCCGGAAGGGCCTTTTCGGCCCGTTGCGCAACGCGTTGCAGAAGGCCACTACGGACGGTGCAAACACGGAGGAACCGGACCCCCTTTCGTCCGATTCCGCCGAAGGTGTTGCACAGCCCTCCTGGGGGCCGCCGCACGAGGCCACTCCTGAGACCGCATACTCCCTGGTCAAGACGCCTGCAACGCCGTTGCAGGAGGAGGTCGAAGAGGCCGCTTTCGGTGAGGCAATCCCCATCGAAACGGACAGCACGGAGAGTGACGAAAACGGGTCCCGCAACGCCCCCGACGCGGCCGAGGCCGAGGTGTTGCAGACCGCCGTGCACGAGACCCCCTCCGCAACAGAAGAACCGCAGGTCGAGGGCCTGAAGGGCGCGTTGCAGCAACCGTTGCCGCTGGTCCTGGAGACCGAAGTCGCGGCTTCGGGCCCCTACCTCGTCACGTCGGAGCCTGTCGCCGAGGACTGGTGGCTGGTGAAGCCCGACGGGCCCACGGAGGAGGAGCCGAAGGCCGCCGAGGACGCTCCCGTCATCGAGCCGGAGATCCCCGGGCCCGAAGCCCCCGCCGAAGCCCCCGAGGGCACGGTCGAGGTCGGAGGCGTGCGGCTGCCGCCGCAGGCGGTTCGGTACCTCGCGGTGCAGGCGATGTCGTCGGCGTCCGACCAGGACAAGGAGACGGCGCGGCTGGAAGTCGTCCGCTGGGCTCGCGGAGAGGTGAACGCCCAGCGGGTCAGCCAGGCGGAGATCGCCAGGATGCTGGGAGTGAACCGGTCGACGGTCTCCCGGTGGCTGGACGCGGACCCGTGGGCCACGCCGACGGAAGAGTGAGATGGCCTACCAGAAGGGGCCCCGGATGCCACTCCGGGGCCCCTTCGCCGTACCCTGTGGGCCAGAACGGAGCCTTACGAGAGGAACGGCGATGAGTGAGACCTTCGACCGGAGCGTGCTGGGCCACGAGGCTGTGCGCCTCCTGGAAGAGCTGCTGAAGCGGGTCAACGAGGTCGGCAGGACCCAGGTGCCGACCTCGGTGCTGCTGGGCTCCACGAAGCTGACGCAGGGCGGCCTGACGCGGGCACGCGGGGAGCTTGTGCGGCACCAGCTCCTGCGCACGGAGCCCGGCTTCTCCGCGAACGGACTCCGGGGGCCCAACGTGTACGTGCTGAACATGTGCCTGCTGGAGCCGCCGTGCGCGGAGGACCCGGTGGAGCCGGTCGTTCCCGAACAGCGTTCGGCACCCGAAGAAGTTCTTCCGGCATCTTCGGGTCCGCGCCACGCCAGGAAGGGATGGCTCCGGTCCCTCCTGAGCCGCCCCTGACACCTTCCAGAAGTTCGGGCGGGCTTCCAGACTGCTGGAAGTCCGCCGGGGAACCTGGTTCTTCTCCTACCGAATCGGACGAATCACCGCACTCTGGAGCGACATCGGAGACCTTCGGGGCGAAGGGTCCCAAATCGGACGAACGTGTTTCCTGGAGGGCCGATTTGAGGAAAACGCCGATCCGGGCTTGACATGGCCTAGGCCGACTGGAAGAGTCATGCGTATCGCCCCCACGGGGGGCCTCGGAGACGGAGAAGAACATGTCGGAGTTCAAGAAGGCCGAAACGGCGGAATCGGTGGAGGCGAACGAGAGGCGGAAGTTCACCTTCCTCGTTCTGCTGGCTTCGCTGCTTTCCCTCGGTTCCATCATCTGGTCGACGTACTCGCTGCTGGACCTGTACCAGCCCGGCGGCCTGGACATGAACAACCTCGGCGAGGTCAGCCCGATCGCCCTCTCGGCGGCGGCCACGGCCGACATCGCCTGGAGCGCCACGCTGTACGCCGAGTACCGGGGCGTCCGCCTGATGTTCAACCGCCGGGGCAAGGGCAAGAAGCCCGTGAACCTGGTCCCGATCATCGGCTGGCTCGAAGTGCTGTTCCTCGTCTCGCTGCTCGCCTACCACGGCAGCCGGATGGGCGGCGGCGAAGCGGCGTTCGCGGCGGTCCTTCCGCTCCTCACCCGGGTCGCCTGGATGTTCGCCATGGCGGACCTCAAGGACCCGTACGACCTGACCGACGAGGAGAAGGCGGAGATCGCCGAGACCCACCGGGCCTCCCGGCGCAAGGCGGCCCAGGCCGACGCCACGGCCGAGGAGCACGAGGCCGACATGACCGCGAAGCGCCGCAAGCACGAGGCCGAGATGGCCGACCGCAAGGCGAAGCACGCGGCGGAGCTGGCCGACGAGAAGGCGAAGAACGAGGCCGAGATCGAGGCGGCCCGCGCCAAGGCCGAGAAGGACCGCCTGGAGGCCGAGCTGAAGCACGAGCTGGAAACCGACGCCCTGCGGCGCTCGAACGACCTGAAGCTCATGAAGGCCCAGCTCGACTCCCGTCTCGCGATCGACACCATGCGCTCGCGGCAGGAGATCACGCTGGAGCGTCTGGACGCCGAGGCCGAGATCGCCCTCCGGCAGCCGATGCTGATCCGTGGCGAAGTCCTCTCCGGCGGTTCCTCCGCCCCGGTCGCGGCCCCGGTTCGCGAGCTGGCCCAGAACGCCGGTCTCTCCCTGAGCGACGGCGAGATGAAGCAGCTCGCGATGGCCCGGCAGTACTACGCCGCGAACCACGTGACCGGCGGCATCACGAAGGCGTCGTTCTGCGAGGCCAACCGCATCCGGCCGCCGCGCCTCTCCGAGGCCACCCGCCGGTTCCCGCTCGACTGGTTCGAGGAGAACGACCTCGTCGACTGGCTCGGCGACGACGCGTGACGCAACACACGGAAGCCCCCTCTGCGGAGGGGGCTTCCGGCTTTTCAACTTCCCTGTATTCTGGATGTATTGAGGAGAGGAGAACGAGATGAGCTGGCGACTTGAGACTTCATCCAGCGACCAGGCCCAGAACCGGGTCACCATCCAGCCGGTCGTGGACAACGACCCCGCGAACCCCATGCAGTACGTGGTGATCCGGGTGGTCCCCTGGGGGGACAACCAGGCACCGACCCTTCCGATCATGCCGCCGGGGTTCGTGTACCGGGACCGGACCGGCATCCGCTACACCGTCGTCAAGGGCTCGATGGTGGAGGACGGCGACGGGGAGAGCGTCACCTTCTGGAGCTTCGAGTACCTGGCGGTCCTCGGTGTCCACGAGATGACGGGCCTGCTGCCGTGATCGAGAAGGTCGTGGGGTGGGCCTTGCAGAAGGTCGTGGAGGACGAGGTGGACGACAGCGTGGCGACCGCCGCGCTGGTCGGCGTGGCGCTCGACAGCGCGGCCTTCAAGGCGATGGGGCTGCCGGGTGCGGGGGCGGTCGCGGCCGGAGCGGTGAGCGGTGCCGCGCCGAAGATCGTGAAGATGCTCAGGAGCGGAGGAAAGAAGTGACCGACTGGTGGAGGCAGGACATGCCGGACGCCGAGAGCGAGCGCCCGGCCGAGCCCTGGCACGACCCCGAGCCCATGCCGCCCGCGCCGCCCGCGCCGCCCGTGCCGCCGGTCACGGAGGCTGCGGCCGGGAAGAAGCGGTCCCGCAAGGGTCTGGTCATCACCGCCGTGGCTGCCGTGGCCGTGGCGGGCACGCTGTGGGCCGTCGCCCCCGATTCCCCGGTGGAGCCGAAGGCCGGGCCGCAGGAGGCCGGGCAGCCGCAGGAGCTGTTCCCGGCTGCGGGCGGCGGCCCGCAGGAGGCGGCCAGCGTGGACGCCCGTGAGGGCGTCACGGCGGACGAGAAGGCTCCGGGCCGGATCGAGATGACCCGGCGCGACGCGGGCACCGGCCGGACCGGAATCCTCATCGAGCTGACCGTCCGCAACGGCACCGACAAGCCGGTCACGGTGACGGCCAACCTGTTCATGGCCGACGGCCGGACCGGAATGGTCGGAGAGGGCACGCTCGCGCCCGGCTCGCGGATCATCCCGCCCGGCGGCGAGGTGACCGGCACCGTCGAGTTCGCAGGCCGCCAGAAGGCCGCCCAGGTGGTTCTGGCGGACTTCGAGGGTCTGGTCCTGGCGACGGCCGGATGAGCCGGAAAGAGCGGTACGAGGTTCCGGCTCCGAGGGTGTACGTCCACGCGGAGACCTGCGAGTCGGACCTCCTGCCCTGCCTGTACGAGGGCGAGGCCCGCAAGGAAGCACGTCGGACGCCGTCCTTCCAGGGGAACATCCACCAGGCCCTCCCGCACAAGGCGTGCGGATGGTGGCACGTCTACGTGAAGGAGCCCAGACGCAGGAACGCGCTTCAGCGGAAGAAGGATGCGAGGGAGGATACCCTGCTTCGCCGAACGCTGGAGAACGGCTCTTGAGCAAAACGAAATCCCCCGCCCTCAGAGAGGAGCGGGGGATTTTCGTTTCTGCATCGGGTCCTCACAGGGCCGTGTAGAAGGACTGCGGCCGAGAGCCCTCTCCGATCTTCAGGGCGACCTCGATGACCCGGCCGTTGGCCAGCAGGACCCTGCGGGCGGCCTGCGTCACGACGCTGAACGGGCTGGCCAGCTCCAGCAGCTTCCGCTCGCGGTCGTTCGCCAGGCGGGACGTGATGATCGTGATCACGTCCTTCTGGTTCGAGCCCATCCGCTCGGCCGCCAGCTCGCGGGAGCCGGAGGGGATCGAGACCGGCTGCCGCAGTTCGGGCGTCAGGTCGGTGACCTCGGGCGGGTAGTACGAACGGCCGGTGGCGACCGGTTCCCCGTCGATGAGGTTCAGCCGCTCCCGGCAGACGACCGGCTCGCCGGTCTTGACGCCGAGCAGCGGAGCGATGTCGGCCGGGCACGGAACCTCCTCGATCCGCAGGATCTTCGAGGTCTCCTTCTCGCCCAGCGCGCGTCCGGTCGCGGCAGCGTTCTCGATCCGGTTCTGGATCGTCGCCGTCCGCTGGGTGATGTCGGCCACGACCGGAGGGCGATTGCCGTCCGACGGTTCCAGCACGCCCTCGGCCGTCAGAAGTTCGACCACGCGGTCTATCGTCACGCGCGAGGTCTCGTGCAGCTTCGCCAGCTTGCGCCGCGACGGCAGCGGAGACCCCGGCTCCAGCGCACCGGAGGTCACCTGCCCCCGGTAAATGCCCGCGATGACGCGGTACTTGGGAATCTGGTCGGTCACGTTTTCTCCTCGTCTCCACTTGTGGCCTAGGCCGTATTGTGTCATGCTGAAGTCACAAGCGCCAGCCAGGAAAGTAGGTGATGACGATGGCGCAGAACGACAGCAACGCCCAGCAGAACTCCGTCGCCCAGGCGGAGCTTTCGACCCTGACGGACTACAGCTCTTCCCAGGATATCCAGCGCGTGGAGGACCGCGTGGTGGAGACCATCGGGCTGGCGTCCGACGGGAAGCCGTAGCGAAGGAGAACCGTGGCAACTTCGACCGGGGTACCCCCCAAGCCGAAGAAGGCCCCCACCGTGCACCTCAAGGGGGCCAGCCGCAAGCCGCCGAGGACGCTGAAAAGCGACCTGCGGAAGCTGAAGGAAAAGGCGAACTCGGCTCGCTCCAAGTGGGCCGAGGGTCGCAAGGCGGCGAAGTCCAAGGAAGCGGAAGTCCGAAAGGACGCCGCAGAGATTCTGGAGCCCGTGAAGGAACGGGTCGCCGAGGAGAAGAAGCTGGCCGGTGAAGTCGTCGAGCCGGTCCTGAAGGTCATCGGGTCCATGCGAGGAGTCCTCGACCTGAGGAACGGACGGACCAAGCCCTACGTCACCTCCTTCCTCCTCTCGTCGGCGCTCTCCTGGGCGGCCGGACCGCAGCTCTTCGTTGCGGCCTACGACCGGATCGTTCTTCTCTCCGGACGAACCCTGATTGCCCCGGCGCACGATGCCAGCGTTCTGGCCGCCGGGCAGGGTTCCGAGTGGGGAATCATGAACGGACCCGGTCGCTGGTTCCGCGACACCCTGGTCATGGCCGGGGAGACCGGCCGGATGGGTTCGCTCATCTGGGCCGTGATCATCGGGCTCCTCCCGATGCTCATCCTGTCGATCCGGAACATCAGCACCAACTACCTGGGTCAGGCGACGCACGTGAGCAGGCTGGGCGGCTTCGCCCTCCGCTGGCTCAACCGGCTCCCCTACCTGGTCCCGCTGGTCTTCCTGACCGGGGTCTCGTACCCCGACCAGGTGACCGCGATGTTCGGGGGGCCGTGGGTCCTGGAGTGGTGGCTCATCTGGGTCGCCGGACTGTTCTGCACCGCGTACTACTTCACGATGTGGGTCTTCGACCGCGTCGAGAAGCGGCTTCCCCTGGGGGCCACGCACATCCTGCTCATGATGCCGCTGGCCTCCATCGTCACCGGCTTCCTGCTCAACGCACCGGACGCAGCCTGGTGATGCACAAGGGCCCCCGCCGCGAGTCGGGTCAGCCGAGTCAAATCGGCCGGGGGTACTGGTGGCTCGTCCACCTGGAAGAGAACCCACGAAGAGGAGAAGAAAGGTGATTCTCGCACTTCAGCAGCAGCAGATCGACGTCCCGCAGAACTCCTGGGTCGGCCACATGTCGATGGCCGGTGTCGGGATCGTGATGCTGGTCTTCTCGGCCTGGTGCATCCGTGGTCGTAAGCGCAAGGGCTCCGGCGAGATCGTCTCGATGGGTCCGTGGGGGCCGCTGATCGTCTCCGTTGGAGACCGGCTCATCACCGACCCGACGAAGCGGATGCTCGACAAGTGGTCCAAGCGCGACGACATGGAGGGCATCGACTGGAAGTCCCTCATGACCTGGGGCTTCGGCGCGTTCGGCATGACGGCGATCGTCAGCAGCCAGCCGGGCGCGATCCTCTCGATCGTCGAGTGGTTCCAGGGCATCGTCCTCGGCATCGCCGACTGGCCCATCATCGCCGACATCGGCGCGGCGGGCCTGTGCTTCTTCCTGCTCGGCATGGCGATGCGGAGCCGGGACGACGACATGAAGGACCTGATGTACGGCGCGATCTGCGGCTTCCTGTGGCCGCTCGGCGGTGGCTGGTTCGCCGACGTGACCTTCGCGATCGGGCAGTGGATTCCGCAGCTTCTCCAGGTCGGCTGAACGGCCGGACCCCTCAAGGGGTCCGGCCGTTTCGGCTTGTTGGGGGAAAACTGGGGGTTGAACATGGCCTAGGTCAGTGTTACGGTGGAATCACGGAAGGAGGAGAGATGCGAAGAGCAGGAGGCGTGTTCGTTGTCGGCTTTCTCCTGACGGGCGGTTACTTCGCCCTGACGGATACCGGCGACGCGCCGCAGACGGTTGCCAGCGCGAACACTCAGACCAACGAGTCCACGGAGAAGAGCTACAAGTTCTCCGGAAAGGGCGGGCCGATCCGGCCCGGTTCCGTTCCGAAGAAGGAGTGGGAAGCCCTCTTCAACAAGTGGGGAAACCTGTGTGATTCCCTGACCCCCGCACTTCTGGCTTCGCAGCTCTACCAGGAGAGCATCGCATTCAAGCCGGAAGTCGTTTCCGGTCAGCAGGACTCTCCGGCCGGAGCGCGCGGCATCGCGCAGTTCATGCCCGGAACGTGGGCCGATCACGGGATCGACGCCAACGGCGACGGAAAGAGGCAGATCCTCAACCCCGCCGACGCGATCCCCTCGGCCGCCGTGTACGACTGCAAGGTGGCCAGCTACGTCAGGAACGTACCCGGTGACCCGCGCAGGAACATGCTGGCCTCGTACAACGCCGGGGCCTACAAGGTGAAGAAGTACCAGGGCGTCCCGCCCTACAGGGAAACCCGAGACTACGTCCGCCTGATCTTCGAGCGGGCAGGGAGGTTCGAGCAGTGAAGGTGCGACACCGGGCGGCGCTGGCCGCCGCAACGGCCAGCCTGTCCGCTCTCGCCCTTACGGGCTGCGGATCGCTCGGCGACTCGCCGGTCAGCAACGCCAAGGCGAACAAGAATCCGGCCATACAGGAGGTCAACTCCTACGCCGACGGAGCCCCCCGACCCGCCCCCGACCGGGCGGACCGCACGAAGCCGAAGGAGCCGGAGAAGCCCAAGGTCTCCGGCGAAAAGGCCAAGAAGGACCCGGTCGGAACCCGGAACGACATGGCACCGGCCGCCCGCTCCCAGGAGATACCCGCCTGGGCCACGGCGATCAACTGGGCCCAGACCAAGCTGGGTCACAAGTACGTGTGGGGCGGCGAGTCCGACGAGGAGGGCGGCTTCGACTGCTCGGGCCTCATGCAGGCGGCGTACGCCAAGGCGGGGGTGCAGCTCCCGCGCGTGGCGAACGACCAGTACGCGACGACCAACGTCCACCCGAAGAAGAGCGCGCTGCGTCCCGGCGACCTGGTGTTCTACGGCCAGACCGAACGCGGCATCCACCACGTCGGGCTGTACGTCGGCAGCGGGTACATGCTGCACGCCCCGAACAGCAGGTCGAAGATCCGCTTCGACAAGATCAGCTACATGAGCGACTACTACGGCGCGACGCGGGTCTCCTGACCCGACCGAGGAGAGGAAAAGAGACATGGCCAAGGCGACGAACCCCGGCTCCCCGCAGGACATGCTGTCGGAGACCATGCAGAAGCTCGGCGTCGGCCGGGACGCCGCGATCTACATCTCGGTCCGGACCTTCGAGGCGGCCCTGCGCGCCAAGACCGAAAGCGAGGCGGACCTCAAGCAGGAGCTGATCCGCCTGCTCCACCGCGACATCCAGGACGCGACCCCCGAGGCCGTCGAGCTGGCCGAGGCGGGCTACCGCAAGAAGCTGCCCGAGTGGGTCACGTACAACGACGAGGCCGTGGTCGGCGGCCAGGACCCCGTCACGGCCCTCTCGATCCGCGCCAAGCTCGGGATGAAGTCGGCCGAGCGCTGCGTCCGGATCGTCCGGATGCACAAGGAGGGCAAGACGATCGAGGAGATCACGAAGGTGATGATCGACGAGAGCGCCGAGAAGGGCTTCGAGGAGATCTGGGTCGAGGCCCTGGAGAACGGCATCTGAGAACGACCTGACGGCCGGGGTCCGCAAGGGCCCCGGCCGTCGGCATGTCCACGAGAGAGGAAACGATGAACCAGGAAGAGCGCAAGCTGCTGGAGTCCATGGCGCTGGAGATGGACGCCCTGCACGACGACGCGAAGACCGACGACCGCTACCGGCCCGGATTGCGCATCGCCTCCAGGCGGCTCCGGGCGGCCCTCCGGGGCGACTCGCTCCCGGTCGTGCCGGAAGGCACCCGGAACCGCGCGTACGTGTCGGCGGAAATCCTCTTCGACGGCACGTACTACGACGCCGGAGAGATCCCGACCCTGTGCCGGTCGCACATCGAGAACGCCCTGCGCGGCTTCAAGGACGTCCGCTCCGTCGATGTCCAGGCGATCGTGAGGGCCGTCGAGTGAAGGGGACCGTCCACGCGGCCATCGGGGTCTCCGTCCCCGCAGGGGTGACCCTGACCGGGGCCGTGTCGATCCCGCAGGGTGTCATCATGGCGGCCGTCTCGGCCGGATTCTCCCTGCTGCCCGACATCGACAGTCCGAACTCCCTGGCGAGCCAGGCCGTCGGACCGCTCGCGCACCGTGCGGTCCACCGGGTCAGCCGGGCGGCCCTGACGTCCACCTCGACCGGCCGTGACGTCAGCCATGCGAACTGGAAGCGGATCAACCGGCAAGACCCGGTGCACCGGACGCTCACCCACACCGTCCTGGTGACGCTGGCGCTCTCGGCGCTCGCCTACCTCGCCGACACGGCGACCCTGGGCGGACTGGTGACCGGCCTGGGCGTGTTCCTGCTCTGGCCGGTGTACCGGAAGAAGGGCAAGGTCTCCCGCCGGATCGCCATGGCGGTCTGCTTCCTCGGTGCGGTCGCGGTCTCGTACGCCGCCGGGTTGTACATGACGCCCTGGCTGATGGCCCTGGCCGTCGGCGGCGGTTACCTGAGCCACGTGATCGCGGACGGGTGCACCACCTCCGGGGTCCCCGCCCTGTGGCCGGTGAAGTTCAGCGGGAAGCGGTGGTGGAACTTCCGCCTTCTCGGGAGTTACGTGAAGTCCGGTCAGAAGGAGGAGAAGGGTCCGGCTCTTGCCGTCGCACTCGCGATGAACGGACTGCTCCTGTTCCTGACCCTGTAGACGAGGGCCCGGCTTCGGCCGGGCCCTTTTCGTGCTGGCCAAAAAGGCGAAACGTACCGCACAATCGGGTGTGGAAGTGGAGGGAAAGGTGATGCGGTTTCGGTGAGCTACGACAAGGACGAGATCTTCGGCTCCACGGCTCGACGCCGGAGTCTCGCGCACCCTCCTGCCGAGCGCGCTCGCGCGGGATCTCCCACCCCTGACGGGATCGGCGCTTTCGGGCCGGAGGCGCACGAGCGGGCGGCCGACATGGCCTACCACCGGATCGTGAAGATCCAGCAGGAGTCGCCCTACATCCAACAGGAGGGCGTCGAGCGCGTGGTCGAGCACGTGGTGCACGATCAGCGCCTCTACCTGGGCATGTGGATCGTGGCCGGAGTCGGTGCCGTCTCGACGTTCCTCACGTTCTCCCTGCCGTGCCTGCTGGTGACGGCCGTGGCCGTGGGGTTCGCCCTCTACTGCTCGCCCGGCCGCTCCTGAGGGACTTGATTGGCAGCCAAAGTCTGCCGTAGACTGAACTTACCGAACAGAGAGGTAGGTTCATGGAAACCGTCGAGCGCATGTGGGCGCGGCTCCGCCGCCGGAGCAACGTGAAGATCCAGGACACCGGCCCCGCCGTGCAGTCGGGCGGCGGCCGGGCGGTCTCCGGCTACTCCGGCCCCGCGCCCCGCCCCGGTACCCGGATCACCGTCCGCAACACCGGCCCCGCCGTCGCCGAGGGGCCCGGCAGCAGCGCGGTCAGCGGCATCGACCACTCGTAGAGGCGGGCATGGCACGCGACGAACGCGTTACGATCCGGCTGACGAAGGAGGAGAAGTCCGAGTTCCAGGACTTCTCGGAAAAGGACAGCCGGAGCCTCGCGGACACCATCCGAATCCTGGGCCTGGCTGAACTTCGACGGCGCAAGAGGGAGAGGGAATGAACCCGCACACCAAGTGGTCCGACGTGAAGCGCGAGCGCGAGGAGCGCAGGCGCGCACGCGGCGAGAGCACGCCGCAGAGCGTCGACCCGATCATCCCCCTCCACGAGGCGGCGGTCCGGCTGGGCCTGAACGCCCGCCGCACCCGCAACGTCCTGGTTCGCAACGGCATCCGCCCGGTGCGCACCTGGAACGGTCTCGGGTACCGCGCCGACGACGTCGAAGCGGTCCGCCGGATGTACCGGTGAAGCAGAACTTCAGAAACCTGGGAATCGCCCTGCTCCAGGGTGCGGTCATACTGATCGTCCTCTCGGCGGTCTACGGGCTGCTGTACTTCCTGGTGCATGGCGAACTCCCGCCCTGGAATTGAAAAGAGGGGGAACGTGGACGACATCGAGATCCGTGCGGCGGCTGCACAGGCCGCCGGGCAGTACATGGGCGCGATGGGCGGAGGAGCCTTCGAGGACTTCCTGTTCTCCGCCGACATGGTTGAGGCGTACATCCGCAGCGGATCAGACGCCGCACTGAAGTACTACCAGGACGCCGTGGCCGCCCAGCAGGCGGAGGGCGTCACCCAGGAGGTGGAGCTGCGTGAGCCGTCGGCCGGGGTACAGCGGTCCGAGGTGGTCGACGCACCCGTGGCCGAGCCGCCCGCCCCGGTGAAGCCCGCCGAGGTGCCGACGGAGGTTCAGCGGGAGACGCCGCCGCAGCAGAACGCGGCCCGCAGGCTCATCGAGAAGGGTCGCCACGACCGCGCGATGGGCCTGGTGCGCCAGGCCAGGGTGGCGAAGGTCGAGGCGCACAAGAAGAAGCTGATCGAGGAGGCCGACAACTCCGGCCTCTCCGACCAGGTCGTGGTGATCGAGGACAAGCCGATCCGCCTCGGCGACTACCTCCGTAGCCTGTAAGCAAGTTGAAGTTCTTCTGTGCTAGAATCACAGAAGAAGGGAAAACGGCGGTATCTTTAAGTGAGGCAATCACGAGGAGAGACCGTGGCGAAAAATACAGGCGCGACGATCAGTCAGACCGTCGAGAACATGCTGGCCCTCAAGGTCAGCGAGGACCGAGAATCCCTCACCGGGAGCACGGTCCGGAAGGTGTACACGAGGAAGCTGCGCGAGCTGGCTGATCACCTGGGAGTCTCCGAGGCGTACATGCCCCGGAAGATCCAGGCGGGAACCTGGGACTCCAGGGACCTCGACCGGCTCGCCGACTTCTTCGGAATGTGGCCCGAAGACTTCGTCCCGGGCCGCCAGGATGAAGAAAAGACGGAATAGGAGAAGCCCGTGAAGTTCACGGAGGAGCAGCAGGCCGCGATCGACCTGGCCGCCAAGGGGGTGTCGTTCTCCCTGATCGCGCCCGCCGGTTCCGGCAAGAGCGCCACCGCCGTCGGCATGGCACACCAGATGCGCGGCAAGAAGACGCTCTACCTGGTCTACAACACCGCCGCCCGCAAGGAGGCGGAGCGCAAGTTCAAGGACATGCCCTGGGTGGACGTGCGCACCACCAGCCAGATGGCCTGGCGCTCGTACGCCGACACGCACGCGGACCGCATGAGGATCGACGCGCCGCACGTGCCCGCCTCGGCCATCGCCAAGCGCCTCGGCATCAAGCCGGTCGACTTCGGCAGCGGGCTGATGCTCGACGGGTTCACGCAGGCCCGCCTGGCCGCCGAGGCGATCAACCGGTTCTGCAACTCCGACCACAAGAAGATCACCGAGAAGGACGTGTACTTCGCGGTGGCCGGTGTCGAGCAGACGAGCATGGAGGCGTCCCGCATCCACATCGCGAAGCTCGCCTGGCGGATCTGGCTGGAGGCGATCCAGCCGGGCTCGTGGCTCCCCTTCACGATGACCCACGCCTTCAAGCTGGTCGCCGAGGGCGGCCGGAACTTCGGCTACGAGGCCGTCCTGATCGACGAGGCGCAGGACAGTAACGACTGCACGATGAAGTTCCTGTCCAACCAGAAGGGCGCGCAGGGCGTCCTGATCGGCGACCCGAGCCAGGCCCTGTACGCCTGGCGCGGTGCCTCCGACCAGATCCTGAAGTTCGAGGGCGAGCGCCTGTACCTGACGCAGTCCTTCCGCTTCGGCAACGCGGTGGCCGAGGAGGCCATGAAGCACCTGCCGCACACGCTGACCGGCGTGACGATCAAGGGTCTCGACTCGATCAACGACCGGGTCACCGAGGGCGAGATGCCCGACCCCGACGTGGTTCTGACCCGGACCAACGCCGGAGCGATGGAGTACGCCATCAGCTACCTGATGGCGGGCAAGCGGGTCGCGATGGTGAAGGGCACCAAGCAGATCCTGGACATCGCCTACGCGGCGTCCAGCCTCATGAAGGGCGAGAAGCCGCGCAGCCTGGAGCTGAGCGCCTTCAGTAACTGGCAGGAGCTGGTCGACTACACGGAGGAGCCGGGCGGCGGCCACCTCAAGTCGATCGTGAAGCTCATCCAGGCGTACAAGATCAGCCCCCTGATCGACGCGTGCAAGCAGATGGTCGAGTACAGCGACCGGTACCCGAAGCACGACGTCGCGGTCACCACCTGCCACTCGATCAAGGGTCTGGAGTGGGACCGGGTCCAGCTCGGCGACGACTTCTTCGAGCCCCGCCCGTTCGAGAACCCCCTGACGATGGAGCTGGAGCCCGGCACCATCGACCGGCACGAGGCGATGATCCACTACGTGGCCGTCACCCGCGCCAAGCGTCACCTCGACCGCTCCGGACTCGCCTGGATCGACCGCTACCCCGCGCCGGTCCAGGAGCCCGAGTTCCGTGTCGCCTGACGAGAAGTCCCTGACGGTGGCGCTGGCGGAACTGCACGACGAGTTCCGCCAGCGCCGCTGGCTCTCCCGGGGGATCGTCCGGGAAGCACGCCGAGAGGTCTTCTACGAGCACATCCGCCGCCTCGCGGACGGAGGTGTCGACGAAGCTCTCGTGACCGTCAGGATGGGCGCACAGGGTTCGATCGTGTGGAGGTTCTACGCTCTGCCCGCCGGGCAGCCGGAGTGGCTGCGGTGCGACCGCACCGCCTTCGAGGAGTTCCTGTCCTCGGGGCGCACGGACGTGGGCCGCGCGAAGGCCAAGCGCACGATGTGCGCCTGCGGGAAGATCATCCACCGTTCGGGGATACGGGCCCGCAGGCACGCCAGGAAGCTCTCCGAGGAGTACGGCACCACCGAGCAGCGCTCGTACCGGTGCGAGGAGAACATCCGGGCCTTCCACCTGAGCAGCAAGCGGAACGGCGTTCCCATCCCCGGTGCCTTCATCGGGGGTACGAAGGAGGCATCGTGAAACCGCAGTACGGAGTCTGGCGGCCCGTGAGGGGCCGCCTGGTCCTGAAGATGCCCTACTCGAAGGACAACCGGAGCTGGCTGAAGGCGGTCCTGGGCAAGAGCATCAGGCCCGACTGGAACAAGGAAGAGCAGCGCTGGGAGATCGCCCGGACGCACTTCGAGCCGGTGGTCGAAGCGCTCGCGAGGCGTCTCGGCCGGATCGACGTCTACGTGGACTTCACGTGCGTCGAGCGCTGCGACACCCGGTGCTGGAACGCCAAGAGCCGTGACTGCAACTGCCAGTGCATGGGGCGTCGGCACGGCGCGGGCGGCATCACCCACGGCTGGAACATCGTCGGGGACGCGACGCTCGTCCTCGTCCACGGAACGCGGCGCAGGCACTTCGTCGTCGAGCGCCCCACGGAGAAGGAGGAGAACGGTGGCCGCTGAGTGGCCGTACCACATCACCGACCAGGCGAAGGCCCTGCACCTGGCGATCGAGCCGGACTGCCCCTGGAAGAACGAGGCGAACTGCTCCCTGCGCAGGACGATCCAGCTCGTGCTGGACGAGCAGGAGCGGTGGCTCTCGGCGCAGCGTGAGAACGTCGACTTCCTCGTGGAGAACCTGGGCCGCAAGATGGTTCTCCACGTGAGCGACGGTCGGTCGATCGGCGAGACGGCCGAGACCTTCCGAGCTGCCCGAGAGATCTTCACCCTCATCGCCGAAGCAGAGGGCGACGAGATGGCCCGCGCCTGGATCATCGGCATGAACCCGCACCTGGGCGACGAGTCGCCCATCCTGGCCCTGAAGGAGGGGCGGGCCCCGGAGGTCTTCCGGGCGGCCCGCGCCTACCTGAACGGCCAGTGGACCTGAGACAGGAGATCACCTTGCTCGCACACTTTCCGGACTTCCTCTTCGCCTACGGAGACGCGGAGTTCATCCCGCACGACATGACGCCGAGGGGCCTGATCTCCCTGGCCCTGCACTCCTCGCGCGGCAGCATCTACCTGATCAACGGCGACATGAACCAGGAGGAGATCCGCAACGCCCAGGACGCCGGAAGCCTGTGGCGTCGCGAGAACGTCTGGTCGAAGCTGCCGCGTCTCGCCGACGGGTCGCTGGACCAGATGCACCTCAACGTCGTCTCGTACGCCGACCTGCGGAACTCCGTGGCGATGTACTTCGAGGACGTGACGAACCGGCGGGCTGCCCGCGAGTCCGTCGGGTTCATCGCGGACCACGGCACGCAGGACATGCAGCGGGTGCACAACCTCTGGGACAACGACTGGAGCCGTATGCCCGCCTCGGTGCCCCGTCGGCCCTTCCAGGACATCGCGACCCTGGAGGACATCTCCGGCGTCCGCATGGGCCGTCTGCCGAACGGCCTGGAGCTTCCGGCGCAGGACCCGCGCGGGCAGCACCACGCGCTTCGCGACGCCGAACACGACAAGGTCGTGCACGACTTCCTGCTGGAGCACTCGCACGCGGTGCGAGTCGCCAGCGGCGTCGTTGCCGTCTAGGGGGCGACCGTGATTCAGCCGATCCTTGAGATGAGCGACCTGGACTCCCTGATGAGTTCGTTCGCCCAGGACCCGGTTCTCTACCTGGACGCGAACTGCCAGATCTCCGTCTGGGCGGCGGCGTACGTTCCGCACGGCCGCGTGCTGCTCACCAGGGGACAGGTCGTCGACCTGGCGGGGTTCTCCGCCGACCAGGACGCCGCGAGCCTGTGGGCCTCCCTCGGTGAGGCACGACAGGATCTCTTCGAGCAGGTCAAGGGCGAGATCGCCGAGGACGTCGAGCGCATCCTGAGCGACGAGCAGTGAGACGGGGGCCCTTCGGGGCCCCTGTCTTCTTTCTCGAAATCAAAGAACAACACTTCCCGATTCTGTGGTAGAGTTGTTCTTACAAGGCCCCCACAGGGGGCCCTGGAAAGGAGAAAAGACATGGACGGGCAGCTCTTCGTAAACGTCAGGTCCGGCAACCTGGTGCAGGTCGTCAACGACGGAGGTGCGGTCGTCACGATCTCCACCGTCCAGGAGGACGGCCTGGGCCGGAAGCGCCGGATCAGCTCGGACGCGTTCCACGACAACTACTTCGGACCCGACGGCGAGCCCCGCAAGACGGGCTACGCCCCGGTCAACACCCTCCCGGGTGACCACCCGCACGCGATGAAGACGGAGATCGACGACATGGACATGGCCGACCACTTCGACAGCATGACCGACGAGGAGCTGGCCGAGGTCATCGAGCGGCAGCAGCAGGCGAAGGAGCGGGCCGTCTACCTGGTGGACAAGGCGAAGGCCGTGATCAAGAGCCGCGCGGTCGAGTCCGGCACCCGGGTGTACGGCGACAACGCCGTCATCCTGTCCTCCGCCCGGAAGTTCGACGCGGCGACCGCTCGCAAGAACCTCACCCCGGTCGACTTCCAGCGCATCCTGCTCCCGAAGCCCGACGCCACGCTCGCGGCCCGTGTCTTCGAGAACGAGCCGGAGAAGCTGGTCAAGTGCCAGAAGGACAACGGCTGGACCCTCACGGTCCGCAAGGCCACCGACAAGGACCACGAGAACGCGGCCCTGACGGAGGCCGTCACCCGCAGCAGCGGCGAGGAGTTCTACCTCCAGTAGCCGCCGCCCCGGCGGAAGCCGGTCCGTGCGTCCCCACCCACGGACCGGCTTCCGTGTCAGGATACGGCCATGCATGAGATAGCTGTCCTGATTCCGTTCGCCAACGGAACACCGTGGCGCAGGCGAGCGCTTCAGCACGTAACGGCCTGGTACTCCGATCACCTGGAAAACGCCAGGATTCTGATCGGGAACTCGCCCGAACCGTGGTGCAAGGCGCAGGCCGTGGCCTCGGCCCTGTCCAGGACGAACGGCGAACCCATCGTGATCGTGGCCGACGCCGACTGCCTGGTGCCCGGCCTCCCCGAGGCGGTGTGCGCGGTACGCAACGGAGCGCCGTGGGCCATGCCGCACCTGAAGGTGTACCGGTTTGGCACGCAGGCCACCGAGCGCATCTACCTGGGCGACGAGCCCGGCTCCCTGACCGGCCGCCGGATCTGGTACGACCAGGACCCCTACAAGGGCTACGAGGGCGGCGGCGTGACGGTGCTGCGCCGGGACGTGTACCTGGACTGCCCGCTCGACCCGGGCTTCGTCGGGTGGGGGCAGGAGGACGAAGCGTGGGCCCTCGCGCTGAACGGCCTGTACGGCCCTCCGGCGCGGGGCGTCGCCCCGCTGTACCACCTCTGGCACGAGAAGCCCGCCAGGAAGACCCGGTACGTCGGCTCGGAGACCTCTGTGGAGCGCCTGCGCCTGTACCGGGAGGCCCAGATCCACGGCGAATGGAAGGGGGTGCTCGCGGAAGCGCGCGACCTGGCCCGGCTGTCAGTGCCGGAGTGTAAGGTTGCGACGTGACCACAGAAGATCAGAAAAATATTCGGACTTTCGTCGAGGGCGTCGCAGTCTCCGCCATCACGCAACCGAGTCAGCGAGATCTCCAGCGGGCCCCCGGGCCCAGTGATCTGGCCGACAAGTGCGACGTCTGCGTGGCCAAGAAGATCGCCAGCTCTCTCGGCATCGAGGGACGCGGCGACCGTGGCTTCAGCCTGAAGGCGTGGCTGGGAACAGCCGTGCACGAGAAGCTGGAGCGGGACCTCGACCGGATCTACCCGCACGCCGAGCAGGAGATCACTGTCGAGGTGGCGGAAGTTCCCGGTCTCGGACTGGTCAAGGGGCACATCGACCTGTACCTGCCGAAGAAGCTCACGATCGTCGACTGGAAGACCACCGACCTGAAGAAGCTGAAGGAGTACCGGTCTTCAGCCAACCCCTCCGCGTACACCATGGGCCTGACCGCCCAGGAGCGCGCGGAACTGGATGAGCTACGGGCGCTGGAGCGCGGCGGACTGCTGAAGGAAGAGCAGATGGCCCGACTGGTGGGCCTGATCGCGGCCTCGGCCGAGCAGTCGGGCGGCGTGCCCGACGAGTACATGGGCCAGACCATGCTCTACCTGCGGGGCTTGCGTCGGTCCGGCCGTCAGGCGGACTATGCGGTGCTCGTCTTCATCCCCCGCGACTCGAACAACGTGGAGGACATCTGGGTCACGTCCTGTGCATACAGGGACGACGTGGCCGAGGGGGTCCTCCGGAGGGCCGAGAAGCTGACCTCGATGGTCCGCGACGGCCGGGCGTCCGAACTGAGCCCGCACCCCAAGTGCTTCCCGTGCGTGATTCGGCCTAGGCTGCGCCGCTGATTGTGGTAAGCTAGAGGTACGAGAACACGACGAGACGGAACACGAAAACACGCGATACACGAGACGAAAAACGAGGAAGCCCATGTCAGAGCTGGTGCGACGCACGACCGGAGAGGTCGACCCCGCCCAGGCTCAGCGCCTGGCCAAGTCCAGGCTCATGCCGGAGCACATCCACAAGGACCCGGCCTCCGTCGAGTACATGATGCGCATCGGCGCTTCGCTCGGCATCGACCCCGCCTCCGCCATGCAGCACATCTACGTCTTCGAGTCGAAGGGCGTGCTGAAGGCCAGCATCTCCTCGCACCTCATGGTCGCCCTGGCGCTGGCCGCCGGGCACAAGGTGCACGTCGAGGGTGACGCGCTGAAGGCCACGGCGACCCTGGTGCGCCGGACCAGCCAGGACGACCTCGACAACTTCCGCCGGATGCGGGACGAGGAGCGTCGGCAGAAGACCGACCTGCTGGAGTCGACGCAGAACCTGTACGACCTCCAGCGCAGGCAGCTCCTGGAGCGGATCTCCGACCTGAAGGAACTCGCCCTGCTGGACGAGAAGCCCTCCACGGAAGAGGTCGCCGCCCTCCGCAAGCAGCTCGGCGAGCTGCACGGCCAGTACGACTTCGACGCCCTGCGTGCGACGATCGCGGAGACGAAGTTCGACCTTGCGAAGATCATCCGGTTCGAGTCCGTCTGGACCATGAAGCGGGCCAACTCCATCCAGGGCCTCACGAACAAGGGCACCTGGCAGAGCTACGGCCCCGAGATGCTGAAGAGCCGGGCGAAGTCCGGCGTCACCCGCGACGGCGCGCCCGACGTGATCCTCGGCATCAAGAACTTCATGTCCACCCTGGGCGTCACGTTCTCCGGCGACCGCGACGACGAGCTGGCCATGGCGAACGCCATGTACACCCCGGAGGAGCTGGGCGTCCAGGTCGACGAGTCCGGAGCGCCCCTGGAGGGCCGCGTCCTGAACGTCACCGACGAGACCGAGAACAAGGCCCACGGCCGCGTCATGAACCGGATGCGGGAGATGGCCGACAAGCTCGACGCCGAGGGCATCCTCGAATGGTCCCAGCGCATCGCGGGCCGCGAGGACGCGTCGCCCGACCAGAAGACTTCCGCCCTCCAGGCCGCCATCGCTGCGGCCCAGGAGAGCGGAAAGGCGGAGGCCATGGTGGAGATGGGGGGCCGCGAGGCCACGCTCTCCGCGCACATGGAATCCATCATCACCGACCTCCGCTGACACGCGGAACACACGAGAGACGAGAGGCAACGAGACATGAGCGACGAGACGACGTTCGACCCGTGGGACGCCCCGGCCGAGGAGCCCGCCATCGACCTCGACGGCGGTGACGAGGACCTGGCCGTCGGCGAGTTCGACGACATCCTCGACGAGATCGAGCTGGACGAGGAGGAGTCCGGCGAGGCCGTCCAGGCCCGCGACGAGCGCAAGGTCTACAGCGACCCGCGCGACGTCGGCCTGCTGGACAAGATGTGGGTGCCGATCCGTCTGACCTCCCCCACGGTCGACGAGAAGTTCGTTCCCCGGCTCTCCTCGAAGACCTGCATCGCCCAGAAGGACGGCAAGACCTACGTCCTGTTCGACCAGGTCGAGGCGATGCTGAAGGCCGGTGCCACGGAGAAGATCGCCGAGGTCCCGCTGCCCTACTTCATCGTCCAGGCCAACCACGTCGCCCCGCGCTTCGGCCGCCGCCGCTTCGACTACGAGATCGAGGTCCCGGTCTTCACGATCAAGACCGCGTTCTTCAAGCCGCAGGGCAACCGGACCGGCGGTCCGAACGAGCAGGGCCGTGCGCTGCGCGTCGCCTCCGGCGCGACGGCGGCCGGTGACCGCGTGAACAAGGCGAACATGCACGAGGTCGCCGAGCGCATGGACGAGCAGGTCGTCATGGCGCAGATCAACGTCGTCACCTCGAAGAAGCCGAAGTTCCGCGACCGGCTCGACGAGAACGGCGACCGGATCAACGTCCTGGTGGACCCGGAGACGGGCGACGCGGTGCTGGTCGTCAAGGTCGACGAGTCCGGCGGCTACGTCTACGCGGAGACCGGCGAGGTCGCCGACGTGAACGAGGCCCTGCTGGTGCACGTCCTCGACCAGAAGTACGCCATCCGCGACAACGGCGACTCCTCCGACGTCCTGAAGGAGAAGTACTTCCCGGTCAACGACTACCTGAGCATGTGGCAGCCGTTCCAGCCGGTCCCCGAGCGCAAGGTCGTCATCGAGCGGCTGGACGGCTCGGAGGCCGAGGGCGAGATCACGTGGGACACCGTGGGCGGCATCGCCCTCGGCGCGAACGCGGGTGCCAAGGTCGACGTCCTGCTCAAGGGCACGGGCGAGATCGTCACGGCGGTCTGGCTCGGAACGCAGTGGAACGAGGTGCCCGGCCAGTCCGGCGGCACCGACGAGTACACCGGCTGACGTGAGCCGGAAGGGCTGGGCGGATACGATCGAATCCGCCCAGCCCCACAGGGCGGGGTCCTCTCGGGGGCCCCGCCCTTTCCGTACTGGAACGTCGCACAGAAAAGGAGGGCACGCAGTGAGCTTCGTGTTCTTCCGCACGCTCTTTCCGAAGACGGACCCCGACGGAAAGGACATCGGATTCGTCGCCCTGTCGCTCTATCCCGGAGGGGTCTTCGACGAGGAGACCGGACCCACGCAGACGCACTTCTTCTCCTGGCCTTCCCAGGAGGAGGATCTGGTCGCGTTCTGCCTGCACAACAGCGACAAGGACGTGTACACCGTCCCGGCCCTGTTCAAGTCCCGCAGCAGCCGGAAGGGCAGCAACATCGCCCACCAGTGGGCGGCGTACGCGGATGCCGACACGCTGCCGCTCGACCGCCTGAAGGCCGAGCCGACCATGGCCGTCGAGTCTTCCGAGGGCCGCCATCACCTGTACTGGATCACGGAGACCGACGACCCGGCACAGCTCGTCGACATCTCGCGGTCGATCGCCACGGAGCACCGGGGAGACGGCTGCGACCCCGGCGGCTGGGATGCGGGCCAGCTCCTGCGCGTCCCCGGCACCTCGAACAACAAGTACGCCCGGCACGGCCGTCCCCGCTGGCAGATCCCGCAGCCGAAGATGGGCCCCACGTACACGCTCAAGGCGCTCGCGAGCCCCTACCCGCCGTTCAGCACCCAGGACCGGCCGTCCACCGGCTCCGAGATGCCCCCGAAGAACGAGTGGTACTACTCGGCCCAGTCGATCCGCGAGTCCGCCGAGGTCTTCCGGTCCAGCCCCGAGGTGTACGACCTGTACGCCTCCGACCTGCGCCCCGACCAGGACCGGTCGAAGACGCTCTGGAAGCTGCTCAGCCTGCTCGCGCGCCTGAACACGTCCCGGCTGACGGCCATGCACATCGCCTGGGACGCGAAGTGCAACAAGTACAAGATCGACGGCCGCCACGAGAGCGAGCTGTGGACGCAGCTCGTCCGCGCCTACGACCACCCCGACAATCAGCCGGTCCGCAACTCCTTCTCCGACGTCGGATTCCGCAAGGAGGCCGACAAGAGCACGGAGAACCCCGAGAAGAAGCTGCTGGCGTTCGCCGAATCCGTCCAGATCCTGAAGCCCGACGAGCGCGACCGGGTCCCCACGGATACCTTCGTCGACCGCTACACCCAGTGGGCCAGGACGCGCACCGACGCCCCCGAGATCTACCACCGGGCCGGTGCCTGCACGCTCCTGTCGGCGGTCTTCGGCGAGTTCGGCAAGTGCCCGACGAAGTTCGACACCAACCTCACCCTGTGGTTCTTCATCCTCGGGCCCACCACGCGCGCCCGGAAGACGACCGCGATGATGATGTGGGTCGACATGCTGGACGACGCCTCCAGCGATCAGTTCCCCTACCTGCTCGGCTCCGACGTGACGTCCGAGGCGCTGAGCGTGATTCTGCCCGAGCGCAACGGGCGCACCTCTGTGTTCTTCCGCGACGAGGCTCACGGCCTGCTGTACGAACAGGCCGCCAAGCGCTACCTGGCCGGTGTCAAGGAGCACATGACGGAGCTGTTCTCCGGCCGCGTCCGCGTCGCCCTTCGCGTGGGGAACCTGAAGGAGCACGAAGAGCGCGACATGTCCGTCATCCGGACGAACTTCATCACGTTCCTCTGCGGCACCCTGAAGCAGGTCGCCGCCTCCCTGACGATCCAGGACTACCAGTCCGGCCACCTGACCCGTTTCCTGATCGCGGAGGCCGACCCGCCGCCGATCACCGAGGAGCGGATGTTCACCGAACAGTTCGACGGCCAGACCCCGGGCGACGACCCGGTGCGACAGGGCCTGATCAACGACCTGCTGGCCGCACGGGCCTTCTGGATGAACACCACGGAGCCCGGCCAGACGGTGATGATCCCGTTCGAGGGCGAAGCCTGGACGCGGCTCCAGAAGGCGAAGTGGGAGCTGCACAACGCGGCCGACGGGCACGAGCTGAGCGAGGTTCTGCTGCCCACCGCCACTCGCATGGGCGACTCGATGATGAAGGCCGCGATCGTCCTGGCGATGTCCGAGCGCGAGAAGATCGTACGGATGCCGCACCTGCTCAAGGCAATGCACCTGGCCGAGGAGTGGTACCGCTCGACAACGCGGGTCGCCGGGCGCATCCTGCACTCCGAATGGGCGGCCCGGCAGAACGAGATCCTGACCGCGATCCAGGGCCGGAAGGAAGGCGTCACCGAGCAGGATCTGTACTCGCGCTTCCGCTCGAAGGTCCAGGAACGGGACATCGAGTCGGACCTGAACGTTCTCATGAAGGCCGGTCTGATCCACCGGACCACCGAGCGCGGAAGGGTGCGCTACATCCCCATCGCCCGAAGCTGACCCGGAGGAAGGCGTGCCCCGACAGCCCACCGGGCGGCCTCCGGGGCGGCCTCCTGGAGACCGCTCCGGTACGCCGCAGGAGAGGATCGCGAGGGCCCGGACCCTCCTGCCTTCCGTGTCCTCTTTCCCGCACCTCCTGCGGGCCGTGGACCGCGTCATGGTCCGGCCGAACCAGACCGTCTTCCGGAGTCCGTACAACGGCAACCCGAGGGACGTCGACCTGCTGCACGTGTACAGCCCTGTCGAGCGGGGCCAGATCCTGTCGTTCACGTGGTGGGCCTACGTGAACCGCAGGCACTGGACCCGCCGCAGGCGGCTGGCCGCCGTCACGCTCCTCAGCCCGCTGATGCTGTTCAGCTCCTCGTTCTTCGAGGAGATGACCGACATCCACCACAAGACCGTGTCGAAGTGGATGACGCGGCCGGAGGGGATGCTCGCCTCCCGGGTGACCGGATCGTGCGACATGCGGATCATCCACCTCGGGCTGGAGGCGGCCACCCGGGGCGACTCCGCCTTCCGGTCCTTCGCGGCCGACATCGTGCGCTCCAAGGGCGTCCCGCAGGCCATGGCGGCCCGGATGACCGGGGTGCCCACTCCGGCCCTCCTGGAGCCCGGCTGGGGCGTCCAGTACACCCCTGTGGGCCCGGACCTCCCGACCCTCTCGGTGCGCTCGCGCGAGGAGTACCTGATGTGGCTGGGCGTCAGCAGCGAGAAGGACCGCGACCTGATGCCCCGAGTGCACGGCCAGGAGTGGGTCCGGGACCTCTTCCCGGAAGCGCTGCTCAAGGAGCACGTTTTCACGTCCACGCCTGTGCCCAGAAATGGCGAGGAATGCTACCATCTTTGCATACCTGGCCTCCCAAAACTCCACCGAGCCAAGGATCTTGGGCCTCGATACTTCGAACGTCTCCGTACCTGGGAAGAGCGCTACATGCTCCCGGCAGCCACCGGGACATCGTGAGAGGGGGAGAAGGGTGATCACCGGATTCGACATCGAGACGGCCGACGCGGACCTGATCTACCGTGGCGGCCACCAGGGACCTTTCGTCCGGCTGGTCGGCTGGGTCACCGACGGCGGAGAGCCGCAGGTGTCCACCGACCCGCAGGAACTCCTCGACGTCCTGTACGCGAGCGACGTGATCTACGGCCACAACATCCTGGGCTTCGACCTGATCGCCCTGGCCGTCCACTGCGGGGCCGACTACTGGAAGCTCGCGGCCAAGTGCGTCGACACCCTCGTGGGAGAGCGGAGCGTCAACCCTCCGTACCCGAAGCTGAGACCCGGCGTCGCGCTGAACATGAACGCGCTGCGGAACAAGGGCCTGGAGCCCGCAGATCTGCGCATCGGCTACTCCCTGAACGCGACCGCCGCGCGCTACGGGCTGAGCGGCAAGACCGACGACATCATGCGTCTGGCGGCGCTGCACGGCGGCCTGGACCGCATCCCGCTCGACGACCCGGACTACCGCTCCTACCTCTGTGGAGACCTGGAGGTCTCCCGCTCCGTCTACTTCGAGCTGGGCCGCCGGGCCCGCTCGAAGGGGCTGATCGGTGTCGTCCGGCGCGAGGTCGCCATCGCGGCCATCCAGAACGGCATGTACATGAAGGGCCTGGGTGTCGACCTCGAAGAGGTTCACCGGCAGGTCGAGGCGACTGAGAACCAGCGCCTGAACGCCTACGCCTTCCTGCACGAGAAGGCCGGGGTCCCGCTCCCGGAGTCCCAGATCACCTGGCTGGAAGAGGTCGAGGTCCGCATCCCGCGCACCACGAAGCGGGGCAAGCGCATCCGGCACCTGTACGAGTACCTGTACGACCGGCCGTGCCCCGACCTGCGGACCGGCTACAAGAAGCGCGTCAAGCCGATCAGCTCCTCTCCGCTCATGACGACCGAGGGGAAGACGGCGTTCGAGGCGGCGCTGCGCGAGGCGGGCGTCCGCGACCGCGACATCCCGTACACCCTCAAGGGCTCCCTCGCCCTGTCCAGGCACGCGCTGGGGCGCGAGGCGTGGCTGCGCGGCAAGGAGTCCGTGCCGGGCCTGATGCGCAAGTACGCCGACAACCCGGCCGTGATCGAGCTGTGCGAAGCCGCGATCCAGGTCACCTCGGCCAACGCGAAGGCCGAGGAGGTGCTGAAGAACATCTGCCCCGACGGCCGGGTGCACGCCCGCATCGGCGACATCCAGGCGTCCGGTCGCTGGGCGCACATCGAGCCGTCGGTCACGAACATCGGCAAGCGGGGGGCGGCGCTCGCTCAGCGAGCGATGTTCAAGGCGCGCGAGGGGTACGTGTTCATCGCGATCGACCTCGACCAGGTCGACGCCCGCGCCATCGCCGGATGGTGCAAGGACCCGGAGTACATGAAGCTCGCCCGCCCCGGGATGGACATGCACCGCGAGGTCGCGTTCCGCGTCTTCGGTGACCGCTCCGACGAGTCCCGCAAGAAGGCCAAGGCGATCACGCACGCCTGGAACTACGGCCAGGGCCCGGCCGGGGCGAGCGCCCTGACGGGTCTGTCGCTGGAGATCACCACGCAGTTCGACGAGGGGATGAAGCGGGCCTTTCCGGTGCTGTGCCGCTGGCGCGACCAGATCCGCAAGCGCGCCGTGCGGACCGGGCTCGTGGCCAGCAAGTGGGGCCGCCCGCTGCGTGTCATCCCCGGCCAGGAGTACACGCAGGCCCCGGCTCAGATCGGCCAGTCGACGACCCGCGACCTCCTGTGCGACGGCCTGCTCCGCATGGACCCCGAGACGTTGTCCATGCTCTGCCTGGTCATCCACGACGAGATCGTGCTGGAGGTGCCCGTGGACCGCGTGGAGGAGATCGGCCAGCGGGCCATGGACGCGCTCACCACCACCTTCCAGGGCGTCCCGATCACCTGTGGCGTGTCCCCCGCCTCGCAGAGCTGGATCGGGTGCTACCAGGATTGACGGAAACGCAGGAAGTCGTCATGAAAAAGCGTAGAATCGGCGCATGATTCACGACTACTTCCTGCACGCCGTCGACCCCGGCGGCGACAGCGGCCTGAGCCTGCTGCACGTCCAGCCCGAGGAGTTCAAGCTGCTGGACTACTCCACGATCCCCTACGAGGCACCGAAGGAGGCCCCGCCGACCCAGCAGCTCATCGAGTGGACGCTGGACTACCCCGGCAAGCACATCCTCGTGTACGAGGACTTCCACATCCGCAATACCCCGGAGGCCGCGTCGACCGACACCACGGCGCTCCGGGTGATCGGCGGGATCGAGCAGATGCTTTACGACCGCTCGATCTTCCACGAGGTGGTCACGCAGCTCCCCGGCGAAGCCAAGCACACGGTCGCCGACGAGCACCTGGAGGCGCTGGGGCTCCACCTCGGGCACCAGCACCACCAGCGGCACGTGCGCGACTCGCTCCGGCACGCCGTGACGCTCCTGTTCAAGCGCCACTACCTGCCGGTCCTGCGGGCGGCGTACCCGAAGGGCGGGCTGCCGGTCAGTCCCCGCCGTTGAGCCGCCGCCACTCCTCCCAGGTGACGACTTCGAGCACGCCCAGCTCGACCGGGTCGCCCGCCGGAACCAGGCCGCCCTCCGGCGAGAACTGCTGCACGCCCTCGGCGGTGACGGTCAGCGTGGTGCCCGGCGTCATCTCGTTCGACACCTGGGACAGTCCGGCCGCGACGGCCGCCGGAGCGACCTGGGAGGGGCCGTAGAAGCTCCAGACCCGGTCGTTCCCGCTGGCCTGCGCCTCGCCCATGCTGGTGAACGCGACGCCGCCGAGGTGAACCGTGGCGTCGAGGACGACCGGGTCCGCCGACCAGGCCACGGTCAGCCGGACCCCGCCCACGCTCGACGCTCCGGCCGGAGCCTGGACGTCACCCGTCAGACTGGGCATCCAGCCGCTGGGCGGTACCTGTGTTACGGCCATCGGTCTCTCCTCGGTCTCCGGTCTGCATGGCCAGCTCATTCTGCTGGTCCTGCCTCATGATCTGAATGGCCTTGGAGAGCTGGGCGGTCAGCACCGCGATCTGGTGGTGCGCGTCGGCAAGCTGCTCGCGGTACGACGAGATCACGTCGTCCGACGAGACGGAGGCCAGGTTGACGGGGGTGCTCATGAAGGGAGCTTCCTTCCGGTGCGACGTTCGACGGCCTGCTTCACGCGGGTCATCATCAGGGCGGGCACATTGGACTCCATGAGCGCGTGCCCCACGAAGCGCTCACGGCTGGGCTCCAGTTCGTGACCCCGGTCGGTCAGGAGCTGGCGTACGTCGTCGAGACCCTTGGTGGACTTCAGGGTCACCCCCGAGGACTCTGCGGCCATCCTCTCCACCGCGACGCCGCGCTTCTCCGCGCTGTCCTGCGAGAGGCCCGTCATGCCACGGCAGGCGAACTTCATCCCCTCCTTGGCCGCCAGGCAGTTCCGGACGTCCGCGATGCCCGAGAGGACGACGTCGGCCGCCATGTGCATCGCGGCGTCCGTCGTCATGCGCCCGACGGCGGAGAGCTGGTCGGCCTGGTCGAGCAGGTAGTCCGGCGCGAAGCTCCTCATGCGCTCCGGGGGGCCTTCGAAGTAGTGCTCGGTGATGTCCGCGAGCGGGTGAGCCCCGGCATGTTTCTGGGCGTCCCAGAAGTAGAAACGCTCCAGGTCCCGGATCTCCTGGTCGATCACGTCCGCGTACTCGGCCAGGCCCAGCATCTCCTTGCGGTACGACAGCCCTTCCATCCGCATGTGGTGCCCGAACTCCGTCGGATCGTCAGGGTCGTTGGGGTTCTTGTGCACGATGATCAGCATGTCCTGGGAGGGGTCGTACTCCTCGGACTTGCGGTGCTGGTGCGGCCGGACGACGTGCCGGATCACTTCGATTTCAGGCATGGTTCCTCACGGGGTTCCGCAGCAGAGGATGAAGAAAACCTCATCGGTTCCTGCACTGGAAACGTACCGGAAGCCGTTCGTGGTTCCATTCGGGAAATCCTGGATGGACGAGGTGACCGGGGTGGAGCTGGCGTTCGGGCAGAGGATGGGGTAGTACTGCCGCGTGGTGATGGCACCGTAGGTGTACGTGCCGTTCTGGAACGACAGCCGGTCGAAGCGGATCATGTCGTTCGTGAAGTGACCCGTGTTGAACATGCCGCCGATGCGGAAGCGGGCGACCGAGGTGTCCCAGAAGATGCCCTGCACGGCGAAGGTCTCGCTGCCGTAGCTCCGCTTCATGTAGGTGTTCGCGATCCCGTACGCGAACTGGAGGTCGACGCGGCCGGAGGAGTTCGTCACCTGCTCGGGGCCGCAGAGGACGAACCCTCGTGCGTCCCATCCGCCGGAGCCGCCGGAGTCCACCTGGAAGATACGGGGGCCGGAGCCTCCGGCAGGGATCAGGCCGTCCCATCGGATGCCCGACTGGCCGGAGAAGTTGGCGTTCTCCGTGATCTTGATCGTGACCGCGCCCGACTGGCTGACCATCTCGTAGTACGCGGAGCGGATCGAGTGCTTCGAGGTGATCGCGTCCGCGCGGAGCCGGTTGACGTCGATGGCGTCCGCCTGGATGAGCGGAGCGGTGATCCGGCCGTCACCGATGAATACCGAGTTCTCCTGCCAGATCTCGATGTCGGAGAATTCGATCGCCACGTTCGGAGAAACGCTGTTCTCGGACCGGATGTAGATGTACGGAATGATGCCGACGACGTCGGCAGGAATTTCCGAACCGTTGACCGACTCGACGACGAAGGTTCCGTTCGCGGTGATCTGGAAATCCTGCCGGATGACTCCGGCGAACTGCGTACTCACGCCGTTCCGCGTGAACTGGCGTTGCAGGATGGCCACGGAGAGGAAGGCGCTGCCGGGGCTCGCGGGCCAGCCGGTGACCGTGATGGTCATCCGCCCCTTGATGTTGCCCGCCGTGCCGTCGGCCGAGTTCGGCCGGATGACCGGGGTCAGGTACTCCACGTTCGGCACCGTCGGCCCGGGGAAGTCCTGTGTGGGGAAGTCCAGGTTGACGTTGTTGACCAGGTTGAACCGGCTGTAGTTGTTCGTCGCCGTGTAGTTGTGGTCGAAGCGGATGTTGCCCGCCGACGTCACGCTCCAGACGTTCGCACTCGCCGAGGAGTTCTGGGCGGTCTGGATGCGGAAGGCGTTGAGCGTCGCCGAGTTCATGCCCGGGTCGATGAACAGATTGCTCGGGTTGCCGACGGCCAGCACGTCGACCGAGAGGCTGTGGGCCTTGATCTTCTCGGCGGTGATCGTACCGGCGGCGATGTTGTTCGCCGTGATGGTGTTCGCGGCGATGTCCGGGCCGGAGACACCCAGGACGACGGTCGAGGCGGTGGCTCCGGGTGCCGAGATGACCGCCGCGCTGTTCCGGGCCCGGAAGCGCACGTAGACCGTGTTCCCGACGTTCCAGGTGGGAAGCCCGCCCTTGCCCGACAGGATGACGGAGGAGCCGGGGGAGAAGATGTCGCCGACGTGGAACCAGGTGGAGTTGTTCGTGGACGCCTCGACCTGGATCTCGCGGAACGACGCCTCGTACGGCAGGCCGTTCTCGTCCAGGCCGTTCCACTCGGCCTTCACCGTGCTCAGCTTCGAGGACAGGATGGGTGCCGACGGGATCTCGGGTGCCTCGTTCGGGTACGCCATCACCTGGGCGACCTCGGAAGTCCAGTCCGAGGTGTAGCCACTCAGGCGGATCGCCTGCACCGAGAAGTAGTACGTGAAGCCGGAGTCCAGCAGGGGGACGAATCCGTGGATGCGCTGGCCGGTCGAGGGCGACGCGGGCTGCGGAACCTGGACGACGCGGGCCTGCTGGAAGTTGTGGTCCGACCGGCGGGCCGCGACGTTGTAGCGGACCACCTCGATGTCGTTGTCCAGAATGTCCTCGGTGACGACCTCGAACGAGACGTCCGCCATCGCCACCGGCTCTCCGAGGTCGGAGAAGTACGGCGTGTTCTGCACGGCCGGTGCGACGGGCACCTTCGGCGGCGTGCTGTCCTGTGCGGGCGGCGGCGGCTTGGACTGCCCGGCCCCCGTTCCGCCGCCGCCCACGGGCCCTCCGCCGCCCGTGATGCGGCTGACCCAGCGCTCCGTCTGGAGGGCCCGGTCGGTGAACCGGTCGTTCAGCGTGAGCGCGATGGAGACGCCGTACGGATCGACCCCCGAGAGGGTGATCTGATGGATGCGCATGGACGCCTTCTGCGACCCGGTGTCGTCCATCGCGCGGATGTAGTCGCCCTGCCGGTACTCGGCCAGTGGTACCGGTGCCCCCTCCGTCCAGATCAGGCGCTTGGTGAACTGCGCCCTGGACTTGTACTTCGTCTGGAGCATCCGCGTGCCGATGATCTGGAGGTAGCTGCTGTTCGTGACACCCGAGGCCGAGAACGCCTCGTCCCAGGGGCCCCAGGGGAGGTCGGCGGCCGGGCTGGCCGTGAGGAGCCTGCTCGTGCGGGTGTCGCCGATGACCAGGAGGCTGCCCGCGTTCTCCTCCCACGTCCGCTCCACCGGCTCCTCGGACGTGGCCAGCATGGAGTGGATGTTGATGCCGGTGTCGGTGTCGAGCGTGCGCCGCAGGACGGTGTCCGGCCGGAAGATTTCGAACTCGCGCTGGTTGAACCACCAGTCGGCGATGCCCTGACGGGCGAACGCGTCGATCACCGACCAGGCGTCCTGGCCGAGGTCGTAGTCGCCGGAGACGAGCGTCGTCCAGGCCGCACCTGCGGAGTCGACCGAGCCATTGAAGGTGTAGGACATTCCGGGGATGTTCTGCCGGTCCTTGGACTCGTCCAGCACATCCTTCAGAATCTGCCCCGGACCGACGTTCGTCTTGTAGACGATCCGGTTTTCCTTGTTTAGCCGGGAATTATCCTTGCTGAGCCAGCGGACCTTCTTGAGCTGCCACCCGTAGGAAGGCATCGTGAAGGAGAGAACGCGGGGTCGCTGGGCCAGGTTCGCGGAACGCTTGATGTTGATGAACCGGCACCCGGCGTACTCGTTGTAGTTTCCGGTCTTCGGATTCTGGAGTTCCAGTGCGACTTCACACGGAGTTTTGAGAAGTTCCGCCGCTTCCGAGCCGTCGGGGTACGTCATCGTCAGCGACGACATGTCGTTGAAGGGAAGACCGGCTTCCCAGGAAAGCGGGTGCGGCAGTATGCCGATGGCAGCGCCGTTCGGCGCGTACGCACGGAATCGGACCCGAAGCGTGTTCTCGCTCATCTCACACCACCGCGTACTGGGATCGGACTGTCACTCCTGCGTTTCCTCCAGCAGTGGTAACGGCAAAAGTGCCCGTCCTGTTCCCGAAAGCGCCGGAGCCGCGTGACGTGAAGGTGAGGGGTCCGTTGTCCCGGAATTCGAGGGCACCCGTCACGTTGGTACCGCTCGAAAAGCTGAAGCTGGCAGAGGTCTTGATGAGGGCGCGCATGTACCGGGGGTCGATCAGGAGCCACTGACTGGAGTTGACCGTCGAGCTTCCGTCGCCCCAGAAGATGGTGGTGTCGGAGGTGTTGTCGGTCACCTCGAAAGACGTGCAGGGACCCTTCAGGAGCAGCAGGGAATCCGCGATGGGGAGCGTGGAGAGGAGTGCGTTCGGAAGCGTGTTGGACGCGCCGTTGAAGAAGACGACGTCGGTCTGCGGCCCCCGCCAGGCACCCAGCGGGGAGCTGAAGATGATCGTGGCGTCGATCCGGCTCGTCGGGCACGAGAAGTCGGGGGACGCCATCGAGACGAGCTGCGCCTCGCAGGTCTCGCTGATGGACCCCCGGTGCCGGGTGAGCGTGATGGGCTGATTCGTGCCCATCCCCAGCAGGCCCATCAGGGTGTTCCACCGCGAGGCGGCGTCCTCCGCGTCGGAGCCGGAGACGCGGACCTTCAGGGCGATCGTGATCTGGGTGAGCGGGTCGTTCCACTGGGGGATCGCGTAGTGCGTGTTCGGCACCTCGATGACCGCACGGCGCGGGGCGAGCGCCGGGGCGTACTCCGTCCCCTCCATCAGGTAGATGCCCGTGCTGACGGCGTTGCCGCCGATCAGGAAACCGTTGATCGAGTACGCGGTCGCCATCTCACACCCCGCTGATCGTGGCCGCGTAGGCGAGCGAACGGTTGATGGTCATCGACGTGGGCTCCGCCTGCGGGTACATGTTGTTGATGTTGAAGACGTTCCGGGGGCCGCCGGAGGACTGCGGCGTGAACGGTCCGGCCGTCGCCGTGATCGGCTCCGGGGTCGCCTGCTGCACGAGGCCCCGGTTCATCATCGCCGATCCCGTGTTGGTCGCGAGCTGGATGGGGCGCAGCTTCGGCCCCTGGTTCATCCCGAGCATCCGGGCCACACCGGCCATGCCCTGGCCGCCGCTCCCGTTGATGACCTGGAGCAGGGCACCGAAGCGCCGGGCCGCTGCCGCGTTCACCACGAACTCGCCGTCGGAGAGCATCGCCGGAATCGAGTCCGAGGTCGGTCCGCCGGGCCCGTGAATCCAGCCGCCGCTGGCCGCGTAGGCCGTCGCCGGGGGGCTGTTCTTCTGGTAGTAGTAGTAGCCCACCGAGACCGTGGCGCTCGTCGAGAGGTTCCGCGAAATCGCGCGGCCGGAGTCGTAGGCGTACTGGACCATGTTGTCGAGGGTCCCGGTGAAGCCCCGGTAGTTGGCCATGTCGGCCTTGCCCTTGACGTCGAGCTTGCCCCGGTTGGTCGCCCGGGTCGCTGCCTCCAGGCCCCGCAGCAGCTTCAGGAACTCGTCGTCGCTCAGGATGCCGTCGCCGTTCACGTCGAACGCCCCGGCCGCCTCCTTGCCGAGGATCGCGGTGGCGAGCGCCTGCATCTGGGCGCGGTAGTCGGTGTCGCTGAGCTGTGCCTTGCCCTTCGGGTTCAGCAGGCCCTGACCCTCCTGGCTCCGCAGGAACTCCTTCAGCTCTTCGACCTTGGTCCGCGTCTCCGTGTCGTCCAGCTTCGCCTTGCCGTTGGCGTCGAACTGGCCCTGCGACTGGAGACCCTTCACGAGGGTCGAGAGCTGGGTGAGCTGGGCCTGGAAGAGGATCGAGTCCAGCTTCGCCTTGCCGGTCGCGTCGAGCTTGCCCGACGCCTGGGCCTCCGCGATCAGGGTCTGGAGCTTCGTCAGGTCACCGAGCGCGCCGACGATGTCGATGGCCACGTCCGGCTTGATGCTCTTGGTGTTGAGCAGGTCGATGAAGACCCGGACCTTGTCGAGGGAGTCGAGCGCCTTCGCCTGGTCGGCCGTGATGTCGATCTTGATCTTCGACTTGTTGAGCTGTTCCACCAGCAGCTTGTACTGGTTGGAGACCTTGGCGAAGTCCTCGGCGGTCTTGGCCTCGTCGATCGCGTTACCGAAGACGTCGGCGATGATCTTCCGGGTCTGGATCGAGGCGTTCTCCACCTTGCCGGAGTTCGCGATGATCGAGGCGGCCAGGTCGCTGGTCGCCGTCGAGCCGATCTCCCGCAGGCGCGGCCCCAGCTTCTCCAGCTCCTCGGCCGACAGGTCGACCAGCTCGGCCAGGGCGGGCGCGGCCTCCGGACCGAGCTTGCGGAACTGCTCCGCGACGTCCGGCCCGAGCGTGGTGGCGATCTTGATCAGATTCGCCGACCAGTCACGCTGCGCCTTGGAGATCTTGTCCAGTTCCTTGAGGTAGGCGTCCAGGCCGCCCTTCGACTTCAGCGAGAACTGGCCGACCGCGTCGGCCGCGCCCTCGAAGGCCGATTCGGCCGCCGCCTTGAATGCGGTGAGCGGAGTACCGAACCCTTCGAAGGTCTTCGCCAGCTCGTCGATCGCGGTCTGCGCGGCCTCGGCGGTGGTGTCCAGCTCCTCCAGCGACTCGCGGCCCAGCTTGACGTTGCCGCTCATCGAGGTGGCCGCCTTGCCCGTGTCGTCCAGGGCGTTCTTCAGGAGGTCGGCCGCCAGGGCGTTCTTCGTCAGCTCGCTCTCCTGGGCCCCCACGGTCTCGCGCAGGGCCTCCAGGAAGTCCCGGGCGCGCCGGGCGGCCTCACCCGTCTCGTTGAGCTGGGGACCCGAGTTGAGCATGATGCCGCCCTTGACCTCGGTCTCCATCGTCTTCTCAAGCTGCTTGATTGCGTCGTCGAGTTCCTTCGTCGCACCCTTCGGGTCGTCCAGAGACCGGGTCAGCACGTCGCCGACGTCGACACTCGTGTCCCCGAGCTGCTTCAGCGCCTCCTGGCTCCGCTTGCTGCCGTCAGCCAGCTTCGAGGACGAGGCGGCGGCCTGCGCGGTGTCCAGCAGCCACTGCTTCGTCTGCTCGCCGATCGCGACCGTGTTCTCCTTCAGCACGTCCGTCGAGCGCTCCACGACACCGCTGGCCTTGTCGATCTCCCGGAGGTACCGGCTGGCCGCCTGCGCGCCCTCGTCGTGCCCCTGGGCCTGCTTGTCCAGCTCGGCGGACGATCCCTTCACCAACTCGATCGCCCGAAGCTGCTCCTTCGCCGAGTCCCGGGCCGTCTCCGCGCTGCGCTTGGTGGCGTCCGCCATGTCCTTGGCGCTGATGGAGATGGTGCGGTACGCCTGGCCGGTCTGCTTGAAGGTCTCGGTGTCCGCCTTGATGGCGTTCGCGAGGGCCTGCGTGCCGCCGGTCGCCTCCATGGCCGAAGCCGCGATGCGCTCGCCCTCCGAGCTGAAGGCCGCCATGTCGGAGATCATCGGCCCGAGCAGGATCGCGATCGTCGTCAGCGCCAGGCCCCACGGACCGAAGGCGAAGGATGCCGCACGGGCCGCCAGGCCGACCCGGGTCGTGGTCGTCGCCACGTTCGTGAAGGCCGTCGCGGCCGTGCGTCCGGCGTTACCCGCCACCGTGAAGCCCGAGCCGAGGGACGCACCGGCCTGCGCCGCGCGCTGCATGTTCGTCGACATGCCGCTCAGCAGCGGAACGGTCTGCACCGTCGAACGGTTCAGGCCGCTCACGGCACCGGCAGCCAGGGCGGTCTGGCCAGCGAACCGGCCGGAGGCGTCGGCGAAGCGCTTCTGGGAGTCGGCCGCCTTGATGTTGGCCGCCGAGATCCCGGTCATCGCCAGGGCCGTCGCGGACCCGGCCGTGTTGAGCTGCGTCAGGACGCCGCGCTGCGTGGCCGCCGCCTGGAACATCGTGTTCATGTTGCGCGAGGCGGCCACCGTGGCGGCACTCAGGGTCCCGAGGCCGAGGGCGGAGGACTCGGCCGCTGCGGCGTACGCCCGCATACCGGCCTGTGAACGGGCGAGCGATCCGGCCAGCGTCTGGGTGGTCCCGGCCAGCTCCCGGGTCGCATTGACCATGACCGTCTCGGCGGCGACCGTCGAGTCCAGCTCGCCCCGGAAGACCTTGAACGCGGTGCGCAGGTTGAGAGTGCTGACGCCGAGGTTCTTCTGGAGTTCCCGGGCCGCGATCATCGACGAGATGGTCTTCGAGAGGGCGATCTGGTAGATCAGCCAGGCCGCACCGGCCGCCGTGACGACCGTGACGAGCGTGCCCAGGATGGGGATCACGGGCCCCAGGTGGGCGATCGGGGCCAGCACCTCGTCGGCGATGAAGGACGCCACGCCGCCGAGCGCCTTCGCCAGCGGGCCGCCGAGGTTGGCGAGCAGCGTCTGGAAGGCGTCGGAGAGGTTCTGGATCTCGGCGGCCGTGGTCTCGTAGATGCCCTTCGACTGCCGGTTCAGCTCGGAGCCACGGGCGAACTCGGTGTTCGCGCGCTCGAACGACTCCTTGACGATGTCGAAGTTGTTCGCGAGGCGGGAGAACACGTCGATGTCGCGGACCGCGTTGATGCCCAGCTCGCGCAGAACACCCTGGACGTCACCGCCCGCTCCCGCGAACTGGCTCAGGCCCTGGATGAACTGCTGAAGGAACTCGCCCCGCATGGCAGGGTTGTTGAAGAGACGGGTCACCTCTTCGTCGGTGAGGTTCATGACCTTGCCGAGCTTCGACAGCTCGGTCCCGCCGTCCGCGATGGCCAGGGTCAGCTCGTTGAAGACACGGGTCAGGGCACCACGCGACAGCTCGGGCCGGACCTGGAGGGTGGCGAGAGCCGCCGACAGACCGGCGGTCTCCTGTGCGGTGAGACCGAACAGGTTCGAGACCGTGGCGATCGACGCATTGACGCGCAGGATCTCCTGGTCGGTGGCGGCCGAGGCCGTACCGAGAGCGAGGATCGCGGAGCCGAGCTGGTCGATCTCCGAGATCGGCACGTTCTGCATCTGGGCGATACGACCGAGGAGGATCGTCGCCTCTTCGGATGCCACGCCCGTGGTCAGCGAGAACTTCACGATCGTGTCGGTGAAGTCGCCGAGGTTCTGCTCGGAGACGCCGATCGCGGCACCGAGCTGACCGATGCGGGCGACCTCCTCGAAGGAGATCGGGGCGCTCTGCGCGATCTCCTGGAAGCGCTCAAGGAGACCGACGGAGGCCGCCTCGGCCTCGCCGACGACTCGGGCCACCTGGGCGAACGCCTGCTCCTGCGAAATGGCGGCGCTGGCCATGGCGGTGGGGATTTTCTGAACAACATTCAGAAGGTTCTGGAAGCCCTGCTCAAGCTGGCCGATCGAGTTGCGGAGCGCGAAGGTCGACGAGGAGACCGAGACCTGGCTCTGGTCGAGCTGCCGGTTGGAGGCGACGAGACGCTGCCGCGTCTGCGCCGTCCGCTCCTCTGCGGTGAGGCTTCGCTGGGCGGCCTGGGCGGCCTTCTCGCGGGCCAGGGCGAGCTTCTGCTCCTCCAGGGCCATCTTCTGCGTGGAGGCCGCCGTGGAGGCCGCCAGGCGCTCCTTCGCGAGCGCCAGCTTCTGCTCGTCGAGCGCCTGCTTGGCCGCAGCCTGCGCCGCCTTCTGCCGGGCGGCGGCCTCCTTCTGCTCGGCCGTGATCGCGTTCTGGGTGACGCTCGACATGCTCTTCTGCGCGGAGGCCAGGGTCTGGATGACCTTGGCCATCCGCTCGTACAGGACGATCGTCCGCTGGATGCGCTGGAACTCCTTCTCGCCCAGCGGTGCGATCTGGGCGAGTGCGCTTCGGAGCTGCTGGAACGCCTTGACCATCAGCTCGGCACCCTTGGCACCGGACTGCTCGTTCTTCGAGAGGGCCTGAACGGCCGACGCGTAGTTCTTCGTCGCGCTGATGATCTGGTTGTAGACGGTCAGCGACGCCTTCAGCTTCTTGGCGAGGTCGTCCTCGACCAGTGCCACCTTGCCGATGACCTGGTTCAGGTTCTGGAAGACCTTCTCCATCTGGCCGCCCTGCTTGGTGACGGCCTGAGCGCCCTGGGCGAATGCCCGGATGTCGAGGTTGATCCTGGCCGTAGCGTCGAAGCTGGTTGCCACGGCCGACCTCCACTGTTCCGGTCACTCATTCGGCATGTCGTTCCTGTACGCGTGCGCCCGCGAAGGCAGCGGGCGATCAGCACCCCATACGTTACGTGCTCGCGCATACTTCGTCTCGCCCTTGAGTCGGGGTGCGCCGCCCCTGTTCTTCTCCCGGGCTTCCTTGTCCTTTTCCAGCTCGGCGCAGGCGTAGCAGACGGTGCCTTTGAGGTCGAAGATGATCTCGTTGTTGGTCGACCGTCCGATCCAGGCCGGAGTCCCGCACCCCTTGCAGGTCTCCTCGTCCAGGATCTCCAGCGCCACGGCCAGCTTGCGGTTCCTCTGGTCAGACCAGTCCGACGTCTCGCCGGTCAGCATCACCATCGGGGGAACCCCCCACGACCGGGCCGCCTTCAGCACCGGCCTGATCCACGACCCGGTCTTCCAGGTCAGCACCTCCGCCAGGAAACCCGGCATCGATCTTGTCGGTCCAGTCGCGGGCCGCCGACAGCTCGGTGCCGATCTTCTCCATGAGCCGCATGGTCTCGGAGGTGATCAGCCTGCGCAGCAGGGCGTCGGCGTCGGTCTGGCTCGGCGGCGGCAGCTTCCGGCCCCTGACCTCCATGCCCGTGCAGAAGTGCGCGAGCTGGGCCGTGAGGGTGTACCGCGTCCGCAGCGTGACGTAGTCCAGGTTGTCGTCGGAGGCGTTCGCGAACTGCTGGTTCTCGCGGTGGAAGTTCCGCGTGGCCTCGCGGGTGATCGTGCCCAGCTCCTCCGGCGTGCGCGCCTGGAACGAGAGGGTGACGGCCGAGGCCAGGATGTTCGCGTTCAGCTCACGCTTGCGCTCGATCAGCGCCTGCGCCTCACTGGCCGCCTCCTCGTGTTGGCGGAGGAGATCGTCGAGCACGGGGTCCACGAAGGAGCCGGAGCCACCCTTGCGGCGCTCCTCGACCTGCTTCGCGATGTGCTCGGCCTCCAGCGTCACGATCTCGATCTGGTCGATCACGCGGGCCAGTTCGGCACCGCTCTTCTGGTCGACGTAGACCGTGTGGTCGAACTCGGGGAAGGAGGCCGTGTCCGAGAGCCATGCCTGGAAGTCGAAGTTGTCGGGGCCGGGCTCCGGGATGCCCGCCCCCACGGTGTCCTGCGTCATGCTGTTCCGTCCCTTGGGTAGTACGTCAGCTTCCGGTGCTGCCGACCTGCACGAGACCGTCCGAGGAGCGGCCCTGCGCGTAGAACGTCGGCTGCATCTGGAGCGGGGCCGTCGCGTCGTTGATGACGTTCGGGTCGCCGCTGAGGAACTTGAAGACCGTGACCCAGTCCGTGTTGACCGCCGCCGGGTCGTTCACCGGGTGCTTGGAGATGCGCTGCACCAGGTATCCGGAACGGAGCGGCTTCTTGAACAGGTGGAGGACGTCGTTGTAGATCGACTCCTCCAGCTTGTTCGGGTCGCGGTCGATGAAGACGTTGAGCTGGCCCTCGTAGTTCTTGGCCGTCGGGGTCGCCACGTTCGAGTCGTCGCAGAGTCCGCGAGTGTCGTCGGTGTCGCGATCCGTCCAGCCCAGGGTCAGGTCGGTCGTGAGGGCGCAGGAGATGTTGATCCCTGCGTTGATTTCCGCCGCCGTCGGGTGGTCGATGTCGGCGAAGCCCGCACCGTAGACGCCCTCGTAACCGAGGGACGTCTGGTCGGACTCGTCGACCCACCAGATGGTGAGCGACGGCGGAAGGCTCTTCACTGCTGCCATGCTCGGTACCTCCGGCCGAAGGCAAGATCTTACGGGGGGAGTGTAACCAGGAAAGCGTTACCTGGGGCATTCGTCGGAGACGTTACCTTCTGGCGGTCAGGAACCCGGCTCCGTATGCGGACCGACGTTGATCAGGCCCCGGTATCCGATCGCGAGATAGAACCGGAGAGTGTCGCCGATACCGACCGGATACGGGTCTCGCACGGTGCCCGATCCCGCTTCGGAAAGCTCCCCCTGCCCGGCCGGTCGGTACCCGTGCAGCAGATCCCTGGCCGCCTGCGCGAGCTGGAGGAGCGACAGGCCGGAGGGGGCGACGGACTCGACGATGAAGGCCGCCTGCTTCGTCACACCTCCATCCGCCCCGCTTCCGCACAGATCGGAGATGGAGATTCGTCCTCCGAATCCCGACACGTCGAAAGCCTGGCCGAACCACAGAATCAGGCTCGGCTTGTAGAAGGCCGAGGGGTCTTTCACGATTTCCGTGTTCTCCGGAACTCCCTCCAGATACACGGGCGTATTCGGCAGGCCGGTGTCCAGCCGGTGGAAGATGTCGAGCTGCCAGTCGAGCAGGGAAGCCATCAGCGACCGCCGATCCGGGCCTGGAGTTCCGTCGTCACGCGGTTGAAGGCGTCCAAAACCGCCATCATCGGCGTGATGCCGGTCCTCGTGCCGAACTCCTGGAAGGGCGCGTAGAAGGGCTCGCGGTGCTCCCAGCCGAAGCTGATCTTCAGGATGTCGGTGCCGAAGTCGCCGGTCCCCGTGACGGAGCGCTTCATCAGCCCGGTGTCCACCCGGCTCTTCGCGCGCACCTGCCCCTCGCCGCGACGGCGCGCGTTCGACATCTCCAGGACGAGCTGCTGCCGGGACTTGTTGAGGTGGTCGACGACGAACGCGGAGAGGCCCGCATCGAAGGCACCGCTCGGCGTACCGCTGCCGTAATAGCGGTTCGTGCCACCGAACTTGTAGTTGTACTTGATTCCGATGTAAGCCATCTGCGTCCACCTCGGTTCTTACAGTTTGACCCAGGGACGTCCAGCCGAAAGGGCCCGCTCCTCCTGGTCCAGCGGAAGGACTTCGTCCAGGTCGAACGCCTCGTAGTCCTTGATCTCCCCGGCCATCGCGTTCAGGTCGTCCGAGGTCATCGAGAGAATCCTCTCAGCCCTCTCCCAGTACGGCCCCTCCGTGAGCTTGGTGCCGGTCCGGTTGTAGCCGTGGAATCCCGCGTGGTACGCACGCGGGCGTTCCGCGTAGACCGTCTTCCCGTCCAGGCTCTCGCGCACCCGGTTGATCAGGCCGTCCTGCTCCGCATGGCCGGGCGGAATCCGGCTCGCGGGGAAATTCTTGCGGCAGTACATCACCATGTCGCCGAAGTACACCGGGTTGGTGTGCCTGGCCAGCCGCTCGACGACATCCGGCCGCATGGAGACGCCGAGCGACTGGTAGGACGGGTGCAGGTACGCCGCACCCGTGGCGGGTGCGTTCTGGTTCCGGCAGGCGCTCACCGCGAACGCGCCCGGCTCCGCGCGGTGCATCGCCTCGTGGAACTCGAAGTACCCGTCAGCCACCATGATGTCCTCTTCCACCACGTGGACGAGGTCGGGGCTGCTCTTCAGGCAGTCCGCGAGCCCGGAGAGGACGTTGTAGGAGTTCCCCCGGAACATGTGGTGATGCATCAGCCGCAGGTACAGCACCGGCAGGCGGCCGGTGAAGCGGTTCGCGACCTCCCGCGTCTCCTTGTCGTAGCCCCGGTCCAGGCTGACGACCACCTCGACACCCGGCCGTGCCGCCTTCTCCAGGCGGCTCAGGCAGGCGTACAGCATGTCCGGCCGCCGCCAGGCCGGTACGAGCACCACGTGCCGCATCAGACCTTCTCCACCAGATCGAGCGCCATCCTGCTGAACTCCTCGTTCCTGGCCAGGAAGTGATCCCTGGCCCGCTTCCCCACCCCGGCCCGGACGGGCTCGGGGAGTGCGGCGGCCCTCCGGGTGGCCTCCGCGATGAACTCCGGCGTGGTGAACACCTGCTCCGACATGTGGTGCCGCGACTTCGAGCGCACGCCCACCAGGTAGCCCCACTCGGGCCGGATGTGCTCGTTCATCGGCGAGGCGTCGGTCGTGATGACCACGGCCCCCGCCGACATGCCTTCGACGATGTAGTGCCCCCACCCCTCCGCCGTCGAGGGGCACAGGTGGATCGCGTGCTGGTTGATGATCCGGGTCAGCTCCTTGTCGGAGGGCGACTCGATGACCGTCACGCCGTCCGGCACCGTCAGCGGCTCCTTGGAGACGATCGTGAGCGGGGGCAGGTCCGGGTTGGTCCGCCACGCCTCGACGACCTTCTCGGTGCCCTTCATCGTCGACCGGCCGCGCAGGTGCAGCACCCGCAGTTCGCGCTCCACGGACTCGTCCAGGCGGTCCTGGCCCAGGAAGCCGGTCAGGGTGACTCCCCGGCCGCCCCGCATCCGGCAGAAGTCGTACGCGTACCGGCTCTTCGCCCAGATCTGGTTGAAGGCGGGCAGGTACTTCATCCATTCCGACGGGAACCATTCCAGGTTCAGAATGGCGATGTTCCTGGCCGCGTTCTGCGCGAGATTCCGGCTCACCAGTTCCAGGTGAAACGCCACATCCGCGCGCGGCATCGTCTTGGACTGCCAGTCGTAGAACTCGACCTCGTGCCCGGCCGAGGTGAACAGCTCACGAAGGAGCCCGACGTCGAGCGAGAGCCCAACTCCGTTGTCCCTGCTCAGAAGAGCAATCTTCAGACCCACGCGTACCCCTGCCTCGTCATCACGGTCCGATCACCCACTGGCCGTCCTGGAGGACGACGGCCGGAGTGCCCTCGAACGGCGGCGGAAGCGTCTGCGGGTGCGCCGCGTCCACGTCGCAGAGGCAGTTCCGAAGCCATGCGTTCGACGACATCAGAGGGTTGCGTACGTGGAAAATGTAGTGGGTCAGTTCCTGGTCCGGAGGACTGTCGATCACCCGGATGATGTCGTTCGCGTGGACCGGCGGAGACTTCGCGATGGGGACCTGGACGCGGATCGCGTGGACGGTGCCCATGTCGCCGCGCTGCGTACGCACGCGGGCGCGCCAGTCCTTGTTGTTCACGACCCGGCCGTCACCCCGGTACAGCAGGATCAGCTCGGGGAACTTCTCCCCGCCCGCTCCGTCGGGAATCGTGAGGCCGCCCGTCGCCGGATCGAATCCGTAGTCGCCACCCTGTTCGGGTCGGCGGAAGATCTCCACCTGGGCGTTCATGTGGCCGATCGCGGCAGACCGCTGATGCCACGGCCAGCGCGGATCGAGGGCTGTTCGACGGTTGAGTGAGGCCATGCAGCTATTCTGCACGCAGTGGTGGCTGGAGATCCGCCATCACGGCGCGGAAAACGCGCACCAGCAGGGGCGGAGCATCCGAGGGCTCCGCCCCTCCTTCCTCGAACACGGCCGTGACGCTGTCGCAGGTGACCCGGATCGCTCCGGACTCGCGGATCACGGTGATCGGGGGAAGGAACTCGCGGTCGTCCATCTGGGCCTCATCCCTCGCGGCAGATCCGAGGAAACCTACTCGGATTCCCCTGGATGAGAAGCCCTACGGGCCGGTATCCCTCCGATCCGGCTACAGCCAGCCCCTGAAACCCGTGAGTCCGTACGTGTACGCGGCGGGGAAGCCCCGCAGCGAGTACGGGAAGGTCTCCTGCGGAAGCGGCTGGAAGTCCACGATCTGCATGATCTCGGAGTCCTCGTCCACCTGGTCGGCCCGGTCGTCGAGCTGCCGGGCTGCGGCCAGCAGGGCCGAGGCCAGCTTCGCGCCGTCGGTCTGGAGGTCTTCCGTCCGGATGACCTTCTGGATCAGACCCTCGGAGACGGCGAGCGCCCGCAGCGCCGAGGCGGCGGCCCGGTAGATCCGCGCATTCGTCTCGCCGGGGGCGATCTCGTACAGGGCGCTCAGGTGCAGGTCGGAGAACATGTACTCCGGCTCGTCCTCGCCCGTGTAGTCGACCTGCTCGACGTCGGGGATGAGCGCCCGGATGCGGCCGATCGCCGTGGTGAAGTCCGGAGGGACGGTGTCGCTGGTGCCGCTCGTGGCGGTCACAAAGGTCATCGCGGCCATGGGGTGATGGTAGACCGGCCCGATCGATGTCCGATTAATCCCGATTAATAGTCGACTTTTCCAGGGTCAACGCGCATTTCTGCCAGTCCCCCACCACTAGAGCGGAAGAGAAAGACCTGGTCAGGGGCTTATGGGTCCACCTCGTGGGCAGTCCCCGAGAAGTAGCCCAAAAGTTGGTCAGTATGTCCTACTTTGATGGGGTTGCCATTGGCAGCCAAAGACCGCCAACTCTCGGAAAAAACAGAGATGCATCTAGGCGACCAGCGCATACACGGCCTAAGAACAGGTACATGTCCTCAGGGTGTGTGCACGTTCGTCGCTTCGCTCCTCACGTCCACCCACCCACCGGACAGAACCACAGACGTCTTTACGGAGGACTCCGTCCTCCTCCATCCGTCTGTGACGCGCGCGCGAGCCGCACGGCGGCCCGCCCGCCACCACCGAGGAGGAGGGGGCGCTTCGCTTGGAAAGACCTGGGGTGGTGCAGGCGG
>Ga0247829_10000001_pt1 | contig 93159 bp, 122 predicted proteins | sample 12C_Control_Day4_FD_207765 | JGI IMG/M metagenome (GOLD analysis project Ga0247829, IMG submission 207765) | Soil microbial communities from agricultural site in Penn Yan, New York, United States - 12C_Control_Day4 | ecosystem: Environmental > Terrestrial > Soil > Agricultural land | place... | reverse complement strand
TGGCCACCGTCCCCGCCCCGTCCCCGCCGCCGGCGCGCGGGGGCACGGTCTCGGCGGCCGGCGGCGGGGACGGGGCGGGGACGGTGGCCACGGGCGCGTGATCGGCTTCCGCTTCCGCGAACGGATCACCTCCGAAAGGGTCCCCTCCGGGGGCGGTTCGAGGGCCGGTACCGTCGGTACCGTGTTCTCCTGTTCCTCCTATACGAGGGCCGATTTCATTGTTAACGGGAGAAGAGGGTACCGACGGTACCGGGTTGTCCTCACCCTCGCTGAGCTGGCCGTTTCCGTTCGGGTCCTGGAACCGGATTCCCAGCCACGCGTAGTACGGATTGGGTACGGCGAGCCCCGGGTCCAGCGTGGACCGCCCTTCGCGGGTCTTGATCCGCTTCCGGGCGACCCCGTTCCGCGAGCACTCGTCGTGGCTTCCGAATCGGGCGGTGAACGTCCTGTCCGTCCACTCCCGGTGGCCCTTGTCGGCCAGGTACTTGTTGAACGCCTCGCGCAGCTCCGGGGCGTAGATGTGGGAGTCCCAGTCGAACTCCAGGACGTCCCCGATGAAGGACAGCACCAGGTCCGACTCCCGGCGCCACTCCAGGGTGGCCTCCGCCACTTCCGCCGGCGGCGGGGGCAGGATCATGTCGGCCGCGTACCACTTGCGGGCCCCGTCCACCAGCCACGCCAGGACGGCCTCAGTGACCCGCTCGTCGGTCTTCACCCGCTGGCGCAGGTTCAGGTCCCCCGGCCGGTCGTTGGGCCCCGTGCACGCCTCCCACGGCTTGCAGTACTTGTACGGGAAGACGAGCATGGCCAGCCGGCGCCACGTGCCGTGATCGGACTCCTCCACCAGCGGCTTGTGGTTCGTGTTGATGATCAGCGTGTGCGTCGTGGAGAAGGTGACGCTGTCCTGCCGCATCTTGCGGGCCGTGATCTGGTCGGTGCCCGCCAACTTTTTCGCCCGGTTGACGTCCAGGCGCTTGGCCTCCGGTGTCTCCTCCAGCACCGCGAGGCGAGCGCCCATGAAGTCCATCATCTCGGTGGGGTGGTTGTCGCTCGCGTTGCCGAGCAGCGCCCGGTCGGCGACAGCCGTGTGGTAGCCGCCGCGCTTGCCGGCCGACTTGGCGATGGCGTCCATGACGGTAGAGTTGTGCGTGGGGACCAGGTCCCGGCCGGCGAGGTACAGGGCGTCCTCGCGGTCCACAGTGATGCAGCGCACCGGCCTGGAGTCCACCCTCTCGATGGCCGCGATGCTCGGCGCCGAGGTGCGCACGCGCGGGCGGGAGGCGCTGATGCGGCCGGCCTTGCGGGCCAGCCGGAAGGGGTTCAACCCATCAGGACCCGGCGTCCACGTGACCATCCACTTCGGACCGACGGCAACGCCTTTCAGGGTCGCCACGGACTCCTTTACCGTCGCCTTCCACCCCAGCGACCGCGCCAGGTACAGCACCCCGTCTGCCAGACACTTGCGGGTGGACGTGAACACGGCCTGACCCTGCCCCGCAGACGCGAAGCCGTCGGTGTCCATGAGTCCCTGAAGCAGCGCCAGGCGCTGCTCCTGGGACCCGGCCAGGTACTGCTCCGGGATGTGCTTGTTGTTCAGCACGCCCAGGGACCGGAGCTGTTCGGTGATGGACTGGCCGTTGCGCTTGCCACGACCGCCCCCGTCCCCGAGAGCCCACGCGTACGGGGTGTTCTGCCTTCGCACCGGGATGCCGGCTGCCCGGATCTCCTCGACGATCTGAACGTCGTCGGGGTGGCAGGTGAGGCGGTTACCCGCGCTCTCCCCGTCCCCCAGCCAGGCACCGAGCACGTAGGGGTCAAACGGCAGATCAACTGGCTTGGACTGGATCGGCTGCTGTTCGGGCAGCCGGAACCGAAGCCCCGCGCGGCCCCCTCCCGTACGGGCGTAGACGCCCCGCTGGACCATCTGTTCGGTGGTCAGCGTGACCCACCGTGGCCTGTTGAGCTTGCTCGTCCCCTTGCTCAGCCGGACGGTCCACAGGTGGTCCGCGTCAGCCACGACGGACCGTCCGTCGGTCGTGGTCACCCGGTAGCAGCGGCGTCCGTGCAGGACGTCGAACGCGTGCGTGACCTTTGTGGGCTGCCCGTCCGGGCCGTACACCTCGTCACCGGCCACGAGGTCGCCCATGGTTGTCCAGCCACGGTTGGCGGTGAGCATCGGCGTGTCGGTGTCCAGCGCCTTCCCGTTGGACCCGCCGCCCTGGAGGATCAGGATCAGGTCGTCCGGCGGGGTGTGGCCGGTGATGGACTGGCCCATGCGCATCTGGAACCAGTCCAGCACGGCCGCCGGTACCGCCTCCAGCGCCTGCTTCCAGTCCGGGTGGAACGTCGCGGGGACGTAGTCGCAGCCGGTGATCTTCGTCATCAGCCGGTCCGGGTCGTGCGGGGTGAGGACGCCGGTCTTCAGGTCCAGGATGCCGTTCTGGCAGTTGAGCGCGTCAGGGTCGTAGTCGAAGTCCGTCGCGGCCGACTCCAGGATGCCCCTGGACAGCTTGAGCAGGTTGCCCAGCTTGGACGCGGCGAGGGCCCCGCGCCACCCCTCCTGCTCGGTACGGAAGTCCTTGTTCGGCTCCGCGCGCCACTTCTCCAGCACCCGCTGGAAGCCGGCCAGGGCCCACAGTCGGATCTCCTCCATCACCGTGGCGTCGGTGCACTCGGTCCACACCTTGCCGTCCCAGCGCATCCACCCGAGACCGGCGGCCCACCGGTAATGGCCCTCCAGGACGTCGGAGCACACCGTGTCGGCGAGGACCGCGTCACTGAACGCGGCGTCGCGGTTGTTGTCCGAAGGCATCTCGGAGGTGGCCGCGTCCCGCAGGCCCTCCAGCGTGCCGCCCGCGTGGAAGTAGTCGTCCACGCCCTTGACGGCGGTCCCGTCGACCTCTTGCGGAACGATCAGGTACCGGATGTCGGCGGCGCCCTTGGACTCCAGCCACATGCCGAGCCGGCGCATCGCGTTCAGCACGTTGGAGTTGTGCCGGGCGTCGGAGTCGAAACAGATCACCACGACCCGGCCCTTGAGCGGGATGTCCTCCCAGTCGCCGAGCGTGCCCAGCCGGCTGCGCCAGTTGTAGACGCCCGAGAGCGCGATGGCCGCGAGGCCCTTGGAGGCGAGCGAGTCGGCCTTCTTCACACCCTCAGTGATCCACAACGGGGCGGCCCCGGCGCGGACGGCTGTCGCCATGAGCGGCGGGACGTCCAGGCGCGGCTTGGTGCCCTTGGGGGTGGCGTATTTCACCGGCTTGCTCTCGCTGCCGTTGCTGTTCGGCTGCGGCTGGCCGGGCTTGAACTGCGCGCCGATCCGCTCGCCGGTCACCCGGTACATCGGGATGAACAGTCCGGGGAAGGCCGTGTCCTCGCGCCAGGCCCACACCGGGATGGACTCCTCGCGCAGCCTCGCGCGGTCCTCGTCGGTGCCGTACAGCGTCTCGTACCCGCGTGCCTCGCGGTGCTCCGGGGCGATCTCGCTGGCGTCCAGCTCCGCCAGGTGGTGGTCCGACACCTGCCCCGCGTTCGTGTCCACGTACGTGGTCATCGGTGGTTCCTCGATTCCTTGGTCCGTGCTTCCTTGGTCTGCTGGGGCGTGGGCACTTACGTTCTCCTCCCCTTCCGGCCGGCGGGCGCGCGGCGGTCGAACCGGGCCGCCGAGGCGGCGTCCCACGCCGGTGCGAACCGCTGTCCGGTCCACATCCGGGGGACGTCTGCCACGACGCCCTCCGGGTGCCAGAAGCGCACCATGTGGTCGCGCCCGCAGGTGTCGCCCCGCCGGTGCAGGCCACGCAGCACGAGGACGATCAGCCCGCTCCCCTCGGCCAGCTCCGCCCAGCGTGGATCGTCGAATGTATCGCTGGGCGGCTTAATCTCCACCCACACCTGGTCAGGGGCCCATTCGGGCCGGATGCGGAAGTCCGGCAGGTACCAGCCGCTGGCCAGCCTGTAGCCCTCGGGCTCGTACTCCCACGGGACGCCGGCCGCGTCGCAGAACGTGGCGAACCGGGCCTCGGTGCGGGAGCGGAACTTGCAGCCGAACGCCTCGGTCTCTATCGCCTTGATGACCGGCGGCGCCATCACGACCCCGTGACTGCGGGCGTGGCGGCGGAGACGGACACCTCCGTGGCGGGGCGGATGCGGGTCAGCTCGTCCAGCTCCGCCGGGTCCACCCACACGCGGCCGGTGCCGTCCTTGTACTTGGTCAGCTTCCCCTCGGCCAGCCATCGGTAGACGGTGCCGTTGGCGACGCGTGCACGGGCCGCCGCCTTCGGGACGGTCAGAAAGTCCTCCACTGCTCCTCCTTGACGGTGCGTAAGTATGCGTCACGATGATACCCGCGTTTACACACGATTACACGAGGGGTACCATAACGGACAGCGGGCCCGACGGGGCCGCGCCGACCACTGACCAAGGAATCCCGGGACGCCGGGGCGGCGATGGGGTGCTGGTTCGGCGATTGCGCACCCCGCTGGGAGGATCACGGGCCTATGACCACGGAACAGACCGCCTACGGGGCGGCGCTCAACCTGTTCGGCTCCGACGTGGACGACGTGGAACTGGTGGACTACCTCGGGCGCCTGCGCCGCGCGGCGGCCCACTCCACCGGCCCGCACGCCGACTGCCCGAGCTGCTGGTGGACGGTGCGCTGCGACGGCCTCGGGGACGGCGAGCACTTCGCCGACCTGTGGGAGCACCTGATCGCGCGTCACGGTGCCGACCCCCGGTTCGCCGACGAGCCGGCCCGCATCGCGTGGGACCGCGCCGTGGCGGAGTACGAGGGGACGAAGGCCGCATGAGTGCGGAGGACTACAACCACGAGCTGCGGGCCCGGGCGCTGGCCCTGTCCGAGACGGACCTGCGCCGCGTGGTGGACCGGCTGTTGGAGCAGTGCGGCAAGGAAGAGGCGTACCCGGTTCCGTCGGACCCCCGGTCCGGGATGCTGCACGCCACGGAAATTTACCGGCTGCTCGGGCTGCGCCGGGGGCCGGGCTACGGCGCGCTGGAGCGGGCGCTGGACGGGAACGACGAGGGGGACCGATGAGCCAGACTCTGGCCCTGCGCGAGTACCAGCGCGAGTGCATCGACACGGTGCGCGCCGCGTGGGCCGACGGGATGCAGCGGCCGGCCGCCGTGCTGGCGACCGGCATGGGCAAAGGCCATCCACTGAACACCGAAGTTCCCACCCCGGACGGTCTGCGCAAGTGGGGTGACCTGGAGCCCGGGGACCTCGTGTTCGGCAGCAACGGTCACCCGACCGAGGTCGTGGACGTCTACGACCGTGGCGTCCTGCCCGCGTTCCGTGTGACCTTCCGGGACGGGTCGTCCGTCGTCACGGACGCGGAACACCTGTGGACCGTGCGGGACCACGCGCACCGGCGTACGTCCCGGGAGGTTCGCACGCTCAGCACGTCGGAGATAGCGGACCACGGATTGAAGCACGGGCGGGCCAACCGGTGGGCCATCCCGGTGTCAGGCACTCTCACACCCGACGCGGAACTCCCTATCGGCCCGTACACGCTCGGGGCGCTGCTCGCCAACGGCTACCTGAGCCACACCAGCCCGGTCCTGACCACGCCCGACGAACACGTGGCCGAACGCGTCCGTGCGGAGCACGAGGTGACCCGGGCGACCGTGGACGAGACGAAGTGGTGCCCCCGCTTCATCGTCCGAGGGGTTCAGAAGCACATCCGTGTGATGGGTCTGGACGTGGCCAGCGCGGACAAGTTCATCCCGCGCCGGTACCTGGAGGCCGGGACGGCGCAGCGACTTGCCCTGCTGCACGGCCTCATGGACAACGACGGCTCCAGTCGGGCAGAACGCCGGGCGGTCTGCTACCACACCACCTCGCCGCGACTGGCGGACGACGTGAGCGAACTGGTCTGCTCTCTCGGGGGTACCGCGAGCGTGCGGTGCTACAACCGGGTTCAGCCGACCAGCGGCGAGGACTACGAGAACATAGTGGTCAACATCCTCATGCCCTCTGACGCACCCGCTCTGTCCACCCCGAGGAAGAACCGCGCCGGCGGACCGCGCCGGACGTTCGAACCCCGGCGCACCATCGTGGCCGTGGAGCGAGTGGAGGACCAGGAGATCCGGTGCATCCGGGTGGCCGCGCCGGACAGCCTGTACCAGGTGACGAGGCACCACATCGTCACGCACAACACTGTCGTGTTCTCCCGCATGGCGGCCGAGCACGTCGAGTCGGAGGGCACGCGCGTCGTCATCCTCGTGCACCGCGACGAGCTGGCCGACCAGACGCTGTCCAAGCTGAAGCAGACCGAGCCGTCCCTGTTCACCGGCAAGGTGAAGGCGGCGGACGACAACATCGCCGCAGACGTCATGGTCTGCTCGGTGCAGACCCTCGCTCGGGAGAAGCGGCTGCACCGGCTGCTCGACAGCCAGGAGAAGTGCGGCAAGGTCGGGCTGGTCATTGTTGACGAATGCCATCACGCGGCGGCCGTCAGCTACCGCAACATCCTCGCCGCCCTCGGCTGCTACAGCGGGATGCCCGGCACCAAGGCCGTCGGCTTCACCGCGACACTCGCCCGGGGCGACGGCCAGGGTCTCGGGGACGTGTGGGAGGACGCCGTCTACACGCGCTCCCCGCTGTGGGCGATGAGCCGGGGCTACCTCACCGATGTGCGCTCCCGGCTCATCGACGTGGACACCCTGCACCTCGGGGACGTCAAGCGGAGCCGGGGCGACTACACCGCCTCGTCCCTGGGCGACGCGCTGATGGAGGCGGGCGGCCCGCAGATCATCGCCAAGGTGCTGGAGGAGCACGCGGCCGACCGCCGGTCCCCCATCGTGTTCACGCCGACGGTGGAGGTCGCGCGGGAGACGGCCGAGGCCCTGCCGAGCGCGGCGTACGTGCACGGCGGCACGCCCCGCGAGGAGCGGCTGAACATCTACCGCAAGTTCCGCACCGGCGAGATCCGCACATTGGTCAACTGCATGGTGCTGACCGAGGGTGCCGACTTCCCGTTCGCAGACTGCGCGGTCATCGCCCGGCCGACCAAGTCCGAGCCGCTGTTCATACAGATGGTGGGGCGGGTGCTGCGGCCGTCGCCGGCCACCGGCAAGGAGGACGCCCTGGTGCTCATCCTCGCCGGCGAGGGCGGGTCGCTGTGCACGCTGGTCGACCTGGAGCCGGGCGCGCAGCTCCGGGAGGTGGCCGACGGCGAGACTCTGGCCGAGGCGTACGAGCGCGAGGAGTCCAGCAAGGACGCCCGCGTTCCGGCCGGCTCGCTGCGGTTCGCGCTGACCCACCGGGACATCGACCTGTTCAAGGCGTCGGCCGCCTACTCGTGGCTGCGCACCCGAGCGGGAATCCAGTTCATCCCGCTCGGCGACAACGGGGAGATCCTGCTGTGGCCGTCCCGCGAGGGCGCCGAGAAGTGGGACGTCGCTTACGCCCCGCCGAGCGGGAACTGGGAGCGGCTGCACGAGGGCCTGGACCTCGGCATCGCCATGGCGTGGGCGGAGACCGAGGCCACCGATCGGTCCGCGCTCAACATGACCCGGACGGCGGCGTGGAGGAAGAAGCCGGCGTCTCCGAAGTTGATCGGAATGCTCCGCTACGCCGGGCACACCGTGCCCGAGGAGATCCGGGCCGGCCTCGCCAGCGACCTGTTCGCGGTCACCCTCGCCTCCCGCAAGCTGGACCCTTACATGCAGCGCGACCGTCAGGTATGATTTAGCTAAATCTACAGGAACGGGGACTACGGAATGGACGAGACGAGGCTACGGGCGGTCGTCCGCGAGGAGATCGCTTTCGCCATGAAGACGCTGCATCTGGCGGCTGGCTGGACCGAGGCCGACGACGACGCGTTGGTGGCCGTCCGGCGGACGGCGGAGGCGTTCGAGCACGTCTACCTGCGAGAGTGTCAGGAGGCCGACGGGAAGCAGGCGCAGGAGCCGAAGAACCCGTTCACCGAGCCCGACGAACAGCCGCACATCCACCGCTTCGAGTACGCGGACGACGGGATGTCTGGGCACAGCGGGTCGTTCTGCGACTGCGGCGCGGAGGAGCTGGCCGTCGAGAACGAACGGCGGCGCATCGCCCACGCGGCGGCGTACCTGCCCGCCGTCGACCTGAACGCGCTGGACGCCGGGGCGTACAAGCTGCTGGGCAACCTCGCCCGGAACGACGCCTACACCAACGCCGTGATCCGTCTGGTGCAGCACGGTGGCCCGCGCATCGGCCGCTGACCCACCCGGGAGGGCTGCGGCGGCCCTCCCCACCTGGCCGTTAGGCCATTGACCAAGGAACCAGGAAGGTACGCCCATGACTCAGTCGACCCCTGAGCGCGCACCGTGCGCCGTGTGCGGCAAGGAGTGCAGCGTCAACGCGGACGGCACGGTCCGCCACCACACCGCCAACAACCCCGACTGGCAGGCCAACCCGGACAGCCGCAAGTGCAAGGGCGCCGGGGAGAAGCCCGCCACGCCGGCCGGTGTCGCGCTCGCCGAGGACATGACCGCCGACAGCCCACAGTGCCGCCTGTGCAGGCACCCGGTGCAGCTCACCGACAACGGCCGGGTGCGCAGCCATCTCACCCCGGAAGCGACGCCCCGGCCGTGCCCCGCCGGGAGTGACTTCCCGCTCGGCACGTACCCGGACATCGTCGGCACGACGGACGGTCTCGTCGCGTCGCTGGCTGTCGACTGCGGGCACGTCCCGGTTGGCCAGTGCTACATCTGCGCCGGTGTGCCGATCCCGACGATGGCCGACCAGTTCAACGGCTCGCCGCTGGCGGAGGCCCTGACCCGGGAGACGTCCGGCGTCGGAACCGTCCTGGACGCGATGGACGACGGCACCCGGACCGAAGCCGAGCGGTTCATGGGCGCGCCCACGGGTGGCCCTCTGCTCAGGGCAAGGGTGTCCGCCTTGCTCACCGAGGGCCGCCCGAGCCCGGAGGGGTTCGACCCGGCGTGCGGTAAGTGCAACACCGACGACCACCGGTGCCCCGGCTGCGGCACCAACGTGCCCCACGGCGTCGTCGCCTGTGCGGAGTGCACCGCGCGGGTGGACGCGGAGAAGGCCGCGCGGCAGGCGGCGTGCACACACCCGGACGGATTCCGAGACACGCTCAGCGTGGACGGCCGGGAGGTCCCCGCCTGCGAGCACTGCGACGCCGTGGGCTGGTTCACCCCGCCTGAGAGCCGGCTGCCGCAGGGCGAGACCGAGGACGGCCGTCCGTGCGACCACGCCGACGGGGTGTTCGGCGTGGAGGACGACCGGCTGGTGTGCGTCGCCTGCGGTACGCCGTGCACGCACCCGGACGGGTTCACCGAAAACGACCCGGCGGAGGACGACGGGGAAGAACTGGTTTTCCGGTGCAGGCTTTGCGGCGCCGTGGACTCCGGGAACGACGAGGCGACCAGCCCCGACCTGGACCCTCGGGACGTGATGGGCCAGGTGCGCCGCGATGTGGCGGCCGTCCGAGCAGCTACCGGCCCGGTGCTCCTCGGCCTTCTGGAAACCGGCGACCACTTCACCCGGCGCGGTTCGCTCATGCGCGTCACCGGCGAGACCAACGGCGTCATCCACGCCATCGTCATCGGCGGCCCGCACGACGGCCGCACCGGCAATCTGACCAACCTCGGCGAGACGGTGGAGCGGGCCCCCGCTCCCCGGACCACGGAACAGGAGACCACGGAATGCACGGACGACAGGACGCCGCAGCAGCGGCCCGCTTCCTCGGCGGCATCGACGCCGACAACGACCAGCCCGACGACGGCCCCGGCCCCTGGTTCCCCGCCGCCTACGAGGGCGAGTGTTCCGGCTGTTTCGCCGCAATCCGGATCGGTGACATCATCCGCGCCGACGGCGACGACGGCTGGCAGGGGCAGGAGTGCTGCGGTGACGACTGACCAGGCGGACGCGGCGGCGCGGTTCCTCGGCGGCCGGCCGGCCCCGGCCCCGGCTCCCGCGCAGGACCGGAACGCGTCGGCGGCGCAGTTCCTCGCCGGCGGGTCCGGGACGCACGGGGAGAAGGAGACCAAGCGCGACCGGTACGGCCGGTACCTCATCCCGCACCCGGACACCGGCCGGGAGCAGGCGTGGACGAGGGCGACGACGTTCGCCAAGTCCATCAGCGACACGTACGCCCTGTCCCAGTGGGGTCTGCGTATGGCGCTGCTCGGGGCGACGATGCGGCCGGACATCGTGCAGCGCGCCCACGGCAAGCACGTGCGCGCGGACAAGAAACTGCTGGACGAGCTGACGGCGGAGCTGAAGACGGCCGCCGGTGACAAGGTCGCCGCCAACCTCGGCACGTCCATGCACTCGTTCACGGAGATGGCTGACCGGGCGTGGCACTCGCCGGGCGGGCCGCGCAGCATCCTGGAGCAGGTGCCGCCGGACTGCCGGGACGACGTGGAGACGTACATCCGGCTGCTGGAGGAGACGGGCCTGGAGCCCGTGCCGCACCTCATCGAGTTCACCACGGTCGTCAAGCAGTACGGCGTCGCCGGGACCTCGGACAACTGCTACAAGGTCACCAAGCCGCTGGTGCTGGGGATCGGCCGGGCGGAGGTGCGTCTGTCCCCCGGGGAGTACGTGATCGGCGACAAGAAGACCGGCCGGGATCTCGACTACGGGTGGCAGGAGATCGCCATCCAGCTCGGGACGTACGCGCAGGGCATCAACACGGCCGGGGTGTGGGACCGGCACGAGGAGACGTGGGAGCCGGACCCGCTGAGCCGGTTCGACAAGCCGGGCACGAAGGTCCGGCTGGACGCGGGCATCGTCATCCACCTGCCGGTGGACAAGTCGGGGACGAAGCAGCCGGCCGTCTACGGCATCGACCTGGAGTCGGGCTGGAACGCGGCCGTGCTGTGTGAGCGGGTGCGGGAGTGGCGCAAGCTGCGCAACCTCGCCTCCCCGGTCATGGTCTCCGAGGCGGGCACGTTCGCCCCGTCGCGGCCGGCCGCGCAAACGGTGAAGTCGGCTCCGGTGGCCGGGGACTACGACCCGGACACCGGCGTGACGTCCCGGACGACGGTCCGGCCGCCGACCCTGCGCGAGCGGGCCAAGGCGGTCACGTCCAAGGGTGAGGCGTCGGCCGTCTGGCAGGAGGCGACGAAGGCCGGCCTGTCCAAGGCGGAGGTGGACGCGCTGGTCGACGTCATGCAGACGAGGCTCCGGGAACTCGCGGAACCCGGTGGGTGAAGAGGGTTTAACTAAATCCTCCGACGGGGTATCATAAAAGCATACGGAGCACACCAACTCCGGGCGCGTCAGACGTAGTTCACCAATCGTCACAGACCCTCCCGGATCAACTCCACAGAGACCGCCCCGGGGCCACATCCCCCGGCCTCGGGGCCCTGAGAGACCTAAGCCGCACCGTCGTGCAGCAAGTAGCCCGAGGGCGAAACGCTCACACCGGCGGTCGGTGGGTGGTCTGGCGGCGGCCGTAAAACGCTGGCAGCGCGGTAGCTCAACTGGCTAGAGCCCCAAGGACCCCGGTCACCCCGTGCCGGTAAGTCCCTGGAGATTCGGGTTCGAGACCCGGCCGCGCACCGGAGCCACGCACCACCGGCTCCCCTCCCCCGCCGACGGCGGGACGAGGAAACCCAGGGACCAACAGGCCCACAGACACAGGAGAAACACATGACCACCTCGACGGACCCGTTCAGCGCGGACGCCGTGAAGGCCGCCCGGTTCCTCTCGGGCGACAAGAAGATCGGAGCCAAGTTCCCGAAGGTCGGCCACGTCGTCGCCGGCACCATCCTGGACTGGCGGATGGCGCAGCAGACCGACAACGAGACCCGCGAGCTGCTGTTCTGGCAGGGCAAGCGGCCCACCATCCAGTCCCAGCTCACCATCCCGGTGGAGTCGGCCCGGCCCGTCGAGATGATGGTCATCGAAATGCAGTGCGAGGCCACCGGCGTCACCTGGGAGGGCAAGGACTACGAGGAGGTGGCGCTGCCCGAGGATGACGGCAAGCGCACCCTCTACGTCTCCAACACCAAGATCAAGGCGCTCGCCGACGCGCTGAAGAAGGCGGGCATGCAGCTCCCCGAGGTCGGTGGGTACCTGGAGATGGCCCGGGGCAAGAGCGTCAAGGCGCCCGGCGCCAAGTTCGCCAGCCAGTCGTTCAGCGCCCGGTACACCCCGGCCGCGCAGAACCCCCACGCGGAGCGGGACGTGCCGGTGCACTCCGCCACCGCCGTCAGCGGCGGGGGCGACGAGCCGGCGGACCCGTTCGGCGGCTGACCCGAACCACCGCACCACGAGGAAAACCCCGGGCAGAGCGCGCCCGGGGTTTTCCCCTGTTTACGGCCGAGGGCCGCGACCGCATCATGTCAGACGGCCGCCTTCCGCCGGCGCCCCGGGCGGGCCGTGGCGCGCTTCCTCCGCAGCTCCATGAGCGGGCTGATCTCACCGACGCGCGGCCACTCCACCGCGCGCAAGGCGTCCACGTGGGGCTGCGGCACCCGCACCACCGGCCGGCCGTAGGCCGCGTACCCGGCCGCGCGCAGCCACCAGGCGTCGCACATGTCTCCGCCCGTGTCGCCGGGGAACGTCCGGCCGCCGTAGGTGAGCGCGGCCAGCGCCATGGAGTCCTTGTCGGCCGCGCCGTAGCCGGTGGCATACAGCTTGAGCGTGGAGGCGTTGACGAGGACGTACGGCACCCCGGCCCGGCCGAGTGCGAGTATGGCGACCGCGTGCACCATCGGGACGACCTTGGCGGCGTCGCCTTTCAGGCCCGCGCGGATGTCCTCGATGACGGCGAGGTCGGGCCGGGCCACACGCACCGCCGCGCACAGTCGTTCCTCGATACCGAGCAGCCGGTCATAGCCTTTGCCGCGCGGCTTGACGACAGCGGTGGAGCCGTCCGGCATGGCCACCCCCGTGCACGTAATCGACAGGTCCCACCCCATGATCCGCATTCCTTGGTCCTCCGCCCCTGAGTCATTTCGTTAAATCAGACATACCCGATACGCTGGGCCGCCACGCCCCGCCGGACCTGCGACGGGACGGCGCGATCCCGCGAGGTGGACCAAGCGGTCCGGCGGGTACGCTCGGGGCAGGACCACGGACTGAGGAGACGAGACCATGCCAAGCCCTACACCCCTGCCCGGACTGGAGTCCGTCGGCAAGGCGGGGACGTGGACGATCCAGGACCAGCACGGCCAGTCGATCACGATCACCGGGGAGCTGCTGGGGCTTGGCTCCAGTTTCCGGCCCCGGCACCAGAACCACCCGGACGCGACGTTCGCCCCGCCGCGCACCCACTGCTCCACCTGCCGGTGGACGGAGATCCGCATCTTCGCCGTCGACAGCGAGGTGGACAACCCCGCGCCACTGCCGTACCTCGTCGTCAAGAGCGGCGTCTCGGTCGCCCCGGGGGAGAAGAACTTCACCGAGTGGGAGGGTCTTGTCACCGGTGACGAGGTGCTGGAGAAGCTGACCACCCGCCGGGGCCGCGACGCGTTCCTGACCATGCCCGCCTCCAGGGCCGCGAGCCAGGCCGCGTCGTTCGACCCCGGGATGCGCGAGGCGTGGACGCAGCGCGCGGTGAAGTAAGCCGTTCGGCGCCGGCGCCGGCCGCTGATACCGTCCCCGGCCGCACCGGAGCCGAACGAGGGGACAGACGGTATGGGCAAGCACGGCGCGCAGCGGATACCCGCCCGGGATCTGCGCAGGGCGTACCTCGGCCTGCGGGAGGCGTACGAGCGGCTGCTGCGGGACCACCTGGAACTGAAGAACGGCACTGCCGGCCTGCTGGGCACCTCGCCCGGCGGGCCGTTGTCGTCCGGGGCGGAGCTGGTGCTGTGGCAGCGGCCGGCGCACCTCGCCGAGGGCGCCGAACCGATGGGCGTGGACGCCGCGTGCGCGCTGGTCCGCTCCTCGGGTCTGCTGACTTCGCCGGGGGTTGAGGCGTGACAGGACCGGGAATACCGATTAAGATAAATCATCAGCCCTTGTGCAGAACCCGAGGAAGGAACCATGACCATGACCGCGCAGCGTCCCCCGCGAGGACGCCCGAGGCCCGCCGAGACCATCCGCCGTGACGAGACGATCCTGGCCATGCTCCAGGACAACCCGGACGGCCTGACCCGCAACGACATCGCCGAGGAGATGGGGCTGAATAAGTCCCGCACGTACCTGTCCCTGGACCGGCTGCGCCGGGACGGGAAGGCACAGAAGATCAGTCCGGAAGGCTCGCAGGCCGACAAGGACACCCTGTGGGTGGCCGTCAAGGGGGCGTGATGCCATCGGACCGGACGCCTGGCAGCCGGGAGCCCGCGCCTGACCAAGAGGGTCAGGAAGCGGGCTCCGTGGTTGTCGGGCTCGACCCGTCCTCGCCGGCCGGTGTGGCCGCGATGGCTGCGGCAGACCTCGGAGCGCTGTTCGGACTGGGGCGCCCCTACGATCACCGCTACGCACCGCCGGTCCGGGACGCCATGCGCTGGAGCCCACCGGCAGACGGAGAGGAAACACCCTCGTGCCTCGCATGACAGTCGCCGTCGTCATCCCCACAATCCCCGGGCGGGAGGCCATGCTGGAACGCGCGCTGGCCTCCGTACGGGCGCAGCGCCGCCGGCCGGACCAGGTCGTCGTGGAACGCGACAGCCTGCGCACCGGGGCCGACGCGGCCCGGAACCGGGCGCTTCAGCGCGTCACCGCCGACGTCGTGGCCTGGCTCGACGACGATGACGAGCTGAAGCCCAACCACCTCATGGCGTGCATGCGGGTGATGGAGCAGTCGCGCGAGCGGCCGGACCTCGTCTACCCGGCGCCGGTGGTGCGCGGAGGCGCGGACCCGACGGCCGTGTCCGTGCAGGGCCAGTGGGTCTCCCCCTGGGGCGTGCGTTTCGGAGCCGAACAGGAGGCACATCTGCGCCGGCTCGGATCGTTCATCCCGATGACGCATCTGGTACGGACGGAACGGGTCCGTGCCGTAGGCGGCTTTCGTCCCGGTCAGGAAGTGACGACAGAAGGGGTCGGCCGCCGCTACCGTGGCGAGGACGAGGATTATCTGGTGCGTCTGCTGGACGACGGAGCCGTGTTCGAGCACCTGAACGCTCGGACGTGGATCTGGAATGTCCACGGCGGACACACCGCCGGCAAGGGCCTGCCCCTTCATATCTGAACACGGAACGGAGAACGTCGTGCCGACCACCACAGTCACGACCGGCTCACCGCCCGCGCTCGCCGACGCCGTACGGCAGCGCATACGGGACCTGCACGACCGGGGCGTGCGGGAGTTCACCCCGGGACACTTCACCGACCTCGCCGCCGCAGTCCGGCGCCCGGCCTCATGGGTGACGGATCACCTGATCGTCCTTCAGGGGACAGGCGCCTTGCGCGCTGTCCCCCGCTCCCCTGTCCGCGCATGGACTGTCGCGCCCGGATCGGAGATCTTGCGATGACCGGACGGCTGAAGTTCGGATACTTCTACGGCGGGACAGCCACCGTCCGGGGACACGCCAAGGTGCTGGACGGGACGGCGTGGTCCCTCGCCCGGTGCGACGAGATGCGGTTGCGTGCGGAGGCCGCGCGGGACGTGTCCCGCTCCGAGGGTGTGGAGCTGCGGGACGTCGAGATCACCGACTTCTGGTTCAGCGAGATCGTCACGGCGGACGACCGGGACAGGGCTTCGGGGGTACAGAGCGCCGACCCGTTCCGCCCCCAGCATCCGTGCGACGGCTTTGACCCTTTCCGCCCCTGCCGGGACATCTCCGGGGACAGGGACGACACCTGACGGCGGGACAGGGGGACAGGGACACAGGGCCCCTGCGGGACAACCGCAGGGGCTTTGTCGTGTCCCCGGGGACACCGGGACACCGGGACACCGGGACATGTCCCCTCGGGACACGGGGACACGTCCCCCTCGGGACACGGGGTGGTGATGTCCCGGGACAAAGGTTTGCCGGGGCAGGGGACACGGGGACAGATAGCGTGTACGATGATTTAAGAAAATCAGCACCGACCAAGGAACCTGACCAAGGAAGAGAGGACAGACCATGTCCCGCATGTCCCGCACCACGGCTGCGACGCTGGGTCTGCTTGTCCCGGCCGCCCTGGCCCTGGCCATGTCCGCCGACACCTCGTACCGCTTCCTGGAGACGGCGCTCCAGATCTCCGACCAGACCGAACGCGCCGTGCTGTGCGGCGTCGCCGAGGCCGCCATTATCGCCCTCACGGTGTACGCGTGGGCCACCCGGACCAAGGGCCCGGCGTACCTCGCCTACGCGGCAGTCCTCGTGCAGGCCATCCCCGCCTTCCAGGTGTCGGGCAGCGTCGGCGGCCCCGTCCGGGTCGTCCTCGGCCCGGTGCTGCTGGCTGTGCTGCTGCACCTGCTTCTGGGCCTTGAGCTGCGGATGTCCGGCGAGAAGTCCAACGGCCTGCTGGCGTCCGCCCTGCGCGAGCTGCGGGAGCGCCTGACGGCCTTCCTGGGCATCGGCCGGCGCGGCGCCGACTCCGCCGCCATCGCCCGCAGCCGGGCCGCCGACCGCGCGGTGGACCTCGCCGACGAGGTGGCCGCCGTCAAGGCGGGCACCATCCGCCACCGCCGCCGGACGGCCAAGCTGGCCACCGCCATCGACGCCGCCCGCCACGGACTGTCCTCCGACGAGGCCGCGCGGGCGGAGGCGGACATCGTCGCCCGGATCGTCCGGCGCAAGTCGGTCACGGACCTGGCGGGCATCGACGCGCGCCACGACTGGGCGCTGTCCCTGGTGTCCCGGGACAAGGGACAGGACGACGTCCCCGGGGACATGTCCCCCACGCAGGTTGTCCCCCGGGACACGGCCCCGGTTGCCCCTGTGTCCCCTGTCCCCGGGGACATGTCCCCCGCCGCGCCGGCTGTCCCCGCGCCTGTCCCGCCGGTCGTGTCCCGCACCCGCGTGGCTGTCCCCGCCGTGTCCCCCGCGCGTCCCTCCGTCCGCATCCGGGTGGACAAGACGCCCGAGGAGATCAAGGCCGAGGGGGACACCGTGTCCCCGGCCGTGTCCCCCGCGCGGGACAGCAAGGTCGATGTCCCCGAGGACAAGCTGAGCAGCGTGTCGGCCGCCGTCCGGTTCCTCATGGAGACGGGACACAGCCGGGACGAGGTCCGGGCCATCGTCCCCACCCTGCCGGGCTACGAGGACGTCAAGCCGGACAGCCTGAAGAAGGCGATCCAGCGCGCTGAGAAGGCACTTGCGGCGAAGGACTGACCGCGAGACGCTTGATTTAGGTAAAGCCCTACCGGGGATGACCCTGGTAGGGCTTTCGCCCTTTCGGACCCAGGAATCAGGAAGCAGGAAGAGGACTCAGTCATGAGCCGTATCGGAGTGAACCACCCGGACAACCCGTTCAGCGCGCGGGGCCGGGCCAACGGCAAGTCGGCCGAGGAGCTGCGCCGCCAGGGCCTGGACTCCCAGGGGCACCCGGCGCCGGCGGAGAAGACGAGCAAGTCCGCAGGTCAGGGCGCGTCCCGGCCCGGCGGGCCGAGGGGTCAGAACATTGCGCAGCTCGCGCAGTCCATCGGCTCCATGGAGTTGTCGAACCAGGACGACCTGCACGCCTTCTGCGAGGCGTACCGGGCGATCCTGAACTACCTCGCCGTCAGCGCGAAGATGGCGGAAGGCCAGCTCAAGGCGTCCGCGCGGGCCAACGCGCGGCAGGCCAAGGACGGGTGGATGAGCCCCGCGCAGGCGGCCAAGCTCGCGCTCACGCTGCGGCAGGTGGGTCGGGACCTGGACCACATGGCGAACTCCTGCGTCGCCGGCGCGGCCGACGCGGTCAAGGCGTGGCGCCGGTTCGAGGGCCTGCTGGACGACCTGGAGTCCGACCGCAGGGTGAACCGTCCCGGGGGCCGCCGTGGCGGCTTCTCCGTGCAGTGAGGGCGGTGGACGACATGAGCAAGCACACCCCCCGCGTGCGGGGATACGCCCTGTTCAACGTGCCCGAGCGGATCGTCTCGTACGTCCTGCCGTGGGCCGTCGTGGCGGCCGTCTGGCCGCTGTCCCTCGTACTCCACATCGTCATCGCCACCAGCGGTCACAGCGAGCTGTGGACGGCCTTCCTCGCCCTCAGCTTCGGGTACCTGGCGTACGCGACCTGGACCAACTGGGCAGTGCGCCGTCGGGAGACCCGGACCATGGTCATGGTCTTCGCCACGGCCGTCCTGACCTGGTCTCTTTTCGCCGTGGCGATCAGGCCCTGGCAGGAGGACATCCTCCGCGCGTGGGCGCTCGGCGGCCTCGTGCTGTCGGCCGCGTGGTGCGTGCGCCACGCGGCCCTGTCCGGCGTGCGGGAGACCGACAAGTCGCAGCAGACCAGCGGAAACGACGGCCTGCTGGCCAAGGTCAGGGCGTTCAAGGACGCCAAGGTCGGCAAGGTGCAGGAGTCGGCCGACGAGCTGCGCGCCCGGGTCCACCTGGACGCGCCGACCACGGCGAAGGAGGCGCAGGACGCCCGGGAGCAGATCGCGGCTGTCGCCGGCGTCGGCGCCGACCAGGTCAAGGTGCTCCGGGTCAAGGGCGACGAGTCGCAGGTGGACGTCACGTTCACCCGTGAGCAGGGTTCCAGCAAGCCCGTGACCTGGGCGAACCGCCCGGACCACCGGGGGATGTCCGTCGCCGACGCACCCATCTGGCTGGGCGGGCGCACCAACGGCTCGGACATCGAGTGGTGGCTGTGCGGCGACCCGGAGGCGGACCGGCCGCTGGCGCACACGAAGTGGACAGGCGTCTCCGGGTCGGGCAAGACGGAGACGATGGTCACGGCGATCCTCCAGATGCGCGAACGCATCGACGTCGTGCCGATCGTGGGCGACCCGGCCAAGTTCGAGCAGTCTTTCGGCGACGTCGAGGACATGCTGGGACTGGCCGCCAAGGACGAGGACGAGGTGAAGACCCTGGTCGTCAACCTCAAGCGGGTCATCGGGTACCGGTCGGGCCTGTTCGCCTCGCTGACCAGGGCAGACGGCGGCGTCGGCTACAAGCAGTGGGTCTCGGAGATGTGGACGCTGCACCGCATCCCGCTGGTGTTCGTGGACATCGAGGAGGCGGCGGACATCGCCGTGGAGATGGACGAGGAGCTGGACGAGCTGCTGCGCAAGCTGCGGTCCATCGGTGTCCACATCTGCCTGTCCATGCAGACCATGCCGCACGACAACATCAGCCGGAAGACCCGGGCGGCCCTCGTGCAGTCCGTCGCCCACGGCCAGAACGAGGACCAGGACGCCAAGTACTCCCTGCACCGGGACACGCTGGAGGCGGGCGCCGACCCGACGAAGTGGCGCAACGACAGCCCCGGCAGCCTGTATGCCGAGGTCGTGGGCACGGACCGGGCCCACTGGCCCATCGACGGCCGGGCGCCGAGGCGCACCGCCAAGGACACGCAGGAGGCCCGGGAGTCCTCGCGGCAGTTCTGGGCGGAGCTGGACGAGGGGACGTACCGCATCCTCGCCCGGGGCATCGCCGACGAGCAGCCCGAGCGGGTGTCCCCGGCCGCGCAGGCGGTCGCGGAGAGCACGGTGGACGACGACTTCACGGAGGTGCGGGACATGTCTCTGACCAGCGACGGAATCGACACGGGGGAGCCGCTGGCCGCCCCCGACGGGCTGTCCCTCACCTTCGCCGACCCCATCGTGGACGAGGGCCGGATGACCACCGAGGACGCGCGGGCGGAGCTGCTGAACCGCATCAACATCCTCGCGTCCGGCGAGGACCACGAGGTCACGTTCCAGGCCCTGGAGGACATCCCGGGGCTGGTCGGCCGGTCGCGCGGGTGGGTGTACGACGAGCTGGAGCGGCTGGCCGACGACGGCGTGCTGCGCCGGCTCACGCCGCCCAACACCCGGGCCGTCTACGAGATCACGGGGAACGTGTTCGCGGAGGCCGCCGCTGCGGGATGAGGTCGTGAGGCGCCGCGTCAGGGCGGGTATCCGGGGCAGTCAACCGGGTGCCCGCCCTGACGTTTGCCGGTGTGTCAGACAGGTGTCGGAGGGTCATCCGGTGGGGCACACTGACTGTGTCGGCCCGTCACACCGTCAGTCGGCGATCATGCCTGACGGTGCCGGGCGCGTCAGTCGGCTGTCGGCCGACCGGCCGAACGACCTCCGGCCTTGGGTCTCTCTCTCGCCCTGTCGGCCGGCCGACACGACCAAGGAACTCTGACAAAGGATCACTGACATGAGCAGGAACACTCGCTGCGCCGCCCGTTGCGACGCCTCGCCCGTCATCCTCAAGCCCGTCCCGCTGTGCGTCCTGCACAGCCTGGAAGTCGCCTCGGAAGTCGTCCCCGGGATGCTTCAGGGCTCCCTCCGTCTCGCCCGGCGGGAGGCCGCCGCGAGCCGCAGTCCGGGAAGCCTGGCCGCCGTCGCCGCGCCGCCGGACACGGTGCACGAGGACAGCCGTCCCCGGCCGACGCGGGTGGAAGCCGAACGCCTCGCCGCCGAACGGCTCGCCGCCCTCCGGGCCCGGGGCATCGAGCGGGTGGTGCCGCGTCACTTCAAGGACATCCCCGCCATGACCGGCCGGTCCCGCCCGTGGGTCTATATGTGGCTCAAGGCCCGGGTGGCGGAGGGCGTGCTGGTCGACGACACCCGGGGCGGGCAGGCCGGCTACCGGTTCGCCGCGTAGGGGTTGTGCAGCGGCAGAACCTATGGTTTAGTTAATTCATCGAGACCGGCTGATGGAGGAACTGATGAACTGGACCGTCGAGACGCTTCGCTCGGGAGTCGCGCTGGAGGTCGCCGCCGACGACCACGGGACGATGGGCGTTCCGGGCACGTGGCACCGGGTCCGCCAGGGTGACCGCGTCTCGCGGCCCACCCGCAACCGGGGCGACGCGCTCCGACTGTTCCAGCGCAAGGCGTTCCTGGCCTCCGGTGCCTGACCGCACCGCACGACCCGAAGCCCCGAAGCCCCGGAGCCGCAACGGCCCGGGGCTTCGTCGTTAGCCGCCTGATTGGGCCGCTCACGGCCGTGGTACAACTAATTCGGGGCCCCTGCCGGGGCCCTTCTGCCCAAGGAATCAAGGAATGATGACCATGGAGATAGAGCGGAGGCATACCCCCGTCCCCGGCGAGCTGCTGGAGTACCTGCGGGCCAACCCGACGGCGGCGCAGGCTGCGGCCGACGGCGGGGTTCACGTCCACGTCCACCACCATTACGAGGCCGCGCCGGCCGTCCCCGCCGGGGCGATCGTGCACCAGGGCCCGGAGCGGACGGCGGCGGAGAAGATGATCCCGTGGCTGTACGCGGCGCTGCTCGCCTGCGTCGTCCTGACGCTGTGCGCGCTGGTGCTGGCCACGGTGATGGTCATCGCCGTGGTGGTGCTGGCCGCGCTGGTGCTGCTCGGCCTGGTGGTCGCGCACATCATCAACTCCCACGCCGGCGCCGTCGAGGCGAAGGCCAAGGCGGAGGCGCTGGCCGCGAAGGGCACGCACCGGAGGCGGTGATCACAATGGCGCCGCCTGCGGCTGAACCCCGGAGACCCTGAGTCTCCGGGGTTCTTCGCGTTCGGGGTTGCGGGCCGACGGACGCCTATGGTTTAGTTAATTCATCGGAACCACGGACCAAGGAACGAGGAACCGACCATGTGGCACACGAACATCGGAGTGGCGGACCCCGACGGGGCCGTGCGGACGGCCTTCCCCACACGTACCTTCTTCACCGGGGCTGGGGCATTGGGCGAAGTCGCCGACTTCACCCCCGCGCAACACCTCCAGGGGGTCGCAGCCCATGAACTCGGGCACTTCCTCGTCAACTGGAGGCTGGGCGCCCGGATGGCCCGCATCTCCGTCCGGGAAGACCCCGGCAACGTCATCCCGAGCGGCGCCGTCTCCTTCGTCCACCCGGACGGCGACACGGCGCGTCCCGTCCTCGTCGGCGGCGCCGCCGGGGAACGGGCCTACGACATCTGGCTCCGCGAACAGGGTCTGTGGACCCCGGGCCGCGCCGTGTGCGGGGAACTCCAGGGCGAGTCGGACCGCCGGGCAGCGTTGGAGGCTGACCCGACGATCACGTTTGACGGTGGACCGAACGACTACCGCCGGTTCCAGAACGCGGCCGACGAGATCCTGAGCGACGTGTGGCCGCTGCTCCTGCGCGGCCTCGGACACTTCACCGACTTCGCCGAGTACACCGGCGACGCGATGTGCGGCCTGCTCGGCATCGACAACAACCCGCCCGCCTGACCAAGGAACGAGGAAGCGATGACCACGAAGCACAACCACGCTCCGCGCTTCGGCCAGAAGTTCGACGGCTGCCCGCGCTGCGACGAGCTGAAGGCAGGTGCCGCGCCGGTCCGCTGGGGCAACGGCCGGACGGAGAGGGGGCGCACCGGCGGCTACCCGACCGACGCCGAGGTCTCGAACCACTTCGCTCCGGGCGGCCCGCACGAACGCGGCGCGTGCGGGCCTGTCTGCACCTTCGGGGACTGGTGACCATGACCAAGCCCCGCCCCGGCGCCGTCCGGATCGTCTCCTTCGGCTACGGCCACGGCGACGCCCCGGCCGCCCACCTGACCCTGGACCTGCGGGCCCACTTCCGGGACCCGCACGTCAGCCCGGCCATGCGCGAGCTGACCGCCGCAGACCGCACGGTGCGCCGTGCCGTGCTCGGCACGCCGGGCGTCAAGGCCCTGCTGGCCGCCACGGTGCGCGCCGTCCGGGCGTACGACGCCGGCCCGTCCGCCCGGGACACCGTCGTCGCGGTCGGCTGCACCGGCGGCCGTCACCGCTCCGCCGTCGCCGCCAACGTCCTCGCCCGACGCCTGCGCCGTCGGGGCCACGTGGTCACCGTGGAGCACCGCGACCTGCACCGCCCCGTCATCGCCCGCTGACCGCCGGCCGGTTGGTCGCACAGCCCCGGAGCCGTATGGTTCCGGGGCTCTCGTCGTCTCCGGGGTTGTCCCCTTCGGAACACCTATGATTTAATCAATTCATCAGCAACACCGACCAAGGAACGAGGGACCATGGACCGTCGCAACGTCACCGGCCACGCGGGCACCGTCCACCAGGGCCTGCTCAACTCGCACACCGGGTTCTTCATCGACGTCGCGTGCGACGCCGGCCGCTACGCCGTCGTCCGCCACTACGAGAAGCTGGACCCGGCCCGGCTCACCGAGGACGCGCTGACCTGCCCCGGCTGCATGGCCGCCGTCGCCGGCGAGAAGACCCACCCGGCGGACCTCGCCCGCCAGTGCGCGGACGCGGTCATCGCCGACGCCGACCGGCGCGGCTACGTGCCGCCGCTGGACAACGAGGCGCTGCGGCTGGCCTTCGTCCACCTCGCCCCGGACAGCGGGGAGCTGCGGCCGGTGTTCGAGCGGCTGGCCCGGGGCGTGTACGACCCGGAGAACCACTACCGCACCGAGCCGCTGTACGACCTGATCCAGGAACACCTGACGGACGACCTCACCGCGCGGGCCGGGGTCGTCCCGGAGGGTACGCCCGGGGTGTTCATCAGGTACACGCGCTTCACCGGTGGCAGCGTCCAGGTCCCGGTCGGCGTCGGCGACCGGCTGGTGAAGGACGGCATCGCCTCCGGGCACTGGGACCGCTTCACGGTCCTCGTGGTCGAGCGCGGCGGCATCATCGCCCAGTCCGACGACGGGTGGACGAACCGCTTCACCCGCGACGAGGTGCGCCGGTTCTTCGCCTACAAGACGGACCGCGCGCCGCAGCCGGCCACCGTCTGACCCGCCGACCGACCGAAGCCCCGGAGCCCTCGCGGCCCGGGGCTTCGTCGCGCCGGTGAGCCCGGGAGCGCAGCGACCGGTGCGGTGATTCAGCGAATCCTCGGTACGGTCCGGCGCATGACGCAGACCACCCCGCCCCTGGCGGTCCTCGTCCCCACGCGGGGACGGCCGCGAAACGCCGCCCGTCTCCAACAGGCGTTCACCGACACAGGTTCCCTCAACGCAGCCCTGATCTTCGTCGTGGACGCCGACGACCCCGAACTCCCCGGCTACCGGGAGCGCGCGGGGGTCGGCGAGATCGCGCACCTGACCGTCCACGACGGCGAGGGCGGCACCGGCATGTCGGCCGCCCTGAACCACGCGGCCGGCCGGTTCGCCGGCGAGTACAGCGCGCTGGGCTTCATGGGTGACGACCACCTGCCGCGCACCGCCGGGTGGGACGCGCACGTCCTCGGCGCGCTCGCCGGACCCGGCCCGGCCGTCGTCTACTGCGACGACCTGCTCCAGGGCGAGGCCCTGCCGACGGCCGCGTTCATGCCGTCCCGGCTGGTGCGGGCGCTCGGCTTCATGGCGCCGCCGGTCCTGCGGCACCTGTACGTCGACAACTTCTGGCAGGAGCTGGGCCAGCGCCTCGGCGGCCTGCGGTACCTGCCGGACGTCGTCGTGGAGCACCTGCACCCGGCGGCGGGCAAGGCGGCCATGGACGAGCGGTACGCGGCCGTCAACGCCCCCGACGCCGACGCCGCCGACCGGCGCGCGTGGCTGGACTTCCGGGACGGCACGGGCCTCGCCGGGGCGCTGCGCCGCGTGCGCGCGGAGTACGGGACGGCGGCGGCATGAGGGCGCTGGTCACCGGCGACAGGGGCTTCCTCGGGAGGCATTTCGCGGCGGAGCTGAGGCGGCGCGGGTACGACGTGACCGGCCTGGACACGAAGGCGTCCTCGGCGCAGGACTGCCGGGCCTTCTTCCGACGGCAGCTCACCTACCGGAACCCGCCGTCCCCGACGTTTGATCTCGTCGTGCACTGCGCGGCGGTCGTCGGCGGCCGGTCCACCATCGACGGCGACCCGCTCGCCACGGCGGAGTCGCTGAGCATCGACGCGGAGATGTTCCGGTGGGCGGCCGTCGCGCGGCCCGGCCGGGTGCTGTACTTCTCCAGCTCCGCCGCCTACCCGGTGTGGTTTCAGACGAAGTGGTCGGCGCGCAGCGGCTACCGGCTGCGCGAGGACGACGTGGACCTGGACGTGGTGCAGCAGCCGGACCAGGTGTATGGCTGGTCCAAGGTGACCGGCGAACTCCTCGCCGCCCGCCTCCGCGACAGCGGGGTGCCGGTGACCGTCGTGCGGCCGTTCTCCGGGTACGGCGAGGACCAGGACGAGGCGTACCCGTTCCGGGCGATCCTCGGCCGGGTGCTGCGCCGGGAGGACCCGTTGGAGGTGTGGGGCAGCGGCGCGCAGGTGCGCGACTGGATTCACGTGGACGACGTCGTGGCCGGGGCGCTCGCTGTCGCCGAGGCGGGCACGACGGAGCCGGTGAACCTGTGCACTGGACGGGGGACCTCGTTCCTCGATCTCGCCCGGACGATGGCGGCGGTCGCCGGGTACGCCCCGGAGGTCAAGCCGCTGCCGGGGCGGCCGGCGGGCGTGGAGTACCGGGTCGGCGACCCGGCCCGGATGCACCGCTACCACCGGCCCCGGGTCCGGCTGGAGGACGGCATCTGCCGCGCGCTCGGGGTTGTCCAACCGGCCGAGTGATGGTTTAATTAAGTCATCGCACGACCGACCAAGGAACGAGGGACCCATGACCGACACCCACGACCGCCCGATGCTGCGGAACGCCCGCGAGGCCGCCGACAGCTACCTGCTGCACAAGGTGGTGGACGACGGCATGGCGTCCGGCGTCGCCCAGAACATGGCCACCGTCGGCTTCGCCACCGCCGCCCGCACCCTGTCCACCCTGCGCACGCGGGACGGCCTGAGCGAGGACGCCATTGAGCAGGGGTTCCGGCGCAAGCTCGCCGAGGCCCGCGCGGCCGGCGACGAGCAGCGCGTCATCGCGGCCGAGTACACCCTGGCCATCTGGGGCGGCCTGCGCACCGACCTCGCCGCCTACCTCGGCAGCGTCGGCGAGTGATCCGCCCGCCCCGGGTCCGACGGCCCGGGGCTTCCCTGCGACCAAGGAAACGAGGAACCGATGAGCCAGACCACCGACGTGACGGCAGTCGTCCGGGAGATCAGCCACGAGGTCCGCGTGAACCTGCCGGACCGGCCGGTCGTCAAGACATTCACCGGAGGCCGTCGGAAGGCGTACGGCCTGCGCATCCAGTACGGCATCCGCCAGGACGTCTCCCGCGTGGACATCACTGTGGAGTTCCACAACGCGGCGGAGCACTTCCCGCCCGTGATGGAGATGCCCGAGTGGATGCGCCGGATCGTGGAGGACAACCGGCCGCGCGACGTCGACAGCCCCGACAGCAACCGCCGTACCGGCATGGGCGGCTGGCCGCTCCCGGCGCCGTGACCCACCCGCCCCGGGCCGTCGGGCCCGGGGCTTCCCTGCGACCAAGGAAACGAGGAAGCCATGGCAACGCAGTTCGACCCGCCGCGCTACACCTGGAACGCGGCCACCGCCCGCGAGGCATTGGAGATGCTGGAGGCCGCGCGGGACCTGATCGACGCCCACCTGAAGACCCTCGCGCCCGGAGGCACCGGGCGGTTCGAGGCGTCCCGGACGGCGTCGGTCGCCCTGACCGTGACCCTGGACCTGTCCGGCCTCGTCCGGGCCGTCAACGACAAGGCGACGGTGGAGAACCTGGAGACGGCGCTGGACCTGCCCGCCGACACCACCTGCTGGTGCGGGGATGAGAAGCGCCCCGGCGACGACCACACGCTGTGCTACCCGGGCATGTGGCGAACAGCGTGACTCGGCGCCCCGCTCTCGCCTGGGACCCCGAGGCGGACCCGTTCGGCCCGTGGGAGTACGTGGAGGCCGGGGACCTGTGCCGGGGCCACGGTGACGGCTGCATGTGGAGTCGCTGCACCGGGCGGGAGTCCACCTGCCGGTGCTGCTGTCCGGTCTGCCTCGGCGAGACGCCCGAGGACTACGGATTCGACGGCGACTGGTGACCACCGGCCGCCCGACCGAGGAAACGAGGAACCGATGCCCAGCTACACCCTGACCCGCACCCTGCCCGACGGCACGGTGAGGGCCAACCCGACCCCACTGCGCACGCTGCGCGAGGTGGAGTTCGCCGTGGCGTACTGCCTGATGGACAACTCCCGCGTGCCGCGCGGCGAGGCCCGCCGGTTCGCCGCCGACTTCGCCCACCGTCCGGCCGGCGAGCAGATGAAGCACGAGGGCAGTGGCTACGCGTTCCGCGTGGACCGTGTGTAGAAATATTTCGACACGGAGCCCCGGCGACCCTCGCGGTCCCGGGGCTTCGCCGTGTCCGGGGTTGCCCCGCTGGCCCGCCTTATGATTTAATCAATTCATCGACGGGGTTGACCGCTGACAGACCAAGGAACGAGGAACACATGGACGCGAACGCACTGCGCGAGGCCGTGACAGCAGTCCAGGAGAAGATCAGCCGCATGTCGGACGAGGCCCTGAGCGTGACGTGGCTGACGTCCGAGACGCTGCCGATGAGCGAGGAACTGGCCGTCACGCGGGGCTGGCTGATAGACGAGCTGGAGAAGCGCATGGGGCCCGACAAGTTCGACGCCTGGCTGTTCACCGACGCCGACGCCGTGGACCCGTTCCCCTTCCTGCGCCGTCGCGCCTGACCACCCGCCGGGCCCCGGCGCCGCGTTGGCGATACCGGGGCCCTGCCCCACCCTGACCGAGGAACCGAGGACGGAGGAAGCCATGGACCGGATCTGGCGCGACGCCCGCAGCATCGACGAGGTGGGCGCGGCGATGGCCGGCTGGCTGGAGGGCCGCATCGACGCGCGGCCCGGGTACGGCGCCGCGCGGCCGGACGAGGAGACGGCGCACCTGGTGCCGGTGCTTGCCCGGCTGAACCGGCGCGGCTACGTCACCACCGACTCGCAGCCGGGTATGGACGCCGAGGCGTTCGACGGCCGCCGGTGGGAGCAGCGCGCGGCCGTGCAGGGCTGGATCGCCGGCGGGGACCCGCTGCTGCGGCTCCTCGTACGGACCGCGCGGGCGGCCGGGCTCATCGTCACCGCGTACGGCCCCGGAAGCGCTGTGGGGCCGTCTCGCGGCCTGCTGGCGACCCGGTGGGGCGGCGAGCCGCACACCGGCTTCGGAGGCCGTCCCGGCCGCCTCCAGCTCGGTTCGGAGCTGCCCGGCATCGGCCGCCGCGCCCGCCGGGGGCTGATCCGTGAGGGCGTGCTGCTCGCCGTCATCGACCCCGTGTGGGGCCGGGACGGCCGGCTCTGGCCCGCCTTGGACCGGGCCATCGACTTCGCGCACGACGACCAAGGAACGAGGACAGCATGACCACGACCGACACGCAGACTCTCCCGCAGTCCGCCGTCCCGGCGGCACTGGACCGGGGCCACCTCTACAGCCCGACCCTGTCCCTGACCCGGTACGCGCTGGACCCCGGCGTCCACTACGACTACCGGCCCGGCGACCTGTTCGAGCCGATGCCCGAGACGCCGCGCGGAAACCCTGCGGACTACCGCCGGTGGTGGGAGGGCGCGGCGATGGTCGAGTCGCCCGACTTCCTCGGGCTGCGCGCCGGCGACACGGTCACCATGCACAGCCTGCACGGCGACCACTTCCCGGTCGTCGTGGCGGCCACGTACCGGCACCACGCGTCCGTCCGGTACGAGCTGCCCGGTCTCTGGTCGGACACGGTCCGGACCGTGCAGACGTACGTGACCCGCCGCAACGCCGACGGCCAGTGGTACTGAGGGGGACACCGTGAAGGGAAGCATGCGCGAGATCCGTGACATGGAGGAGCGGGCCCTGGCCCTCGCTGTCCAGGTCGCCGAGCTGCTGGACGCGATGGACCAGCTCGCCCCGAGCGGGACCCGGATCGTCGCCGGCCGCATCGTCGGCCCCGGCGTGGAGGTCCGCCGCACAGCCAACGGGTTCACCGCGCGGTCGGCCTGACTGCCAGCCGCACCAAAGCCCCGGAGCCGCGTTGCTCCGGGGCTTCTTCGCGTCCCGGGGTTGCCCCCGTCGCGAGTCTATGATTTAATTAAGTCATCGCCGGGAGGACCGGCGACAGACCAAGGAACGAGGAACCGACCATGACGCAGACCTCCCGCCTCCGCCGCCGGATCGTCGCCCAGCGCTCCGCCGCCACCCGGCTGGCCCGCTCGCTGCACCGAGGCCGCGCCCTCGCCACCCACGCCCTCGCGGCCGGCGTGGACGCCGAGGCGGCCGAGGGTGTGGCGAACGGCCTGCGCTCCGTGGCCAAGCGCCTCGGCGTCGAGCCCGTCAAGGTCGTCCGCCGCCACCGCACCGTGCGCGGCTCGGAGAGCCGGACCCGCCGGACCTACCACTACACCGCCGCACAGGTGGACGTCCTGCTGCGGAACTACAGGCCGCGCAAGGCGGAGTACAGGGCGGCCGTGGTGCTCATGGTCCTGGCCGGCGGCGCCCCGGTGACCGTCCGCCAGACGGTGCGCCCGGCGAAGACCCGCGAACTGGTCAGCGCCTGACCGACAGACAGACCCGGGGCCGTCGACCGGCGGCCCCGGCCCACCGAACACGAGAGGAACCGACACGATGACCGGACCCGAGCACTACCTGGAGGCCGAACGGTTTCAGCGCCAGGCCGAGACGTGGGAGAACGCGGACACCGGCTGGAAGGCGGACATGTCCGGAGAGGAGCGGATCGCCCGGCGTACGGCGGACCTGACCGCCGCCCTGGTCCACGCGACCCTCGCCGGCGCTGCCGCCACGGCGCTGGGGTCCTTGTCGAACGGGATGCCCGGCGAGGACTTCGCGGCGTGGAACGAGGCCGCCGGGGTGCCGACGTTCCCGGGGAACGCCTCCGCGCGCTGAACGCCGCCCGGGGGCGCGGCCGGTGAGCCGTCCGCGCCCCCTGTGAGGCAGCTCAGTCCGAGCGCCCGACCAAGGAATGAGGAAGATCATGGCAGTGGTGTTCACGTCGCCGGCGGGCCACCCGCGCGGCGTCAAGCCGGCCGAGGCGAAGGCGCAGGAGATCCGCAGCAACGGCGGACAGGCCGAGGTGCGGATGGACCCGGCCAGCGACACGTTCCGCGTGCACGTCCCGGACGAGGACTGACCGCAGAACCTGTGCCCCGGGGTTGTCCGCCCCGGGGCTTCATGGTTTAATTAAGTCATAACGGCCGTTAGGTCGGAGACCAAAGACCAAGGAAAGTAGGGCCCCATGACCAGCTACTCCGTGGAGCGACCGGTGCGGCGCAAGCCGTCCGGCCCCGCGTCCCGCGTCCGCCCCGGGCTGGTGCACCTGCGCCCCGGCGAGGCGACGATGGGCCAGCCGGTGACCATCCGCACGCTGGACGAGGACGGCGACGAGGTGGAGTTCCCGGCCGTCTACGTGCGCACCGACCGCACGCACCTGTACTGCGCCAAGGCCGGCGAGGAGCAGTCCCGCCGCTACCGCCCCTCGCAGGTGTTCCCGCGCCGGGAGACCTACCGCCGCTGGACCGTCACGCTCCAGCACAAGGCGATGGCGGAGGACGGCAGCCGGGACAGCCTGCTGCCGGTGTTCGTCTCCGCACGCACCGAGCTGGAGGCGCGGTACGAGGCGCTGAAGCAGGTGCGCGCCCGGTTCGGCGCGCGGGCCAACTTCCGGTTCACCCTCCACTCCGTGAAGCGGGCGAGGTGACATGGCCGTCGACACACTGTCCCGCCGGGCCCTGCTGGAGATGAAGCGGGACAACGACTACGCGCCCCGGTACAGGGTCTGGCCGCCCGAGGGGTACACCGCCCCGACGGCGGAAGAGTTCGCCGACCTGCTGCGGCGGGCCAAGGGCTACCGCACTTCGCCGGCGTTCCGCTCGCAGTGGGAACGCCTGGACGACGCGACGGTGCTGCGCCGGGCGCAGCTCTGCGAGCTGACCAGCACGGTGTTCTCCGGTCAGGACAAAGGCTTCGTCTACGACTACGCGCGGGCCCTGCGGGCGGAGATGAACCGGCGAAAGATCGTGTTCCGGTCCATCGCCATACTGCGCTGCCAGTCGTGCAGCCACGCCACGGAGCGACTGTTCGCGAAGCCCTCCGACCTCCCGGACCGGAAGGACGCCGCCTTCTACTGCGCGCGGTGCTGGAGCGGCTACACCCTCGGCGACCTCGCCGACGGCCTGGCCGACGAGGACGACGAGGCGGAGGACGAGGGATGAACGGCGCGCAGGTTACCGAGATATTCGCGGGCGTCGGCTTCAGCGAGGTGCTGCGGCCCCTCGGCCTGCACGGCCCGGGGCTGGAAATGGACCCGGCCGCCTGCGCCACCCGACGGGCCGCCGGGCACTGGACCATCGAGTGCGACGTCACCCGGCACCCCACCGAGCCGTTCGCAGGCACGGGCGGCCTGGTGGGCGGGCCGCCCTGCCCGCCGTTCGGCAAGTCCGGGCGGAGGCTGGGCCTCACCGACCTGCCGCTGGTTCACGAGGCCATCGACAGTCTGGCCCGGGGCCGGGACACCCGGGCCGCGCACGCTGCGGGGTGCCTGGACGCCCGGTCCATCCTGACCGCCGAGCCGATGCGCTGGCTGTACGACCTGCGCCCGGCGTGGGTCGTCCTGGAGCAGGTGCCGTCGGTGCTGCCGGTGTGGGGGCACTACGCGGAGATTCTGGGCGACTGGGGGTACAGCACGGCCGCCGGCGTCCTGCACGCCGAGCGGCACGGCGCTGGGCAGAAGCGGCCTCGCGCCCTCCTGCTGGCGTCCCGGGTGCGGGAGGTGTCACTGCCCGCGTCGACGCACGGCGGGCCGGGACAGCCGCCGCTGGTCGCCATGGCGGACGTCGTCGGGTGGGGGTACACCCGCCGCCCGTCCCCGGCGGTGACCGGCGGCGGGGTCTACACCGGGGGCGCGGAGCCGTTCGGCAACGGCTCCCGGCAGGCCATGCGGAAGGTCATCGGCACTGACGCGTGGCGGGACCGGGCGCCGCTGTGCGTGCAGTGCGCGGAGGGCGGGGAGCGGGACCCGGCCGAGCCGTGCAAACACCTGCGGCCGTCCCTGGCCGAGTGCGCGGCGCTCCAGGGGTTCCGGCCGGACCTCGTCTTCCTCGGCAGGTCCGGCCAGCGGCACCTCCAGGTCGGCAACGCCGTTCCGAAGGCCCTGGCGCTCGCGGCCGTCCTCGCCGCGTCCGGTGTCGGCGAGCGCGGCGAGGTGCTGGCGGCGTAGCCGACTGACAGGCGTGGATACGCTCCGTCGGCCGCTACATGGTGACGCCCGCCTGGGACCGCATCATCCGCCCGCTGTCCCCCTGAACGACCGACCGCCCCACCCTGAAGCCCCGGAGCCCTCGCGGCCCGGGGCTTCGTCGTGCCCGGGGTTGTCTTCCCCGGCACCCTATGGTTTAATTAATTCATCGGGGCGCTGGCCGGGCGGACCGCAGACCAGGGAACGGGGAACCGACCATGACCGAGACGTTCGAGCCGGTGGACTTCAGCAACGTGCACGAGGGCGACCGCGTCCAGTTCGTCACCAACGAGAACGGCTACGGCGGGCGCGGCTGGTACGAGCGCACCGGTGCGGTCGTCAAGGTCACCGAGAAGACCGTCCGAGTCGAGTGCGACGACGCACCGACACGCGTCAAGCGGGACGTCGCGGTCCTGCGCCGGAATGACTGGCACCCGCGCTCCGTGCGCAAGGCCGCCACCGAGCAGCCGGCCCGCCGGCCGTACAACGCGGAGAACGTGCGGATCGTGGACGCGGGCGTCGTCGTCACCGCCGTGTGGTGCTCCGACCCCACCGTGGACCCGGCGGTCGCGCTGGAGAACATCCTGCACCGTGACCTGCCGTACGAGGTGGAGGTCATCGCCGAAGCCAGCTGGTTCTTCAAGAACGAGGGCGCCTACTTCTCCGGGTGGGTCGTGGGCAGCAGCGACCCGATCCCGAACAAGCGCGAGGCGCTGCGGGAGCTGCGCCGCTGCATCGCCGACCACTTCACCCGCGACTGAGGGATGAGGCACAGACGATGGCTGTTAGGACCCTGCGTCACCTCGGCAGCAGCGTGTACGCCACCAGCGACGGCCGTTACCGGCTGGAGCCGTACAACGACGACACCGAGGTGACGCGCGGCCGAGGCCCGAAGCGCTGGTACGTCATCGACACGACCGGCGCCGAGCCACCCCGCACCGGCTACACCGTCTCCCGGTTCCGCCGGGAGTTCTGCACCACCGCTCACTGACCAAGGAACCAGGAACGCAATTCCCGCCCCCGCCCGTATGATCCGGCGCCAGGGGCGGGGCAGGAGGGATAACGACCGTGACGACCAGTGTGCAGAGCCCGGACGAGCGCATCGTGGACCCGGGGTTCACCCGGGCCATGGACACCACCGAGACGGCGATAGCGGAGCTGCGCGGCCTCGGCGTGCCGATGGACCAGGCGATCGTCGTGGTGCAGCGCGTCTACAGCGCCGGCCGGGACCGGGGCCTGCACCTCGGCCTGCGGATGCTGGACGTCCCGGCCGCCGCGTCCTGACGACCACCGACCAAGGAACGAGGAACCGACTCATGACCGTCTACGCGCTGAAGCACCCCGACGGCCGCCGGCTGTACCACCTGCCGGTGCCGGACGCGTTCGGCCGGCCCGGGTTCACCGCCCGCGCCAAGTTGACCGGGATGTTCGCCGACGGCCGCCCGATGGCGGAGCTGCACGGCGACTGGTGGGCCACGGACCGCGAGGCCGTCCGGCTCACCGCCACGGCTCAGCCCCGGCCGAAGACCGTCGGCTACCGGCTGATCGACCCGAACGCGGAGTCCGTGCGCTACCCGGCCACCCTCACCGTCGAGGAGCGGAACGAGCGCGTGAGGGGCGACGAGGACGCGCTGTGGTCGTTCTACACGGACGTCACCGAGGAGCAGCCGCCGCTGGAGCACGTCTACGACGGCCCGGTGGTGTTCCTGGAGGGCCGGGAGCCGCCGGCACCTGACGAGCCGCAGTGGGTCGCGCAGCTCCCGTACATGCTGGCCGAGCGGACGGAGTACGCGCACCTGTTCCCCGGGCACATCCCTGGCCTGGCCGCCCACCTGATGGCCGTCTTCAAGGGGATGCCGCGCGTCGACTTCGTCTCCCTGAACTTCCAGAACAGGCCCGGCGTGCACGTGAGCCTGTACGTCCCGTACGACGAGCCCCGCACCGAGTGGCGTGCCAACACCGGACGCGGCGGCCGGCCGCTGAAGTCGGGCAGGCACGTGCCGGTGAAGGTCAACCGGCGTCTGACTCTGCCGATCCCGGACCGGGTCGCGGCCGACAACTACGCCGAGGCGCTGGAGCAGTGGCAGCAGCAGGTCACCCACTGGACGGGCGTGGTGGAGTCCGTGTCGGTCGCCGCGTGCAGCCACTGCGACGGCAAGGGCTACGTCTCGCACGGCGCGGAGCAGTACGGCCGCTGACGGCCGGCCAGACTCGCCAGGGTCCCGGGGTTGTGCGTCCCGGGGCCCTGTGGTTTAATTAAATCAATGGCCGGGTGGACCGGCCGGGAACGAGGAACCGACCATGAGCGCACCCCGCAAGGGCGGAGGCCACAGCAAGGGCCAGTCCATGCCGTACGCCGTCGTGTACGCGTGGGACGGCGACAAGCCGGTCCGAAACGCGAAGTGGACCCTGGGCGCGGCCGAGGCCGCGATGCTCGACACGCTGCGCGCCGCGAACGCGCGGGGCGGAGAGCTGGAGATCCGGGTCACCGACCGTGCGACCGGCGAGACCGTGGTGGAGCCGCAGCGCTGCGCCGTGTGCCGCGACCAGTGGGCCACCGAACTCGGCCGCACCGACGGCGGGTACACGCTGTGCGGCACCTGCGACGAGGACGACCTGTCCGCCGATGAGCCGGTGACCCCGGCCGCGCCCGAACTGTCGGCCCCGCTCCTCGCGGCCCTCCGGGCCAAGGGGCTGGACCCCTCCGCGCGGCCGGACGGCACGGTGACCGTGACCACGAACGACATCGACTGGACGCTGCGCCCGGAGCCGCACGCGGTCACGGGCGAGCCGTGCGGCGTGTGGTCGGCCGTCGGCCCCGTCGGCTCGCGCGGCATGTTCGGCGCGTCCAACGCGGCGGAGTTCATCGCCCAGCGCACCACCCCGTAGACCTGGCGCACGACGGCCGGGGCACCGTCGCCCCGGCCCCACCGATCACGGAAACGAGGAACCGACCATGACCAGGCAGACCGCCGCCCCGCTGGAACACGCCAGCCTGAACCCCTCAGCCCGTCAGGCGCGCGAAATCGCACGAACCGTCACCGAGGGGCACCTCCTGCTCAGCCCGCCGTACCAGCGCGGCAGCGTGTGGACGACCGACCAGCGCATCGCCCTGGTGGAGTCCTGGCTGCGCGGCCTGCCCGTTGGCGTTGTCATCCTCGCCGACCGGGCCACCGAGGAGTGGCGCACGGCCAACCCCGGCCGCGACCCGTACGAGACGGGCGGTGCCTTCTGGGCGGTCATCGACGGCCGGCAGCGACTCACCACCGCGTGCATGTGGTTCGCCGGCGAGTTCGCCGTCCCCGCGTCATGGTTCCCGACCGACCGCATCGAATTCACCGAGGACACCTGCGACGGCCCGTACGTCCGGTACACCGGTCTGACCGTGCCGGGGCAGCGGATTTTCGCCAACCGAGCGCAGTTCATGGTCGCCGAGACGAAGGCGTGCGCGACCGAGGCAGACGAGGCCAGGTTCTACCTGCTGGTCAACGGCGGCGGCACGCAGCAGACCGAGGCCGACATGGCCAACGCGGCCCGCGTCGCGGGTCACTGACCGCCGAGACGAGGAACGACATGAACAAGAACCTGCTGAAGGCCCTGGCCGAGATGGAGGACGGCGACGACCGGCCCGGTGTGAAAGCCCTGTCGACGTACGACATCCGTGAGTGGGCCGAGGACCCCCACGGGGGTGGTCTCCCCGCCGTCTCCGCCGACGCATTCGCCAAGTGGCTGGACGGAGTCTTCTACGACTGGAGCGAGGACGGCGAGACGACCAACGAGGACATTCTGAAGGGTGCGCGGGCTCACTGGGTCGGCGAGGCGTAGCACGACGGCCGGCCGGGAGCCGCGATCCCGGCACCGCTCGCAGGCTCACGGGCCTGCGGCACACGGGGCTGTAGCACAGTCAGGCAGTGCACCCGTGAAGCGCGTTCCTTGGTCGGTTCCCGCGCTCCGGGAGACTCCGGTTCGAGTCCGGACAGGCCCACCACCGACAGACCACCGACGACCAGGGAAGTGAGGAAGCATGAGCGCACGAGAGTGGGTCTACGCCCGGTTGACCGGGGCCCGCATCAGCCCGGAAGACGCGGCCCGGAAGCTGGACGACTACCACGAGGAAGCGCGCCGGGAGATCCTGGGCAGCGACCTGAACCCCTCCAGCCTCGTGCTGGACGCGCAGGCGTACCGGCGGCTGCGAGACGGCATCCAGGCCACGATGGCCGACCCGGACCGGTGGGACCAGGACGGGGCTGAGGACTCGATCCTGGCCGACTACGTGAAGTGGCTGGCCGACGGCAAGCCCGCGCGGGACGACGGCTGGGACGGGGAGATGCCTTCCCGGCAGACGCTGCCCGACGTCCTGCGGGGCGCGGCCGACCGGATCGACGCGGAGGACGTGCCGCAGACCGCCGAGGACACGGCCGACTTCTGTGACGGCGCCCGATGGGCCACGGCCCAACTGCGAGCCATCGCCGGCGAGGCGGACGCAGCGCCCGAGGACATCGGCTGGCTGCCCGACTGGCTGGCGGGGCTGGCCCGGGACCACGCCGCGTCGCTCCTGTCCGACGACGAGCGCGCGATCCTGCGCTACGCCGTGGGCCTCGCGCAGGAGCAGATGTTCTCGCGCGGTGACGAATTCACCGACGCCGACGAGGCGGCGCTGGAGTCGCTGAAGCGTCTCGCGGGCGAGGGGTAGCCATGGCGACGTACGTGAAGGCGTCCGACACGGACCCGTTGAACGTGGAGCCCCGACCTATCTGCAACGCGGGCTCACGGTTCGACCCGGAAGGGTTCCCGCTACCGGTCGGCGACGACCAGCCCCGCCGCTGGGTCCCGCTGTGGGGTGGTCCCTGCACCGCCTGTGGCACGCCCTGCTGACCCCGCACAGCCCGAAGCCCCGGAGCCCTCACGGCGCCGGGGCTTCGTCGTGTCCGCTCACCGCGTGAGGCGGTCGATCTTCCCGGCGAGGTCGCGGACCTGCGCGGCCAGCACCTGACCCCGTTCCGGATCGGCCTCCAGGGCGTCGGCGATGACCCGCCCGCGCAGCGCCCGGTGGGCACCGCGCAGCGCGGCCAGACCCTGTTCCAGCCGGACGAGTGCGCGGGCCTGCTCGGGGGTGTGCTCGGTCACCGGCTCCGCCGGCTGCCCCTCGGCCGGGGCGGGCGCGGGCGGCGGAAGGTAGTTGAGCCGGTCGGCCGCTCCCCGGATCGCCTTGACGGTGACCTTGTCGCCGGACTGCCGTGCGGCGGCGACCACCTCGCGCACGGCGACCTCCCCGTGGGCGGCGAGGACCGGGGCGAGGGCGCGGGCCTGCGACTCCACCGGCGCCGTGTCGAAAATTTTCGACATGACCAGCATGACCGGGGCGGCGTCGATGAGCTGGTAGGCGCGGGTGCGGTCCATGTCCCACCGCTGCCTGATGTAGTCCTCGAACGTCTCGTGCGTCAGCCGGAACAGGGTGTCGTCCCGGATCGCGCGCAGCGCCGTCCCGGCCTCCACGACGAACCGTGCGCGGGCCGCCTTGAGCGACCCGGCGGCCGTCTCCTGCGCCTCGGAGATGGCCGCCTCGAACGCGGCGAGACGCTGTTCGTCGGTGCCGGTGACGGCCGCCGGGTCGAGCGGCCGGGGTGCGAACGGGTCCGGCGTCTCGGGTTGCGCGGGCAGCAGCGGGTTGACGGCCGGCGCGGCGACGCGGGACCGGGCTCCGGTGAGCAGCGCGGCGCGGTCGACGCGGGGGCGTGCGGTGCTCACCGGGTCACCTCGTCCAGCAGCTCGCCGGCGAGCAGCGCCATGGGGCTGCCCTGCTCTATGCGGGGCGGGCGGCCGAACGCCTGCGCGTAGCCGTCGCGGCCGTCGCTGCGGGGCACCTCGGTACGCATCACGGTGAAGCCGGCGCCCGTCAGGTCTTCCCGCGTCTCGCGGGCGGAGGACGCGGAGCGGTTGACCATCGTCATGAGCAGCAGCAGCCGGGGCGGCACGACGCCGACGGCTTCCAGTTGCTCGACTGCCTTGAGCACCGAGCCGGCGCGCTCCAGCTCTATCGGGGTGGGCTGCACGGCGAGGACGACCAGGTCACTGGCGGCCAGCACGGCGAAGTGCGCGTTCCCCGACCGGCGCTCCCACGCCCCGGTGTCGATGAGCGCCAGGCCGTGGGGTGGGGTGAGCCGGCGGGCCTCGTCGGCGATGCGGGACGCGGCGGGCGCGCGGTAGACCGGGGCGCCGAGATCCGCGCTGTCCGACCAGGCGTACAGGCTGCCGTCCTCCTGCTCGCCGGGGTCGTCGGCGTCGATGCCGACGGCGGGGACGCCGGTGGAGCCCCAGTGCGCGAGCAGGTGACCACAGGTGGTGGATTTGCCGCTGCCGCCCTTGCCGATGACGCCGATGCGCCTGCCCTCGGCTGGTAGTCGTGTCATGCCTGTCTCCCGGTTCCTCGGTCGGTGGTCCGGGATGAGCGTAGCGAGCGCCGGGCGGGCTCCGCCGGAAGGGTCGCGGGTGTTGTCCCGGACGGGCGACTATGATTTAATTAAGTCACCGGGACGGACGGCCGGACCGGCAGACCACGGAACGAGGAACCGACATGCGGCAGACGACATGGGCCGAATGGGAGCCGGACGCCATGAGCGAGGCGGCGGAGCTGGAGGGGTACACGGACCTGACCGCGTTGAAGGTCCCCGAGCAGCGGCTGGTGGAGTCCATGCCGTACCACGCCGCGTTCTCCGACTACCGCTTCCACGTCGTCGGCTGCGCCGACTGCCGGCGCGACGACCGGGCGGACTGCCCCGAGGGCGAGGCCCTGCTGGCCGTCTCCCGCATCGGCGTGGACGAACAGCACCGCGCCGCCGCGCACAACTGATCGAACCGGAACCGACCAGGGAACGAGGAAGACATGACGACGCACGCGCAGGCACCCGAGACGGCCCCGGCCCGCTTCACCACCACCCACCGCGAACTGTCCGACGCGTTGAAGACCGTGGCGCTCGGGGTCGCCGCCAAGCCGCCCGTCCCCATCCTGGGCGGGGTGATGGCCGAGACGTCCGACGGCGCGCTCACCTTGCGCGCGTTCGACTACGAGACTTCCGTGTCCGTCCGCGTGGACGGCGGGACGGGAGGCGACGGGGCCAGCCTGTTCAACTTCTACGACGCGAAGGACGTCCTGGCCGCCGCTGTCGCCGGCGAGAAGACGGCCGTGGCCGCCCGCACGCGAGTCACCGTGGACGACGGGACGCTGTCCACGCCGGACCTGGCGGTGCCGCTCAACACGCTGCCGCTGGAGGAATACCCGGCCTTCCCGCCGGACGCCCCGGGGCAGGTGACCGTGAACGGCGCGGAGTGGTTCGCGCGGGTGGCCCGTGTGCTGCCCGCCGCCGCCGGCCGGGACGACATGCTGCCGGCGCTGACGTACGTGCACCTGCGCATCGCCGGCGGAGTGCTGCGCCTGACCGCCACCGACCGTTACCGCGTCACCGTGGGCGAGGTGGAGGCGATAGACGGAGGCCGGGCGGAGACTGCCGCACTGGTGCCCGCGTGGCTGCTGGAAAAGATGTCCAGGCTGCTGGGCAGGCACACCGGCCCGGTCACCGTCGGGGTGATGGACGACTGGGTGACGTTCACCGTCGGAGCGGTGACGGTGACGGTGCGTTGCCCGGTCGCGGCGGGGGACTTCCCGGACCTGTGGGGCATGCTCCCGTCGGGGGCGTTGCCGCTGGCCGTGCGGGTGGACCGTGAGGCCCTGACGCGGGCGGTCCGCAAGGCTCACGCCCTGTCCAAGGCCAAGGGTCTCAAGGCGCCGCACGTGCTGCTGGAGTTCGCCCCGGCTGGCGTGACCGTCTCGCCGGGCCTGGACGACGGGGTGCAGGACCGGGTGCGCGGGGTCGCCGTGGGCGGCGAGGCGCTGGCCGGCGGGAGCCTGGACGCCCCGATGGTGGTGAACGGGGCGTACCTGCTGGACGCCCTCGGGACGTTCAACGGTCCGGCGGTGGTCGTCCACGCGCGGACCTCGCTCAAGCCGTTCGTCCTCACCGACGGCGAGGCCGTCACCGGCGAGGGCTTCGTGCACATGCTCATGCCGGTGCGGCTCAAGCGCTGACCGCACCGTACTCAACTGACCGAACCAGAACCGAGGAGACGACGTGAGCAACGTAACCGAGGCCGTGGGCCGGCTGATCGCCGACTGGCAGGATGCCCGCGCGGCGCTGGCCGAGCTGGAGCGCGCCGAGCACCCGGACATCACCGACAGCCACGGCCGGGTGTGGACGTGGCGCGGGCGGGGCGACCTGTACCGGCACTGCGGCATCGCCGCGCCCGCCGACATGATCAACAACTTCGGGCTTCCGTCGCAGCGGTCACTCGACAATCCGAACTCCGACCCGTGCGGCATCTGCCTGGACGGCCGTGAGCGTCGCGCGCCCAAGTGCCGCCCGGAGTGGAACTGCTCGCACAAGTGGTGCCAGAGCTGACCGAACCGCCGAGGGCCCCGGGGTTGTCGACCTCGGGGCCCTTATGATTTAATCAATTCATCGGGCCGGACAGCCGGCCCGGCGGACCAAGGAACGAGGACCCGATGACCGACCCGCGCACCCTGCTGATGCGTCCCGTCGACCAACCGCTGTACGGCGAGGCCGCGAAGGCGGCCGGCCGGCTGCTGCGGCTCCCGGTGGACGAGCCGCTGTACGGCGAGGCCGCCCGCGTCATCGGCCAGGCACTGACCAAGGAATCGAGGAACTGATGCTGAAGTCGACGAAGCTGGGCGCGGCCATGTTGGCCGTCGGAACGACGAGCGCCCTGGCGGCGTCCGGCGCGGCCGAGGACCGCGCCGCCGTCCTCGCCGTGACCACGGGCCTGGCGTCCGGCGCCTTCATCGCGCTGGGTGCCACGACCCTGATCATCGGGTGGACCGCGCGGCGCCCGGCCGCCGAGGCGGACAAGCACTGACCGAACGAAGCCGGCGCCCCGGGGTTGTCTTCCCCGGGGCGTTATGGTTTAATTAATTCATCAGCCGGACACGCCGGCCGAGGACTACGGAAGAAGGAACCGACCATGCAGCTCTCCCGCCAGGACATCGTCACCGCCGCCGAGAACATCGAGCTGAGCGAGGACGACTACAGCATCCGCGAGTCGTACCCGGCCAGCTACGGCGAGACCTGCGCCGGCGTCGTCCTCCCCAGCACCGGCGAGGTGACCGAGTTCATGGTCTCGCTCGCGCTGCTGCTCGCCGAGGACGGCCGGGGCGAGGACGCGCGGGAGCTGGCCCGCAAGACGCGCACCGACTCGATGGGGTTCAGCACCATCGCCTACTGGGACGGCGTCGAGATCACCGACTGACCGCCCGGGGCCGTTAGGCCCCAACCCGCTCCCGTGGGATAACGGATGTCCGCCGGGCCCTCAACCCGGAAGTGCCGGATCGTGACCGGCCGGGAGCACTCCCCGCACCCCCGACCAAGGAAAGCAGGACTCATGGACGCACTCACGATCCCGGGGACGGTCCTGGGCGCCGCGCTGAGGTTCACGCCTCCCGAGGACGGCAAGCCGGCCATGACCGTGGAAGGGCTGTTCGCCGGGCAGTACACCACCGTGCTGCTGTCGGCCGACTGGCTGCTCCCGCTCGCGGCGTGGTTCGCCGGCGAGGCGCAGCCGGCCGCCCTCGGGGACCGGCCAGGCACGCTGTACGGGGCCAGCCTCGCCGTCCACGGCGACGAGACGGCCACCGTCTGGAACACGTACACCTGGGCTCGGCTGGAATGCCTCACGCCGTACGGCGACGCCCGGGTGGCCATCGGCCCGCGCGGCAAGGAGTACGGGACGTCCGTGCTGCTCCCGCCCGAGGGCCGCCAGTCGGCGGCGGCCTGGCTGCGCCGGACGGACGCCGAGGACTGGACGCCGCGCACCGCGACGGCCTGACCGGCCCGTTCGGCGATACGCACCACCGCCGGCACACTCCGAGCCGGTACGCCGTGGCCCCTCCCCCACCGGGCCCGGCGTCACAGCGCCCCGTCCGCACCCCACTGGACGGGGCGCTCGCACCACCGCATCACCTGACCAAGGAACAGGGGGCCCGCCATGGGCATCATCACCATCACGCACACCCGCGCCGACGGCACGCTGCTGGAAGGTTCCCGCAAGGGCGACGGCGTCCTGGAAGCCGTCCGGCCGCACGGCTTCCGCTGGTTCCCCTCGCTGGGCTGCCTCGGCATCCAGCGCTCCCGGGACCGGGCCGCGCAGATGTGGCGCATCAACGGCGCGAAGGACGCCCTGGAGGCCGCCGGGTGGACCGTGGACGTCGTCACCGACGAGGACACCGCGCGGCCGTTCGCCGAGGCGGAGGCCGACCGCGAGCAGCGCGCCGAGGACCGGGCGGAACGGCTCACCGGCGCGGCCGGCCGGGCGCAGGCCGCGTCCGAGGCGGGGTACCGCCGGGCGCGCGAGATAGCCGAGCACATCCCTCCGGGCCAGCCGGTTCTGCGGGGCCATCACTCGGAGGGCCGTCACCGCCGGGACCTCGCGCGCATGGACGCCGGGGAGCGGAAGTTCATCGGCGAGGGCCAGCGGGCGGAGCGGCTGGCCGAGCGGGCCGGGACGGCCGCCGGGTACAGCGAGCGGCGCAACGACCCGGCGCGCACCCTGCGGCGCATCGAGAAGCTTCAGGCGGACCGGCGCCGGGTGGAGCGGTCGCTGTCCCGGTGCACCCCGGGCTCCGACTACGCCGGCGAGCTGCGCCGTCAGCTCGCGGAGCTGGACGACCAGCTCGACCACTGGCGGGTCGTCGTCCGGCGGGCCGAGGCCGAGGGGTTCAAGGTCTGGTCCCGGGCCGACTTCACGCGCGGCGACTTCGTGCGGTACCGGGGGACCTGGTACGAGGTGCTGCGGGTCAACCCCAAGTCGCTGACCATCCCGCACATCCACATCGGCGTCGGGCGGGACGTGGTGCGCAAGGGGGACGGCGGCCGGCTGAGCGACTGGACGTGGACTGCCCGCTACGACGACGGGATCACCGGGCGCAGGGGCGCCGAGGAGATGGCCGCGCACGAGGAGCGGGAGCGGGGCGACCGCCCCGTTTGATCCTTTGGCCAGAACTCGACGGTCGGTGACAATCTGTTGACAGCCCCGTTCCTGACACCCGGGCGGGGCTGTCGCGCGTCCGCCCCAACTCCTGTTGACAATAAGTCAGTTGACCTCGCGGTACGTGCTCCCGGTGAACGATTCGTGAAGTCCTCCGCCCCTGAGCTGCGATGACTCACAATCGGAGACGCGTCTCTCACTTAGTGTGAGGGGCACATTTATCTACGTGTGTGCCGTTCCAAACCCGCGTGCACACCGCAATAGTTCAGTCTGAAAGTGTCACTGCGTCCGAGGAGTCAGATGGTGATACCGGTAACTGTCGGCGGGTACGCCGCGTCGGAGGTGCGCTGGCAGGACGACGCCCTGTGCAACGGGGCGCCGCTGGAGACGTTCGTCCCCGACAAGGAAGACGAGGCCGGTCTGGAGGCCGCGCAGACCTACTGCAACCCCTGTCCCGTCCGGGCGACTTGCCTGCGCTACGCCTTGACGTATGGTCAGCGTGGGTACTGGGGTGGTACGGACACGGCGGAGCGCAGGCGCCTGAAGGCGAAGAAGAACCGGGCCAAGTGCCCGTCGTGCGAGTCCCGGAGGGTGGTCGACATGGAGGAGAGCATGGACGCCCTCTGCCTGGCCTGCGGCGTCTCCTGGCTGACCGAGGCCGCCGCCCAGCCCCGCACCCGGACCACGGTCCGGCCGGTGGCCTGAAGGCCCTCCCCGCTGACATCGGGGAGGGCCTTCAGTAGGGACAACGTAGTGGCCGGGCGTCCCGCTCAGTGAGGGGGCGCCCGGCCTAGTTGAAGTAAATTTGCCCCCGGGACAAGATTTCCTTACGCCGCGTGCACGCCGCGCGCATCCTGCACGTCACGCGCCCGCGCCCACGCCTCGGCCCACCGCCACGCGTTCGCCGACAGCCGCAGGCCCTCGGCCACCTCCCGGCCGGCCTCCGCCCGCTCCGCCCGCAGGGCCGCCGAGCCGGTCAGCCGCCGCAGCTCCCGGTACCACCGGCGCGGCGTGTCGGCGAGGACCCCGGCGCCCCGTGCGTGCAGCCGCACGTACTCCGCACGGGGCGAGGCCACCCACGGTATGCCGAGGGCCGACAGCTCCAGCGGCTTGAGCCACGACTTGGCCCGGTTGAACGCGGTGTCCGCCAGCGGGGCGATGCCGACCCCGACGTCCCCCGCCACGGCGGCCGGCCAGCCGTGCACATCCACACCGGTGCGCCCCTGCGGGTCGTGGAACAGGCCGAACGCCACGCCCACCCCGGTCGGGTCGCCGACGACGCGGAAGTCCCCGCCCTCGGAGACGAGACGCGCGACGGCGCCGCCGAGGACGGCCGGGTCGTCCGGGTGGGAGGCGAGCGCGGCGGGCCAGCCGATGGTGTCGCGATCGACGCGGGGCACGCCGTAGTAGCTGTCCGGCAGGTGGTTGTGGATCACATGCCCCCGGCCGTGCCGGGCGTAGCGCTCCAGCAGCGCCGGGGTGGACACGGTGACCAGCGTGGCATCACGGCACGCGGCGGCAAGGTGCTGCCACGAGTGCCGCCGGACCTGCCGCGTGCGCGGGTCGACCCTCCCCGCGAAGCGGGGATGCATCGACTCGTACGCCGGGTTACGCGGGTGGACGGCTGCCAGGTCGTCGTCCACGTCCACCACCACGGCGATGCCCTTGGCGCGCAGCAGCGGCACCGCCTCCGCCATCCACTGGTGGGTGAGGCGCTGGAAGACGAGGACGTCCACGCCATCCACGTCCAGCACGTCTTCCACCCGGTCATCCGCGCCGATCTTCAGCTTCAGCCCACGGTCGGCGGGCGGGCGGATCTCCACGTCGTGGCCGGCCGCCCGCAGCAGCTCCGCCGGCCAGATGAGCCGGAAGTGCCCGCACCCGCCCGTGTCCGCCGGATAGACGACGACTCGCATTCCTCGGTCTCCGTTCCCTGGTCCACTGCCCGGCTACTGTCCGGTCCCGGCCTGTTCCCCCGCAGACCCCTTCACCCGCGCCGTACGACCCGCAGACGGCCGTTTGGGCTCCGGGGCGGACGTCCGGCCGCCGCCGTCCTCCACGGTCCGCAGACGGGCCTCTACGGCCGCCAGGCGCTCCTCCAGCGGCGCCGTGGCGCGGGCCACCGCCTCGTCGATGGACGCGCGCACGCGTGCTTCCTGGGACATGGCCCGCCCGCCTTCAGCTCGCGCCGGTCTCAAGCCGGATGTCTATGGACTCGATGGCCGCCTGAATCCGGGCGACCAGCGCGTCCTCGTCGATGTCCTGCCGGTTGGCGGCGAGGGCGGCGACCGTCTTGGTCAGCTCCGCGATGGTCGCGGACTGCGCGGCGAGACGGCTGTCCATCGACCGCACCCGGTTGCCGATGTCCTTGAGGTAGCTCGCCGGCTGCCAGGTCGGGTTCGTCTTGCGGTCGGCGGCGCTGGTGGGCGCGGTGATCGCGTCCGTCTCCCACACCGCCTTGTAGATGTCCTGCTTGGTCATCCCTGCCATGGGGTCCTCTTCCTCTCCGGGGCTCCAGTCGGGCCCGTGCTTCAGCCGCTCGTCGACGTCCCGGCGGAACTGGTCCGGGGTGAAGGTGAACCGGCCGCGCGTGCCGTACCCCTCGACCGGCCCCTTCGGGTCGATCTTCCCCTCCACGCTCGTCTCCTTGTGGCATCCGACAGACTCGGCCGTCCAGCCGTGGTGGCGGCACACGGCCGCGTCGAGCCGCACCCACGCGTCGTACTGGGCGCGCGGGTAGACGTCCGTGCCGTCGCCCAGGTTCTCCGTCTCCACGCCGTAGCTGACGTCGTTGCCGTCGATGGTGCCCGACGCGCGGGACGGCGCGGGGTGCGCCGACAGCTCGTCGCGGAAGGACTGGTAGGCGTTGACGGCCATCGGCCCGGCGTGGTTGGCGCGGCCCGCGCTGCACATCGTGGCCGTGCCGTCCTTGGCGAGGTGGATGTGTGCGAGCGGGGCGGGCAGGCCGGGGACGCCTGTCTTGGCGACGATGTCCCGGGAGTTCCGGCCGGCCGTGTGGTGGTTGAGGATCATCCGCACCGGGCCGAAGGTGAGGCCCGTGGCGGAGTCGCGCGAGCGGGTGCGCCAGCCCGGGTACTCGGAGACCTTCACGCCTTCGGCGCGCAGGATGCGCAGCCACTGGTCTGCGGTCAGCGGGGTCGTCGACATCACACACGCTCCGGCCAGTGCCAGGTGCCGCCCGCCATGTGCTCGCGGTCGACGTGCGAGACCCCTTGATTGAAGAATTGTCCGGTCGGGTTGAACACGGCCAGCGAAACGATCCCTCCGCCGGCCTCCCCGGCAGGGTCTTCCACCTCCGTGATGATGGCCGCGCGGCACTGCGCGGTGTATGCCTGGCTGCCGTCCTCGCGGACCGGCGTGCCGTGGCTGACGTAGTGGACGATCCGCCCGACGGAGGGAAGTTGCGGACGGAACGTGTCAGGTGCCGGTTGTGTCACGGCGCGCTCCCTTGATCTGCGTACGGCCGACAAGCCATGCCTGGTAGAGCATCAGCGCCCCAAACAGGGCGGCGAGGACCCCGCGCACGGTGCGCAGCACCTCGATGTCCGCCCGGAGCAGGGTGACGCAGATGGAGATGGCCATGAACGCGGAGATGGCCAGAGCCTTGATGACGAGCAGCCGGCCGACGGAGTCACGCCACCAGCGCGCCAGCAGGGAGTAGACGGCGACGAAGGTGAGGCTTCCCGACAGGGCGAGGATGCTGCCCCACAGGTTCACCGTCTCCCCTGTCGTCATTGGAACTTGCCCCCAAGTGCGTCCTTGATCAGCGGGGCGAAGTGGTTGCGTTCACCCAGCCGCCGCAGGGTACGCGAAATCTCCGAAATCACCGCCGTGCGCTCCCGGGCGCGGGCGAGGTCGCCTTCCAGGTCGTGCAGCGCTTCCTCCGCCGCGCGGACGTCCTCGGCCGCCCGCTCGTCTTCGGCCCTACTCGCCTTGTGTCGGCGCCAGCGCACGGCCGCCCCCTCCCTCACGGTTGGCGCGGGCCGCCTCGGAGACGGCGTCCAGCACGCGCTCGGTGGTCACGGCCGTACCCATCAGCAGGTCCAGTTGGGACTGCTGAAGGTCGATCATCTCCTTGCGGCCGTCGGCGAGGGAGCGCCAGACGTCGATCTGCCGGTCCTTGTCCTGCACGACGAGGTCCACGGTGGACCGGGGCACCAGCGCCCCGCGCAGCACCATCAGCACGACCAGCAGCACGACGCCGCCGGCGCCGAGGGTCGGGGTGAGGAAAGCGGCGAAGCCGTCCACGGGGGTCACAGCCCGGTCAGCCAGGAGAAGTCGGCGGCCCCGACGGCACCGACGGCCGCCGTCAGGTCGTCGTCCGACAGCACGCCCTTGTCCACGAGAGTCTTGGCCAGCCCGATGAGCATGACGTCCTGACTGAACAGCAGTGCGCGCTGGCCTGCGGGGAGCGCCGCGACGTCCACGCTCAGCTTGGCCAGCAGCACGCGGTGGGCCTTCCAGAAGGCGAGCAGGCCCGCCTTGGTGGCGTCGCCCGAACCGGCCTCGGCGAACACGGCGTGCGCGCCCGCCTCGTCGTCACCGCCGTAGGTCCAGGCGGAGACGAGGCTGAGCCCGGCGCGCGTGAGCAGACCAGCAGCCTCGGTCTGCGCGCTCTCGCGGTCGGTGGCCGCGAGGGGCCGGGGCGGGGTGCTCTCGCGGCCGGACAGGGTGGCGTACCACGTACCGGTGTCGTGGTCGTGGTGGACGCGGACGGGGGTGTAGCCGGCTGGCATGGTCGTCTCCTAGAAGGGCATGACGTGCAGGCGCCGGGACAGGAAGGTTCCGGTCCCGCCGGCGACCCGGTACTTCATCGTGAAGGTGTTGGACCCGGCGGTCAGGTCGCTGTGGAAGACCGCGTTCCCGGCGACCTGGCCGACCCCGGCCGCGCCGAAGGTGGCCAGGCCCCGGTTGTCGGAGGCGGACATGGACGTGGCGCCGCTGATGTCGAACGCGACGCGGGACGAGGACGCGCTGGTGTTCGTCATGGACGCGGAGAACAGGATCAGGGCGCAGTTGCTGGTGTCGACGGTGACGGCCGGGCCGGGGCCGGTGTCCAGGTCGCCGAAGGACGTGGACGTGGTGGTGCCGCTGCTCAGGTCGACGCCCACCTTCGCGGTGCGTTCGACGATCTGGTTGGTGGCGACGGTGGTGAACCAGGACCCCGGGGTGGTCGCCTTGGCGGGCGCGACCTCGGCGAGGTTGTCGCGGATGAAGGTGTTGAACTGCGCCGCCGTGAAGACGGAGCCCGCGATGGCGGTCATGGGTGCGGTCCAGGCCATGGGGTCACCTCAGAAGGGGAGGACGATCAGTTCGCGGTTGCCGAAGGTCCCGGAGCCCGAGCCGACGAGGTACTTCATCGTGAAGGTGTTGATGCCGGGGGTCAGGGTGTCGAACAGGTGGGACGTGCCCATGCGCCAGACGTTGCCGGCCGCCGCGCCGTCGCGGACCAGGCGCCAGGCGGGGGACGGGGCGATGCTGGACGCGCCCGAGACGCCGACGGACACGGTGGAGGCGCCGTTGCTCACGGTGTTGTTGAGGTCGGCGGAGAACATGACCAGCGCGCGGCTGCTGGTGGGGACGGTCACCCGGGGCCCGACGGTGGCGAGGTCCGCGTAGGTCATCGACGTGGTGCCCTGGCTGGTGAGTACGGAGTCCTGCGCGAGCTGTCGCGCGGCGAGGGCGTTGGGCCCGGTGGAGACGAAGAACTGGGCGTCGCTCGTCGCCTTGGCGGCGGGGCACTCCAGCAGGTTGTCGCGGACGAAGGTGTTGAACTGGCTCGCGCTGAACGTCGCGCCGGCCACGGCGGTCATGGGTGCGGTCCAGGCCATCGTTCAGGCCACCTCCAAAGGACGCTTATCGAAACGAATTAGTTTCGGTACTCCCGGTACCGTGTGCTCCCCATTACGTATAGGAGAGGCCAATTTCACGGTTAACCTGACAACACGGTACCGGCGGTACCTGATCTTGCTGTGTGCCCCCACCTGCGGATTTTCGACCTTAACCCTTATAGCGCCTAACGTTTCCCGAAGCCCTCCAGGGGCCGCAGGCACGCCCTCAGCGCACACCGTGCGCCTCACCCTCCGCCTCCAGATCCCGCACGCTCTGCCCGTGGGGCAGGCCGAAACGCAGCGCCACCGGATGGTCCGTCGGGTACCAGTTCCGCGTGTTCGGCACCGGCCTGCGGGCCAGCACCGCGAGGATGGCGTGCCGGTCGTCCGGCCACGAGACCGGCGCCTGCATCCCGCAGTACGAGCACAGGAAGAACCCGACCTCCGCGTCCCTCGGCCCGCCCATGCGCGACGGCCGCAGCAGGAACTCCGCATTGCCGCAGCCGGCCCGGTCGGGCGCGGCCCCGGGGCGCGGGCAGTCCGCCACCCACTCCCCCGCGTACACGTACGCCCTCGCCACCGCCACCCGCTCCTGCGGCACTTCCATCCCCATCGCTGCCTCCCTCATGTGCCCAACTTCCCGACGTCGAACTGACCCTGGACCGGGTCGTCGAACACGAACACCTCGTCGGCCGCGTCCGCCACCGTCAGGTCGAACACGCCCTGGTCGAACCCCGCGCCGCGCTGGTCGAACGTGAACACGTTCTCCGGGACCAACAGGTCCCGCTCGCAGCCGAGGACCACCGAGTGCACCGGCGGCTGCCCCGCCCGGTTGAACCGCTGAATGGAGTGCGCGACCCGCTCCACGAAGAAGTCCGCGTCCAGCCCCATCTCCTCGTTGACGATGCGGACGCGGTCGCTGACGGTGCGTCGCACCACCTGCATGAAGTGCGCGGGGTCGCTGGAGGTGATCCGGAGTTGCACCGTGGGCCGCCGCCGTGCGTAGTGCAGCAGGATCATCCCGGCGATGGCCTCCGCGTCCGCCGGCGAGGCCCACGGCGCGCTGTCCGGGTAGGACCGCTCCCCGTGGCGGCCGACCGAGCCGGGGTCGGTCATCGACACCCGCACCGTGCGCTGCACCCCCAGCGACCGCGCCCGGAGCTGAAGCCGTGTCACCTCCAGCGGCCCGCCCACCGCGCGCACCGTCAGCGTCGCCGACGCGCCCGAGCGGCGGTCGAGCTGGAGGGACGGCACCCCGCCGCCCGAGCTGAAGTAGGTGACGTCCGTACCCAGCACCGGCAGCACCGCGCCCACGAACGGCTCCGAGACGTTGACCGCGACGTCCACCGACTGCCCCGGCGCGAGGCTGTACGTCGACTCGTCGGACCACACCGCCTCCAGCACCGGCGCCGGGCTGCGCTCCTCCACGTCGAACGCCACCACGTTGACGATGTCCCGCCAGCCGTGGGCGTAGGTGAACGGCTTGGTGAAGTCGTACCCCTCGGCGGGCGCCCCGGCCGCGCAGTCCCCCAGCCGCCCGGCGGTGAACGTCGCCCGGGACGTGAGCGACGCCTGCCGCAGCAGCCGGTGGTGCCGGTCCCGGAAGACGAACGTCCCGTCCGGGGCGACGTAGGCGACGGCCGGCGGGCCCTCCGACTTCACCAGGTCGTTGATGGCGCTCAGCGCGTCGGTGCCCTCCAGCCACCAGTACCGCACCACCGAGGCGCCCGGGTCGATGTCCCGCCCTCCGGTCCACCCGGCCAGGTCCAGCACAGCGCGGACGAGGTCGCCCGTGCGCATTGACGTGTAGACGGCCGTCGACAGCTTCACGCCCGCCAGATCGTTGAGACCGTCGAGAAAGGTGAACTCCGCCGTGCGGTCGGCGAAGTCCGCGTGCACGTTGTAGTCGTCGGTGCGGCCCGTGAACAGGGGGTACGTCTGGCCGTTGAACGTCACCGACCCGCCCATCAGCCGGGCCGGGTCCAGGTCCCCGTACAGCGGGCTGCCGGTGTTCTCCGGACTGTAGCGCCGGCTGGTGTTGTTCACGGTGAACCCGGCGGAGCCGACGGCGGCCGGACTGAGCTGCCGTTCCTGGTCGCGGCCGTAGCTCACCGACACGTCCGAGACGATGTCCCCGGTCACGTCCTCGGTGTCGGCCGTGAACGACGCGGTGAAATCGTCGAACAGGAACGTCACCGGCAGCGTGTTGGTCGTGCTGCCGCCCAGAAGGGTGCGCACGCCGACCGCCCCGGCGGCCGTCAGATCGGGGTCCGTGGCGGACACCTGCCAGCCGGGCTCCGCGCTCCCGGCGGGCCACACCTTGGCCAGCAGCCGGTTGCCCGCCACGCGCAGCCGCACCGCGTAGGCCGCCCCGGCGGCGTGCGTCAGCCCGGTGGCCCCGGTGGCAAGGACGACCTCTGTGCCGCCCACCCGCTTGCGCAGCGTCGGGACGACGGCACCCGTGGACGCCATTTGCACACGGACGAAATAGAAGTTGTTCGCGTCGGTGTGCCGGGCCATCAGGTACACGTACATGCTGTCCGAAGCGGCGGTCTGGTCGACGGAGAAGGTGACGCGCAGGTCCGTGTCCGGCGAGGACGCGGGCACGGTGGAGAAGCGGGACGCGCTGCGCGTGCTCACCGCGTGCACACCGGCGGAGCCGTTGACGGAGAAGTTGGACGCGATGGACCCCGTCGACCACGCCTGACCGCTGTCGGCCGTACCCCAGCCGCCTGTGACGCTGCGGCCGAAGGTGTCAGCCGCGTACGCCGCGCCCACCGCCTCGGTGTCTCCGATGGTCCCGTCACCGCTCCAGTCGATGGCAAACCGGTAACGGGGCAGACCCTGCTCCCCGCACAGGTCCCACCCACCCGGCTGCGTGACCACCGTCGGGCTGTTCGCCGTCGCGGACACGGCGGCCGAGCCGGGCAGCGCGAAGGCGGCGACGGTGACGGGCTTCAAGGCGACGGACCACATCGTGGACCCGCCCGCGCACAGGCCGTCACCGCCGGTGGCGAAGGTCGCGCGGACCGCCTGCGCACCGGGGGTGATGGTGGAGTCGGAGTCGTACAGCGAGGCGAACAGTTCGCCCATGCCGTCGTTGTCGTCGACCCGCTTGGTGTTGGTGCCGCCGGCGATGGTCGTGGACCGCGCGCCCCAGGCGGAGCCGGTGCGCAGCGTCAGCAGCCAGTCCCCGTCGGCCACGGTGGTGAGCTGCGGGTGCGTCTGCGAGGACGCCGTGCCGGCGGTGCCGACGGCCGCGAACTTCTCGATGGGCCCGGCCGGGTCGACCCCGGAGTAGGCGACCGCGAACCCGAGCACGTACGGGCTGCCCGTCGGCCACGGCTCCCGGGAGAAGGTGAACAGCGCACCCGAGGTCGACCCGCTGGTGGCCACCCGGTAGTAGACCCGCGTCTGCACCCGGGAGTAACTGGCCCCGGACGGCGTCTGCCCGGCGCTGGCCTTGCTCAGCAGCGTCCAGCCGGCCGGTGTGGCGGGGCCGGTGTTGCTGTCGTAGGCGAGGACGATCAGCAGCAGGTCCCCGGCCTGATGGCCCGGGGGCATGGGGACCACCTGCCAGGTGGGCGACACACCGATGTTGGCCTTGACCGAGGCGCCTGCGGAACGGAAGGCGATAGGCATCAGGCGGTCCCTCCCAGCGCCTTGGGCAGACGGCCTTTACGGCGGAGCTGGTCCAGGGACGACACCAGCCAGTCCTCCGTCTCCCGGCGGGAGCCGATCACCCCGTGGTTCTCCACGGTCAGGTGGACCACGCCCCCGCCGGTGGGCGCGGCGGCCTGGCGCAGCGAGGCGCGGTGGCTGCGGATGCGGGTCCCGGCGGGCAGCTTCATCAGCTCCGGGCCCAGCTCGCCCGTCCAGTGCCAGCCCGGCGCGGAGCCGTCGGTGCCCAGTGCGTAGCCGCCGGGCCGGTTGTATGCCCGGGGCAGCGAGCCGTACGCCGACAGCGCGTACCGCATCGAGGAGTAGATGTTGGCGAGCGGGTTGATCGACGTGCCGTACATGAACGGGCCGGTCTTGCGGAACCGGCCTGCGTGCGCCTGGAAGGTCGGGCGGATCACCTGCATGAGGCCGACCGAGGGGTATCCGCGCTTGGCGTTGATGTCCCAGAGGTTGACCGCCCGGGGGTTGCCCCCGGACTCCTGGTTCATCCGGCGCAGGGTGATGTTGGTGTACGCGGCCGGCTGGCCGACGAGGCGGAGCGCCTGCTGGACGACGCCGGACCACCGCTTGACGCCGGACCCTCCGATGTCCACGTTGCCGCCTCCGCCGCCGAAGCCGAGCAGGTCCGTGCCGACCGACCTCACCGCGCGGATGAGGCCGTCCACGGCCATGCGCGGGATGCGCGCGGCCATGCGCGCCCACGGGCTCTTGCCGATGGCCGCCGTGATCCTCTTCAGCGGGCCCATCAGCAGATCCTTGGCCTTGCCGACCGGGTTGCTCAGGAAGTCCAGCGCGCCCTTGCCGAAGTTGGCGCCCTTCTCCAGCGCGGAGCCGATGGCGCCCTTGATGGAGCCGAGGATGCCGCCGGACTCCATCATCGGGATGCCGAGGTGGTGTCCGGCCGCCTGCCACAGCGCACGCGCCCGCGAGCCGTACCGGGGGTCCGTCGGGATGACGTATTCGGGCCGTGTCGTGTTGCCCTCGCCGACGATGGCGGTCGGCCGGTTGAAGACACCCATCGGCTCGCGCGGGCCCACGGTGCCGCCGGACTCCAGCAGTTTGACCGGCTTCAGCCTGTTGTCCAGGCCGATCCAACTGGTGATCTTGCCCCAGATGTTGACCAGGCCCTTGTTCCAGATCTTGTCCAGCACCCAGTTCACGGGCGCCTTCGTCTTGCTGCGGATGCCGGACCAGATGGAGCCGATGCCGTCACGCATCTCCCGGAAATACCCCTTCACCTTGTCGCGCAAGGTCCGCGCCCAGCCGGGGATCGTCCGGGTGAAGAAGTTGCCGATGGGCGAGAAGACCCGGGACCGGATGGAGCCGTAGGCGTCGGCGAGCCCGTCGCGCAGGCTCCGCCAGGCGCCGGTGACCTTGTCCCGCGCGTTGCGCGCCCCGGTCGGAATCCTCCGGGTGAAAAAGTCGCCGATGGGTGCGAAGACCCTGTTGCGGACGGACTCGTAGACCCCGGCGAGCCGGTCGCGCAGACCGGTCCACGCGCCCACCACGCGGTCGCGCGCCGTGCCCGCCCAGCCGGGGATCGTCTTGGTGAAGAACCGGCCGATGGGTGAGAGCACCTGGTCTTTGAGGCCGAGCCAGACGGCGAGCACGTTCGCCACCATCACCCGCCAGGCCATCTCCACCTTCGTGCGCAGGGCCCCGGCGGCGGCCGGCAGCTTCTGCGTGAAGAACCGCCCTATGGGGCCGAAGACCTTGTCGCGCAGCCAGTCCCAGGCGCCGGTGAAGAAGTTGACGAAAGGCCCGGAGAACCACGCTCCGACGGCCCGCGCCGCGTCGGCGATACCGCCCAGCGCGCCCTTGACGATGTTGCGGAAGGTCTCCGACTTCTTCCACAGCAGCACGAACACGGCGCCGAGGGCGACGAGCAGGCCGATCACGATGCCGATGGGTGAGGAGATCATCGCCACGGCCAGCACGCGGAAGGCGGCCGTGGTCAGCACGACTGCCAGGCGTACCGCCACCATCGCGTAGCGGAAGGCGAGCATGGCCGCGCGGCCCACCCTCATCGCCGTGGTGTGCAGCCACGTCGCCGCCGCTGCCGCCCGGGAGGCCGCCGCCGAGGCGACGAGGGTGACCCGGTGCGCGATCATCGTGGCGCGGCTGGCGTAGACGGCTCCCGAGGCGGCGGTGACCGACGTGCGGAACAGCCACGTGGCGGCCGTCGCAGCCGCCTGGTAGATGCGGTACAGCTTCAGCGCCGCGTTGACGGCGAGGATCGCCGGGACGAGCAGCTTCAGCACCGGCGTGGGAATGGCGGCGACGATCTGCGCGAACACCTGGAGCATGAGCAGGCCGAACCCGCCCATCGGCCCGGCGGCCGAGGCGATGTCCGCCAGTGCCGAGCCGAACTCGGACAGGGCCGGGACGGCCGCCCGCGCCCGCTCCATGAACAGGGCGAAACTCTCGGACTTCCCGAGGCCCGCGCCGAAGTCGGCGAACCGCTGCGTCAGCTCCACCAGCCCGCCCGACACCTCGGACTGCGCGGGCATGAACGCGTTGACCATGCCGACCACGCCGACGGTGATGTTCTTGACCGACTCCAGGAAGTTGCCGAGCGCGCTGCCCGCGTTGCCCTGGAGGTTCGCGCCGAACTCCCGGAAGACACGGCCGGCCTGGCCCTCGCCGAGCGAGGCGGTGAACTCCTTGATCTCGCGCGAGGCGATGCGCACGAACGGGGTCAGCTTGGGCAGCATCTCCCGCAGCTTGTTGATGCCTGCGGTGAAGATCGGCATGGTGGTGCCGGACAGGCTGTCCGACCACTTGTCGATGTCGTCCTTCAGGCCCTCGAACGCCTTGGCCGTCTCCCGGGTGGCCGGGGTCATGGCCTTCATCTTCTCGTCGTAGATGGCCTGTGACCGGCGGGCGGTGTTGGTCGTGGTGGTGACCTCGCCCAGCGCCCGGTTGTACTCCTGCGCCTTGGCCTTGGCCTCCGCAGACATGTCGGCCGTGATCTTGATTTGCTGGCCGTACTTGACGCCCATGTCCTTGGCCAGCTTTTGCGCGTTGGCCTTGGCGATGGTCGCCTTCTCCTGCGCCTCCTCGGCCGCGTCCAGCTTCTCCCCGGCCTCGGTGATCTTCTGGAACTGCGGGACGACGGCCGCCGCGAAGCCGCCCGCCGCCGCGCCGGCGGACATCAGGGACGCGGTCATCGCGCCGACACCCGCCGTCACGGCCGCCGTCACGGGGAGGATCGCCGTGGACAGGGCCGAGGCACCGATGGACCCGAGGCCCTTGACTGCCTTCATCGCCGGCGACGTGTCGGCGTCGATCCGGACGAAGCCGGTCCCGATGAGAACGCCAGCCATCTACAACATCACCCCTTGAGCCGCGAGGAACGCCTGGCTTGCGTCCTCGTCGCCGTGCCACCAGTACGGCGCTCCCTCTTCGACCTCCACCGGGGCGGGCGCGTCCTGTCCGGGCACCCGCCACAGACGGACCTCCAGGTCGGAGTCCAGCCGCTGCTGCGCTGCGTCCTCGGGCTCGTTCTCGCCCGGCTCCGCCCGCTGGCTCATCTCGTAGTAGACGACGTTCAGGAACCGGTCGATGGGGAGGCTGCGGAGATCAACACCTCGCCCGGTGTACTGTCCGTCAAGGACATGCCAGGTACCGGGACGGAGCGCCCATCCGGCGAGGATGAGGGCGCTTCGGTAGGGCGGAGCCCGTACTCCTCCATGAGCCAGGTGACGATGTCCTCCACCTGGTCGATCTCGATGGGGTTCTCCCGGTCCCGCATGCGCGCGTTGAAGCGCTCCAGCGACTCCGGGAGCAGCACGACGTCCAGCAGGCTGCGGAACGCCTTGAGCTGCTGGTCGACGGTCGCCGACACGTCCATGCCGGCGAACTCCCTGGCGAAGTCCAGCAGCACCTCGGCAGGGACACCGCGCGCCGCCTGGAACACGTCCTCGTCCACGCGGAAGGTGATGTCCTTCCGCTTCTTGCTGAAGTCGCGCATCTCGGTCATGCGCGCACGGTAAGCCCACCGCGTAGCATGATCGTTCCGGTGGCCCCGTCAGCCCATGCGCAGGGCCTTGGTCATGAACGGGTTCGGCTTCGTCCCCGGGTGGTTGACGACCCGGGCGAACACCGTGCGGCCCTTCACGGAGAACTTCAGCACCTGCCGGGTGCGCGGGTAGATGCGGTGCGGCCTCGTCCCGTTGTGGACGTACATCGTGGCGGGGTGGTTGGACTCCACGCGCACGTGCCGGCCGACGACGACCGCGCGTACCTTGCGGCCCATCTTCCCCGGGGCCATGCGCCGGGCGTTGCGCTGCACCCGGCGGGCCTTGCGGACCAGTTCCTTCATCACCGGCGAGTCCGGGGACAGCAGCAGGCCGTTGACCCCGTCGGCGCGGATCTCGATGCGCGCGGCGGGCACGTCAGCCCCGCACCAGACAGACGCGGACGGTCAGGGTCACGCCCACACACCCGCCCTCCGGGCCGGCCGGCTCCACCGGCGTGACGAGGTAGTCCAGCACCTCGTCGTCCTCCTTGAGACGGCACAGCAGCGCGGACACCGCGTCCAGCATCTCGGTGGCGTCCTGGAGCAGCAGGCCCGCCGCCGTGTCCAGTTCGTCGGCCGGCGGGGCAGCCTCCACGCCGTCCGGGTTGGGCGCGCAGCGCACCACCGCCACGGTGAACTGGCCCACCTCGTACGGCGGCTGGCAGGCGCCGTTGACCGCCTCCGACTCCTCGGGGAACCCCTCGGACAGGTACAGCCGGGACAGGGACACGGCGAGCATCCCGCCGCAGTCGCACGAGTCCCAGGCGACCTCCCCGGGGACCAGGCCGACGCGGGACGGCTTGGACGACAGGCCGTCCCGCACAGCGGTCACCAGGTGCGTGCCGACGGTGTACCAGCGCGCGGCCCCTGCGATCACGACAACCCCCTCCGCAGGATCGCGTCCACGTCCCCGATGCGCGCCCGGGAGCGCAGGCCCGACGGGTTCTCGGAGGCGAGGAACATGTCCACCAGGTACAGGCCGGTACGGCCGTCCTTGAGCAGTTGCCCGATGTCCGGGTACTGGATGGTGACGCCCTGGCGGACGAGCTGCGTCACGCCCGGCGGCAGACGGCAGTCCAGCCCGGACATGGCCTTGACGATCTCGCAGGCGAGTTCGCCCATGGCGAGACGCCCGGAGTCGGGCACCTCTTCACCGACGACCGCCGTCACCGACCACGTGCCCGGCTCGTCGTCACCGGCGGAGAAGTCGTTGCAGCGCGGCCACGCGGCGCCGTCGACGCGGATCAGGTCCCGCCCGGCGAGCCGGTACGCCCCGGCCGCCAGCACCGCCCCGTCCACCCGCACCTCGTCCACCCGGCTCGTCAGCGCGGGCAGCCGGACGGTGGACAGGTCCGTGCAGGAGCAGCCGCGACGGCAGCCGCCCGAGCAGTACGGCAGCCGGTAGACGTCCCACGGCGTACGCGACACCAGCAGCGACGGGCCGTCCCACAGCGGGACCCCGGACCAGTCGCCGCAGTCGTCCGCACAGGGGCGCAGCGTCACCGCGCACTGCCCGAACCGGCGCCCGGACAGGGCCCACAGGATGCGCGAGGCCGCGCGCACCGCGTACCCCGTGGCCTCCGGGGACCGCGCGGACACGTCGCACGTCCAGTACACCGGCCAGTCCTCGCACAGCAGAGCGTCCGCCACTGCCCCTCCTACGCGGTGAAGGTGATCAGACCGGCGTCGTGCCAGACCACGGTGAAGGTCCCGGACACCACCGACTGCGCGCCGCCGAAGTACAGGTAGGCCACACCCTGGTCGGCGACGGTTCCGGCGGTGATGGAGTCGTCGTAGACGAGGCAGCCGTACGCGTCGGTCAGGGTGAGGGAGCCGGCGCCGGCGAGGTCCGCCGCGTCGAACGTGACTGTCCCGGAGGACGGCGCGGTGAAAGTCTTGGACGCGAGGGGCCGCCCGCCGGCGGGCCAGTTGGTGCCGCCGCTGACCTCGCGCGCCGCCGTCCACGTGCCGGCGCCGTAGGCGGTGGAGCCGACGACCGCGTCCAGGTCCGGCGTCACCGTGTTGTCGAACAGCGCGGCCTTGACGATGTCGGAGTCCAGCCCGGTGTAGCCGGTCCCGGACGCCTGCATCATCGGGCCGCGCACCCACTCGCGGAAGACACGGCTTTCCGTCCACGCCATCGGTTCAGCTCCTTCGCACGTGCGCGGCCGGGGCGTACACCACGCGGTCCTCACCGTCGTCCCTCGTCACCGTCACGGCCATGACCGGGCGGCCGTCGCCGTCACGGCGTACGTCCTCGCCGCCCACGTAGTCCTCCCGGGCCACGGCCCGCACCGCGCACCGCACGCCGTCCAGCACCATCGGCGCGAGCAGCCCCGCGAGGCCGGGGCACGCGTGGAAGCGGTCGCCCGGTCCACGCGTGACGGCGGTGGCCGTGCAGTTGGGGCACGACCACCGCCGCTCGGGGTCCAGGATCATGTGAGCTGGAGCGGGTTGACCTGCGGGGTGGGCGGGGCCGTGGTCGTCAGGTTCCACAGCCAGTGCTCACCGGCCTGCGCACTGTCCCCGGCGGGCAGCCACGAGGTGGACCCCGGGCCCCGGTTCCAGCCGACCACCGGTGTGACGGAGGCGGCCTGCGTCTCGGACTGCACCTGGAGTGTGGAGCGCCCGTTCTCCACGGTGTACGTGCCGATGCGGCTGGCACCGACGTTGGGCCACGCGTTGTAGATGTAGCGCTGCGCCCCGGAAGGGTCGCACGCCCCGGAGCCGGCGACGCGCTGCCAGACCTCCAGCGAGTACCGGTTGGACGGGGTGCCCTCCGCGAAGGCGAAGCCGGTCCCGGTGACCCCGGCGCCGTTGACGGTCAGCTCACGCGCGCTCGCGAGGTACGCCACGCCGGTGGTGTTGATCTCGCAGAAGTCGATGGTGAGCTGCATTCGCTTCAGGACCGGGTCGTCCTTCTGGTTGACGCACGGCGAGCCGTCCGCAGTCCGCTCGAAGAACTCCTCGCCGTCCTCGTACTGCGGCTCCATCTGCACCTGAACGAAGCCCTTGGTCACGACGACCAGAGAGCCGGTGCCGGTGACCGGGTTGCCGCAGGCGTCCACGCGGACGATCCTCGCGTGCGTGCCCTTGATGGCGGTTGCCGCGCTGGCGACGGTTGATGGCATTGCTGTTCACCCCTTACGCGGGAACGCCGAGAGTCATGAGGGCGGCGAGGTGCGCGCACTCCCACCCGAACAGGTAGGTGCGCGAAGCCTGCTTGCGCACCGTGTTGGTCGCCCGGTCGAACGTGCCGGGGAAGTCCCGCACCGCGACGTCGGAGCGGTAGCCGAACAGGGCGCCGGTGGCGTACAGCCACGCCGCCCCGGACGGAGCGGCGGCCCCGTCCGGCCCCGTCCCCGAGTAGCCTGCCGCCGCCACGATCAGGTGCCCGCCCGGCGTGCGCGGCAGGCCGTCCGCCTCGTCCTCGCACACCAGGCGGCGGGCCTTCAGCGTCGCCATCGCGGACACGGGCACGTGCACCACACCCGCGCCGCCGTACTGTTCGGCGAGCGCCTGGTCCAGCCGGCCGATGACGGTGGCCGCGTCGGCGGCCGTGGCCGAGACGGTGTCGGCCGCCGTCTGGAGGCGGATGCCCTGCGGGTCGTCCAGCGTGGCGGAGGCGGCGAGGTGCGGCCACACGGCCGCCTGTCCGCCGGCCCGCCCCGACCAGAACGCCCGGGAGACCTGGAACGCCTCGGAGCGCGCCAGCGCCTCGGCCGCCTGGTCCACGTCGGGCAGGCCGATGAGCGAGCAGTCGAACGCGGCGTACACCGTGAACGCCGTGGCCCCACGGTCCACACCGCCGTCGGCCGTGGGCTCCAGCGGCGCAGCGGCCGGGACCGCGCCGCCGGTGCCGGTGAGCGCGTCGCACTCGTCGGCGTACGTCGTGTCCGCCCCACCGCACCAGTCCGTCCAGGTCACGCCCTGCTGCCAGTGCGGCCCCGACGGGCCCGGGTGCTGCGCCGCGTCCCACAGTGTGTTGGGGAGCGCGACGAAGCCGGGCCCGTCGACTATGCCCCGGATTCCTGCCACGTCACGCCCCCTTCACGTCCTGCTCGGTCACCGATGACGGATCAGATCTGCGCCGCTGCGGTGAGCCCGGCGGTGCCGGCACCGTTGACCTGGAAGCTGGCGCGGTACAGCCGCGACTCGTGACCGACCTTGGCGACCAGGTGCGCCTCTTCGGCCCACAGGGCCGTGTGGTCGTTCTCGGCGTTCAGCGCGCTGTCGCGCACCACGCCGAGGTCGAGCTGGAGGCCGTTGCCGTGCAGGAACGTGCCGGCCGCGTACAGCATGAAGTCCACCGACGTGGGCCAGGCCGTCATGTTGGCGGAGGTCCGGCCGAACTGCCCGGTGCCGCGCACCTGCCAGTCGCTCACGAACTGCGGGCGCACGTTGCGGTCGGTGAACCACGCGGTGATCTGCGCGTCGCTGACCGACTCGCGTTCGACCGAGGTCCTCCAGGCGAGGTCGGCCCGGATGACGGCGAGCGCCCAGCGCGGCAGGACGATCTCCAGCACCGCGTCCTCACGCATGGCGAACTTCGCGCGGTAGTCGATGGCCGCCAGCTCCACCGAGTTGAGCAGCGTCTGCGTCGCCGGGACGTTGCCGCCGAGGGTGATGGCGGCCGTGGACCGGGCGACCATGAGGGAGATCAGCCGCGCGTTGATGACGTGCGCGTACGCGGCGCGCAGCAGGCGGATGAAATTTTGCGTCGCCTCCGGGTACGCGTCGTCGGTGAGGTTACCGGCGGTCAGGCTGATGCCGTACGCCTCCAGCCGCGCCTCGTCGAACGTCGGGCACGGCACGCGCAGGGTGGGCTTGTTGACGGAGCCGGTGACGGTGGCGATGTCGTCCGCCTCGGTCCACAGCCACGGGTCGGACGCGTTGGAGAACGTGACGCCGAAGCCGCCGAAGCCACTCGCCGGGTTGGAGCCCGCGTTCTGGAAGAACACGTCACCGATGCTGGGGCTGACCGGGAAGCGGATGCCGCCCCGGGAGACACCGACGGTCGGCAGGTCGACGAGGCCCACCGGCGTGTCGGCGATGTTGAAGAAGTCGTACGTGACCTCGGACGGCGCGCACCAGCCGCCGCCCGCGAGCAGGGCGTCCGCCTGCCCGCGCTGCTGCGTCATCGAGTGCCACAGCTCCTCGATGGTGCTCGCGCTGGTCCGGTCGTCCACCGTGTGGTCGAACTGGTTGCGCACCGACGCGACGAGGTGACGCGGGGCGCCCTGGTCGCCGTACTGCGTCGTCGGGACCGCCTTCGCCTTGGCACGGAAGGCTTCGCCCAGGGCCTCCAGCGTCGGCATGGACTGTCCCGCCGCGACGCCCGGGATGTCCACGGAGGCCGTCACGGCCATGGTCTGCGTGCCGGGTGCCTTGGGCTGCGGGGCCCGCTCGCGCACCTGGGAGAGGGAGGCGACCCGGCGCGTCGCCAGGTCCGGGTTTCCGTCGTAGAGGACCGAGGTCACGCCCTTGGCCACGGCCTCCGCCACGGCGTCCAGGTTGAACCGGCCGCCGGCGGTGACGGGTGCGGCGCCCTCGCCCCCGTCACCGCCCTCGCCGCCCTCGCCACCGTGGACGGACTGACGCAGGAGCGCCATCTGGCGGGTCCGCTCCTGCTGAGCTGAGGCCGCTTCCTCTTCCGCGCGGACCGCGCGCACGCGCAGCTCGGCGCGGAGGCGGTCCAGGTCGCGGGTGAGGCGCTGGCTGTAGCTGATGTGCTCGGGGGTGAGACTGGCGAGTCCGGCAACGCGGTCGAACTCCGCGACCGCCGTGGACTCCAGCTCACGCAGCTCCGACTCCCCCACCAGCGAGAGGTCGTCGGGTGCGCTGAACAGCTCGGGCTCCGACACTGCGGACCTCCCGGGAAAGTGGTCTGATCGAATCGGCGCGCACGGTACATACAAACGGCCGAATCGCCAAAAGCCACACAGGCTCAGACGATCCGGCCGTCGCTGCTGGTCAGCCGCCGATGGGTTCCGGCTCGGGCGGCGGGGGCGGTGCGGGACGGTTGCAGCCACACATAACGATCACCTCCCCTCGGTGGTGTGGACCCGGCGGGACAGCGCGGTCAGGACGCGCCGGTAGGCCCACTGGTCCAACTCGTCCTCGGTCAGTCCCTCGCTGAGCTGCGGGATACCCGCCGCGACGAGGGCGAGCTGCTGTCCGGCGGCCAGGGCCGTCTTCAGCTTGGGCACCGGGAAGCCGGGGACGTTCACGGCGAGCAGGCCGACGAGGCGCAGGTGACCGCCGATGCGACGCCAGTCGCCCGACACCTGCCCGGCCGCGCGCAGCTCGTGGATGCGCGACTCCGGGGTGCCGGGCCGCACGGACCCGGCGACCCAGATGCCGTGCGCGTCGTTGCCCACCGCGACGTCCGCCACGGCGGCCCCGGTGTTGTCGTAGTGGTCAGCGGCGGCCCGGTGGCCGTACGACAGCGGCGCGTGCCCGGTGCCGACGGTGATCTGTCCGACGGAGGTGGTCCCGCCGTCGTCGCACCACACGTTGCCGGTCATGAAGTACGGGTGCGACTCCTCGTGCGGAGGCGTCACGCACACACCCTCCTGCCCGATGTGACAGGTGCCCCACAGGGCTGCGTGTCCGTAGACGCGGCCCTCCGGGGTGACGGTGATCCCGGTCGGGACGGACAGGGCCGGGCTGGCGAACCACGCGGCCGGCGGGCGCTGCGGCGCCTGCACCGTCAGGGACCGGAAGCGGGCCACCCGCGTCTCGCGCACCGCGCCGATGGGCTCGCCGCCGGCGACGACCGCGCCGTCCTCACCCAGCAGCGCGATGTACGCCTCCGCGAACGCCGGGATGTCCACGAGGGTCGCCGCGCGGATGCGGCCCCGGTTGAACACGACCTTCTCCGGGGACGCGAACAGCATGTCGAACGGGTCGGGGCCCTCGCCGTCGGCGTCCGGGTCTGCGGGCCACACCAGTTCCATGTCGGCGTCCTTGATGGAGTCGACATCCACGCTCACACCGCGCAGGAACTGGCCCTTGATTTTCCCGTGGACGGTGCGGCCGTCGTCGGTGGACAGGTCCAGCACGCCTTCGCCCATGATCAGGCCGCCGTCCTCGCGCCAGATGCGGTCGATCCGGCCCACGTTGACGGCGATGGTGCGGGGCTCCCCGCCGTGGGAGTCCTCCTTGTTCCAGCGCAGCGGCAGCGGCAGGTCAGCCCACGTGAGGGCGTCCGCCTTGAACTCCCGGCCGTCGCCGGTCTCGATACCCTCCACCGTCAGCGGGCCACGCCACGGCGCCGTCTCGCCGTCGGCGCCTATCTCCGCAGCCGGCTTGCCCGCCACCCGGTCGGCGTCGGCAGCCGCGCCGTGCGCCAGCGCCTCGGCCTGCCCGGCTGCCTTCTGCTCGCCGACCGGGACGCACTCGCCGCTCTCCTCGTCCGGCTCCATGCCGGGCGGGCACTGCGCCTCCTCGCCGGCTGCCGACTGGTTCTCCTTCAGCCGCTTGTCCTTCTTCGTGCCGGGGTTCGGCTCGCCCTTGCCCAGGGCCTCGGCCGTCTCGGTCGCGCTCGTCACGGTGCTGTCTCCCTCCGCCGCGTACAGCGCGGCCAGTTGATCATCGGCGTCGTCTTCGGTTGCGTGGCAGCCGGACACCGATCCGTCGGCGTCCTTGACCACGGCCCACGGCTTGCCGTCCGGACACCCAGAATGGCCCTCCACTTTGTGCCAGGGCATGCCGGTCTCCTCTCCGCTCGCCGTGGTCGCCGTACGTACCTCCTGCCAGACGGCGACGATGAAGCCACGGCAGGCGTTGCCGTAGCGGGCGCCGGTGCAGTCCCGGTAACCCATGACCGGGTACTCCGCGACGGCGGCGTCCAAGGTGGTGAAGGTGCGGCCGTCGATGACCTTGCACGGGCCGCACGTCCGGCTGTCCAGGATCTCGCTCGCCACGTAGGTGGAGGCGGGCGGCGCGGCCTCCATCACCGCGTGCCGCCCGGCGTTCTGCGCGGCCGTCATGGCCGAGCCGACCGAGGCGCGCACCCCGGCGTCGTCCATCGTGGCCAGCTCCCGGTCCACCTCCGCCGCCACCGTTTCTGCCGGGGCCGAGGACCGCAGCAGCCCGGACAGTTTCCGCTTGGCCGCCTGCACGAGGGCGGAGGCTGCGAGGTCGGAGGTGAGCCGGGCGACGGAGGTGAGCAGTCGCCGTCCGCCGACCCCTGCGGTGAGTACGTCGGGGCCGTCGCCGTCCTCGGGCAGCGACCAGTCCGGCACGGTCACGCCCTGCGCCTCGGCCTCCCGTTGGCAGGCCCTGCCGGCCTTGACCGCGTACTCCTCCATGAGGCCGGTCAGGGTGGCGGTGGCGTCCAGGGTGGATAGCGTCAGGTCCGGCAGCAGTTCAGGGTCGTCGGCGGCGAGGTGCTTGACGATCTGCTCGCGCAGATCCAGGCGCCACGCGGCCGTCGTGGACTTCAGCGCTTGGACCGCCCCGGCTGTCGCGGCCTCCCACTCGGCGTGTACCGACGCGAAGTCGGCGCGGCTGGACAGCTCCAGGTCGGTCGGCTCCCGGCGCAGCGGCCCGCCAGCGGCCGTCACCGCGTCGCCGGACAGCGGGATGTCCCGGTCGTCATCGCCGAAGCTGAGCCGGATGCGGTCGAACGTCACCGGGCCCAGCCGCTGCTCCAGTTCAGGCAGGAGCGCCGGGTCGTCGCTGTAGGCAGCGCAGACGTGCGCGGCCCACGGGCTGTGCTGCTCGGGGATTTCCGGGAGGTCCATCGTCATGGTGAGTGCGGTCCCAGCCAGAACCCGGGCTTCCACGAGGGAGCCGCCCGCAGGCTCTGCATCCCGATCGTCGCCGACGGACCACACCCAGCACGGGTAGTCCCCGCCGCCGTTCCAGTGAGCGGCGCCGAACGCCCTCGCTTGTACGGTCGGCAGCCCCGCGACGAGATTCCTTACTCGGCTCTCCAGCGTGTCGCGCTGGTCCTCGGTCCAGGTGGCGCCATCGTCTCCGAGGAAGAACAGCGTCAGGTGCAGTTCGTCAGCCGGCTCGCCGCCGGGCACCGCGAGGCGTTCGGCGTCCTCGGCCGTCGGCATGAGGGCGATCATGCAACCCTGCGTGTGCGAGCCGTCGGCAGCGGCCGTCAGGACTGGTGGGTGCGGGTGAGACTGCCGACGGACCACGGCCACGGCGTCCGGCGGAAGTTGCCCGCGCAGCAGGTCCCCACCCTCGTTGACTTCCACCTCAGCGTGCTGCTCCATGACCGCTCACCGCCCTCGGCCGCAGGGACGTAGAGATCATCGCCGTGGTGTCCGCGTAGGGGCTGCGGCCGTCCAGCACCAGGCGGCCGAAGGCGTCCAGGTGGCACAGGTAGGTCCCGCTGCTCCCGGGCCGTGCCGACGGGGCCGCCGTGGCGACCGCGTGCGTGAACGGACAGGAGTACTCGTGCTCGCCGCACAGCGCGGGGTGCAGCAGTTCCCACCGGCCGGCCGCGCCGACCCGGAGCATGTGCTGTGTGCGCGCCTGCTGGACGAGGAGCCGCGCCCGCTCCGCTGCCGCCGCCTGCGACGGGGGCCCGGTCTCGTCCTGCGTCGGCGGCGGCTGGTCGCCCTGCGGGGCCGGGCGGTCGGCAGGGCTCCCGGACGTCTGCTCGCCCGCAGGCGGCGGGGTGTTGCCCTCCTGCACTGCCTCGGCCGTGCCGGGGTCCTGCGGGGAGACGGGGACGATCTGCGGGACGTCCTCGCCAAGCAGTTGCGCGAGGGCGGACGCGGCGCCGGACGGCAGCGTGCGGATGATGGTCTTCAAGGCCAGGTTGCGCAGCTCGTCGCCTTCCGGCTTGTCGGACTCGCCGAAACCAAGTTCCCGGCGGTACGCCTCGGGCGACAGCTCCATGCGGTCGTATGCCAGCGTCGCGTTGCCGCTGCGGTCCGGGCGCATGGCCAGCTCGCTCATGTCGTACCAGACGACCCACGCGGCAGGGTCCTCGCCGGACGCCTCCAGCCGGGGCTGGAGGTAGCCGCGCGTGAGGGCGTCGCAGATCAGTTCCGCCACCGGGGCGATGTGCGTCTTCAGCGCGCCCTCTTCGAGCTGCCAGGCGCCCCAGTGGTTGACGTCACCCATGCCCAGCAGGATCTCGGCGGGCATGTCCAGCTTGGTGGCCAGACGCTTGATCGCGCTGTCCCGCTTCTCGATGATCTTTTCGTCGATCTTCAGGGTGAAGTCGATGTGCTTCACCTTGTCGATGGCGTCCGCCGGACCGACCAGCGGGATGGGGACGACGGCGGAGGCGGTGCCAGGGTTCTGGATCGCGGTGGCGCTGATCTCGATCCACTCCGCCATGAGCGGGTTGGGCTCGTCGGCGAACTCCTCGCGTACCGGGAAGGTCAGTTCGTCCGGCAGCAGGACGAGGCCGGCCGACGCCAGGCGGGACAGGTACTCAGACGTGATCTTCCGGTTGACCAGCTCCAGCTCGCGCATGATGTCCCGCGCGCTGCGGGCCGGGGAGTCGGCGAGGTGGAAGTACCTGTCGTGCGGACGCCAGACGCGGACGACGTGGTGGTCCGGCGCGAGGTCCCGCCAGTCCTGGCCGGTGGTCGCCGACTCCTCGTCCATCACCTGGTACTTGCCGGACTGGACGCGGATCTCGTCCACGGACCGGACCTGCCAGCGCTCCACCTTGCCGTCCTGCTCGCCGACCAGGTAGCCCTCACCGGGGAGGGAGAGCTGCACCGTCAGGCGGCGCATGAGCTGGGCCTGCCCGGCGACCCCTCCGCCGAGGCGCATCATCAGGTCAGCGGCCGTACCACCGGTGACGATCTCCGGTTCGTCGCTGTCCGGCTGGAGCCTGGCGGCGCGCAGGCGTACCCGGGACAGCATGTTGCTGAGCCACCAGACGCCGTAGTTGAACTCCCCCAGGCTCTCGTGGAACTGCCAGACCTCTTCCTGCCAGCGGTCCGTGCGGCGCAGGAACTTGGTCTCCGGGCCGGGTGGCTCTGCTGCGGCGGCCGTCAGCGCCTCGGGCTGCGGCGCGGGCAGCGGGGAGGGGTGGGTGACACCTCGTCCCCGGAATACGTCGTACCACGGCATGCGGACCTCCCCGGCTCGGATCGTGGGGCATGGTAGCCGCGATCATCCGAATAGCCGTTTTACGGACGCCCGGGACCGGCTCATGCGTGGGCCCCGCCGGCCACCACCAGCGGGGCCCACACCCCTGCGCACCCTGACCCGAGGAAGTCGGGGAACTGCGCGCACCATACGCGCACCAGGCCATATCGCCTACTCCCACAGCAAAGCCCCGGAACCCGACGGTTCCGGGGCTCAGCGGGCGGCCCTACGCGCCGGCGGAACCCCGCTGCCACGCCGCCCCGGAAGACGCGCGGTGGCCGCCTCCCGGGGTGTAGACGCGGGTGGCGAGCGCGGTCTGGACGAGGTGGTCGGAGACGGCGCGCGAGATGACCATGCCGGTCGCCGCCTCCACGAACCCGAACTGGCCGAACGGGTTCGCCTCCAGGAACCACCACGTGCCGTCACGATCGACGGCGAAGTCCAGCGCCGCGTACTCCAGGCCCAACGCGTCCATCAGCCGCTGCACCTTCTGGACCAGGGGCAGGCTGGCGCCCACGGCCTCGAACCGCAGGTCCCGCTCCGGGGCGGCCCGCCAGTCCAGCGCGCCCCCGGAGGTCACCTTGCAGGGGAACGCGCGGTCGCCGACCACGGTCAGCCGGACGTCGTACACCTTGTCCACCGGCCGCTGGAGGTAGCACACGGCCTGGCGCACGCTGTCGGCCGCGTCCTCGATCTCCTCGGCCGTCGTGAGCCGGGCCTGGACGAACCGGGACGGGTGCGCGGTGAGGGTTTTGCACACCGCCCGGCCGCCCTGCTCCCGGGCGAACGTGACGGCACGGCTCGGGTCGTTGGTGAACAGGGCGGGCGGCGTGCGTAACCCGAGCGACGCGGCCAGCCGCAACTGCCTCGGCCCCGGCCTCGCCGACAGGGCGCGGTGCGGGTGGTTGACCCACAGCACGTCGTCGAGACCGAACAGGAAGTCCTCCAGGATGACGCGGGACTCCTGCTGCTCCCACCCGCCCGGCAGGCCGGGGTGCCACCAGAGAACCGACACGACCGACTGCGACAGGGTGGACCGGTGCGCGTCCGAGAGCGTGAACCGTAGCGGCTCGCCGTCCGAGAGACCGGTCATCGTCAGGACCCCCGGGCGCGCGAGGTCCGACGGGTCGACGCGGTGGATGGAGACGCCGCGTTCCTGAATCTGCCGTATCACCATGTCGGCCCCGAGGTCGCCGGGGGAGGTGACGACAAGCACGGTGGGTGGGAGCGGCATGATCAGTCGTCGTCCTTCTTGAGCCCGGTGGAGTTGTGGGTCATGGTCGGTCCGACCAGCGCGGGCGTGGCGTCGGCGAAGTCGTCGTCCCGCTTGAATCCCTTGTTGTTGTGGGTCATGGTCGTGGCCCAGACGTCGGCGACGTCCACCACGGCGTCGCCGGCCGGGGTGATGTTGAGCTGGCGCAGCCGGTCGTACGTGTGCGCCGGCGTGCGGTCGGTGGGCGGCTCCGGGTCTGCGACGAGGAGTGCGAACGGGGTGAGGGTGGCGGTCACAGTCTGTTCCTTCTCGTGTAGGGGCCGAGCCTAGCGCCGGGTGGACGCCGGGCCGTGGGAAGAGGTCAGGGTGTTCCGGGGCTCACAGCCGCGCGGACACCCGCTCGCGCAGGTCGGTGACGGCCGGCGAGTCGGGGACGGACGGCAGTCGCGCGGCCACGGTGGCCAGGCCGTCGGAGATCTTCGTGGACTGCACGCCGGCGGAGCACGTCAGGAAGTCGTCCCAGGTGTGCAGCGCCTGCGCGGTGTTGCCGCGCTTGAGCTGCACGTGTCCCAGGTCGGCGAGCACGATGGCCCGCGTGCGCTTGCGGTCCAGGCCGTGAATGTCCAGTGCCAGGTTCAGGTGCTCCTCGGCGGCGGCGAGGTCACCGAGCCGGGCGTGGATCATCCCGGAGTCGTGCGCCCACCGGCCGTGGCTGTAGTGCGACGCCCACGACTGCCCCGGAGCGGACGGGGCGTGCTCCATCGCGCCCTGCGCGGCGGACAGCAGCCGGGCCGCCGTGGCGCGGTCGCCGTCGGCCGCCTTCGCCCGCGCGAGGGTGTTGCGGTAGTAGGCGAGCGCCTTGGGGTTGTCCAGCCGCCGGCCGCGCTCCTCGCACGCCTCGGCCAGCCGCACCGCCGTGGGGATGTGCCCGAGGTCGATGGCCTGGTCAGCGAGCCCGCGCAGCGCGGTCGCCGCCAGCTCGTTCTCCCCGGCCTCGGTGGCCAGCCGTACGGAGTGGACGAGGTAGCGCTGGCTCAGGCCCACGTTGCCCTCGTCCCGCGCCATCCAGCCGATGAGGTGGACCAGTTCGGCGGTCGCCGCGAACAGCTCCCGGCCCACGGCTGCGGTGTACCGGCCGTCCAGCCACCGGCGTACGTCCTCGGTCAGGTAGCGCACGGCGAGGTGCCGCGCGTGTCCGCCGCCCAGTTCCGAGGCCGCGTCCCCGAGGGTGCCGGTCATGGTGCGCACGGCGGCCACCTCGCCCATGCCGACGGCCGCCGGGCCGGACCGGGCCACGCGCCGGGTCACCGCCTCGGGGTCCGGGAGGTCCAGGGCGGCCAGGCCCGCGCCGGCCGAGGCGGCGAGGAACGTCCTCCGGTTCACGTCGTCTCCCCCAAGGGTCATGACCGAGGTCACCGTGTCGTCCGGGCCGGCGGTCACTTCCGCAGCACCGCGAAAGTGATCCTGGAGGGCGACGCCCAGCGCCTGTTCGATGTAGGGGAGCCAGTCCACCGGGATACGCCGGCCGGTCTCCCACCGGTAGACCTGCTGCCGGTCGCAGTGTCCCCGCCGTCCCCAGCGCAGCTCCGATAACTGGTCCGCGAGGGCGGCCTGGCTGCACCGTGGGGTCCGGGCCTCCCGGGCGGCGCGAATGCGTTCGCCGATTGTCGACATGTCTTCCTCGGTCCTGGTCACTGGTCTCTGGTCTACGGCTGGCCTACGCCTGGCCTACAGTCTGGCAGCTACGCGCGGGCCGTGGCAGGGGGTTGACTGGCCATTACGACAGCAACCCCCGGAGGACATCATGCCCGCCACACTCGGCCTTCCCACCCTCACCGACACCGTCCGCCGCGCGGCGGAGATCCACGACGCCTGGACGGCGGACCCGGAGATGCCGGACGTGGCCGGGTGCGTGGCCGATGCCGTACGGGTCCTCGCCGTCCGGGCCGCCGTGCACGAGGCCACCAAGGACGAGGACGCCGCCGCTCTCGTCGCGCCGGTGGCGGTGGAGCTGTCCGCGCTTCTGCTGGACCGTCAGTTCCCGGAGGTGGCCCGTGTGATGGCCCGCACGGGTCACAGGTTTATTTCCGGCAGGCGGGGTACCCACTGGCAGCCCGGCGGATACCTGCACCGGGTGTACGTCGGCGCCTTCGGGCAGGCGGGCGGCCGGCACTGGCCCGTGTGAGACACGGGAACGACGAAGCCCCGGGACCTGTGGTGGAGTCCCGGGGCTTCGGTGTGTCTGCGGGTCAGGTGCGGCCGACGACCCCGCCGCCGGTGAGCAGGGAGTCGATGGTGTTGGCGATGTCCTGGAGCAGGATGCCGTCCCGCATACGGGCTTCGCCCACCTCGTGGGTCTCGACGGTGCGGCGGTTGACGCGGCGGACACCGGCGATGCGGGAGCCGATGCGGCCGATGCGGCGGGCCAGCAGGGGCAGCGGGTTGTCCTCGTCGTAGCGGTAGCCGTAGCCGTCGGCGGTGATGTAGGCGAGGACACCGGCGACGCCGTGGACACCGTACTTGGCCAGCAGCGCCTCGTGCTCGCGCAGGACGGCGGCGATGCAGACCATGGCGGGGGCGGCGGTGCGGGTGGCGGTGGTGTTCATGGCGGGTTCCTTCTTCCTTGGTCTGTCGGTCCGGTACCCCGTCCCGATGAATTAATTAAACCATGACCTTGCGGAGAAGACAACCCCGGGACCATCCTCGGATCGGCCGGTGCCCCGGATCGAGGCGCCGGTGCGCAGGCGGGTCAGACCGTGGCGGCCTTACGCCTCGGGGCGCGGCGGACGTTCTTGACCACGAAGTCCTTCGGGTCCTCGGACGGGAGCGGCCAGGTCTGGCCGGTGCGAGCCATCTCCGCGCGGGCCTTTGCGTTCTGTTCCCGGCGGAAGTCCACGGATTCGGCGACCGCGATGCGTGCGGCCTCGTCCTTGTCGGCGGCCGACACCACGCGGACGCCGGCGCCGATCATGCCGCCGCGCGGGTGGTGGCGTTCGATCAGGACGCGGTACGTCTCGCGGGCCTCCCGCGCGGTCTCGCGGACAGTAGTCACGACCTCTTCGGCCAGGCCCGTCGGGATGTCCGTGTCGCCGTGCTCCTCGCGCACCACAGCGTAGACGGCCGCGTACATCTCCCAGCCCATCAGCTTGCCCCGGAGGATGACGCGCACCACGGGGTTGTCCTGTGCGTCGAACGCCTCTCGCGCCGCCGCGACCTTGCCGGCGTAGTACAGCGTCTGGTCCGGCGAGTAGTTGTCGCGGACGACGCTCTCCACCAGGGTGAGTCCCTTGCGGAGCACCTTGTTCGCCTCGGCCTGGCTGATGAGGCCGTCGCGGACGTAGGGCTTCATCGCGTCGCGGGCCGCGCGCTCCGTCTTGGGCATCTCGCGTCGGGTCACGCTGCTCACCAGTTCTCCCCGTCGGACGGGTCGGCGTACCAGTCGGCCGGCAGCGGGTCGCCGTGCCAGTCGCGCGGCAGCGGGGTAAGGGCCCCGGGCTTCGGACGGTTCCTGCTCCAGGGCTGCGCGTGGCTGGCCCACCGCCGCGTAAGAGGGTTCCACCTGTTGACCATGACACCGCCTACGGCGTAGGTGCCCGTGTGACCGAACTTCGTGCGGAAGGCCACCCTGTCCGCACGGCCGCGTTCGTCCCGGATGCGCCGGGCTTCGGCGTACGCCTCGTCTTCCGTGGCGTACCTGTCGGACTGACGGAAGCCGGGCCCTTCGATCACGATCTCGAACGGCAGGGCGCTCCGGGGCGCGCCCGCCTGACTGGGATTGTCGGCCATGGCCGGTTCCTTCTTTCCTTGGTCTGTCGGACGGCACCCCGTCCGATGGATTGATTAAATCATACTCGCGGGCCGAAGGACAACCCGGAGCGGAGGATGCCACGGAACCCGGCAGCCGCAGAATCGCTCTGGGCGAAGCGCAAAACGTGTGTTTTGCAGGAGCCGGTCGACGGGCCCCGGTAGGCTCATCGCCCGTGACGATCATGACCCCGGGACCCGGAACGCTCGCCGCCGACGACCCGGCGCTGCGCACCGTCATGACCCTGCGGGACCGGTTGGGCACCGTCGCGCCCCGTGACCCGAGGACGCGCCGGCTCGGGCCGCGCGTACACCGGCTGGACCTGCTGCACCAGTTGTGCGAGCGCGAGACGTTCGGACACGTCTGCGGGTGGCTGTCCTCCGAGCGGTTCACCTCCGACGGCACCCGGCGCGAGTACGCGGACGACGTCCGGCACTGGGCCCGCGCCGGCCGGGAGTTGGTGGGCACCGAGCCGTGGTACCTCGGGGCGATCACCCCGGACGTCATCCCGCACTGGCGCGCGTGGACCGACGACATCAAGCTGGGCTCCCGCCGGGTCAACCGGCTGTGCTCCTCGCTGACCTCGCTCATCGAGTACACCAAGTTCCGCACCCGGCTGGACATCGTCAACCCGATCACCCGGTACGACCGGCCGGTGATCGACCAGCACGACGAGACGGCGATGACGCCGGTCCTGGAGGTGGAGGAGTTCCAGGCCGTGGTGGAACAGGCGGCCACGGCGCGGCAGGCGTTCGTCCCGGTGCTCATCTACACCCTGGCCGGGCGGGTCTCCGAGTGCTGCGCGGCCGACCGGCGGGACATCAGGTCGGTGGGCGGCGAGTGCAAGCTGGACCTCACCCGCAAGGGCGGCAAGGGCCGCGTGTTCACCCTGCCGCCGCTGCTGTGCGAGCTGGGCGCCCGGTGCTGGGACGGACAGGAGTCCGGGCCGCTGTTCCTGGACGACGAGGGCCGGCCGATGGACCGGCACGCGGTGGACCGGCTGCTGAACCGCCTCGGCCGCGCGGCCGGCGTCCTGCCCGGCCGGGACCTCACCCCGCACGTGCTGCGCGCGAGCAAGCTCACCCACATGTACGACGAGGGGCAGAAGGCGCAGGACGGGAAGCCGACGCCGGACGACATCCGGCGCTTCGCCGACCACAGCCACCTGTCCACGACGATGCGTTACATCCGCCGCCGCGACGACGAGGCGCTGAAGCGGACGCACGCGGCGGCGGCCGTCCGCGTGTACGAGGGCCTGGTGGACCGGTTCCTGTGACACGACGAAGCCCCGGGCCGATGCGGCTCCGGGGCTTCGTTGCGGTGCGGTCAACGCTGTCCGTACCGCTGCTCGATGTCCGCCATGCACGGCTTGCAGGCGCTGTGCCCGGAGCCCCACGCCGAGACGGCGAGGGCGTCGGGGTCGACGTAGGTCATGCACATCCCGCACAGCTCCTGCCCCGGCGCGGGCGCGGAGTGCAGCCGGTATCCGGTCCGGCGCTCCGCGCCCCTGTCGGTCAGGCCCGTCGGGTGCAGCGACGAGACCTTCACCCACCGGTGCCCGCCGAGGCCCTTGATACCGCCGAACGGGTCCCAGACGTAGACGTCGTCACCGTGCACGCGCTCCACGACGAACGGCCGGCACCGGGACCCGGCGGAGGTCCGACACGGCACGTACGTCTGCCTCGGCTTCACCGCGAACGTCTCGCGCCCCATGGTCATCATTCCTTGGTCTGAACTGTGGAGCCCCGGGCCGTGTGGCTCCGGGGCTCCCTGGCCGCGCGGGTCAGGCGGCGCGGTCGTGCTTGCGGACGGTCTCCCAGTAGACGTCATTGGGGACGGCGTCGATGTTCTCGATGGGTCCGTGTTCCTGGACCAGGTCTTCCACGACGGCGTCGATGTCGTAGTCCCCGGTGTGGTCACCGAGGGTGAGGGACACCTGGTGGGCAAGCGCGGTACGGTCCATGGCCGTTCCTTCCTTGGTCGGGTTCCTTGGTTTGATTAAATCATCCCGAGGTCGTTGTCACAACCCCTCGGCCCGCTTCTTCGCCACGTAGTCGGTGAGCATGTCGGCGGCCCCGTACATCTCCTCCGAGTGCCGGGCCACCTCGTCGGCGTGGAAGTCCTCCGAGCCGGTGCCCACGGCGATCTCCGACGCGGCGCCGAACGCGTGGTACGCCGCGAGCAGCGCGACGGCGGCCACGGACATTTGCTGACTCGCCTGCGGCACCTGCACGATGCCCTGCCGGGCGAACTCCGACAGGGCCCGGAACTGTCCGGCGAGGCCCGACAGCATCGCGGGCAGGTCCCGCTCGTACGCGGTGAACCACCCCTTCTGCACGTCGGCCTCCAGCGGCCCGCCGCGCAGCCCTTCCTCCATCTGCGCCACGAGGCCCTTGAGCAGGCCGACATACTGCGCGGCGTACCCGGCGTCGCCCATCGGGTGCTGCGCACCGGCGGGCCTGCGGGCGTCCAGCCCGGTCTCCAGGCTGTCGATGGCCCGCTTGACCCGGCGGGACTCAGGCAGCGGGATGGCGTGGGTGCGGGCACCCCGGGGTTCCTCGGTCGTCATGGCCCGTACGCTACCGGCACCCGCCGACAGCGTGCGGTCACTCCGGGGAACCGACGGAGCCGAGGGCCTGGTGCGCGCGGTCCAGGGAGGCGTACAGCGCGCGAGTCTTCTGGATGGCCTCGGCCATGGCGCTGTGAAAGGCGAGCAGCCGGACCTCCAGATCGTCCGGCCCGTGGTCGCTGCGCAGACGGCCGTCGTCCTCCATCTCACCGACGAACCCCTCCAACTGGCCAACGGCCTGCGTGAGCCGGTTCGCCAGGATCGCCAGGTTCGCCACGGTGCTGTACGCGTCGCTCGGGTACTCCCACCCGGCGGCCGGACGGGACAGGGTGGCGTGGGCCAGGGCGCGGACTGCCTCGGCGGCGTCGTCGGCGAGCTGGGCAGGGGTGCGGGGTTCCTTGGTCAACGCCGTGCCTCCCGCGCACCGGCGACGACCCCGTCCAGGTACGCGTACACGCTCGCCCGGTCCATCGGGCTCTGGCCGCTGCCGCCCACGTGCACGGCGTACTTGTCGTCGTCCAGGTCGACGACGTGGATACGCAGTCCGGTCTCACAGGCTGCGACCCCTGCGGTCCACTGGACCTCCAGGTGTGGCGGCCACTCGGGGTCGTACGACGGTGTGTGGCTCCCGTCGGGGTTTCTCGTGACGTCCATGCCCCGAAGGCTATCGGTCCGGCGAGGGCGGTCAGGCCCATTCCCGCGAGGCGAGCAGTGCGGCGCCGGCCCACACCGCGCCCCACACGAGGAGCGGCGCCGGGACGCCGACGGTGAAGGCGACGCCGGCTGTGATCGCGGCCGACAGCCACCCGGACACGCACCACGGACAGGTGATCAGTTCGGCGAGCCAGTGGGGCGACCATTTGGCCCGGCGGACGTAGCGGTTCACCCGGCCGTCGAGTCGGGTCAGGGTGCCGAGGGAGGGGTGCCGCACGAACGGTTCGTCGTCCGACAGACCCGGCACCGGGCCCCACTTCTCCTCTTCCCGGTCGGTGAGCGGTCGCCACCCGCCGGCGAGGCGGTCGCGCAGCCACAACACGGGCGGGAACGTGTCCTTCGCGGCGAGGCGGGAGGCGCGGTAGCTGGCGAGGATCATGCAGGCGACGAGCAGCCAGGCGGGCACGGGGCGCTCCAGGGTCGTGGACGGGACGCCCTGTCGGGCGACGATTGGAGGTGGTCACCAGGCCGAACGCCCCGCCATAGGAGAGACGTTGCGCCTGGTGACCCGGTTGCGTCAAGCGACGAGACGGCCGGACGGTGAGACGGCTGCGGGCTGCGGCGCGGCCACGTTCGGCCGGGTGACGAACCACGCGACGAGCAGCATGACCGCGCCCACGACCTTCGCCTGGTCCTCCGCGCTCCACTCGAACGCGAAGTAGCTCACCAGTGACACCCCTGCCACCACGAGACCGTTGACGGCGGCGATGATGCCGTCACCCACCTGCACGGCGACGATGACGCCGAGGACGGCCGCGACGACGGCCGTGATGATGGACTGGAGCTGCGCGTCGAACCCGAAGCCGAAGGCGCTCAGGATCTGCCACACCGCGCCGACGGCCGCCAGCCATACCGCCGGCTCTCGCCCGTAGACCTTGCCCATGACTGCCTCCTTGAGGGGATCAATCCCGGGGCAGGGTAGGGCAGATCCCCCGATTCACCATCTCGGGCAACGGCGAAGCCTGGTCACCCGATGGAGCGTGTCGCCGAGGACAGACCGCCGGCCACGGCAATGCCGGTCATGGTCGCCTTCACGATCCGCTGGTGCCAGGCCGGCCAGACCATCGCGTCCAGACGGTCCGGACTCCAGTCCAGCTCGTCGTACCAGGTGCACATCTGGTCTTCCAGCTCCGGGTGCTCCCCCACCATGTGCCACCGGCCCTGCTCCGAAAGGGCGCTGACCGGCTCCGCGCGGACCTTCTTCCCCCTCGTCGCCCGCACGACCTTGATGGGGATGCGCACGCCCAGGGCGTCGGCCGCCGCGCGGATCGTGTTGACGGCCATGTCCCCGCCGAAGTTGACCTCCACGCAGATGTCGTCCGCCTCGTGGTCGACGGCGGCCTGCACCGCGCGGCGGCCCCAGCCGTCCGGGGAGAGGTGGCACGACCTGTCGGCGAGGACGTAGCCGTGCGCGAGCTGCGTCGGGCGGCCGTCGGCCCGCACGTGCTCCTGCACCGCCTTGCCGACGACGACGATGCCCTGTTCGCCCCGGCCGCCCGACGGGTCCACCCCGACGGAGATCCGTGCGAGGTCGGGCAGGTCGCTCGGGCGCACCCGGTGGTCGTCGATCATCGCGCGGTTCCACAGCGCGTTCTCGTCGGCGTCGATGATCTCCGCGTGGAGTTCCTGCCGACCGATCTGCGTGCCCGCATAGGCGTCCTCCAGCGCGGCCCGGATGTCTTCGGGCAGGTGGGGGTTGTCGTACATGGACGCGTGCGTGCGCACGACGTTGCCCACACCGCCGGCCGCGAGTTTCTTGATCAGGGCCCGGGGCTTGGGGGTGGTGGAGGCGATCCAGTGCGGGCGTGGGCCGACGCGTAGGCCGAACCGCATCTGGTCCCAGGTGTCGTCCAGGTAGCGCCACGCGGCCAGCTCCTCCAGCCACGCAAGGCAGTTGGAGACGAGCAGGCCGCCCGCGAAGAACTCGTGATCGTGTTCAATCGTCAGGTCGTACACGCGCACGGCGCGACTGGTACGCGAGGACCGAAGTGCACCGGCGCGAACAAGTGCGGGTCGGGTTCCGGCGCTGGCACTCGAACGCGTCGCCGCACACGCCGCACACCCGCTGCTCCCGTGCTCGTGACGGAGCAACAGCCTCCCGGCAGGCTCCGGGGCAGTACCGCGCTCCGGTCGTCCCTCGGGAGCGGAAGACTGCGCCGCACCGCTGACAGGTGAAGTCCCGGTATTCCGCGCGGTCCCAGGTTGCCCGGCCGCCCTTACGGTGCCAGTCCTCTCCGCGCTCCTCGCCGTGCTCGTGCCAATGCTGGCCCGGCGCGAGCAGCACGAAGTTGCTGACCCGGTTGTCCCGCTTGTTGTGGTTGCGGTGGTGCACTTGCATGCCTGCGGGGATCGGACCGACCTCCCGCGCGTACATGTACCGGTGCAGCAGTCCGTGCCGCGTGCTCCGGTAGTAGTCGTCCGGGCCTGCATGCCAGGTGACGCCGTCGTACCGTATCGAATCCCCGTATTTCCCCATGTAAAGATTGTCTCCGTTGGCTGAACGAGCGAAACCGGCTTCCAGCCGTCGGCCGTCGCCACCTTGTGATCCGGCGTGAGCCACGTGGACCCCGCGTCGTGGTCGTAGCGCACGACGTCCTTGATGCCGTTGTCCCAGGCCGCCAGAACCTCTCGCAGGCCGTTGCGCGTCCACACGCGGTCCCCGGGCCGGATGGTCTCGATGGGTCTCTCTCCGTACTCGGTGCGCACCAGGGTGCCCTCGGCCACGCACCGGTTACCGCCGGACCGCAGGCGCTCGATGTCCTCCGGGCTGTGCGCGCCGAACACCTTGGCCTCGCTACCGTTGGGCCACTTGATGATCGTGCCGCCCTGGCGGGTCGTCATCTTCGCCTCGGGGCTGTGCACCCGCAGGCCGGACGGGCCGGCGTAGCAGGACGTCGCCGCGTCGCCGAGGGTGGGCGCGATGATCCCGATCCAGTGCGGGATGGGACCGGGCAGGCACGGCGGGCCCATGACGTGCTCGTGGACGTACCGCGCGCACGCGTCGGTCTTCCCGGCGCCTCGCCCGGCCAGCAGCAGCCATCCGTACCAGTCGCCGGGCGGCGGGACCTGGTGGGGCAGCGGAGTCCAGCGCGGCTCCGTCAGCGTCCGCGCGTGCATGAGCAGCTTCTCCGCCGCGCGGCTCCTCAGCCTCGTGTCCGCCATGCCCGCCATTGTCGGCTGCCGGGCGGCGCGCGGTTTCCGGAGCACGACGAGGCCCGCACCGGACGGGGGTGTCGGTGCGGGCCTCGGTGGTGCAATGCAGACGGCGGCGAGTCTATGCCCTGTGGGTCCGCCGTGTCGTCTGTGCGGGGTGCTCCCGCAGCATTTCGGCCCCGGCCCGTTCAAGAGCGGTCTGCGCCGCCTCGGGGTTCGGACAGTCGAGCCGCGCGCAGGTGATGTACCCGCCGTCGGCAACGAACAAGGAGCTGCTGCCGCCGCACGCCGGGCACCGGGCCGTGATCCAGACGGCGCTCATGCCGCGTTGGGCACGCGCAGCACCTGCCCCGGGAAGATCAAATTCGGGTCGTAGACCTTGTCCCGGTTGGCCGCGTACAGCACGCGCCAGTCGCTGAGCCCGCGCTCCTCGGCGATGCCCGACAGGGTTTCCCCGGGGCGCACGGTGTGGCGGCCGGGCGCCGGGACTCTCACGTCCCCGTCGGAGCGCGGGCGGGGCGGGGCCGCCTGTCGCACCGGCTCGGAGCGTTCCGCGACGGCGGTCCCGCCGGCCGGGCGGACGACGCCGACGAAGTTGTCCGCGTACCAGCCGGACCGCCACGGCGCCGTCTGCACCGCCTTGCCGGGGCTGGGTGCCTCAATGATCTGCCCGCCTCCGACGTAGACGGCGACGTGCCCGGCCCCGTTGTAGACGACGAGATCCCCCGGCCGCACGGCCGAGGCGGGCACGCGGGTGAGTCCGGACCACTGCGCCTGCGAGGTGCGCGGGATGTTGACGCCGGCCGACTGCCAGGCGGACATGGTGAGCCCCGAGCAGTCGTAGGAGCCGGGGCCGGTCGCGCCGTAGACGTACGGCTTGCCGAGCTGCGCGCGGGCGAAGGCGACCGCCCGCTGCGCGGCCGGGGTGCTCGCCGGTGCCGTCTTGGGCTTGACCGTGCGCGGCGTGGACGCGGCCGTCTCCGGTGACGGACCTCCCCGGGCGAGGCCCGCCCGCGCGCCGCACACCGGCCAGGCGCCGGGGCCCTGGACGGACAGGACTTTCTCCGCCACGGTGATCTGCTGCGCCTTGGTCGCGAGGTCCGCTCTCGCGGCGTAGCGCGTGCCGCCGAAGCCGGCCCATGTGGACTGGCTGAACTGAAGTCCCCCGTAGTACCCGTTGCCGGTGTTGATGGACCAGTTGCCCCCGGACTCGCACTTGGCGACCTTGTCCCAGGTCGACAGACTCGCGGCCGAGGCGGGGGCGCCGCCCAGCAGTGAGACGACCGTGCCGGCCGCTCCCGCCATGACGGCACCAACTGTTACGCGGTGCTTGGCCATTGATGACCACCTCCGGGCGGGCACGGTACGGCCGGGTCACGAAACGGCCAAACGGCTCAGGTGGTGGCCGGCTCGGGCAGCAGGCCGTGCTCACGAGCCTTGCGCAGGGCGGCGGGGCGGCGGTCGGCCTTGTCCATCCACGCCACGTCCAGGCGCCGGTACGCCTCGCTCAGCCGCGTGGACAGGGTCCCCGGATGCATCTTCAGCTCACGTGCCGCCTCGGAAAGGGACGCCCCGTCCTCTAGCGCTACGAGTACTCTCACCTGCGTGTCCGTGAGGGTGACCGGGTTGGTTCGGACGACGCGGGGTTCCGGCATCCGCAGGCGGAGCAGACCCCGGGCGGCGGCCTCGCGCAGCGCGGCCTCACGGCGCACCGTCTGAGGCAGGTGGCTCACCCCGAGGGCCGCATAGGCGGACGCGGTGAGTTCCTTGACGACCTTCTGACTGACGCCCCAACGGGTGCAGATCTGCGCCACCGTGCGGCCGGCGTCGAACGCGCGCAACAGCCGTGTCTCGGCCTCGGACAGGGTCACCCGGCGGTTGCGCAACGCGGCCTCGGTCTCGGCCCGCTCGCGGTTGCCGCGTTTGCACGCCGCGCAGATCGCCTCGTCCCGCTTGATGTGGCGGCGGTAGGCTGCGAGCGTCCCGCAATCCTCGTACGGGCCGATGTGCCCGGCCAGCAGACCGTTGCGTACGGCCTGTGCGGCCGTGGACGCCCCGAGCTGACGGTAAATGCGATTGCAGGAACTCTTGACCCCGACGGACGTGACGCCCGTCTCCCGTGCGATTACTTCGCGGGGGCGGCCGACGGACAGCAGCCACAGCAGCCGGCGCTGGCGCTCCGTCAGGACGATGGGCTGAAGTGCTGCATCCACGGGACGCCCCTCTCGTAGATTGGGTTGGACCCCGGGCCACGTCCACTGGCCCGGGGTCCTTGTCGACCGGCGACGGCCCGGGGTCGTTCCGCCGGGTCTGGCCGGGACACTCATTTAGTTAAATCCCCGTTCCATGGTTTTGCTAAACCATCACAGGGCCAGCCACTCGGGGTTGTCCAGCGACCAGCGCACGGTGGTCTCCAGCGACTTCTCCAGGGACACCGGAGGCGTCCAGCCGAAGGCCGCCATCCGCGAGCCGTCCAGGGCGTACCGCAGGTCGTGCCCCGGCCGCGAGGCGTGGAAGGACACCGGCTGCACCAGGGCCCGGACGTAGTCGTCGGACAGCCCCATGACCTCCCCGACCATCCGCACCAGTTCGACGTTGTCCACCTCGCGCTCGCCGACGATGTGGAACCGCTCGGGCCGCGTGACCCCGTCGCCGTAGCGCGCCGGGCCCATGGCGATGCGGATCATGTCGCCGCCCAGCGTCCACACCTCCGGTTCGGCCTCGGTGTACCGGCGCGTCAGGTACAGCCACGCGTCGGCGAGGTTGCGCGCGTGCAGGTAGAACCGTGAACCGGGCGTGCCGTCGAGCGCGGTGTGCACGGTGATCGGCAAGCCGTCCCGCAGGCCCCGGACGACCATCGGGAGGAACTTCTCGGGGTCCTGCGTCTCGCCGATGATGTTCATCGTGTTGGTGAGGACGAGGGGCACGTCATAGGTCCGCCAGTAGCTGACGGCGATGGACTCCTGCGCCGCCTTGCTCGCGGAATACGGGTTGGACGGCACGGCCGTCTCCCACTCGGTGTGCCGGTGGTCGCCGTACGCCGGACCGTACACCTCGTCGGTGGACATCTGGAGGAACAGGCGCGGCCGGATCTCCCGCGCGACCTCCAGCACGTGGAGCATCAGGGCGACGTTGTTCTGCACGAAGTCGACGGGGTGGGCGATGGACCGGTCCACGTGCGACTCGCTGGCGACGTTCATGATGACGTCGCAGTCCCCGAACATGTGCAGGGTCAGCGGGTCCGCCGGGGCGCGCATGTCCCAGTGGACGATGTCCACGCGCTTGCCCCAGTCGGTGTCGCACACGGCGGAGGCGACACGGGCGGGCAGCCCCTTGTGCCGGAAGGACACCGGGCAGACGATCTCCCAGTCCGTGCGGGCGAGCAGGTGACGCAGGACGTGCGAGCCGACGAACCCGGCCGCCCCGGTGAGCAGGACGCGCATGGACACCCCTTGTTCCGTGGTCTTTGATCGTGGCGGCAGGGTAGCCACGGACCGGGGAATCGCCGAACGGCCTGGAAAACGCGGGAACCGCCCGGTGCGGCGCCGGGCGGTTCCAGAGCTGAGGCGGCGTCAGACCGCCGTCTGCTGTGTCGTACCCACGAGGGCGGCGGGCTACTCCCGAACCCGAGTCAGATGCCGTCGACCAGGCTGCCGCTGTGCGTGCGCTCGATGTAGAGCACCGTCTGCTGCGTGCCGCTCTGGTAGTTGTCGCGGAGTTCGGTCAGCGCGGTCTCCAGGTACGGCAGGAACTGCTCCGCCGCCTCGCGCTGGGACGCGGTGTTCGCGCTGACGGACACCGTCACGGTCAGGTTGTTGTCGGTCCCGATCATGTAGCCGATGGACGTGGGCGCGTATCCGTCGGTGGGCAGGGCCATGATGCTCCTTGGGTTGTCGGGCCCCGGATGATGCCACGGGTTGCCCCGCTCGCCTACGGCGCTGGTCAGCCGGGGTCCTCGCTCTCGCCGACGACCTCGCCCTCCACCACGCGCAGGTGCGCGCCGGCCGCCTCCAGCATCCGCTGCCGCTGCGCCGGCTCCAGCTCCACGGCGTTGGCGCCGGCCAGGATGGCCTCCACCACGACCGTGGTCTCCTCGTCCACCCGGCGGTCCAGCGCGATGGTCAGCTTCTCGGAGGCGTCCGTGCCGTCGATCTTCGCCTGTCGCTCCTCGATGCGCATGAGCCGGTCCACGGCCGCGAGGACGGGGGCGCTGTCGCGCAGCGGCTGGCCGTCCTCGTCGCGGACGATCTGCCCCGCGTGCAGCACGTAGTGCGGCCGGGCGAGGACCGCGTGGACCTGGCGGCGCAGGCCGTCCAGCCGCATCCGCGCCGCCTCGCGGTACTCCTCCAGCCCCATCGCCAGCTCTTTGTTCGCCTGCTTCAGCGCGCGGGAGACGTCCACGCAGGCGGCGGCGGCCGACGGCTGGCCGTCGGCGTCCAGGTAGTGCGGGGACATCTGCTCGGCAACCTGCTGCCAGGACAGGCCCCGGTTCTTCAACTCGATGGCCCGTGCGCGCCGCTGCGCCACCATCGCCCGGTGGCTCGGCTGGTGGCTGGGCGGGTCACCCTTCGCCATAGTCCTTAGCCTCCCTAATGATTAACGGGTCTCGCGCAGGACGCCCTTGGTGCGCTCGCGGTACTCCCGGGCCCGGTCGATCTCCTCGGCCTCGCTACCGCACCGGGTCATCGCGGTGCGCATGTACGAGACGACCGAGATGCGTTCCGCCCCGCAGTCCTCGCAGTAGGCCGTCCGTCGTTCACCGCAGGCGCAGACGATGGCCGTGTTGCCGTGCCACTGATGGGCGTCCATCAGGATCAGGTCGCCGTCCTGAAGGTCCACGCCCACCCGGAACTCCGGGAACACGAACGTCCCTCCGGTGTACGTGCCCCGACGGAGCGCGAAGATCGTGCTGAACCCCTTGTCCAGGTCGCCCTTGTCGGTGTGCACACCGGTTGGGTAGGTGTTGTTGACGGTGACCGTCGTGAACGGGGTACCGGGCACCACCCAGTCCGGGTGCGTCCGCTCGATCTCCTCCATCTGCGCCGCGTAGCGCTCGGGGACGTGTTCCTGCATCGCCCCGGCTACGGCTTGCAACGCCGGGTGCAGCGCCTCCCACTCCGGGAGGTTCTTGCCGGTCCAGGCCGTCAGGCGGCAGAACCTGAAGGTGCCCCCGGGGTCGAACGCCCCGAGGATGCTGGAGCTGACCGCCTTGAAGTACTGCCGTTTCTGCGCGCCCGCACGAACGGCCTTGGAGCCCGAGGCGGGGCCCCGGTTCCCTGTTGTGGTCCGTCGCAGGCTGTGCAGGATCGCGTACTGCTCCTCGGTGACGACGTCCTTCATCGCGCCGGGTAGGTAGACGCACAGCGGTTGCCCGTTGGGCAGGAACACCCGGGTTGGCCCTGTCAGCTTCACGTTGTAGGCGTCGTCCCCGAGTACCTTGCCAGCTTTTTCCTCAAGCTCCTGCTTGCCAATCCGGGAGCGCAGACGAATAGAGATCAACGGTTCACCTCCGGGGTTATCGGCGGGAAGACGTCGCGCACCTCGGCCGCCATCTCCGCCGGGCTGTACTGCTCCACGTCGATGCACCGCAGCCGGACGCCCGGCGCACCGGCGGCCCAGTCGGCCAGGCGGGACGCCCGGGTGGCCGCACCCTTGCGCCAGGACGGGTTCTGTCGCGCCCCGCGCTCGCGCCACCGCTGATCCAGCAGCGCCGGTGACGCCATCAGCTCCACCACCGTGACCGCCACGCCCTGCTGCGCCAGTCCGCCGAGGAAAGGCCGGGTGGCCAGCCGCGCGCCCTCCCCCACGGCGAAGGGCGTGTAGCTGGCCGACAGAAACTGGAGCGCCCGGGGCCCTATGTCCATGGCCAGGGCGTCGGTGCCGGGGAAGTCCTCGCGGGGCACCCCGAGTTCCAGTCCGGCGGTGCGGCCGGTGGCGGGGTGGTTGAGACGGGTGTGGGGGACGGCGTGGTGCCGGTCCACCTCTGTGTCCCAGCCGGTGCGCAGCTCCCGGACAAGCGTGGACTTGCCCACCCCCGGCGGGCCGATGACGTACAGCAGGCCACGTATCACGAGATGGGTCCTCCCACGATCCACAGGCACGTCGTGCCGTCCCGGCGGGTCCACCAGTCGGGTCGCTTCTCGTTCAGGTAGCGCACCACCTTGCCCTCGTAGGTGGGGTGCAGGCGGATGCCGTCGGCGGTGCCGGGCATCTTGTCGCCGTAGGAGGCGTATCCGGAGCCGTGCAGGTCCAGGTGCTCGTACGCCGGGAGTTCCAGACCCATGGCGGCGAACCGGTCTGCCAGCCAGGCCCTCCGGTCCGGGCCGATGCCCACCAGCACCGTCTTTCGGGGGCGGTCGGCCGACGATCGCTGGGCCAAGCCCATGAGCACACCGGCCGCCGTGTTGCCGGACCCGAACGGCACCACCAGCGTCCCCACCCCGTCCGGCAGGTTCTCCGTCTGCCGGGCGGCGACCGCGTGGAAGTCCAGCAGCTCCTCGCGGGTGGCGGCGGGTGGGGTGGTGATGCCGTACTGGAGCCAGTACGCGGCGGGGTCGGTGGCGGCGAGCCTGCGCGCGTAGGACTGAAGCGCCGGGTTGTAGTCGACGGCCGCGAACTCCAGGCCCGCCCCGTGGTCCACGGCCATGCGGATGGACGGGTGCCGGATGGCTGTGGTGGGTTTGGTGCCGCCGACGACGACCGTGCAGCCGAGGCCGTGGCGCCGTGCGAGGACGGCGGCCATGGCGCTCTGCGGGGAGAGCACCGAGGCGGCGGAGATGACCCGCTTGGCGCCGGCGCGGGCGGCCCGGCCGATCAGGTGCTCGCAGGCGCGCAGCTTGGAGCCGTTGACGCCGACAGGCAGCGCGGCGAGGTCTTCCCGCTTGTAGAGACGGCCGCCCCGGTTCTCCACCGGGCTGAGCCAGGAGTTCAGATCCACGCACGCTCCCTCTGGCCGAGCAGCCCGTCCCGTACCAACCGGTCGAAACCGTTGGTGAAGCAAGGCCAGTCGTCCGCCATGCCGATGACCTGACCGGTGGTCCGGTACCAGTTCTGTTTGACCGGCACGCAGCCGGGGTCCCCGGGGTTGTCCTCCAGCCGCAGCCGGGCGGGCAGCGCCTCTCGGCGGGCGTCCCAGATGACGCCGAACCGCCGGCCGAACCGGTTCTCCGCACGCACCAGCCGGTCATGCAGCATGTCGTTGTAGACGCCGGGGTAGCGACGGTTCGGTTTGTGCCAGCTCTTGTACGTGCACAGTGCCGACTCCAGCGACAGATAGCCGACCGTGCGGTCCCCTGGGACCCGGCGTCGCGCCTCGGCCAGCAAACCGTAGCCGACGGACGCCAGTTCGCTGAGCACGTCCGGGGTGTAGCCGAACGCGGGGTCCCCGAGCTGCTTGTCAGCGATCCACTCGTCCCGGCCGGCGACGAGGGCGAGGCCGTTGCGGTGGCTGCGGGAGCCGGGGATGTCCGTGAGCAGCAGCGTGTCAGCGTCCGGGGCTCCGCACTCCAGGATGCGCAGGTATTCCAGGTAGCTCCAGGTGGACAGCCGGCCCATGGTCGGTATCGCGGCGGCGGCGTCCCACCACGCGCCCCACTCGTGCGGCAGCCGGAAGTACCGGGCCTGTGCGTCCGGCCCCGGGCCGGTCAGCCGCCGATACCCGTCCACCGCGTCCGCGAACCGGGCCTTGTGGTACCGGCGGTCGGTGTCCCACTCCAGCTCGCGGTAGTGCCCCCGCCAGAACTCCACGGCCCCGTCCGCGTCGCCGGGGCGCGATGCGGCCTGCATGAGCAGCAGCGTGGTGACAGGGTTCTGCGTGTTGGCGTTGAGGAACGCCGCCCAGAATCGTTGCTCGGTGTCCCAGTCGAGTGCGTCGGCAAGGTGCGGCAGCGCGTAGTGCACTCCCCCAGGGAACGAGCGGTGACGCACCGACCACTCGTAGAACCGCAGGAACACCTCCCGCCGGTACTGCGGTAGCCGGAAGTCGAGACCGGCCGTCAGTGTGTCGCTCACTCCTCGGCCCCGGGGTTGTAGACGGCTTCCCCCCGGCTCAGGCAGTCCGCGAGGGTCAGTCCCGCGTCCGCGCCGTCCATGACCGCGACGGCCACCCGGGCCGCCCGCAGCACGACCTCGCTCTGCGTCATCGCGCCGAAGTGCTCGCGCAGCGCCATGATGCAGCGGCCCAGCTCGTCGGCCTCGGCGTTGGGCATGGCGAGGAAGATGTCCCGCACACCGCGCGACTCGTACGGCTGGCTGTTCTCGCCACCGAGGCGGTCCACCCGGGCCTTCCGCTCCTCGGGGTCGTCGTTGTACTCGGCGACTGCCGGGCGGGTGTACTCGACGACCTCTTCCTCCTCGTACCTCGCCAGCAGTGAGTCGGCTTCCTCGTCGGTGTAGCCGGTGCCGACCGGGCCGCCGTCCAGCGAGGCGAGCAGCGCGGCCAGCGCCTCGTCGTCGTAGGAACCGTCGTCGGCCGCCTTGTTGTCCACCAGGTTGATGCGCGTGGCGGTGGCGTCGTCGCATTCGATGAGGTGGGAGAGGGCTGTCGGGTCGTCCGCCTCCACGTTGACGCAGAGTTGGCACGGGCGGTCGTTGGCCAGCTCCCAGTCCCGGCAGTCCTCGCGGTCGGACTCCTCGTGCCGCAGCAGCGCCAGATACGTGTGGTTCCCGGCGAGGATCGTCAGCGTCTCGCCGTGCCGGCGAACGGTGAGCGGCTTGTACTGCCCGTTCGCGCGCAGCGATTCGAGGATCGCGTCCACGTCGCCGCGCCGGGCGTTGCCAGGGAACGGTGTGAGGTCTTCCAGGGGGACCCGCTCGGTCCCGACGGTCGTGGTCATCGCTACCCCTTCACCCGGTCGGCGGACGCGGCGATGTTAAGACGGCGAAGGGCCATGATCGTTCCGGAGACGCGACGAAGCCCCGGGCCGGGAGGGCTCCGGGGCTTCGTCGGTGGTGAGCGGCGGTCAGTGACAGGTGGAGCGCTTGGTCCGGCCGGTCTTCCGCCAAGGGTCCAGCAGTGCGACGACGGCCCGCAGGGCCTGCCGCATGGACGGGGCGTCGGGGTCCTCGAACCTCCCCGCCTTGCGCAGGGGGTAGTTGTCCTGCGCCTGGTCGCCTGTCCTCGGCGGGAACTCCGTCCGGGTGCCCTCGGGCCCCAGCTCCCCCAGCGCCGTCTCGGCCCGGCTCAGCACGGTGCGCACGGACGTCAGCGCCTCACCGCTGTCCCGGCCCCGGTCCGCCGACGCTCCGCCCACCTCGGTCACGGTGACGCGGGGGCAGTCGTCGTGGTCCTCGACCGCGCCCACGATCCAGTCCGTGGACACCCGGGCCAGCTCGTCGTCGCTGTAGTAGTGCTCGTCCGGCCGGGGCGCGTCCGGCCCGTTCCAGACGATGTCCACGACCAGCCGCGTGCGTCGCTCAGCCATCGGTCCCCACTCCCTCCGCCTTGCATCCGCAGGTGCGCGCGGGGCCCGGCCCGTCCGGCATCGTGAGTGCCGGGCACTCCGTGCCCTGGTGGACGAGGTGCCCGCACCCACGGCAGACAGCCGACTGCTCCGACACCGACCGGATGTCGACGACCGGGGCGCCGGCCATGAACCGCAGCAGTTCCGCCTTGCAGCCGGGGCACAGCTCCCGGTCCCACGCCGAACCGTCCTCGGCCGGGAGCCGGGACCGTGTCCAGCCGTCCGGCAGCTCGGGACGCGCCGTCGGGATGCCGGGGCCCACGGTCCCGGCGAACAGCATCACGCTGGACGTCTGTTCCTGGAACCCGCAGCGGTCGCACTCCAGGTGGACGCTCACGCGTCGGCCCTCGCTTCCCCGGTCCGCCGGCCGGCCGCACGGTCCGCCTCGCGCCGGGCGTGCTCCGAGTCGTCGTAGGTGACGCGCAGGCCGTCGTCGTCCACCGTCGTCCGGCTGCTGAGGCACAGCGCGACGTCCTCGGGCTTCAACCGGGTCCGGGTGACCGACGTGATCTCCAGCGCCGTCGCCACGTCGTCGCCGTACAGCACGACGAACTTGCCGCCTCGCCTCATCGCCTTGTCGTAGTACGCGGCCGGCTTGCGCCCCAGCGCCCGCTTCAGCCGGTCGGCCGCCCGGTGGGAGTTGACCGCCAGCACGGTGCCGACCGGCTCGGGCGGGACGACCAGCAGCACGCGGGCGCCGTCCGGGATCTCCTGCGACTCCGTACGGCCGTCGTGGCCCCGGCAGGTGGTGTCGTTGCCGTCCCGGGCCGTGACGGTCCACGCGGTGCCGCCGGGCGGCTCGCAGCCCATGGCGGGGCGCACGCGTCCGTCCCGGCCCGTGAAGTACGCCGTGAACGCGCCCAGGCCGGACACGAACGTGTCGCCGACCGCCAGTTCCCGGGCAGGCCTGTCGCGCAGGTCGCTCCAGTCGTAGCCGTGACCCTTGTCGTTGCTCATTCCTCGTTCCTCGCTTCCTTGGTCGGGGTGGCGCAGGGGCACCGACCCCATCGGTCGTTCGTCACGGTCCATCGCTTGTCGCCGCACCGCCAGCAGGCGGGCAGGCCCCGGGTCGCGCGGCACAGGCCGCAGAACGCCCGGGACGGGTCCATCCGCGCGCAGGCGGTGCAGTCGGTTGGCGAGGCCGCGATACGCGTGTGCGCCAGCCGCGTTGTCACGCAGCGTCCTCCGCCGGTACCGGGTTGGCCTCGACGACGGCCCGGATGGCCTCGACGACGGCCCGGATGGCCTTGAGGGACGGGGTGTCGTGCGGGGCCGGGCGGTCCGGGGTGACGCTCAGCCCGAACTGGGTCCGGCGGGCGACGCCAGGGGCGACGAAGTACGTCAGGTCGTACTGCCAGCGCCGGCCCTCGTCGGCCGCCCGGCCCACCCGGAGATTCAGGGCGAAGCCGTCGTCGCGCGGCGCCCACGCCTGCTGCGTGGTCCAGCCGTTGGCCTCGGCGAGCGCGAACAGGCCGGCGACCGGCTTCGGCAGTGCGTAGCCCTCGGGCGCCGTGTCCGTGATGCCCGCCCGGAGCCTGCGCTCCGTGGTGTCCCGTGCGTGCTTCTCGGCCGGGGTCAGGACGTTGTCGCGTTCCAGGGCTGCGTCCAGGGTGGCGGTCCGGCCGCTGTAACGGCAGGTCCACCCGATGCCGGTTGCGTCCCGGATCGCCGGACGGCGCTGGCCGTCGATGTCCCACGTCGACTTCGGCTCGTGCGTGCCCAGCGTGCCGCCACGGTCGACGCGCGCCGTGTTGCCGCACGGGCACATGGCCTCGACGCAGCGCAGCAGCTCGGACCACAGGTTCGGCAGGAGTATCGCCGGGTCGTGCTTCGCCCCGGTGGCCAGGGCTTCCAGTGTCGTCGTCATGGTCAGGCCTCCGTCCGCTGCACTCGGGCTGCCTCGGCCTCGGCGTGCACCATGGCGCGGTAGATCTCGTAGGCGTCCGCGAAGGTGTCGGTGCGGCCCTCCCCGAGGTACCACCGGGCGAAGCCCTTGCCGACGAAGATGCCGCTGCGTTCGGCCCACCGCTCGATGCGGGCCGGCGACGTCAGCCACACGGCGTGCGCCGCCGCGTAGTCGCCGTTCCGACCGGTATTCCCGCACCACTCGGGGAACCCGTCGCGGGTGTTCTTCCCGGCGCCCTCGGCCCACCGACGGGCCGCGTCGATGTCCCGCTGGCGCTCGGCGGCTTCCTTCTGGAAGTAGTCCATGGCCCTGCCTTCCTCGACTCCTTGGTCAGTGAACCGGGCCGCCGGTGAATCGCCGAACGACCCGGACCACTCGATTTAATTAAACCACTGTCGACGGTGCCGGGACAACCCCTCGGAGCCGTCCCGGCGCCCGTTCACGGGTGGGCCGCCAGCCGCAGCCGCTCGCCGCCGCGCTCGCGGATGCGGCGTACCGCCTCGGCGTCACGCACCGGAAGGAACGAGTCCCCGAGGCACGGCCCGACGCCGAGGTGCGAGTACGCCGGGCCGGCGTGCAACCGGACCAGCCACACCACCCGGCCGCACGCCGGGCACATCTCCGTTCCGATCACCATGTCAGTCACGGCGCTCAGTCCTTCGCGTAGCAGGCGTCCCACGACCGGGCCGCCTTGCTCGCACCGGCCGTGATCGGCACGCCCTTGAACTCGAACGTGAACGCCTCCAGCACGGCCTCCCGGACGCCGTCCACCAGGTGCTCGGGGACGCTCAGGACCACCTCGTCGTGGACGACGCAGCGCAGCCACTCCAGGGCCTCGGGCAGCATGTCGGTCAGGCGCAGCAGGCCCGTGCACATGATGTCCCGGGCGCCGCCCTGGCCCATGAGCGCGGGCGCCTGCGTCCACGCGCGGTCCGGGTTGCAGCGCATGAGCCGGCCGAACCCGTTGTCGAGCATCTGTCCGGCCGCGCCCCGCTCGCGCACCTCGTTCCGCCAGGCGCACAGCACCGGGTACTGGGCGTTCATCTGGTCGTCGAACTTCTGCGCCAGCTCCATCTCCACACCGGAGTTGGCGATGCCCTTCACACCCATGCCGTAGTTCCAGCCGTGGCCGATGCGCTTGGCGTTGTCGCGCCACTCGCCGTCGGCCCGGCCGAACACTGCCTCGGCGATCATGCTGTGCGCGTCGGCTCCGGGCGCGAAGTTCTGCATGTACGCCGGGTCCTGGCAGTGGCCGGCGATGGCGCGCATGTCGACCTGGTCCATGTCGAAACAGATCAGCAGGTGTCCGTCGTCGGCGATGAGCGGGCGGCGCTGGCCCACCTTGCCGCCACGCTTGCCGATGTTGGTCACCGACGGGCGGACGTACGCCCACCGGCCCGACCCCTGAAGGTCACCGACCTGCGGGTGGACCCGGTCGCCGACGAGGTGGTCCAGGATCTCCTGGTACTTCTGGACCGTGGAGGTCACGGTGACGATGTGGCCGCACATCTCGCGCAGCGCGTCCACGTCGGCGCCGCCCTCGGCGAAGGTGCGCAGCACGTTGGGGTTGAGCATCGCCGGGACCGTCCGGGCGTTCGCGCCCTTGCCCACCATGTACGACGACTCGCCCAGCGCATCCTTGTTGAGGCTGATCAGTCCGGAGGCCGTCTTGGGGTAGAAGTTGGCGCCCCGGTCGGCGAACGCGGCGATGACCGCCCCACGGCCCTCGGTGGTGGACAGCGGCGACTTCACCGGCTCGTCGGTGAACACCCTGTTCTTGCCCCGGCCCTTGCCGACGGAGCGGGTCAGCGGCACGCCGCAGTTCTCGTGCAGCCACTCCAGCGACTCCTGCCGCTTGTCCGCCTCCGCCTGCACCATCTCGCGCAGGACGGGGACGTCCACCTTCCACCCGGTCAGGGTCGGCCGGTGCTGGATGTGCGCCACGCGCATCTCACGCCTGACGTAGTCCGTCGGCTCGCCCAGGGCGCGCCGCACGCCCCGGGTCGCCTTCAGGTCGCCGCTGAAGTAGGCGCGGTACTCCGGGTCGTCGGCGGGGATACGTCCGAAACCGATCTCCAACCGCTCCTCGGTGCTCAGCTTGCGCCCGTCGATCTCCTCGGGGGCGTGCTTGAGGGCGAGGGCCTTCAGGTCGTCGGTCTTGCCCGACATGCCGAGCCGGGCGGCGAGGCCGTCCAGACCGTAATAGCCCTTGGCCGCCCACGGCTTCTCGTGCGCGGCGCCGGGCGGGTCGATGGTCTGCGCCCACCGCAGGGTGTCCACCGTCTTGGCGGCCAGCTTGTCGTAGTCGGCGCCGTGGTGGCGGGCGAGGGCCATCAGGTCGAACCCGAGCAGGTTGTGACCGTAGATCTCGTCCGCGTCCTCCAGGCGCCGGATCAGCTCGTCCACGGAGTTGACGACGACCTCGGTCCCGTCCTCGGTGACGTAGCCGGACAGCCGGGTGTACGGGTCGCCGCCGATGTCCTTGTGAACGAACAGTCGCTTGGCGCTGTGCGACTCGATGTCGAACCCGACGGACCCGCCGGCGCGCGGGGGCACGGTCTCGGCGGCCGGCGGCGGGGACGGGGCGGGGACGGTGGCCACGGGCGCGTGATCGGCTTCCGCTTCCGCGAACGGATCACCTCCGAAAGGGTCCCCTCCGGGG